>Ga0209438_1000552_pt1 | contig 11672 bp, 10 predicted proteins | sample GraSoi_2013_20cm_FD_185825 | JGI IMG/M metagenome (GOLD analysis project Ga0209438, IMG submission 185825) | Grasslands soil microbial communities from the Angelo Coastal Reserve, California, USA - Sample 9_17_2013_20cm (SPAdes) (version 2) | ecosystem: Environmental > Terrestrial > Soil >...
GCCAGATAGATGCGCTTCTCCTTGGTGATCTCCTGGACGATCGCCATGCAGCCGTCGAAGTCGGTGTCGAGCGAGAGCACGAGGGCCCCGTTGGCGAGCGGTTGCACGAGCTGGGCGATCGACACCCTGTCCTTGGGCAGGAGCACCACCGAGGGGATGCCCGCGGCCGCGCAGTAGGCGCCGAGGGCGGCCGAGGTGTCGCCGGTGGAGGCGCACGCCACCGCGTCGATGGGCGTCCCCCCCGCCATCATCTCCTTGACCAGCGAGACGAGCACGGTCATGCCGAGGTCCTTGAAGGATCCGGTGTGCGAGTTGCCGCACTGCTTGATCCACAGATCCTCGACGTGGAGCTGCTTGCCGTAGCGGTCGGCCCAGAGGAGGTTCGAGTTGCCCTCGTACATCGACACGATGTTCTCGTTGTCGATGAACGGCACCACCCACTCCTTCTTGCCCCAGACCCCGGAACCGTAGGGGTAGATGTTGCGGCGGTAGCGGTCGTCGAAGAGCTGGATCCAGGCGGCCGCGGAGCGCGAGCGCAGCGCGTCCATGTCGTGCTGGACCTCGAGGAGGTCTCCGCAGGTCGGGCAGCGGTAGATGACCTCGCGGAGGTCGAACTCCCCCGGGCAGCCGTTGATGCACTGGAACCACGCGTTGTACGCCATGTCCGGACAGTATAAACCCGCGGGCGGTCAGCCGGACAGGCTGTAGGCGCCCACCGGCGCCTCCTTGCCGCGCAGCTCGAGCTCGCCGCACCGCCGGGCCTCGATCCCGGCCGGCAGCTCGAGGCGGCTCAGCAGCGAGTCCGAAACCACCAGGTCGAGGCCGGCCCGCTTGGCGTACTCCTCGAGCCGCGCCGCGGTATTGAGGATGTCGCCCACGAAGACGATCTGCCGGCGCAGGTCCCCGAGCTCCCCGGCGGTGACCGTTCCCCCGTGCAGCCCCGCGCGGAAGCGCGGCACCGTGCCGAAGTCGCGCGTGTAGCGGGCGGCCTCCCGGGCCACCGCGTCCCGGCTCCAGAAGAAGCAGCGCACGCAGTTGGCGTCGCGCACCCCCTCGGCGAGGGACCAGGTCACCACCACCTCGTCGCCCGCGTACTGGTAGATCTCCCCGCGGGAGGCGACGATGGGGTCGGTCAGGTCGTCCACGAAGCGGCGGAGCAGCTCGAAGTAGCGCGCGCTGCCCAGCCGCTCCGCCAGGTTCGTGGACTTCTCGAGGTCGAGGAAGAGGAAGATACGCTCCTCCGCGATCGGCCGGTGGTAGCGGCCGGCGATGAAGTAGCGGAGGACATTCGCGCCGATCATCCGGTTCATCTGCAGGACGAAGATCATCGCGATCGCGAGCACCACGAAGTACGGCAGGGCGTAGTGGAGGAGGTGCGGCTCGCCGAAGCTCTCCACGAAGCGCCTGGGGTCGAGGCTCGTCAGCACCTGGCCCACGCCGCGGCCGACCAGGAACAGCGCGACCACGATGGGGCTGCTGATCGCCAGGTCCGCCGCGAAGGGGAGCCGCCGGAACCAGGGCCGCAGGACGCCGTCCCGGACGAACTGCGCGTAGCCCCCGACCAGGCCGCACACCAGCACGCCGTCCACCACGCCCTGGATCGCGGAGCGCAGGGTGGGCGCGCTCGTCAGCACGTTGAAGACCGGGGTGACCAGGCAGACCAGCACCGTGATGACGCCGAGCTGGCGGAGCTGGATGCGGGCCCGCCGGCCGCCGCGACCGCTCACCGGCGCGCCCGGGCTACGCGTCGCGGAAGTGCGGCATGACCTCGCGGGCGAACAGCTCCATGGACCGGCGGATCTTGTCCTGGGGCAGCCCGCCGAAGTTCATCCAGCAGAGCACGTGCCCGATCCCCATGTCGCGCATGGTCCGGATGTGCCGGGCCACCGTGTCGGGCGAGCCGAAGGCCACCGTCTCCGCGACCAGGCCCTCCCAGGTGACCTTCTTGAAGCGCTCCGCCGCCGCCCGGAACCCGGGCTGGAGACTCGGATGCGCGTCCTCGATGCGCTCGGGCACCTGGAAGCGCCGCAGCGAGTCCTGGTACCACATCTCGGCGTCCTTGGCCTCGGCCAGGGCCTGCGCGTCGGTGGGCGCCACGTAGATCTGGCGCGACACGCCCCAGTCCTTCATCAGCGTGGCGATCTCGGCCTCGGTGCGGCCGTGCTTGCGGAGCGCGGTGAGGTAGCTGTCGCGCCGCTTGACGAGCTGGTCCACCGGCCCGGTGAGCAGGGAGTTCAGCATGGGCCAGCCGCGGGCCGCCGAGCTCTCGATGCCGTCGTCGCTGCCGCAGACCTGGTACATGGGCGGGTGGGGCCGCTGCCAGGGCTTCGGGATCACGCGGGTCTCGCCGATCGTGAAGAAGCGCCCGTTGTGGGAGAAGCGCTCCTCCGTCCAAGCCTTGAGGATGACGTCGACCGCCTCGTCGAAGCGCTCGCGGTTCTCCTGCTGGGGCACGTGGTAGCCCTTGAACTCGGCCGGGCGGTTGCCGCGCCCGACCCCCACGTCGAGGCGCCCCTTCGAGATGATGTCGATGAGCGCCATCTGCTCGGCCAGCCGCAGCGGGTGGTGGAACGGCAGGATGGCCGCGGCCAGCCCGATCCGCACCCGGCGCGTGCGCGCGGCCGCGGTGGCGGCCAGGCTCGCGGGATCCACCGACAGGCCGTAGTCGATGAAGTGGTGCTCGGTGAGCCAGATCTCGTCGAAGCCCAGCTCCTCGGTCCACTCCATCTGCTCGAGCTCGCGATGGATGACCTCGGCGTGGGAAAGACCCGGAGCGGCCTGGAAGAAGTAGAAGGTCCCGAAGCGCATGAGTAAGGGGATTATAATCCGGCGGGAGGTCCCCGATGGAGACCAAAGTCGACGAGATCGCCGAGCGCATCTACCGGCTGTCCACGTTCCTGCCCGCGGTCGGGCCGCGCGGCTTCACGTTCAACCAGTTCCTGGTGGACGCCGAGCAGCCCCTGCTCTTCCACTGCGGCCAGCGGGCCCTGTTTCCCGCCGTCTCGCAGGCCGCCGCCCGGGTCATGGACCTGCGCCGGCTGCGCTGGATCGCCTTCAGCCACATCGAGGCCGACGAGTGCGGCGCCCTCGGCGAGTGGCTCGACGCCGCCCCGGATGCCACCGTCACCCACGGCGCCATCGGCTGTGCCATCTGGCTCAACGACCAGGCCCCGCGGCCCCCCCGCGCGCTGGCCGACAACGAGGTGCTCGACCTGGGCGGCCGGCGGGTGCGGCGCCTGGACACCCCGCACGTGCCCCACTGCTGGGACGCGGGGCTGCTCTACGAGGAGACCACCGGCACGCTCTTCACCAGCGACCTCCTCACCCACGTGGGCAACCCGGCCGCGCTGACCGACGGCGACATCACGGGCCCCGCGATGGAGGCCGAGAAGCAGTTCGGCTACACCGCGCTCACGCCCGCGGCCGGCGCCACCATCCGGAAGCTCGCGGCACTCGAGCCACGGACGCTCGCCGTCATGCACGGCTCGTCCTTCTCCGGGAAGGCGGCGCCGATGCTGAACACGATGGCCACGTTCTACGACGACCTGCTGCGGAAGACGACCACTCCGCCCGCGTGAGGCGTCGCGATCAGGCGGGCGCCTCTCCGGGACCGGCGCGGGGCCGCCAGGCTCGGCCCAGCCGCCGCGCTTCCTGGATGACGAGCTGGAAGGCGTTCGTGGACGTCCAGTACAGGACCATGCCGGCGGGGAACGTGTAGAACAGCAGGAAGAACAGCAGCGTCATCCCGATGAGGTTGCGGCGCTGCCGGCGCGCGAGCGCCGGCGTGAGAACCGCCGAGCGGAAGCGCAGCAGCGCGGCCAGCGAGGCGCCGCTCATCAGGAACGGCAGCAGGTTCAGGTCGCACCCGAAGAAGGGCAGGCAGCCGGGCAGCCGCAGGAGCGCATCCGGCCGCGACAGATCCTGGATCCACAGAAACGAGACCCGGTAGAGATGGAAGTCTTCCGCGAGCATGTCAAACACCGCGATGAACACCGGGATCTGGATCAGGAAGCCGACCAGGCTCTTCAGCGCGTACAGCGGGTGCACACCCGCCTCGCGATAGAGCGCCAGCGTGCGGCGGGCACGCTCCTCGCCTCGATGGGCCGTCTTGATGGCATCGATCCCGGGCTGAAGACGCGCCTGGGCGGCATTGACCTGCTCCTGCAGCCGGTCGCCCACCGCGGCAAGGGGCAGGAGCAGGATCTTGACGCAGATCGCCAGCGCGATGATCGCCACGCCCGGATGGCCCACGATCGCGGTCAGCCCTCGGAGCAGAGAGAGCAGCCCCAGGCTCAGCGCGCGCAGCCAGGACCAGAGCCCGGAGAAGAGGAGCCGGTCGAGCGACGGATCCGCCCGATCCAGGGCGCGGCGCTCCACCGGTCCGGAATAGAAGGTGTAGCGCCACGACAGCCCATCCGATGGCTCGGCGAGCAGGGCGATGCCCGGGCCGGGGCGCGGCGCGAGGGCACCGGCGCCGTCCGGACGCAGGAGGATGGCCCAGAACCGGCTGCGAACCCCGGTCCAGCCGCCGGCCCGAACCGACGCGGGATCGTGGCCATCGTCGCCGAGCACGCGAACGCCCCCGTTGGCGACGACCACTCGCTGCAGCCGCTCGAGCAGCGCGGCGAAGCCGGTGGCCGGCGGCGGGAGCAGCTCGCGCCCGGCCCCGAGCTCCAGCTCGAGTCGGCGATCGGTCATGAGCGCGGCCACACCCGGCCCGAGCAGTCGTACCGTCATCACGACCTCGTAACCGTCCCTGGACACGTCGAACGACTTCTCGAGGCGAACGTCGCTGCCCGGCAGATCGGCGTGAAACGTGACGCGGCGGGCACGGGCCTCCTCGGTGCCGGCAGCCGCGAAACGCAGGCCCTGGAGATCCACGACCGGACCGGGACCGCGGAGGCCGAGCCGCGCCTGCGGCGGATCGTCGGCGCCGGTGAACCGGACCGCGGTGCCCGATCCCGCGTCGGCCTGCGTGCAGGAGGGATGGCAGGCGCGCCAGGCCACGGGGCCAGCACCGTCCAGCGCGAACACGAGTTCGAGCCGGTCGGTCGTGACGCGCACGCGGTCGGCGCTGGCCTCGTCGGCCGCGACGGGGCCGGCGACCGCGCCGGCGAGCAAGAGAAGGCCGACGAGCAGGGTCCGGCCAGCCATCAGCGATAGAATCGGCTCATCTCCTTCTGCGCGGCCCGCAGGTCCTCCCGGGGAAGGGTCGAGTGGGTCACCAGCCGGTAGTCCCGATCGCGGATCTCATAGCTGGCCGGGTACACGATCGTCACCCGCTCCGGCTCGATCAGCGCGAACTCGCTGTAGCTCGCCGCGATGAGCCAGTCCCACTGCCCGTCCGAGAAGAGATCGCGCCCGCTCGCGTAGTCCGCGGGCGGATTCGCGCAGCCGAAGAGCCCACCGACCAGCGTCGGCGCGACGTCGTTGTGCGAGGTCCGCCGCGTCACCCGCCCCGGCGGCCGCCCGGGCCAGCTCACCACCAGCGGCGTGTGCATCTGGTAATTGCTGTACGACGTCCCATGCCCCGTGAAGCCCTGCCCGCTCTCGTCGAACTCCATGCCGTGATCCGACGTCACGAGCACGACCGTGGACCCGAGCAGCTTGCGCCGCTCCAGATCGTCGAGCACCTGCCCGACCAGCCCGTCCACGTAGTGCACCGCGCTCAGGTAGCGGCTGTACCGTCGTACCTCTCTCGATGCGCCCTGCGGGACGGGGGCCATCGCGGGGTAGTCATCGGGCGGCTCGAGCGCGACCACCGCGTTGTAGTACAGGAACCCGAAGAAAGGGCGCGCCGGATCCCGCCGGTCGAGCCAGGCGTACCATTCCTCGGTCAGGCCCCGGTCCTTCCCGCTGGACCCCGGATAGGGCGACACCGTCCTCAGACGCAGATCCGGCACACCGGCCAGGGCCGTCCGATCCAGCCCAACGCCGTCGTAGACCGGCGAGCTGGCGAACAGCCCGAGCTGGTAATCGTACCGACGGAAGAGGTCCATCAGTACCGGCGACCGGGCCACCTGGGCGAAGGCGTCCCAGTAGGTCGCGGGGAGACTGTAGAAGAGCGAGAACATCCCGGCCCGCGACGAGTTGCCGCCACTCCAGTGCCGATCGAACTGGATCGCCCCGCGCGCGAACGCGGCCAGCCGCGGCGCGCTCGCGTCGGTGAGCGCGTCCGCCCGCATCGCGTCGATCACCACGAGCAGCACGTTGAGCCGCGGTCCCTGGGGCTCGCACCGCAGCGGCGCGAGCGGGTACTGCAGCTCGCCGACCGGGCCCGCGCCGAGGGTGGCGACGAGGGATTGCTCGCGCGCCCGGTTCCGATCCACGAGACCGACCTTCGCCAGGAGGCCCGCGTTCCGGAGCGGGTAGTACAGCGGCAGGTACCGGGTGAACGAGACCACCGGCACGTCGTAGCGCGCCTCGGCCCACGCGTGGACGAGATGGCCGGCCACGAAGCACGCCGCCAGACCCACCGCCAGGTAGCGCCCGATCCGACGCCCCGGCGGCTGGGCGGTGCGCTGCCAGACCCAGCTCGCCAGCATCGCCTCGATCGCCACCCCCACCCCGACGTACAGCGCGAGAAATCCCCACGTCTGCGGGGCCAGCAGCATGAACGTCAGGGCATTCAGATGGTAGCGGTTCTCCGCGAAGACGAGGCTGTCCAGCATCAGCAGGCCCGCCCCGGCCGCGCCCAGCGCCACCCCGAGCGGCACCACCACCCGCGGCCGGGGGCACAGCAGGATCACCGGCATCAGCAGCAGGAGCCCCGGGAGGTAGGCGAGCGCGGTCACGTGCCCCACGTAGGCGACGGGCACGTAGCCCCAGGCCACCGACGGCGTGAGCCGCACGTAGAGCCAGAGGTACCGGAGCCCGATCGTCGCCAGCAGCGCCGCGTTCGCCACCGCGAACCAGCTCGCCCACCGGAGCAGCCGCCGCCTCGAGCTCATCGCGATCCGCCTCCCGCGCGTGCCGCGCTAGCGGGCCACCCCGAGCGCGCCGATGCCCGCCCACTCGTCGGCGATGCGCGCGATCTCCACCGCGCCCACCTCGACACTCCGGCCGAAGTTGAACACCCATTGCTCCCGGAGCCCGACGCTGTGCGCGCGGAACTCCCCCGCCCCGCGGATCAGCTCCGCGACGAACCGCGGAGCCTCCTCGAGGCGGTCGAGCGGCAGGATCCGCCCCAGCTCCCGGCGGATGCGCATCTCCATCGGCTCGATGCCCAGCTCCGCGTACGCCGGGTTCCGCACCCGGGGCGGGACATCGACGAAGAGGACCGGCTTGCCCAGGCCGAGGGCGTACTCGATCGCCATCGCGGACCAGTCGCTGATCAGGAGGTCGGACTCCTGAAGCGAGGCGCTCTCCTCCATCCGGTCCACGTGCCGGAAGCGCGGATCCGCGCCGAACCGGGCGACCAGCTTCTCCACGAGCCGCGGGGTGAGCCGCGCGGTCTGGTAGTGGGGGCGCAGGATCACGCGGATGCCGGCACCGAGCAGGGCCGCGATCAGCGGCTCGCCGCAGACGGGCAGCGTCGACTGCTCGCCCCACGTGGGCGCGAGCAGCACGGTGGCCGGGTCCGACGGCGGCCGCGGCGACGAGGTCGCGACCTCGACGAGCTGCTCGAGGCGGGGGTAGCCGCGGGGGAACAGGTGCTTGGGCGGGAGGCCCGCGAGCTCCTCGCGCCGGCGGATCTCCTCCACGTGGTGCGGGCCCGCGCACAGGAGGCTGTCGTAGTGGTCGTAGGAGTTCGCGTGATCCACCATGTGGGTGCTGCCCATGCTATGGAACACGTAGACGTAGTGCACGGGGTGGAGCGATCGCTTGAGCTGGAAGTTCCCCAGATCGAGCATGGTCAGGACCATGACGTCGGCCTTGAGGGTCTGGAAGAGCCAGGTGCATACCGCGCCGCCGCCGACCCGAAACGTGTGCAACCGGCCGCTCGGCGCCGACGGCAGCGCGGCGGCGGGCTCGGAGGTGACGTGGCAGACCGTCCGGGAAAGCCGCTCGGTCAGGAAATCGCTGAGCGGCCGGAGGTGGTGCCAGTCCTGATGGGTCTCGGAGTAGAAGACGATGTTCCGGTCGCGCGACGGGAGCTTCTGGAAGCGGCGATAGCTGCTCCACTCCCGCCAGATCGCCATGCCGCGCCGGACGCGCTACTTGTCCGCGGGAGGGGAGCCTTCCACCGTTTCCGTTCGCTTGCCGCGAACCAGGCCGACGAGCCGGTACCAGAACATCTTGACGGCCAGGCCGACCGCCGCCGCCACGCCGATCACGGCCGAGAGGAGCATGCTCCCGGTCCCCGGGTCGAGATAGGCGTACGCCGGGGACGTGATCGACAGGCACGCGGCAAGCATGAACCCGATCCGAAGAGCTCGACGGAGCATCATCCGTGGTGTTCCTCTCAGACGCGAAAGGTGTAGGTCCGGGTGGGATCGCGCTCGATATCGGGGGGAAAGCTCTTCCGCTTGTCCGCGTAGTACTGTACGCGGTGGTCCCCCGCCGAGCGCCGGTTGTAGGTGATGTAGAGCACCCGGCGACGCTCGCGGGTGAGGTTCGGAGCCGAGGCGTGCGGCGTGTAGGAATCGAAGAACACCACGTCGCCGGCCTGGGTCGGCACCGCGCGGGCGCCCATGCGGCGCATGTCCTCGCCGGTGAGGGGCGTCCACTCGTCACCGACGAGTCCCCGCGTGTGGTGTCCCGCGGCCAGCTCCAGGCACCCGTTCTCCGCGGTGGTCGCGTCGATGCTGACCATCGCGGTGATGAACAGGTCGGCGTAGACGCTCCAGCCCGCCTGCTGATCCTGATGGGGCTTGAAGCCGTCGCCCCCGGGCAGCTTGAAGTTGATCTTGTCCTTGAAGAGCACGGCCGGCTCGCCGAAGAGGCGCGCCGCGAAGCCGCGCAGCTTCTCGCCGTCGCACAACGCCGCGAAGCCGGCATGGAAGGGGCAGAAGTTCTCGATCCGCTGGAGGACCCGCTCCCCCGGATGGAGCAGGCTCGGCTCGAAGTACATCATGCACCGGCCCGGCACCTCGGGCTGACTCTGCAGCTCGTCGGTCCACCCCGAGATCCGGCGCGTCTCCTCCTCGTCGAACAGGCCCGGGGCCACCACGAAGCCGTCCCGGCGGAACACCTCGAGGGTCGCCGGCTCGCCCTCCGGCCGGCGGGCCGTCTTCGTCTTCTCGCTCATGACGATAATGCTACATCGCGTCCCGGCCCCGCGGGGCCTAATTCCGCTCCATGCGCACCCGCCGCTGCACCGGGAAGAAGCGCAGGTCCCAGCGGTCGGCCACCATCCCCCAGAGCCCCTGCGGGTAGGCCAGCATCACTCCCACCGCGAGGGTGCCCAGCAGGATCATGTACCAGGCCCCGTAGTCGGCGAGGTACTCGCGCACCAGGAAGAAGAGCGCGGTGCCGATCAGCGGGCCCTCGAGCGAGCCGAGGCCGCCGATCACCACGATGAAGATCGTGTAGGCGGTCCAGTTGATGCTGAAGCCGGCGTCGGGCGAGATGCGGAGCAGATTGAGATAGATCAGGGCGCCGGTCATCCCGGTGCCGAAGGCGACGCCGACGTAGACCCCCAGCTTGATGCGGAAGACGTCCACCCCCAGCGTGTCGGCGCCGTGCTCGCTGTCGCGGATCGCCATCAGGCCGAGCCCGTAGCGCGAGCGCAGGAACGCGTACCCCGCGGCGAGCGCGGCCACCCCGATCGCCAGCGCCAGGACATAGGTGGTCAGCTCCCGGCTCTCGCGGGCCAGCGGGAAGACCGCCTTCAGCGTGCGGCCCGAGCCGCGGCCGAGCGCGGGCGTGTTGGCGACGAGCAGCCGATAGACCTCGGCGATGGCCCACGTACCCACCGCGAAGTAGCCCCCGTGGAAGCGGAAGACCAGCGCGGCGGTGGGCAGCGCGAGCGCGGCGGCCACCAGCCCCGCCAGCGGGACCGCGACGAACGGATTCACGCCGAGATCGTCCGCCAGCACGATCAGCGCGTAGCCGCCGAGGCCCACGTAGGCCTGCTGGCCGATCGAGACGAGGCCGGCATAGCCCGCGAGCAGGTTCCACATCTGGGCCAGCACGAGCAGGGCGATGAACTCCACCAGGATGCGCATCGCGCTGGGACTGCCCCAGGCGGGCAGGCTCAGCAGGACGATCAGGACGAGCGCGGCCACGACCGCGCCGAGGCGGCTGGCCCGCGTGGTGCGCTCGATCCGGAGGGCCGTGGGTGGCATCGGACGGCTCAGGAGACTCTCCGGCGCCGGGTGAAGAGGCCCTGGGGACGGAGCAGCAGGACGGCCAGGAACACCAGGTGCCCGGTGAGAATCCCCCATCCCGGCGACAGCTTCGCGCCCACGGTCTGCGCGATGCCCAGCACCGCGCCGCCCACGAGCGTGCCCCAGAGCGATCCCAGCCCGCCGATGATGACCGCCTCGAAGGCGAAGAGCAGCCGGTCGGGCCCGCTGCTGAACGTGAACGTGGTCCGGATGCCGAGGAAGACGCCGGCCACCGCGACGATGCCGAGCGAGAGCGCCATCGCGAGGCCGTAGAGCCGCCGGTTGTCGATGCCCATCAGCTCGGCCGTCTCCTGGTCGTCGGAGGTGGCGCGGAAGGCGCGGCCCACCGACAGGCGGCCGATGAGGAGCTGCAGGCCGACCAGCATCAGCACCGCGACGCCCAGCGTGAGGAACGGGAACCAGCCGATGGCGAGCCCGCCCCCGAGCGAGAGGCTCGCGGTCTCGATGCCGCCGGGGTTCAGCCGGCGCGAATCGGCCGAGAAGATCTCGAGCAGCGCGTTCTGGATGATGATGGAGAGCCCGAACGTCACCAGGATCGGCGGCAGGATGCCGCGGCCGAGCAGGCGGTTGAGCACCAGCGTCTGCAGCGCGTAGCCGAGCGCGGCCATGAGGGGCGCGACCAGGAGCAGCGCGAGGAACGGGTTGAGCCCCGCCGTCTCCACCACCACGACCGCGAGGAACGCGGCCAGGATGCTGAAATCGCCGTGGGCCAGGTTGACGATGCGCATCACCCCGAAGATGAGCGAGAGCCCGGTGGCGAAGAGCGCGTAGAGGCCGCCGAGGAGGAGGCCCTGGAGGATGGTGTCCACCCACCCCATCGTCACGCCCCGAAGTACGCGGCGGCGATCCGCGCGCGGGTCAGGTCGGCGGGCCGGCCCTCGAGCGAGACCGCGCCCTTGCGCAGGCAGTAGACGCGCTGGGCCAGCGGCAGGATCTGGCTCACGTTCTGGTCCACCACCAGCGTGGTGATGCCCTCGGCGGCGATCACGCGCAGGACCCGGTAGAGACCCTGGATCACGAGCGGCGCCAGGCCGAGCGAGATCTCGTCCACCAGCAGGAGGCGCGGGTTGGCCATGAGCCCGCGGCCGATCGCCAGCATCTGCTGCTCGCCCCCCGAGAGGTTCGTGCCCGGCTGGCGGCGGCGCTCGGCCAGCACCGGGAACAGCTCGAAGATGCGCGCGAGCGTCCAGGGGCCCGGCCGGCCTCGGTACGCCCCGATCAGGAGATTCTCCTCGACGGTCAGGCTGGGAAAGATCCGGCGCCCCTCGGGCACGAGCACGATGCCGCGATCCACCAGCTTGTGCGCGGGCCGCCCGCCGACCGGCGCACCGTCGAAGCGGACGGCGGAGGCGGGCACCGGCAGCGCGCCCGCGATCGTGC
>Ga0209438_1000553_pt1 | contig 11663 bp, 9 predicted proteins | sample GraSoi_2013_20cm_FD_185825 | JGI IMG/M metagenome (GOLD analysis project Ga0209438, IMG submission 185825) | Grasslands soil microbial communities from the Angelo Coastal Reserve, California, USA - Sample 9_17_2013_20cm (SPAdes) (version 2) | ecosystem: Environmental > Terrestrial > Soil >...
GATATCGAGACCCCAGGCCTTCACTGCGGCGCGCGTGGCGCGGCCGAAGCGCTCGTGGCGCGCGATCACGTTGTCGAGCCCCTCGTCACGAAGCATGTGGAGCGCCTCGCGCAGGCCGTAGAGGATGTTCGTGGACGGCGTGTAGGGGAAGAAGCCGGCCGTGTTGTCGCGGAGCATCGGCTGCCAGTCCCAGTAGGCGCGCGGCAGCTTCGCGCTCTTCGAGGCGGCGAGCGCCTTGTCGCTGATCGCGTTGAAGCTGATGCCCGGCGGCAGCATCAGCCCTTTCTGCGAGCAGCCGACGGTGACGTCCACGCCCCACGCCTCGTGGCGGTATTCGATCGAGCCGAGCGACGAGATGGTGTCGACGAGCAGCAGCGCGGGATGGCGCGCCGCGTCGATCTGCTTCCGGATCTCCGCGATGCGGCTGACCACGCCGGTGGACGTCTCGTTGTGGACGACGCAGACCGCCTTGATTGAATGGCTGCGGTCGTCCGCGAGCTTCGCGTAGACGACAGCCGGGTCGGCGCCCCGGCGCCAGTCGCTCTCCACCCAGTCCACCTGCAGGCCCATCCGCGTCGCGATGTCTTTCCAGAGCGTCGCGAAGTGGCCGGTCTCGAACATCAGGACCTTGTCGCCCGGCGACAGCGTGTTGACGAGCGACGCCTCCCACGCGCCGGTGCCCGAGCCGGGATAGATGATGACGGGTGACGAGGTGAGGAAGACGTCCTTGAGCCCGCTCAGCACCTCTTTCGCGAGCGCGGCGAACTCGGGGCCGCGATGATCGATCGTCGGCTTGCTGAGCGCGCGCAGCACGCGGTCGGGGACGTTGGTCGGTCCGGGAATCTGCAGGAAATGACGGCCGCTCTTTGCCATGGGACCTCGGAATTGCCTCGGTGGAGGACGCGAAGACGGGCTACGACTTCGTGTCCTCGATAGCTTACCTCGTCGCGTTCGTGCCGCCGGGGCGGTACGTCTTGCTGAAGTTGTTGCGCGTGTTGGTCACGGTGAACGTGCCGTCCTGCTGCGCCGTTACCTTGAAATAGTTCGACTTCCCGTTGTGCGCGGGCGCGGGCGGCGCCTGCTGGCCCGGCAGCGGCGGCGTGTAGGTGCCGATCGGCATCGCGTCGCCCTGCTGATCGACCTGGTTCGCGATGAACGCGCCGGGCACCGTGTATTCCTGCCCGCTCAGCAGCGAGAAATGCATTTCCCAGACGTCCTCGAGACCCGGGGACGAGAACATCGACTTCATCGCAAAGGGCTCGCCGCCCTTGCGCGTGCCGTTGTTCATGATCGCGACACGCGGGCGGAGCGCATGCACGAGGACCGGCGAGTTCGAGCTCCCCTGGCCGTGATGCATGCCGAGCATCAGGTCCACGGTGCCCAGCCGGTTCACCGGGCACGCCATCTCGAACTCCTTGTTCCGCGTGTTGTCGCCGAGGTGCACGGCCTTGAACCTGCCGTAGGTGATCATGATGCCGACCGACATCGGGTCCTCGGCGTTGTTGTCGATCGGCTCGAAGTTCGAGCACTCCGGATTCCGCTGTCCGGCGCCCTTCATCGTCGCAATCGGCATCCCCGCCGCGATGACGACCGTGATATTGGCGGCGCCGAACGGAATCGTGTCGCCCGGCTTTGCCACGGTGTGCTGTGCCTTCGAGATCAGATTCGCGTAGACGGTCTTGAGAAAGTCGTCGGCGCCCTGCGCCGGCTGCACGTTCGGGCCGTGGTCGTAGAAGTGTTTGATCGGAATCTGCTTCGACAGCTCCTCGAGGCCGCCGTAGTGATCGCCGTGCCAGTGCGTGATGATCAGGTTGTCGATCTGCGTCAGCCCCGCATCCTTCACCGCCTCCATGATGCGGCCGGCGTCGCGCGGCGCGGCGACCGCGCCGGCGTTGCCTGTGTCGATCAGCAGCGACTGGCCGGTGGGCGAGACGAACAGCGTGGCGTTGCCGCCTTCGACGTCGATGACGTAGATCGTCAGCGGCTTCGCCGCGGCGCGGTTCTGGGCAAGGGCGGGCGCGGCAGCAAGGCACGCAACCGCCAGGAACGGGACGATTCTCGTGGTCATGGTCACCTCCGGAAATCCGCGTTTACCTGGTCGAGTTCGTGCCGCCGGGGCGATACGTCTTGCTGAAGTTGTTGCGCGTGTTCGTCACCGTAAAGGTGCCGTCCTGCTGGGCGACGATCTTGAAATAGTTCGACTTCCCGTTGTGCGTGGGCGCCGCGGGCGCCTGCTGGCCTGGCAGCGGCGGTGTCCACGTGCCGATTGGCATCGCGTCGCTCTGCAGGTCGACCTGGTTCGCGATGAACGCGCCCGGAACGGTGTACTCCTGGCCGCTCAGCTGCGAGAAGTGCATCTCCCACAGGTCCTCGAGACCGGGCGACGAGAAGAGCACGCGCATCGCGTCGGGCTGGCCGCCCTTGCGCGTCCCGTTGTTGATGATCGCCGCGCGCGGCGCGAGCGCGTGCACCAGCGCCGGCGAGTTCGAGATGGCCTGGCCGTGATGCGACACGATGAACAGGTCCGCGGTGCCCAGGCGATTGTTCGGGCACATCAGGTCGAGCTCCTTGTTGTAGGTGAGGTCGCCCATGTGCACGATGCGGAACTTCCCGAAGGTGATGTAGCTGCTGACCGACTGCGCGTTCTCGGTCGGGTCGGCATCCTGCTTCGGCGAGACGCGGCAATAGGGGTTCGGCCGGCCCGCGCCGGACAGGTTCGTCTTCAGCACGTTGCCCGCCGCCGCGACGACCTTCCAGCTGAGATCCTTGACCGGAATCGAATCGCCCGGCTTCACCACCGTGTGCATCGCCTTGGCGATGAGCGGCTCGTACACGGTCTTGAAGAACTCGTCGGTCGCCGGCGTGGCCTGCACGTTCGGACCGTGGTCGTAATAGTGGGCGATCGGGATCTGCTTGGCGAGCTCCGCCAGGCCACCGAAGTGATCGCCATGCCAGTGCGTGAAGATCAGGTGATCGATCTTCGTCACGCCGGCATCCTTCGCGGCTTCGACAATGCGTCCGGCGTCACGCGCGGCCGCCGCGCCGCCGTTTCCGGTGTCGATGAGCACGGTCTCGCCTGACGGCGTCAGGAACAGCGTGGCGTTGCCGCCTTCCACGTCGATGACGTAAATCTCGAGCGCCCTGGAGGTGCGGGTCTGGGCGAGTGCCGGCGCCGCGAGGCCGGCGAGCGCGAGCAGGCACACGATGGTTGTGCGCATGGGAAATCTCCTCAAAGTGCGCACGATTCTACTTCACATCTTTGACGATGAAGAGCTTCTCCCCGGGGCGGAGCAACCCCAGCTCGCGGCGGGCAATGTCCTCGATCGCCTGCGGATCCTCGCGCAGCCGGCGCGCCTGCTCGCGGAGCTGCGCGTTTTCTGCACGAGAGTGTGCAAGCGACGCTTCGAGCGCGCGGTACTGGTGGCGGGCCTTGAGCATGGCCAGGAAGCCGCGGTCGCCGACCAGCGCGTCGATGATCAGCACGCAGCCGACCGCGACCACCAGGTAGCGCAGCACGCGGCTGCGACGCCGCCGCGGCAGCGAGGAGGTGGTCGTCGTGTCAGGTGCTCGCTTCTTCACTTCCGGCTCGTGGCAGAATACCCCGTTTCGATCACGAGTACAAGGGTGCGACAGCCGAACCCGTCAGTGAAAGTTGTACGGCATCGACGATCGAAGTACAAGCGAAATCATGAGCTCAGCCGATCGGTCGCCCGTGATCGTCCTGACGACGCTGGCCGCGTCCGCCGACGCCGCCGCGTTCGCGCGCGTGCTCGTCACCGATCGGCTCGCCGCGTGCGTGAACGTGCTGCCGCCGATGACGTCGCTCTATCGATGGAAGGGCGCGATCGAGGAGGACAGCGAGCGGCAGCTCGTCATCAAGACGACGGCCGATCGCGTCGCCGCGCTGCAGGCGCGGTTCAACGAGCTGCACCCGTACGAGCTGCCGGAGTTCATCGTCCTCGGCGCGGACGCGTCGGCGCCTTACCTCGAGTGGCTCGGGCAGTCCGTGGAGGCGACATGAGCCCGGTCCCGAGCGCCGCGCTGGCCAGGAGCGACCACAACACGGTGTGAGGCAGCAGGTGGATCGGCCAGCTGAACAGCCACGCGGTGGCGACAACGACTCCGAGGCGCGTCAGGAAATAGCGGCGGAACTCCCGCGCCTGGTCCTGCGCGATCTGTTCGGCCAGCATGCGCCGCAGCCGGTCCGGTTCGACATCCGACGAATGCAGCATCACCCGACCTCCTGACTCGCCAGCGCGGTGCTCCTGGCGTCGGCGCGCCCGGCTCGAAGACCCAGGTGGAACGGCACGCTGGTGACGACCACGTTGGGCCTGAACAGGAGCGCGCCCTTGATCAGCAGCGCGTGCTGATTGTGCAGCAGGTGCTGCCAGAGGCGCCGCGGCACGAACTCCGGCAGGATCACGGTCACGTACGCCGACGGCTCGGCCTGCTGCAGGTCCTCGATGTAGTCGAGCAGCGGCTCCATCAGCGATCGGTACGGCGACTCGAGCACGACGAGCTCCACGCCCTGTCCCCACTCCGGCCACTGACGCCGGAGCGCGCCGGTCGCGGCCGGATCCAGCTCGACGAAGACGGCGCGGACGTCGGCTGACAGCGTGCGCGCGTAGCGCAGCGCTTTCACGACGGCCCGCTGCAGGCCGCCGATCGGCACGAGGACCACGTGCCGGCCCGCGACCTCCGGCTCCCAGCCGCGCAGCGTCAGCTCGGAGGCGACGCGATCGTAGTGGCGGCGCGTCACCTCGAAGATCGCGACCAGCACCGGAATCATCACGATGATGATCCACGCGCCTTCCGCGGCCTTCGTCATCGCGACGATGGCGAGCACGATACCGGTGACGATCGCGCCGAACCCGTTGATGACCGCGCTCGATCTCCACCCGGGCTCCCGCAGCCTGCGCCAGTGAATCACCATGCCCGCCTGCGACAGCGTGAACGACACGAAGACGCCGATCATGTAGAGCGGGATCAGCGCGTGCGTGTCGCCGGCGAAGACGACGAGCAGCAGGGACGCCAGGACGCTGAGGATCAGGATCCCGTTGGAAAACGCCAGCCGGTCGCCCTGGTTCATGAACTGCCGCGGCAGGAAGCGGTCGCGCGCCATGATCGACGCGAGCCGCGGAAAATCGGCGTATGCCGTGTTCGCCGCCAGCACGAGGATCGCCATCGTCGCCGCCTGCACCCCGTAGTACGGCCAGCCGCGGCCGCCGAACGTGGCGCGGGCAATCTGCGACACGACCGTTTCGCCGTCGTTCGGCACGATGGCGTACGCGTGGGCGAGCAGCGTGATGCCGATGAACATCGTGATCGCCAGGACCGCCATCGCCACGAGCGTCGCCGCGGCATTGCGGCTCTCGGGCGGGCGAAACGCAGGAACGCCGTTCGAGACGGCCTCGACGCCGGTCAGCGCCGTGCAGCCGTTGGAGAAGGCGGTGAGCAGCACGAACAGCGGGAGCAAGGTCGTGCCCGGAGGCAGCGGATGCTCGAGGGGCGGGAGGGGCTGGATGCCGCCGCTGACGTACCGCCACGCGCCAACCGCGATCATCAGCAGGATGCTGATGATGAAGAAGTAGGTCGGTCCGGCGAACAGCTGCGCGGATTCGCGGATGCCGCGCAGGTTGCCCAGCATCAGCAGGATCACGAACGCGAGGCAGAGCGCGACGGCGTGCGCGTGCCACTGGGGCATCGCGGACGTGATGGCCGCTACTCCGGCGGCAATGCTGACCGACACCGTCAGCACGTAGTCGATGAGCAGCGACGCCGCGGCAATCAGCGACGGCGCGCGCCCCAGGTTGTCCTTGGCGACGATGTAGGCACCGCCGCCGCTCGGATACGCGTGAATCGTCTGGCGGTAGGAAAACACCACCACGATCATCACGGTCGCGATGACGGCGCCGATCGGCGTCACGAGGCTGAGCGCCGCGAGACCGCCGACCGCGAGGACGCGCAGAATCTCTTCGGTCGCGTACGCGACCGACGACAGCGCGTCGGACGACAGCACCGCGAGGCCGGTGATCCGGGAAAAGCGTTCGTGATGGGCGAGGCGGGACGGGATCGGAGCGCCGACGATCAGGCGCTTGACCTGTCCGAGAAACGATTCTTCAGCCACCGGGTCCTCCAACGCGCCGGCGGGGTTAGCTGACGGGCTCGAGGTTGGAAGTCCTCTACCGTCCGCCTTCGCGGCTTCGCCGCTTCGGCGGGACGGATGCGCCCCAGTAGTGGTTCCCCCGCTCCGCCCGAACCGGGCGAATTAGGCCACGCCTTGATTATGCGGACCCGGGAGTCCCGGGCCGCGGTACTTACGGCTTTTTTATGACTTTCGCGCCAGATGGTTGGCGTAATGTCTGGATCAGGCATGAACCTCAGCCCGACGAGCGCGGCGCTCGTCCTGTTGCTTGCGGTCCTGTGTGTGGCGGCGTTCGGGCGGCTCTGGATGGCGATGGCTGCGGCCGTCGCGGCAACCGTCGGCTTGAACTTCTTCTTTCTGCCGCCCTTCGGGACCCTGACGGTGGCCGACCCGGAGAACTGGGTCGTGTTGTTCGTCTTCCTGGTCGTCGCCGTGATCGGCAGTCAGCTGTCGGCTGCGGCTCAGGCACGCGCACGCGAGGCGGCACGAGGGGCGCTGGCCTCGACGCTGCTCGCGTCGCTGAGTCACGACGTGCGCACGCCGCTCACGGCGATCCGCGTGGCCGTCGGCAACCTCGTGGACAGCGCCTCCGGGGCCGAGCGCCGCGAACAGGGAGGGGTCGCTCTCGGCGAGCTCGATCGACTGACCCGCCTCTTCGACCACATCTTCGACATGGCGCGCATCGACGCTCGAGCGATCACGACCGAGCGCCAGTGGGTCACGCCGGCTGACATCGTCGACGCCGCCGTCACCTACGCGGGGCGATCGCTCGACCGCCACGACCTGGCGATCCAGGCGGCGTCGGACACATCGATTCATCTCGACCCCCGGCTGATCTCGAGCGCGCTCGCCCAGCTGCTCGAGAACGCGGCCCGCTACTCGTCGCCGTCCTCTACGATCGCCGTCCGGGCCGCCGTTGCCGGCCGTGAGATCCGCATCAGCGTGGACGATGCCGGCCCCGGGCTGTCGCCAGCCGACATGGCGCGGCTGTTCCAGCCGTTCTTCCGCGGGCAGGCGGCCGGCGCGATTCCGGGAACCGGAATGGGTCTGGCGATTGCGCGCGGCCTCGTTGCGGCGCAGAGCGGACGCGTCTGGGCCGAGAACAGGAGCGGCGGCGGCGCCCGCTTCTGGATTGCCGTGCCGGCCGAATCGCGCTCCGTCGCGGTGACGTGACGCCATGAGCCTGCGCGTGCTGATCGTCGACGACGAACCGTCGATTCTCGCGGCGATGGTTCCGTTGCTCCGGTCCCGTGGGTACGAGGTGTTGACGGCGGCGAGCGGCCGCGCCGCGCTCGACGCGCTCGAACACGACAAGCCGGACCTGATCGTGCTCGATTTGGGCCTGCCCGACACTGACGGCATCGAGATCGTCCGGTTGATCCGCGACGGAAGCGCGACGCCGATCATCGTGCTCTCGGCGCGCGGCAAGGAAGCGGACAAGGTGGCAGCGCTCGATGCCGGCGCCGACGATTACGTGACCAAGCCGTTCGGGACGGAGGAACTGCTGGCGCGCGTGCGCGCGGCGCTGCGACGCACGGAACCGCCCGGGGCGCCCGAGGGCGTCCTGTCGTGCGGCGGCCTCGTCATCGATCGCGATCGCCGGCGCGTGACGAGGGATGGCGAGGAAATCCGGCTGACGCCGAAGGAATTCGACCTGCTCGTGTTCTTCGCTCAGCGGCCGGGGCGCGTGCTCACGCATCGCGCCATCCTGAAGGCGATCTGGGGCCCGCACGCGGTCGACCAGCCTGAACATCTCCGCGTGCTCGTGGGGTCGCTCCGGCGGAAAATCGAGCGCGACAGCGCGCGGCCTCGGTACCTCCTGAGCGAGCCGTGGGTCGGCTATCGATTCGCCGAGCACGGCCAGGACTAGGACGGCCTCACAACAGGCTGCCGCGCAGGATCACCAGCGCCACGCTGAAGTAAATCACCAGGCCGGTCACGTCCACGAGCGTGGCGACAAACGGCGCGGACGAGGTCGCCGGATCGAAGCCGATGCGCCGCAGCAGGAACGGCAGCAGCGAGCCGATCAGGCTTCCCCAGAGCACCACGCCGACGAGCGCCGTTCCCACCGTCACCGCCACGAGCAGCCAGTGCGGACCGTAGATGTCCGAGAAGGCGGACCACATCGTGATGCGCAGGAAGCCGATGCTGCCGAGGATGGCTCCGAGCGCGACGCCCGCCACGATCTCGCGCCGCATCACGCGCCACCAGTCGGCGAGGCCGACTTCGCCGAGCGCCAGCGCGCGGATGACGAGCGTGGACGCCTGCGAGCCGGAATTGCCGCCGCTCGAGATGATGAGCGGCACGAAGAGCGCGAGGATGACCGCCTTCGAAATCTCGTTCTCGAAGGCGCCCATCGCCGTGGCGGTCAGCATTTCACCGATGAACAGCGCCGTGAGCCAGCCCGCGCGCTTCTGCACAAGGCGGACGATGGAAATCTGCATGTACGGCTCGTCGAGCGCTTCCGACCCTCCGATGCGCTGGATCTCCTTCGTGGCGGTCGCCTCCGCCACGTCGAGCACGTCGTCGATGGTGACGATGCCGATCAGCACGCCGGCCGTGTCGGTGACCGGCAGGGCGGAGCGATCGTACTTGCGGAACTCGGCCACCGCCGTCTGCTGGTCTTCGGTCGCCGTCAGCGCCACGTAGCGGCGATCCATCACGTCCGACACGTGATTCCCGAGCGGGGCCAGCAGCAGCTCGCGGATGCGGATGTCGTCGATCAGCACGCCCTGGTCGTCGACGACGTAGATCACGTTCAGCGTTTCGCTGTCCTGCCCGTGGACGCGGATGTGATCGAGCACCTGGCTGATCGTCCAGTGCTCGTGCACCCGCACGTAGTGCGGCGTCATCAGCCGCCCGATCGATCCCTCGCGGTATCCGAGCAGGGTGACCGCGACCGCGCGCTCGGCCGGCGTGAGCAGCGTCAGGAGCTGCCTGGTCGCCGCCGCCGGCAGCTCTTCGAGGAACATCGTCCGGTCGTCCGGCGCCATGTTGTTGAGGATCGAGGCGACGTCTTCCTGCGCCATCGCCTTGAGCAGCGTCTCCTGCGCTTCGGGCGACAGGTATTCGAAGACCGCGGCGGCATCCTTGCGCGGCAGGATGCGGAACACGATCACCTGGTCTTCGAGGCTGAGCTCGGTGAGCACGGGCGCGAGGTCCGCGGCGTCGCGGTTGCGCACCAAGTCGCGCAGCCGCGGGAAGTCGCGGGTTCGCGCCGCGGCCGCGAGCTCGTCGGAGGGACGCGCCGTGGCGCGGATCGCGGCCAGCGCCTGGTCGCGCTGCGGTCCTTTGAGTTGTTCATCCATTTGCGTGAGGGCGGCACGGACGACGTCGTGGTGGTGGACGTGCGGGCCAACCGACTTGACGGCGTCGAGCCAGACACGATGAATCAGGTTGAGATCCGAGGGAGTAAACGAGGGGGGATGGGCGCCGATGTGGTAGGCGTCCGACCGGCCAGTGTGGTGATGAATGACGAGCGTGAGCGTCGCGTCGTCCGCGTGCTCGACGCGTTCCCACGCCTCCCCGAGCAGGCGGGTCTGCGCCTGGCCGGTCAAGGTCGCGGATTCGCCGACGTGAATCTCCGACGAATGAAGGCGCAGCGCGGTCGAGATGAGGGCGTCCACGACGTTGCGCGCCGGCACGACAAGCAGCCGGACGGGCTGACCGCGCTGCTCCGCCAGCTCCGCGATGCGCGAAAACAGCCGGCGTTCGTCCGCCGTGAGCGTCCGGTCCTCGGCGAGGTCCGGGTCCACGTCGAGGCCGAGGAGGCGAACGGTCATCACGACCGCGTCGCGGCCGCGCGCGGTGTCGAGCGCCGCGCCGACGTGCGACAGCGCGTGCGGGTTGCGGACCGAGATCAGGATGTTGCCCGGGCGCGCGTCGACTTCGCCGACGGCGACGTCCCGGGAGGCCAGCAACTCGACCTCGTCGAGCCGGTCGGCCTGCTCGGCGCCGGCACGTTTGGGGACGATGAGGAGCCACAGACCGGTGATGAGCGAGATGGCGGCGATCGACCCGCCGTCTCGCGCGGCCGCCAACGCGGCGAGGGCCAGCGCCGTGAGCCCGCCGAGCAGGACCGGACCGGCGGGCGTCTCGCGGCCTCCGATGCGTACGTTCCACGGCGCCGTGAACGCCCGGTCGCCTTGCCGCAGCGTTCTCAGCCGGACGAGCGTCGCGATCTTGATCACCAGGAGCGAGCCGATCGCGAACGCGTAGGCGTGCGCCACCCACGGGACGTAGCCGCCGCTCGCGATCATGATCACGGACGTCGCGAGCGCCGCGATGTCGAGGGTGCGCGCCGGCGTCCCGAGGCGGGGGTGCAGCGTCGTCAGCGCGGACGGAAGCAGGCGGCGCTCCGCGAGACGTCGAAGCGTCTGCTCCGCGCCGCTCAGCGCGGTGTCCAGCACGGGCGTCACGAGCAGGACGACGGCGGCTACGAGCGCCAGCGCCGCGATGGCGTGCAGGACCGGCGGACCCGCGAGCTGGCGCGACAGCTCGGCGAGCGGAGCGTTCGCCGCCCGCGCGTCGGCGGAACCGTGGACGAGGACCGCGTAGGCAAACGCCGGCACGACGGTTGCCACCAGGCCGGCGAGAATCGTGAGCCTCCCCGTGCGCTGCAGCGCGCGAATCCTCGGCGGCGGCGAGTCGTGTGCCGCGGAGGCAAGCGTGTCCGCGCCGCCCAGCAGGGGCAGCGCCACTCCGATTCCGACGAGTCCCGTCACCACGACGCCGGCGACCGAGCCCCCGGCCGGCCGCACGAACAGGACGCTTGCGGACGCGCCGCTGAAGAGCGCGGTGAGCGCGGCCCAGGCGGAGATGACTGCAAGGATGGCAAGAGCGGTCCACACGCCTCGCGGAATGGCGTCGGGCGCCAGGCTGCGCCTGAAGCGGGCGCGAATCCAGACGACACCGAGCGCGACCCCGCCGAGCCCGGTGGCGACGTCCTGCAGCGACGCCAGCCCCGTCGTTGTCGCCGATCGCACCAGGAAGGCGGCGATGTAATGGCCGATGAGCAGGGAACAGAGCGCGCACAGCAGGAGTCGTTCGGCAAGGGTGGCCGCGGCCGCGATTCGCGCGGCACGGTCGCCGAACGCAACCTCGACGCGGCCGGTCGTGCCTCCCGGGATGAACAGCGCCCAGCTCTCGATATCGATCGTGCGCGCCAGCATGCTCAGCGCCCAGGCGACCACCACGAACCACGGAGCCAGCGGACCGACCTGTACGGCGAGGGCGCCGACGAGGAAGAGCGCCGCGATGTTGAGCTCGGCGACGGCCAGCGAGGCTGCCTTCCACACCGACACGAACGACGTGATCGCCGTTGTCGAGAAGGCGACCCGCACGCGTCGCGGCAGGTGAGACGGTCGTTCCAACGCTGGACTTAGTCTACGGCGGACCTGAAGGTCCGCCGCTACGGACATCGGTGAAGGTCCGCCGCTACGGACATCGCAGGGGCAGCTACGCCGATCGCTGGCTGCGCCTGCCGTAGAGGCGGACCTTCAGGTCGGCCTGCGCCGCG
>Ga0209438_1000554_pt1 | contig 11655 bp, 10 predicted proteins | sample GraSoi_2013_20cm_FD_185825 | JGI IMG/M metagenome (GOLD analysis project Ga0209438, IMG submission 185825) | Grasslands soil microbial communities from the Angelo Coastal Reserve, California, USA - Sample 9_17_2013_20cm (SPAdes) (version 2) | ecosystem: Environmental > Terrestrial > Soil >...
GGTTTATGCGGCGCAGCGCGCTATAGGCGGTGCCGGAACCGCAGGCGATTGCCGCGCCGGCGCTGAACGTCAGTTCGTCAGGCAACGGTACCAGTGTGTTGGCGGGCACCTTCAGATATTGCGCGTGGCCACCATGCGCGTTGTTGCCGTAGACCTTGACCGGCACCTCCTGGCAGAGCTGCTGCCATCCGGACCGGCAATGATTGCACTGCGTGCAGCCCTGGTAGTGATGCACCATGACGCGCTGGCCGATTCGCGCCATCTTCGCGTCGACGGCGCTACCTACCTCAATCACCACGCCGCAGGGTTCGTGCCCTACGATGACGGGACCCTCGTTGATCGGAATGCCGGTGGCCTGTGACTGGCCCTTGGGACGGCGGTACTGATGCAGGTCGCTGCCGCACATGCCGGACGCCTTCATCTCGATGACGACATCGTGAGCCGCCGGCGTTGGATCCGGAAACTGCATCAATTCCAGCCCACGTTCGCCCGTGAATACAACGCCGCGCATCGTTTCCTCCGCCTGTTTTTGTTGTGGCCCGATTTTGAACCCAAACGACGCGATTGGCAAAGCGCGAACCAATGGCGAGCTGGCGCCACTAAGGATCAGGGGGGTTCCGTTACCGGCCTCCCTCCGCGGTTGATGCCAGCAGCCGCAACTTTCGTGATCTGGCTCACAAGGACCCGGCACAGGGTTCTGATAGGCAGGCCGCTGTGCTACAAGACGATCGTTCCGGAAGCGTCACATGAAATCGCCTGGATCTCTACGCCGATTTTTCCTCGCTGCCGCGCTTTTGCTGCTGGTGTGCCAGCCGGCTTTCGCCGAAAAGCGCGTGGCGCTGGTGCTGGGCAATTCCGCCTATCAAAACGTGGCGCGGCTTGCCAACCCGGTCAATGACGGCGCGATGATCGCGGCAACGCTCAAGAATGCCGGCTTCGATGTCGTCGAGGAGCGTCACGATCTCCCGGCGGCCGAGACCCGTCGCGCATTGCGCGACTTCGCCGACCGCGCGCGCGATGCCGACATCGCCGTGGTCTATTACGCCGGCCACGGCATCGAGGTCGACGGTACCAATTATCTGATCCCGGTGGATGCGAAACTCGAACGCGATACCGACGTCTACGACGAGGCGTTTTCGCTGGACCGTGTACTGCTGGCGATCGAACCTGCAAAGCAGCTTCGGCTGGTGATCCTCGACGCCTGCCGGGACAATCCCTTTGCCAAGAATATGAAGCGGACCGTCGCATCGCGCGCAATCGGGCAGGGTCTTGCCAAGATCGAGCCGACCAGTCCGAATATGCTGATCGCCTATTCCGCCAAGGCCGGCTCGACGGCGCTGGACGGCGATGCGAAGAACAGCCCGTTCACGATGGCGCTGGCAAAGCACCTGACGACGCCGGGACTCGATGTGCGCAGGGCGTTCGGATTCGTTCGCGACGAGGTGTTGAAGACAACAAGCTACCGGCAGGAGCCGTTCGTCTATGGCTCGCTCGGCGGCGACGACGTCCCATTGGTCCCTGTCAAGGCCGCGGCCTCACCCGCGAATCCGCAGGCCGACATACGGCGCGACTATGAACTGGCGCAGCAGGTCGGCAACAAGGCCGCATTGAACGCGTTCGTCGCCCAGTATCCGGACGGCTTCTACGCAGAGCTCGCCAGGAGCCAGCTCGCCAAGCTTGCCGCGGAAGAGGCGCGCGTGGCGGCGACCGAGAAGGCCCGGCTGGCCGAACAGGAACGGGCGCGGCTTGCCGCCGAGGGCGCGCAAAAGGGGCAGCAGGCGAAGGCCGATGCGGATGCGAAAGCGGCGGAACAAGCCCGCATTGCCGCCGAAAAGGCCAAGCAGGTCGCACAGGAGCAGGTCGCCGCGGCCGAACAGAAACGTACGGCTATCGAAACCTCCGCAGCCGGCAAGGCTCCTGAACACAAGGCTTCCGAAAACAAGGTTGTCGCCGACAACAAGGCCGCCGACCAGGTTGCCGCCGGCCCAGCCGCGGCCGAGAAAACACCATCGACGAACGTTGCCGCGCTGAGCGACGGGTCAGCGCCGGCCGACATCGCAAAATCGGTGCAGATCGAATTGCGCCGTGTCGGCTGTCTCACCGCTGCGGCCGATGGCGAATGGAACTCAGCGTCGCAGCGTTCGTTGGCGCTGTTCAACCGGCATGCCGGAACCAGGCTCAACGTCAAGCTCGCAAGCACCGACGCGCTCGACGCGATCAAGCTCAAGCCGTCGCGGGTCTGTCCGCTGGTTTGCGAGCACGGCTTCAAACCCGATGGCGACCGTTGCAGCCGGATCGTCTGCGCCGAAGGCTCGATCCTCAATGACGACAATGAATGCGAGAAGCGCGGGAAGAAGCCGGTCGCCAAGCGCGACAGGGACGACCGGGAGCGAGCGGCACCTCTCAGGCCGCATGCAAAGCAAGTTATTGTCGGGCGTTCTCAAGCACCGACTTCAGCGTCGACGGCCCGGCCGCTTACCGGCCAAGAACGTGAGGAGGGTTGCAACTCATACGGGGCCATCATGTCGGGAAAGTGCCCGTAACCACAGCCGCGCGTTATCGAACACGTCCGGGCCACAGCTCATCTCAGTCTTGACGGCAGGGGTTATGGGTCCCAATTCAAGGCCGGGACGACGGGGATGGATTTCGCGCGCTTTACTAGATCGCGCTCGCGGCGATGTTGACCATCAACGCGAGCAGCGCGGTGTTGAACACGAACGAGATGATGCCGTGCACGGTGGCGGTACGGCGTATGATCCTGTCGGTGATGCCGACGTCGGAAACCTGCGCGGTCATCCCGATCACGAACGAGAAATATACAAAGTCCCAGTAATCGGCATGGTCGTGCTGGTCGCCAGAGGGAAACTGCAAGCCGCCGGGTTTGGCGCCGCGGTAATAATCATGGGCGTAATGTAGCGCGAAGGTGGTGTGAATGACCGCCCATGACAGCGCGATCGTCAGCGTCGCGAGCGCCAGTTGCGGCGCGCTGCGCTGCGATGCGCCAAGTTCGAACACGATCGCGGCGATGCTGGCGAACGCGCCGATCGCGGTTACCAGCAAGATCAGAAAGCGGCCATCGTCCTGCAGCACCGCGTTGCGGCGGATATGCGCCAGATCGCAGCGAAACATCATGGCGTAGGCAAGCACCAGATAAAGCGTAACGAAAATATCCCAACCGATCAGGAGACGGGTGACCAGCCGCAGCGAGCCCGGCAGCACGAAGAACGCCACCATGCCGATGGCGATCGAAATGAACATGCGCGGCCGCGCATAGACCACGCGCACCGGTTTTGGCAGTTTCCTGAATCGAACAAGGTGCTCGTCCAATTCCCTGGTCATATCCGCATTCAGTTCTTGCGTTCGGCGACGAACCGCGCGGCGGCGCGCAGCACGTCGCCCTTGGCGCCGAAGATCGAAAGCGCGGTATCGGCGCGCGCCAAAAGGTCGCGCACGCGTTGCCTGGCGCCGGCGATCCCGAGTTGGGTGACGAAGGTGGTCTTGCCCAATGCCGCGTCCTGCCCGGTCTGCTTGCCGAGCGCCGCCGCGTCACCCTCGACGTCGAGCAGGTCGTCGGCGATCTGGAACGCCTCGCCGAGCGCGCGGCCATAGTCGTCGAGCGCCTGATACTGTTTTTGCGAGGACTGGCCGAGGATCGCGCCGGCGATGCAGCCATAGCGCAACAGCGCGCCGGTCTTCATCTGCTGCAGCCGCGCGACGTCGACCGGCTCGCGATCACCGAACCGGCCCTCGCCCGCAAGGTCGAGCATCTGGCCGCCGGCCATGCCGCCGACCCCTGCGGCCCGCGCCAGCGCCCGGGTCAATGCGAGGCGCACGCCTGCGTCGCGGTGAATCTCGTCGCGGGTGATGATGTCGAAGGCGAGCGTCAATAGCGCGTCGCCGGCGAGGATCGCGGTGGCATCGTCATAGGCCTTGTGAAGCGTGGGCCGGCCGCGGCGCAGATCGCTGTTGTCCATCGCCGGCAGGTCGTCATGAACCAGCGAATAGCAGTGGATGCATTCAAGCGCCGCGCCGGCCAGAAGCCCGGCCTCGCGCCCGATGCCGAACACGGCGGCGCTTTCGACCACCAGAAACGGGCGCAGCCGTTTTCCTCCGTTAAGGCTGGAATAGCGCATCGCCTCGATCAGCCGTTTCGGCCGCGCGATCTCGTCGGGCAAAAGCGCGTCCGACAAAAGCTTGCCAAGCAGGGCTTCGGTATCTTCCGCGGTCTGGTCCAGTCGCTTTGCAAAGTCGGATAGTGCAGTGGCGGTCGTCATCAAGAACAGCTCCCAATCGAGTCGGCCGGACAATCGGTTATGGCACAGGCTTCGTCAATTCCGACACCTCGGTTCACGGCGCCTTAAAACTGCTGGAAAAAGCGGGAAGTTTCAGCGAGATATGCTGGCCATTGATCCGCACCGCGCGCTTTCTCCAACCAGAAACCTCAATTTTGCGCATTGTCCGCAATCTGTTCCTCGCCCTGCTGCTGGTTCTGTTGCTGCCATATCTCCTTGTGCCGCTCTATCGCAGCGGCCATCCGGTTTCGACGCTGATGGCATGGCGGTACATGACCGGCGCCCCGGTGTCGCGGCAGTGGATCGATTTTGGCGCGATCTCGCCTTCGCTGCCGCGCTCGGTGGTCGCCGCCGAGGACGCGAAATTCTGCAGCCATCACGGCATCGACTGGGACGCGTTGCGCGACGTGATCGACGACGCCGAGGACGGCGAGGTGACCCGTGGCGGCTCGACCATCACCCAGCAGGTGGCAAAAAACCTGTTCCTGTGGCAGAGCCGCAGCGTGGTCCGCAAGGCACTGGAATTTCCGCTCGCGCTGTGGATCGATCTGGTGCTGCCGAAGCAGCGCATCCTGGAAATCTATCTGAACATCGCCGAGCTCGGCCCGTCCGGCCAGTTCGGCGCGCAAGCCGGCGCCATCCATGCTTTCGGCCGCCCGGCATCGGCCCTGTCGCCGCGCGACGCGGCGCTACTGGCGGCGATCCTTCCCAATCCGGTCAGGCGCAGCGCCCGCAATCCCGGCCCCGGGGTGCGCCGCCTGGCCGGGACCTACATGGCCCGGGCACAGGCCTCCGGGTTGCGCCGATGCTGGAGCGAAAATCGCGCCTTTTAGGCCGATTTTGCGCCATTTTGGCTGGAAGGTACCCTAGCTTTGCCGGACTCCATCCTCTATAAGCGCGGCCTTATCGGCATTTCAGCTAGCGCCAAAACGCTTCAGCCGTCCGCCACGGACGATGCCTCCGACCACACCCCTAGAGGACCCCGACATGGCCGTTCCCCGAAGAAAAACATCGCCGTCGCGGCGTGGCATGCGCCGCTCGGCAGATGCATTGAAGAAGCCAACCTATATCGAGGACAAGGATTCCGGCGAATTGCGCCGTCCCCATCACCTCGACCTGAAGACCGGCATGTACAAGGGCCGTCAGGTTCTGAAGGCCAAGAAGGAATCCTGACCACGACGCGGAAGCCGCGCCGCCGATCGCGGCGCCTCGGCTGGGCTCGGTGGAGATGTCCATGATCGGTTTTCCGCTTCTTCTGATTCCGCTCGCGATCTACAACATCGTCGTCTTCCTGATGCCCGGCGTGTCGCTCACCGAGCCGCTGGTGAAGTTGACGCTGGTGTCCGGCGCCGAGTGGCCGATAACGCTCTCTGATATGCTTCTGACCCTCGGCATTTTGTTGCTGCTGTCGGAAATCATCAAGAGCGCGCGTCCCGGCGCGAAATATCTCACCGATCATTTGCTGTCGCTGATGGTGTTCGGCGGCGCGGCCGCCGAATTTGTGTTGTGGCCGCGGTTTGGCACGTCCACCTATTTCCTGCTGACCATGCTGGCGCTGGTGGATTTCCTCTCCGGCATTGGATTGCGCGCGCGGCGCGGGAAGCATGTCGCGTCCGTCCCCGCGGTGTCGGAGCGGGGCGCTCGAACGCCTGCCGCCGCCGCGCCCGAACCGCAATTCGAGCCCGCAGCTGCGCCATCGGTGCCGGCAGCGGCATCGGCCGCCGAATCCGTGCCGCTGCACCATCCTGAACCGAAAATCGTGCATCCCGAGGTCGCGCAGAATCCGCCATCGCCGGTGGTGCCGTCCCCGGAGCTGCAGCCCGGCAACGGTTCGCCGCCGTCGCGCGATGTGCCGCCGCGCTAGTCTTGCGATCAGGACAAGCGCAGTTAATAGCCGTTGTGATCAGATGATTCGCCGCGTCCGGGTGCCGGCAGCCTGAACCGGGCGTGGGCGCGCCCGGTAGGCGCTCTGCGCATCGGCGGTCGTTGCCCGGCACCACGGCCGCGTTTGCGGAACCTGCGCAGCGGTTGCGATCAGATGCGTCACAAAAACCGGGTTAGGCCGGGGCAGCCGGCCTGGAGCCTGCGACCATTGCGCCGATGAGGTCACCGGGACCAGCGCCACGCAGGCGGGCCTGGCTTCCGGCAGGACGCCATCGTCTACGCTCTGCTTTGGTTGGCCTGCATCTAACATGGCAAATCGAAATCCGGCTCAACTGTCAGGTTTTGGGACGCCACGCGCTTTTCAATTTAATCCTTCGCAAGGGCTATGCCGGTTCTCGCACGGTTGTTCCCGGCGGCTCAACGACATGGTTTCCGGAATATTTATCAACTTAGACTAGTGTCGAAGCTGCAACAGGTCCTATCCTTGTGACCGGGAATCACCCGGCGGTGTCCCGAAACGAGGCGATTGTGACAGCGGCTTTTCCGCCAGTTTCGACCATCCTGGCTTCGCTCGGCCAGGCGGCCTTCGCGTGGGACATCGCAACCGACGCGATTATCTGGAGCGATAATGCGAGCGCGGTTTTCCCGGATATCCCGGCGGCATCGCTGGCAAGCGGCGCGGAGTTTTCCAGGCTGATCGAGCCGGAGCGCTCGATCCGGTCGGACGTGCTCGGTCATTCGCCCGTGCAGGGTGGCGGCAAGGGCATGCTCTATCGGATCGAATACGGTGTGCGGACCTCGACCTCCGCCCCGGTGTTGTGGATCGAGGAAACCGGCTGCTGGCTTGCGGGCCCCGATGGCAGGCCGGCGCGCGCGCAAGGCATCGTCCGCGTCAACAACGAACGCCGCGCCCGCGACCAGCATCTCGTGAGGCTGTCGCGACACGATCCCTTGACCGGCGAACTCAACCGCACCCATCTGGTCGCATCGCTGGCCGAAGCGATCGAGGAATCGCTGCGCTTCCGCACGTCCTGTGCCTTCATGCTGGTCGGCATAGACCATTTGGCGCGCATCAACGACGCGTTCGGATTCGATGTCGCCGATGCGGTGATTTCGGAAGTGGCCAGGCGGATTCGCGCGCGGCTGCGCGGCGGCGACATGCTCGGCCGGTTCTCCGGCAACAAATTCGGGTTGATCCTGAAGAACTGCACCGTCAACGACATGAATATCGCCGCCGAACGCTTTCTGGCCGGCATTCGTGACGACGTGGTGCCGACCAAATCAGGTCCGGTCTCCGTGACCGCATCGATCGGCGCGGTCAGCGTGCCGCGCCATGCTCGCAGTGCCGAGGAGGCCATCAACCGCGCGCATGAAACGCTCGATATGTCGAAGCGCCGCCGCCCCGGATCGTTTTCGCTGTGGCGGCCGAATCTCGAGCACGATGCCCAGCGCCGCATCAACATCCGCGTCACCGACGAGATCGTCACCGCGCTTAACGAGCGGCGGATCGTGATGGCGTTCGAGCCGGTGGTGGACGCGCGCGCGCGCCATGCGGCGTTCTACGAGTGCCTGATCCGCGTGGAGCAGGATGACGGACGGTTTCTGCTGGCCCCGGACATCGTTCCGGTCGCCGAGAAGCTCGGCCTGATCCGCCTGGTCGACCACCGCGTGCTCGAGCTCGTGGTGGCCGAGCTCGCAGCCTCGCCGAACGTGCAGCTCAGCCTCAACATCTCGCCCGACACCACGATGGATCCGGATTGGTGGGCTTCGATCGAATCGCTGATGCGCGCACATCCCGGCGTGGCCGAGCGGCTGATCGTCGAAATCACCGAAACCGTTGCGATCCAGGACATCGACGATTTGCGCGGCTTCGTCACCCGGCTGAAAAGTCTCGGCAGCCGGATCGCGATCGACGATTTTGGCGCCGGCTACACTTCATTCCGGAATTTGCGCAAGCTCGGCGTCGATATCGTGAAGATCGACGGCGCCTTTGTTGAGAATATCGCCCGCTCGGCCGATGACCGTGCCTTCGTGCACACGCTGATCGATCTGGCGCGCCGGCTGCAAATCAAGACGGTCGCGGAATGGGTTCAGGACGAGCAATCGGCAGCCATGCTGCGCGACTGGGGCTGCGACTACATCCAGGGCCGGGTGATCGGGCTCGCATCGTCGCAGCGGCCTTGGGGTGTACCGCGCGAAACGGCGTTGCCGGTGGCGGGCTAGAATATTCTTGCGTCGTCCCCGCGAAAGCGGGGACCCATACGCCGTGTCCTATCAAGTGAGCGATGGGGCAAAGGCCGTCGGCAACAACTAGAGCCGGTGGCTGGGTCCCGGCGTTCGCCGGGACGACGTGATAGGTGAGTGTCTCTCACTCTTCCTTTTTCGGCTCTTTGGACATCCGCTCGAGCCGCTCCTGCATCTCCTTCATCTGACGGCGAAGATCGTCGATATTGTCTTCTTCCGGCGCCGATTCCGTTATTTTGTCCGGCTCGGCGGCGGCGCTTCCGCTGCGGGGCGCCGCGAACGGCTTGAACATCGAGAAGGTCCGCTCGAACATTTCCATGTTGCGGCGAACATGCTCCTCCAGAGGCGCGAAGGGCGTCATGCTGAAGGTGGTGGTGAGTTGCTTGCGAAATTTCTCCTGCTCGCGCGTCAGCGTATCGATGGATTGCTCGAGATAGCGCGGGACCACCATTTGCATGCTGTCGCCGTAGAATCGGATCAATTGCCGCAGAAAGGTGGTCGGCAGCAGATTCTGGCCGGCCTTGTTCTCCTGTTCGAAAATGATCTGCGCCAGCACCGAGCGGGTGATGTCGTCGCCGGTCTTGGCATCATAGACGAGGAAGTCCTCGCCTTCCTTCACCATCGCCGCGAGGTCCTCAAGCGTCACGTAGGTGCTGGTACCGGTATTATAAAGCCTCCGGTTTGCATATTTCTTGATCGTGGTGGGTTGGTCTGATTTCGCCATGGCTCACACATGCACACCGAGGACAAAGGAACCCGACGGCACCGCCGCAGGGCAGACGCGCAACGCATCGCAGCAAAGTAAGCATTTTCAATGCGGTTCGGCTACAGTTTTGTGCACAACGGTTAATTCGGAAGCATGCCCACCGCTTGGGAACGTAGAACGGCTGCTCCGCGAAAACCGGGCCCGTCCCGCGTATGGACCACGCACCATTCTGGAGGTGGGCATCTTCCAACCGTGGAAGCGCCAGCCACTTTTCTCGAAAATGCCCTCCGCGCCGCTTTTGAATGCGCCGCGGCATTGACATGCATCAACTCCGTTAACAGGATAAGGCGAGAGACAGGCCCGCCATCCGGCTGCCCGCCCTCCAAGAACCTCAAGCCCAGGAGATGTCCATGTCAGACGATGTCGTCATCGTCAGCGCCGCCCGCACCCCGGTTGGCAGTTTCAACGGCGCGTTCGCCACCACACCGGCCCACGATCTCGGCGCCATCGCCATCAAGGCCGCGCTGGAGCGCGCCGGCGTCGAGCCGGCCCGCGTCTCCGAGGTGATCATGGGTCAGATCCTGACCGCGGCGCAGGGCCAGAACCCCGCCCGCCAGGCCTCGATTGCCGCCGGCATTCCGGTGGAAAGCCCCGCCTGGGGCGTCAATCAGTTATGCGGTTCCGGCCTGCGCACGGTGGCGTTGGGCTACCAGGCGCTGCTTAACGGCGATTCCGAAATCGTCGTCGCCGGCGGTCAGGAATCCATGAGCATGGCCCCCCATGCGCAGTATCTGCGCGGTGGCGTCAAGATGGGCGGGCTCGAGCTCGTCGACACCATGATCAAGGACGGGTTGTGGGACGCCTTCAACGGCTACCACATGGGCAACACCGCCGAGAACGTCGCCCGGCAGTATCAGATCACCCGGTCGCAGCAGGACGAATTCGCCGTAGCCTCCCAGAACAAGGCCGAGGCCGCGCAGAAGGCCGGCAAGTTCAAGGACGAGATTGTTCCGGTCACCATCAAGACCCGCAAGGGCGACATCGTCGTCAGCGATGACGAATATCCGCGCCACGGCGCGACGCTCGATTCGATGGCCAAGCTCAAGCCGGCCTTCGAGAAGGACGGCACCGTGACCGCCGGCAGTGCCTCGGGCATCAATGACGGCGCCGCCGCGGTGGTGCTGATGACCGCGAAACAGGCGGCCAAGGAAGGCAAGAAGGTGCTCGGCCGGATCGTCTCCTGGGGCCAGGCCGGCGTCGATCCCAAGATCATGGGCACCGGGCCGATCCCGGCTTCGCGTGCCGCGCTGAAGAAGGCCGGCTGGAGCATCGGCGATCTCGATCTGATCGAGGCCAATGAAGCCTTCGCGGCGCAGGCCTGCGCGGTCAACAAGGACCTCGGCTGGGATACCTCCAGGGTCAACGTCAATGGCGGTGCGATCGCGATCGGCCACCCGGTCGGCGCCTCCGGCGCGCGGGTGCTGGTGACGCTGTTGCACGAGATGCAGAAGCGCGATGCCAAGAAGGGGCTCGCCACCTTGTGCATCGGCGGCGGCATGGGAATCGCCATGTGCATTGCACGCGACTGAACACAGGGCAGCGGAGTGCGTCGAGTGATGAAAAGATCATCTCGCAACTTCGGTTCACGCTGATAAAACTGAATGCCCGGTCTCGCGCCGGGCATTTTCATCTGGAAGACGCGGTCAAAAGGCCGGGATAATTCCGGCTTATAAAAAACACCACCAGGGAGGAATTCGACATGGCACGTGTTGCATTGGTGACGGGGGGAACGCGAGGCATTGGCGCTGCGATCAGCAAGGCGCTGAAGGCCGCAGGCTACAAGGTCGCGGCGAGCTACGCAGGCAATGACGCCGCGGCGGAAAAATTCAAGGCCGAGACCGGCATCCCCGTCTATAAATGGGACGTCAGTTCGTTCGACGCCTGCGCCGGAGGCGTCAAGAAGGTCGAAGCGGATCTGGGTCCTGTCGACGTGCTGGTCAACAATGCCGGCATCACCAAGGATGGCGCCTTCCACAAGATGACGCTCGAGCAGTGGAATGCGGTGATCAATACCAATCTCGGTTCGCTGTTCAACATGACGCGCCAGGTGATCGAGGGCATGCGCGCCCGCAAATTCGGCCGCGTCATCAACATCTCCTCGATCAACGGCCAGAAAGGCCAGTTCGGTCAGGTCAATTATTCGGCGGCGAAGGCCGGCGACATCGGCTTCACCAAGGCCCTGGCGCTGGAGAATGCCAAGGGCGGCATCACGGTGAACGCGATCTGCCCGGGCTATATCAATACCGAGATGGTGCAGGCGGTGCCGAAGGAGGTGCTGGAGAAAAGCATCCTGCCGCTGATCCCGGTCAATCGCCTCGGCGAGCCCGACGAAATCGCCCGCGCGGTGGTGTTCCTCGCGGCCGATGAGGCGGGCGCCATCACCGGCTCGACGCTGTCGATCAACGGCGGACAGTATATGGTGTGATTGCTGTTGCCGTCATTGCGAGGAGCTCTTGCGACGAAGCAATC
>Ga0209438_1000556_pt1 | contig 11622 bp, 12 predicted proteins | sample GraSoi_2013_20cm_FD_185825 | JGI IMG/M metagenome (GOLD analysis project Ga0209438, IMG submission 185825) | Grasslands soil microbial communities from the Angelo Coastal Reserve, California, USA - Sample 9_17_2013_20cm (SPAdes) (version 2) | ecosystem: Environmental > Terrestrial > Soil >...
GGCCGATGCCGATGCCCGCGCCGATGACCGTCAGGCCGAATCCAATGCCGGCCCCCATGTATGCCAGTGCGATGTCCATGCGTCTCCTCCGTCTAACGAAAGCTCAGTGATGAGCGTGGATGGCCATGCCGATGAACACGGCCGTCAAGAGCGTGAATACGTAGGCCTGCACGAGAATCACGATCAGCTCGAGCGCGGTGAGCCCGACGCCGATCGGCAGCGAGAGCACCATGCCGACGCCGACGCCCGCAATCGCGTGGCCGAACAGTTGCGTGAAGACAAAGACGAGAGACAGCAGCGCGAGAATCGCGATGTGTCCGCCCGCCATGTTCGCCGCGAGTCGCATCGTGAGCGCGAACGGCCGGACGAACATGCCCAGGATCTCGATCGGGACGAGCAGGAAGTAGATGGGCCACGGCAGCCCCTTGGGCACCAGGTTCTTCCAGTGCTGCACGAAGCCGTGCGCCTGCGTGCCGGCGACGATGATGCAGAAGAACGCGATGGTGGCCAGCGCCGCGGTGACGTTGTAGTTGCCGGTCGCGGTGACGCCGCCGTGCAGCACGCGCGTGAACCACGACTCCGGCCCCGCGTGAATCACGGTCGAATTGAGCAGCTCGAGGACGTCGAAGACCGGAAGGACGCCCATCAGGTTCGCCGTGAAAATGAACAGGAAGAGCGTGAGCAGCAGCGGCGTCCACGCCAGGACCCACTTCTGCCCGAGGTTCGGGGCCGCGATGGAGTCGCGGACGAACTCGAGCGTGATCTCCAGCAGGCTCGTCGTTCGGTCGGGGATGAGCCGCTCCTGCGCGAGGTAGCGGCGCACGAGCCACGTGAGGCCGAAAAAGAGGATCGCCGCGACCACCCACAGCATGAACACGTGCTTGGTCACCGACATGTCGATGCCGAAGATGCGCGGCAGGTGAATCAGCGGGTGATCGACGCTCGTGTTCGAGACGTGTTCGATGATGAGGTCGCCGGCGTTGAAGCCTTTCCGGGCTCCCTCGGCCGTCTGCGCGGCACCCTCGGCCGGCGGCTGGAGATTCAACATTCGACGCTACGACTCGTCTCGCCGAAGCGGCGGAGCCGCGGCGGCGGACGTGAACAGGCGATGCATGTACATCGCTTCCATCACATGCAGCGCGATGAAATAGCCCGTAAAGCTCACCACGAACGGCACCGGCCGCAGTCCGGCCACGCGAAGCATGCCGGCCACGTACGCGCCGAACAACACCGCCTTGATCGCGAGCCCCTGCACCATGACGCCCATCAGCCGGTCGGGCCGCGACCGATACGTCCGCTCGGTCACGATCCAGCTGACGGCCGCGACCGCGAGCGGACCGAGCATGCCGCAGAGAACCTCTGGATTGCTGCCGCCTGCCACGCGGGAGACGATGAGCCAGGACACCACGCTGGCCCCCACCATCCACGCGACCGGCCTCATCGTCTCGTGGTTGTCTTCACCAGGTCGTAGAAACCGACGATGATGCCGAGCGCGAGCCCGATGAGTAATCCCCAGGGACCGGTGCCCTGCCACCTGTCCAGCAGGTATCCAAGGCCGCCGAGCACGAGGATGCCGCCAACGAGCGTATAGCTGGCCCCGGCGGCCGCGCCGGCGTTGCTGGCGTTCTCCTGCAGGGACTTCGCGGAGCGTGAATACGAGAAACTGCGGTTCTTCTTGGCCATCTCGCCGATCACGCGTGCAAGCCGCGCGCTCATCCGCCTTCGCCTCGCGGCCTCGGCGAGACAAGGCGCGCTTTTTCCGCACCTTGAGCGCCCTTGAGTATAGCCCACCTTGTGAAAAGCTTCACGCAATCTGGGAAAGTTCAATCAGATCAATGACTTCAGCCCAACGGCTTTGCTTGATCTCGTCTGTCGGCGGGTCCTATACTGCCTCTACCGATTGTCTCGCGACGGAAATCGTGCATACACGCAGCCACACGCGTCGGGCCCTCGCCGTGGCCCTGGGGATTGCATTCGCATCTGCGACGGCGCCGCTGCTCGTCTCCGCGCAGGGGCCGCGCGAGCGGACGATGTTCGTCAGCGCGGTCGACCAGAAGGGCGAGCCGGTCGAAGGCCTCGGCCCGAATGACTTCGTCATCCGGGAAGACGGGGCCGCGCGCGAGGTGCTCCGCGTGTCGCGTGCGAACGAGCCGATCGACATCGCCATCCTCGTCGACGACAGCGCCGCCTCCGACGCGCTGATTCCGCGCGTTCGCGAGGGGCTGCGGGCCTTCATCGCGAGAATGTCCCGGGGCAACCAGATTTCGATCGTCGGCCTCGCCGATCGGCCGACGATCCTCGCGAACTACACCGCCAATACCAAGCTGCTGCAGGACGCGATCGGCCTCCTGTGGCCGCGGACGCGTGCCGGGTCCACGTTCATGGACGCCCTCTACGAGGTCTCGCTCGGCCTCGAAAAGCGCGAGACGCCGCGCGCCGTCATCATCCCGGTAATTACCGATGGCGGCGATTTCGCATACCGCCAGTACGAACAGGTCATGCCCGAGGTGAGGAAGGCCGGCGCCGCCATCCATGCGGTCACCGTCGGCGACTTCAATTCGATCGACCACGAAGAACTGCGCAACCGCGCGCGGGTCCTCGCCCAGGGCACGAAGGACACCGGCGGTCAGCGCGTCAACCTGCTGACGCCGATGGCGGTCCAGCCCTCGCTCGAACGTCTCGCGCGGGAGCTGTCATCGCAGTACAAGGTGGTGTACGGCCGGCCGGATTCGCTGATTCCGCCGGAAAAAATCGAGGTGAGCGCCCGGCGGCCCGAGCTGACGATGCGAGGGACACTCGAGCGCGGAACAGGGACAACGAAGTGAAGCGCATTGCCCTTCTCGCGGCCGCCCTCGTCGCGGCGCTGTCGTCCGCTCCCTCGGCGCAGGGCACCTTCCGCGCCGGCGTCGACGTCGTGTCGCTGAACGTGACCGCCGTCGACACTGCGAACCACTACGTCACGGACCTCGAAGAGAAGGACTTCGCGGTGTTCGAGGACGGCGTCAAGCAGGAGCTCTCCTTCTTCACGCGCAAGCAGCAGCCGATCTCGATGTCGCTGCTCCTCGACAGCAGCGCCAGCATGGAGGACAAGCTGCCGACGCTGCAGGTGGCGGCCGGCAACTTCGTCAAGCGGCTGAAGTCGAACGACATGGCGCAGGTGATCGACTTCGACAGCCGCGTCGAGATCCGGCAGGCGTTCACGTCGAGCCAGAGCGACCTCCAGTCCGCCATCCAGCAGACGTCCGCCGGCGGGTCGACGTCGCTCTACAACGCCATCTACATCGCGTTGAAGGAGCTCGCGAAGGCCAAGGTGGGCGGCGAAGATGACGTGCGCCGGCAGGCGCTGGTGCTCTTCTCCGACGGCGAAGACACGTCGAGCCTGATTTCGTTCGACGAGGTCCTCGAGCTCGCCAAGCGCAGCGAGGTGGCGATCTTCACGATCGCGCTGCGCGGCGCCGACACGCAGAGCAAGGGCTTCCACGAGGCCGAGTTCGTCATGCGCCAGCTGGCGCAGGAAACGGGCGGCCGCTCCTTCTTCCCCGCGAAGATCGACGACCTGAACGGGGTCTATTCCGAGATCGCCGACGAGCTCGCGAGCCAGTACACGCTCGGGTACACGTCCAGGAACGCGAAGCGTGACGGCGCGTACCGCCGCATCGTCGTCCAGGTGAGCCGGTCCAACGTCACGCCGCGCACCAAGCGGGGCTACTACGCCCCGACGTCCCGTTGAACACGCTCCCGCTGCTGCTGTACGCGGCCGCGGGGGTCGCTTACGCGATTCACTTCGCGCGCCGCGACACGGCGGTCGGCCGGACCGCCACGACCCTGCTGCTCTTCGGCGCGCTCGTCCACACCTTCGTCATCGGCATGCAGACGATGGAGGTGCGGCACGTGCCATTCGCGAACCCGTCGCGCGCCGTGTCGACGTTCGTCTGGCTGCTGACGCTGTCGTACCTCTACCTCGAGCTGACGACCGACGAACGGTCGATGGGCGTGTTCATCCTGCCCGTCATCGTCGGCCTGCAGACGATTCCCGCGCTGTACCCCGGCGTCGAGTACCGGGACGCGGTGCTCGACAGCCCGTGGTTCTGGATTCACGTGTCGTCGCTGCTGTTCGCGTACGCCAGCTTCGGCCTGTCGGGCATCCTCGGCCTGACCTACGTGCTGCAGTTCAAGGAGATCAAGAAGAAGCACCTCGGCTACTTCTACACGCGGCTCCCGTCGCTGCAGGTGCTCGACGTGATGAACTCGCGCGCGGTCGCCGTGGGCTGGGTGTTCCTGACCTTCGGCGTAGTCGTCGGCGGGGTGTGGACGGCCCAGGCGCGCGGCCTCGACCCGACCGATCCGAACCTGCAGGCGATGTCGCTCGACGACCCGAAGATTTTCGTCGCGATGCTGACGTGGGGCGTCTATTCGTTCGCGGTGGTCGCCCGGCGCACGCTCGGCTGGAGCGGCCGGCGCGCGGCGTGGCTCTCCGCGCTGGGGTTCGCGTTCGCGATGCTGAACTTCCTGGCGATCAACTATTTCGTGACGACGAGCCACACGTTTTACTGATGCGTGCCGACACCTGAGACCTGATCGTGCACTTGTTTCTGCTGGGCGTGAGCCACCGGACGGCGCCGGTCGACCTGCGAGAGCGGCTCGACTTCTCGAGCCGTGATCTCAGCGCGGCCGCTGAAGCCATCTCCCATCGTCAGTCGCTGAGCGAGTCGGTCGTGCTGTCCACGTGCAACCGCTCGGAGATCTACGTCGCCAGCAGCGATCCGGCCCAGGCGCGCGAGGAGCTCGTCGCCTTCCTCAGCGATTACCACCACGTGCCGGTGCAGGCGTTCCAGCCGCACCTGTTCGCGCTCGAGAACAGCGCCGCCCTCGCGCACCTGTTCCGCGTCGCGGCGGGCCTCGACTCGCTGGTCGTCGGCGAACCGCAGATCCTCGGCCAGGTGAAGGAGGCGTTTCAGACCGCCGCGGGGAAACAGTGTGTCGGCCCCGTCCTCAGCAACGCGTTCCGCTGGTCGTTCGGCGTCGGCAAGCGGGTGCGCACGGAGACGGCGCTCGGCGAGGGGGCGGTGTCCGTCAGCTTCGCGGCCGTGGCGCTCGCGCGGAAGATCTTCGGCCGGCTGCAGGGCCGCCGCGTGCTCATCGTCGGCGCGGGCGAAATCAGCTCGCTGACCGCGCAGCACCTCCGCGCCCAGGGCGTCGGCGAGATCGTCATCACGAGCCGCACCCAGGCGCATGCCGAAGCGCTCGCCAGCGAAGTCGGCGGCCTCGCGGTGCCGTGGGACTCGATGATCAACGCGCTCGGGGCGGCCGACATCGTCGTCACGGCGACGGGGTCGCAGCGGCCGATCGTCACGCGCCCGCAGCTCCAGGCCGCGCAGGGGCACCGCCGCAGCACGCCGCTCTTCATCATCGACCTGGCCGTTCCGCGCGACGTCGATCCGGCCATCGGCGAAATCGAGCAGGTGTTCCTCTACAACATCGACGACCTGCAGGGCATCGTCGAGGAGAACCTGTCGCGGCGCAAGGCGGAGATCGAGCGCGCCGAAGCGATCGTCAACGAGGAAGTCACGAAGTTCATGGCGTGGCAGCGCTCGCGCACCGCGGTGCCCACCGTGGTCGCGCTGCGCCAGCGGTTCGAGGCCATCCGCCGCGCCGAGCTGCAGCGCCTGGAAGGAAAGCTCGGCGGGCTGTCGCCGGAGGCCGCGCTCAAGGAAGCCCACAAGCGCGTCGAGGACATCCAGCGGCTCCGCCTCATCGTCGAAAAGCTGCTCCTCGAGCCGACCGAACAGCTCAAGGCGCTGCCAGACGAGGAAACCCAGGCTGCCTACACCGAAGCCGTCAATCGCCTCTTCAGGCTGACGGACGACGAGCCCCTCGACGAGGCTCGGGGCAAGCGTTCGGTGCCGACAAAACCCACATGACGTTCCGGGTCGGCACGCGCGGCAGCGAGCTCGCGCTCTATCAGGCCAACGCGGTGGCCGCGCAGCTGCGCGCGAAGACCGGCATCGACTGCGAGATCGTCGTCATCCGCACCTCCGGCGACAGGCTGGCCGAGGCGTCGCTGACGCAGATCGGCGGCAAGCGCGTCTTCGTCAAGGAAATCGAGGATGCGCTGCTCGCCGGCGAAGTGGACCTCGCCGTTCACAGCAGCAAGGACATGCCGGTCGTGCTGCCCGAGGGGCTGACGATCGCTGGCGTCCTGCCGCGCGAGGATGCGCGCGATGCGGTCGTGCTCCCCGCCGACGGCGAGAAGGTCCGACGGAGGACCGACGCGTCCGACAGCACCATCTCGTTCGACGAGCTCGTGTCGCGCCTCGGCGCCACGCCGCGCCTCGGCACGAGCAGCGTCCGCCGGACCGCGCAGCTCGCGAGGCTCTTCCCGGGGGCGTCGTTCGCGCCGATTCGGGGGAACCTCGGCACGCGCCTGCGGAAGGTGGACGACGGGCAGTACGACGCGCTCATCCTCGCGTCCGCGGGGCTCATCCGGCTGGAGCATCGCGCCCGCATCTCCACGGTGCTGCCGATTCCCGCGTGCGTGCCCGCGCCTGGCCAGGGCATCATCGCGGTCGAGGTCCGCGCCGGCGATTCACGCGTCGCCTACGCCGTCGCGGAGATCGATCACAAGGACACGAGGGCGGCGCTCGACGCCGAGCGCGCGGTCGTGATCAAGCTTGGCGGCGGCTGCCAGATGCCGATCGGCGCGTACGCCCGGCTCACGAGCGACGGGATCGACGTGATGGCGGTCGTACTTTCGCTGGACGGCGCACGGGCGATTCGCGCAGAATCGCGCGGGCCCATGACACATGCACGCGCGATCGGAACCGCGGTCGCCGACGACCTGCTGGCGCAGGGCGCGGACCAGGTCCTCGCCGAGGCGCAGCGGGCGCACGCCGCGGTCGAAGGCATCCAGCCGTGAAGCACCCCGCCGTCTACCTCATTGGCGCCGGCCCCGGCGACCCCGGCCTCATCACCGTCCTCGGCCTCACGTACCTTCGCGCCGCGGATGTCGTCGTCTACGACGACCTCGTGCCGGCGCGGCTCCTGAAGCAGGCGCGACACGGCGCGGAGCTGATCAACGTCGGCATCGCGTCCCCGCAATCGACGGGACAGGACGCCATCGGATACCTCCTGGTCGAAAAGGCGCGCGAGGGCAAGCTGGTCGCGCGCTTGAAGTTCGGTGACCCGTTCGTCTTCGACTCCGGGGGCGCGGAGGCGCTCTTCCTCCACGAGCATCACGTGCCGTACGAGATCGTCCCCGGACTCTCGGCGAGTTTCGCCGTCCCGGCGTACGCCGGTGTGCCGGTCACCTACCCCGGCGGCGGCGACACGATCACGCTCATACGCGGCTACGAAGAGGAGGGCCGGACACCCCCGAAGATCGACTGGGCGAGCCTGGCCCGGCTCGAGGGCACCGTCGTCTGCTATTCGGGCGCGCACCAGCTTCCGCAGCTGCTCGAGGCGCTGATCGCGAACGGGTGGCCGGCCGAGGCGCAGGCCGCGATCATCTACAACGGCACGCTTCCCAGCCAGGAGACGATCACCGGCACGATGCCGGAGCTGCTGACGCAGATGCGCGAGCACTCGCGCCGGCGGCAGCCGGCGATTCTCGTCGCGGGACGCGTCACCGGGCTGCGCGAGCACCTGCGCTGGTACGACTCGCGGCCGCTCTTCGGCAAGCGCGTGCTCGTCACGCGGCCGAGAGAACAGGCGGCGGAGCTCGTCGATCGGCTGACGGCGCTCGGCGCCGAGTCGATCGAGGCGCCGATGATCCGGATGGCGCCGCCCGACGATCCCGATCCGCTGCTGCGCGCCGCGGCGAGCCCCGAGCAGTTCGACTGGATCATCTTCACCAGCGCCAACGCCGTCGACGCGTTCATGACGGCGCTGCTCGACGGCGAGCGCGACGTGCGCGCGCTGAAGGGGCCGCGCCTCTGCACGTCGGGGACGGCGACGGCGGACAAGCTGGCGACCTACGGCATCAAGGTCGACCTGATTCCACGCGAGTTCCGCGCGGATGCGGTGGTGCCGTCGCTGCTCGCGCTCGGCTCGATGGCCGGCGTCCGGGTCCTGCTGCCGCGCGCCGACATCGGCCGCGAGGTCATCGGCGAGCAGCTGCGCGAGGCCGGCGCGGTCGTCACCGAGGTCATCGCGTACCGCACGATTCTCGAGGACGCGCAGCGCGAAGGCGACCCGGACATCTACAGGATGCTGCTCGACGGCCGCATCGACGTCTCCACGTTCACCAGTCCGTCGGCGATTCGGAACTTCGCCAAGATCCACGGCGCGGACCAGGTGGCCGACCTGCTGAAGAACACCGTCGTCGCGACCATCGGGCCGGTCACGGCGGACGCGGCGCGGCAACTCGGGATCCCCGTCACGATTCAGCCGAAGACCTACACGATCCCCGCGCTCGTGGACGCCATCGAGGCGCACTACGCGGCTCGGGGCCCGGAGCTCAAGGCTCGAGGGGCATGAGCCGATGTCCGGGAGCGATCGCGTGAGGGAGTAATTCACATGGCCACACAGACGTCCACCGCCCGTCTCGCGCTGACGCGCCGCCCGCGCCGGCTGCGCCGCACCGAGGCGATTCGCAGCCTCGTGCGCGAAACGCGGCTGACGCCCGACTGCTTCATCCTGCCGCTCTTCGTCTGCGAGGGGCGCGGCGTCCGCCGCGAGGTCAGCTCGATGCCCGGCGTCTACCAGCTCTCGGTGGACGAGGCCGTGAAAGAAGCGGCGGCGGCAAAGGCTGATGGCGTGCCCGGCGTGCTGCTGTTCGGCCTGCCCGAGAGCAAGGACGCGACCGGCTCGAAGGCGTCGGACCCCGACGCGCCGGTGCAGAACGCGGTGCGCGCGATGAAGCGCGAGGTGCCGGACCTGATCGTCATCACCGACGTCTGCCTCTGCGAGTACACGTCGCACGGGCATTGCGGCATCCTCGAGGGCGAGGAAATCCTCAACGACGTCACCGTCGCGCACGTCGCGGACGCGGCGCTCTCGCACGCCGTCGCGGGCGCCGACATCGTCGCGCCCTCCGACATGATGGACGGACGGGTCGCCGCCATCCGCACGCTGCTCGACGAGCGCGGGCTCGATCGCGTCGGCATCATGTCGTACGCGGCAAAGTACTGCTCGGCGTTCTACGGCCCGTTCCGCGACGCCGCGGATTCGACGCCGCAGTTCGGCGACCGGCGCAGCCACCAGATGGACCCGGCGAATGTCGAGGAGGCGCTGCGCGAGGTCGAGACCGACCTCGAGGAAGGCGCCGACATCGTCATGGTGAAGCCGGCGCTCCACTATCTCGACGTGATTTCGCGCGTGAAGATGCAGTTCAACCAGCCGACCGCCGCCTATCACGTCAGCGGCGAGTACGCGATGCTGAAGCTCGCCGCGGCGCGCGGCTGGATCGACGAGCGGCGCGGCATGCTGGAGACGCTGACGGCGATCAAGCGCGCCGGCGCCGACATCATCATCACGTATTACGCGAGGGACGCCGCGCGGATTCTGTGAGGGCCGGGGCCCGTACGGACGCTACGGGATCGGGACGCCGGCACCGACTCCGTACTGGTCGGCGTTGGCATCCGGCGCGCCCGAGGCGCCGGTGAAGGAACGGCCATCGGCGAGCGTCAGCACGTCGGCTGCCGCCCTCGTCAGCACTTTCCTGCCGCCGTATCCCTTGAACGACACCTTTTGACCGGGCCTCAAATCCGACGGTTTCCAGCCACGGCGCAGCACGCTGTTCGGGCTCCCGAGCTCGAGGTTCCACGTCGTGACGACCCCCTTGTCGTCGGTGCAGTCGACGTAGATGCGCATGTGCGGGTTGGTCCAGTCGACCTTCGACAGCACACCGGTGCCCTCGACCGGCTTCGCCTTGTCGTACTCCACCGCGAAGGAATGGTGCGCGCGAGCGGGCGCCGCGGCGCACATGCACGCGAGAGCGACTGGAAGCATCCGGAGCATTGGCGTCATCGAATCCTCCTCCACGCGACTGGCGGGGCGACCTGAAGGTCGGCCCCTACGCTGCCGGACTATTTCTGCGCCGGCGGTTGCACTTCGAGGCCGTAGCCCTTCTCGCGATAGATGTTGGGGATGTCAGCCGCGACCCCGTACTGGTTGTTCTCGGCGCAGATGAACTCCATCAGCTCGGAACCGGGCGGCTGCACCCGCGCGGTGAACTTCAGCTGCACGGGGTGCTGCAGCGCTCCCGGATCGTCCAGCGTGAACTCGTTGACGAGCGTTCCGAAGTTGGTCCGCGTCCAGCGCTCGATCGTGTGCAGCTGGGTGGTGTGCGGCGTGCCGCGGCTGTCGAACCAGAACTTGTCGTTGTAGCCGACCGTGTCGATGACGAGCGTGTCGCCTTCCCAGCGGCCGATCGAATGCCCCCACCAGGTGGGCAGGAGGTCGTCGGCGGGCGGATGCTTGCGGCCGTCCATGAAGATCTTCCGGACGCCGCCCGCGTCGCCGTTCTCGTGTATGACGTAGAAGGTGGACAACCCCTGCGCGGTGACGGACTGGACGAAGCGCCACGGATACGGGTTGGTGCGCGGCACGCTCATCGGCGTGCAGTACAGGTACGGCTCGTCCTCCTCTTTCCGCGAGTCGCGCAGCTGCTTTGCCCACGCGAGCAGCGGCAGCTCGCCGGGCTTGAGCCCGCCATCTTTTTCGATGTCCTGGTTCGATCCGCCACCGACCCACGGCCCGGAGAGGTCGGGATGGCCGTCGGGCATTCGCGGCACCGGACCGTTGGCAATGTCAGGTTTGGCGAGCGGCGTAAACTCGCCCGACAGCCTGGCCGGCAGGCGCTCCTGCTCGGAGCCCTGCGCGGGTGCCTGTCCCTGCGCGGCCAGTGTGGCGGCCAGCGCGACCGCGGCGGCCAAGCCGATAACCAGGTATCTCACGGTCACCCCTCCTCGACAGACGAGTTGACGCAGCAGCCCGGAGTCAGTCCAGAATCGTGAGCGGAATCGCGGACTTTCTTATACACCAATGAAGCGAACGACGAAATCCCGGAAGCTTTTCGCACAGGCGGCGGCCATTCTCCCCGGCGGGGTGGACAGCCCGGTCCGTGCCTTCAAGTCCGTCGGCGGCACGCCGCTGTTCATCAACAAGGCCTCGGGCGCGACAATCGACGACGTCGACGGCAACCGTTACATCGACTACGTGATGTCGTGGGGGCCGCTCATTCACGGACACGCGCCGCGCGGGCTGATCAAGGCGATTGCGGCGACCGCGAAGCGCGGCACCAGCTTCGGCGCGCCGAGCCCGCTCGAAAACCGGCTGGGCGAGCTCGTCCGCAGGCTCGTGCCGTCGATGGACCGCGTCCGGTTCGTCAGCTCCGGCACCGAGGCGACGATGAGCGCGGTGCGCGTGGCACGCGCGTTCACGCGCCGCGATCGCATCATCAAGTTCGAAGGGTGCTATCACGGGCACGGCGATGCGTTTCTCGTGAAGGCCGGTTCGGGCGCGACGACGCTCGGCATTCCGACCAGCCCGGGCGTACCCGCGGCGGTGGCGGCCGACACGCTGAACGCGCGCTACAACGACCTCGCGTCGGTGTCGGCGCTGTGCGAGGCGCACGCCGGCAAGATCGCCGCGCTGATCGTCGAGCCGATCGCCGGCAACATG
>Ga0209438_1000562_pt1 | contig 11592 bp, 12 predicted proteins | sample GraSoi_2013_20cm_FD_185825 | JGI IMG/M metagenome (GOLD analysis project Ga0209438, IMG submission 185825) | Grasslands soil microbial communities from the Angelo Coastal Reserve, California, USA - Sample 9_17_2013_20cm (SPAdes) (version 2) | ecosystem: Environmental > Terrestrial > Soil >...
GCCCAGGCGGCCAGTCTGATCGGCAGTCTCGCCGCCTTGCCCGCAGACGCGGGTTCGCTGGCGCACACGCTGAAGGGGTCGGCACGCGCGATCGGCGCATTCGGCGTTGCCGATGCCGCCGGCCATCTGGAAGTCGCAGTACTAAGCGGCCACGATCCGTCTGAGGCGCTCAGCGACCTCAACGAGGCGATCGTGCAGGCGCGCATGGCAATCGACGCGATCCTGCGCCGGTCCTGACATCGTCCATCCAGGCGCAAGGGCATGCTGCCGGTTTTCGCTCCGAAAGCTAGCGCGGGGCGGATCGACCCGTTATAGGACAGCCCGGACCTCCTTATCCGGCAGCACGAGCAAACATGGCCAAAATCAGCTTTGTCGACCATACCGGCGAAACCCGCACCATTGATGTCGAGAACGGCGCGACGGTGATGGAAGCCGCGATCCGCAATGCCATTCCGGGCATCGAAGCCGAATGCGGCGGCGCCTGCGCCTGCGCCACATGCCATGTCTATGTCGATGAGGCCTGGCGCGAGAAGGTCGGCTCTCCGTCCCCGATGGAAGAGGACATGCTGGATTTCGGCTTCGATGTACGACCGAATTCGCGGTTGTCATGTCAGATCAAGGTGAGCGACGAACTCGACGGTCTGGTGGTCTCGACGCCGGAGCGGCAAGCTTAACACCTCAAGGCGAATTCAACGATCGCCGTCAATTCAGCTATCGCCGTCAACGATCACAGCTTCCACCGTCGCCGCGGGCTTCACGCGCCCTCCACTGCGCGGCGAAGCCAGCGCTGGAAATTGCCGATGATTTCGCCGGTCAGCGGCGTCGGTTTGCGCGTGCTCTCGTCGATCAGCACCGTCACCGATTGGGCCGACGCCACGCATTTGCGGTCTGAAAACACCACCTGATCGAATGTCAGTGATGTTCGACCGAACTTCGCGACGCCGAGCCCCATTTCGATGCTGCCCGGCCAGCGCAGTTCGGCGCGGAAATGGATATCGAGGCGCACCAACATCCAGCCGAGCCCCGGCGGCGTCAGCCCGAAGCTGCGGTCCTTGACCAGCGTGACGCGGCCGGTTTCGAAATAGGTCGCATAAACCGCGTTGTTGACGTGCTGATTGGGGTCGAGATCGGCAAAGCGCACATTGTCGGTCAGGCGGTAGGGAAAATCCTCCAGGCGCGGCATTGGATTGAGACGGGCTGGTGGGTTCACGGGACGGTCTCCGAAAGCTTCGCGCTCTTACAACCCAGTTGTCGAACTGCGGCAAGGGGTTGCCGTGGCCTCCAGCGCCATATTATGGCTTTCTTCTCGCCGCCGCCTTGGCTAGACAGACGCGGCTAAAGGCTGGTTCAACCGAAAAGAAGCGACATGAGCGAAGCAATCAAAACCGATGTGCTGATTATTGGCGCGGGTCCCTGCGGACTGTTTGCCGTTTTCGAACTGGGCTTGCTCGATATGAAGGTGCATCTTGTCGACATTCTCGACAAGATCGGCGGCCAATGCGCCGAGCTCTATCCCGAAAAGCCGATCTACGACATTCCGGGCATTCCCTACGTCACCGGCCAGGGCCTGACGGAAGCGCTGATGGCGCAGATCAAGCCGTTCCATCCGACCTTCCATCTCAACGAAATGGTGGAGACGATCGAGAAAATTGGCGATCCCGGTTTTCGCGTCACCACCGATGGCGGAAAGGTCTTCGAATGCAAGGTGGTCGTGATCTCGGCTGGTGGCGGCTCGTTCCAGCCGAAACGGCCGCCGGTGCCGGGTATCGAAGCCTATGAGGGCACCTCGGTATTTTACTCCGTGCGCAAAATGGAGCAGTTCCGCGACAAGGATTTGCTGGTCGTCGGCGGCGGCGACTCGGCGCTGGACTGGACGCTCAACCTGCACCCGATTGCAAGGCGCGTGACGCTATTGCACCGGCGTGACGATTTTCGCGCAGCACCACACAGCGTCGAACAGATGCGCGCGCTGGTGGCTTCCGGCAAGATGGAATTGAAGATCGGCCAGGTCACCGGACTTGAAGGCGACGCCGGGGTGCTGACCGGCGCCACGGTCAAAGGCAACGACAACGCCATTTCAAAGGTTGCGTGCGATACGCTGCTGCCGTTTTTCGGCCTGACCATGAAGCTGGGGCCGGTCGTGAATTGGGGCATTGCGCTTGAGAACAACCTTGTGCCGGTCGAAACCGCGGCTTTTGAGACCAGCGTGCCCGGCATTTTTGCGATCGGGGATATCAATACCTATCCAGGCAAGCTGAAGCTCATTCTGTGCGGCTTCCATGAGGGCGCGCTGATGGCCCAGAAGGCGTACCGTTACGTGTATCCGGACAAGCGACTGGTGTTCCAGTACACGACGTCATCGTCGAGCCTGCAGAAGAAGCTCGGGGTCAGTTGACCAAACCGCTAATGCGGCTCATCAAGCCGCGGCGCGCGGTGCCGCGACGGGCATTCTCCCCGCGTCGCTTTTTGTAAACAGCGTCCGCCCGCGACGCCTTCCGATATTTGGCAGCGCCACTGGAACCATCCGTGAAATGGCCTTAGTCTGGGGTCATTGCTTAATGGATTGGTCGGGTGGTGAAGATGGGGGCTGCAAGATCCAGATCGAGGCTGGCACTGCCGCTGATAGCCGGCCTCGCGCTGGTATTTGCCTTTGGCTCTGCCGGACAAGCCCAGGAGCCGTCGGCCGCTGGGCTGTGGCAAAAAGTCGAGGATGGCAAGCCTGTCCTTTGGATTCTTTTCGTCGATCACAATGGCATCTACGAAGGCGTCATGGCCAAGACGTTTCCGCTGCCCGGCGAAGATCCAAACGAGGTTTGCTCGCAATGCACCGACGACCGCAAGAACGCGCCCTGGCTCGGAATTTCATTCATCAGAGACATGAAACGCGACGGGCTGAAATATGAGGACGGCAGCGTTCTCGATCCGCGCGACGGCAAGATTTACAATGCGAAGATGCGCGTCAGTCCCGATGGTCAAACGCTCACGATGCGCGGCTATTGGGGGATTTCGTTGCTCGGCAAGGACGAGATCTGGTACCGATTGCCGGACTCGGCGATGGCCTCGGTCGATCCCGCCGTTATCGCGAAGTACCTGCCCGCAGGCTACGGCGACGAAGCCGCCGGCCGGTGCGAAGAAGGCCGCCAAGCTTCCGCGCTGACTTGTTTGCGATTCTTTGTCAGCGCTCCTCCGGCGCAACCACGACCGGCGGCGCCGGCACCTCGGTCATCTCGGACGGAGCGGCATTGAGCTGAAGCACCGAAGCCACCGCTGGCAGGGCCGCGTCCGCCATCGCGGCGTGGCCTTCCGCGCTTGGATGCACCGCGCCGCCATACACGGCCGAAAGAACACCCCAGGTCGCGTCGTGAATATCGGCGGGCTGACTGGAAGACGGCAGCCCCTGCGGATAGGTCATCGCCGCGAAGTAGCTGTCATTGGCATCGCGGATCCAGCGAGCCCGCGGAAGATAGGCGCGATAGTCCCCGGCGCTGCGGCCGCAAAGCATCGGCTGGTTCGCTGCAGTGACGAGGTCGGGATCGAAGCTTTCGCCCGTGGGTGAAAAACACTCCCGATCGAATTCGGGATCGTTTTGGGCGCGCGCGCAAAATCCGTGATTGGCGAATGCCGCCTGATGGGCATCGACGAAGGTCAATCGATCTGCGCCGGGATCGCGGCACAGCACTCCCGACTGGCACAGTGCGAGCGCCTTCAAGTACGGAAGGAATTCATTATCGACATAGCCGGACACGTTGGCCAGCCGCTGCGGTTGCGCGTTGAACGAGGGATGAATATCGAAGCCGGCGCGCCCGCCGGCGCAAGGTACGCCGACGTCGGCAAGCGTCGGGTTGGCGTAGGACACAAAAACAACGCGCTGGAGATCGCCGACCAGCGGCTTCAGCGCCTCTCTCAGCCTGCCAAAGCTTTGTGGCAGTTCCCGCGCCAGTGCCGCGCGCGAATCGTCCAGCGATCCCAACACGCCGCTGCGCCTGAACAGCACGCGCTCGGTCGGGGTATCCACGATCACATCCGCGACCAGCCCGGAAAAATTGATGTCATTGGCGCCGATCGACAACAGGATCAGATCGAGCTGGCGATCGGGCTGTCGGCGCTTCGCGGCGCTGACGGCTTCGCGCAATTCGGCCAATTGCGCGTTGACCGTGCCCTGGCAGGCGCTTGCCGACTTCGTCGGCGGGCATTCCCGTGCGCGTTGGGCACCGAACAGTCCGTCGGCAATGGTGGCGCCGGTGCAGGCGAGCGGCAGATAGGTCACCGCGATGTGGGGATATTGCACGGCGAGCGCCAGCGCGGTGCGGGTCTGATAGCTGTACAGCGAGCGGTGGCAGGCCCCATTCAACCAGAGCGCGCTCTGACGCTGCCACACTTGCAGCGTGTCAGGCGCTTCGCAGGCCCGTCCTCCCTTATATCCGGCGCGGCTAGGACGATAATATTGGGCGGCCGCTGTGCCCAAATAAGAGCGGAAGCAAAAACCCTCCTCTGACAATGCGATCGGCCGGTCCGGATTGCCTTCACCGGACGCGATGCTATCGCCGAGGCCGGCGATGAAAATATCGCGCACCCTGATTTCGGTCGTGACACGCTGCGGTGCATCGGGTCCGCTGGAGACCTCCACGGTAGCGACGGTGGAGCGCCCATAACGCGCCCGGAGATTGACCGGCTCGGCGCAATCCAATGTAGATTGCTGCGGGCCTTCGCCATCGTCAAACGTCCAGGCACAGGTCGCGCCAACCGGAACCTCGCCGGTCAGTCGAACGGTGACCGGGTGATCCACCGCTGCCAGATAGCTTTCCCTGACCTTATCGCGGATGCAGGGTTCGCTGATGCGGCCGGCGAGATCGATGCAGAGGCGGCTCACCATGTTGCGCGCCCAGCCGCGGCCGTCACTCTGCAGTTCCAGCGCCTGCTCGGATGCGAGAATGCTGCGGCCTTGCGCGTTTTCGGCGTGAAGCAGGAAATCGCGTTCTTCGCGGAAAAGCCGGAAGCGGTTGCGGACCTCCCACGAAATCTGCATCGCGTTGTCCGGCGCGCCTTGCACTGCTGCGGGAGCAGTCTGCGCTGGCACCCATCGCGCGGGCAATGCCGCCAGCGCTCCCGCGAGCAGCGCGCAGGCGATGATCGAACGGAGTTGAATTCGGATCATGGCGCTTTTGACGTTACTGGTGGGGCGGAAATAAGAGGGGTTCTCAAAATCCAGCATGCAAGGTGAACGCGTCTTCCGTTCGGGCCTATGGAAGAGGGGAGAAGGAAAGCGCTAGCCTTGAGACTTCCGGGTCTTCACCGGCTGCGCCGATTGCCGGCTTTTCAAGGGCTGCGACGACTGGCGGCCCTTCACCTTCTGCGGCACGACGCCGGGGGCTGACAGGCCCTCATTCAGCCTGCGCCGTTTCTGCCAAGGCACCACCACGTTGAGCCAAAGTTCGCGCGTTCCCAGGATCGAAATCGCGATGCCGAAGGGGATCACGAAGTACAGGATTCGAAACGCCACCAGTGTGGCGAGTAACTGCTCGCGGCCGAATTCAGGCAGCGCCACCAGCATCGCGGCGTCGAACACGCCAATCGACCCCGGCGCGTGACTGGCGAAGCCGAGCAGGCTGGCCAGGATGAACACCACAGCCAGCGAAATAAAATCGATGCCCGGCTGCTCCGGCATCAACAGATACATCGCCATCGCGCAGAATCCGAGATCGACCACGCCGATCAGGATTTGCAGCAGCGTCAGCCGCGCCGAGGGCAACACCACCTTCCAGCCGTTCTGTCCCAGCTCGCGGCGATTTTCGCCCGAGGAGAGCCAGGCGAAATAGGCGACGATTGCGGCGATAATGCCGAGGGCGATCAGCCGGTTGATGGCGGCCGGCAGCTGGTCCATCGCGGATGCGGCCCACGGGTGCCAGGCCATCCCGATACCGAGCACGAAGGCGTTGCCGAGCCAGAATGTCAGTCCGGAGAGGAAGCATATCTTGGCGACGTCGATGGCGCTCAAGCCGTAATCCGAATAGATCCGGAAGCGGATCGCGCCGCCGGTGAACACGGTGGCGCCGATATTGTGGCCGATTGTGTAGCTGGTGAAGCTCGACAGCGCCGCGATGCGGTAGGGTACCTGTTTCTTGCCGATGGTCCGTAACGCGAAGAAATCATAGAACGTCAGCGTACAGAATGCGCCGACCACGCACAGCGCGGCGAGGGCGATGCGGCCGGGCGATATTTCGGTCAGCGCAATCAGGACCACGCCGGTGTCGACGCCCTTGAGGGTACGGACCAGAGTCGTGATTGCGAAGGCAATGATCAGCAGGCTCGCCGCGATCCCGAGCCGTTTCCAGCCGATCCGTTTCTTGAAGCCACGCCCCAGCGTAGTCAGCAGTCCGTGCATTCATCCTCCCGGCAGGGGGCTACAAGTTGCAAGCCTTTTCGAACGATCGAGGCAAGCGACGCCGCCGATTGCTCCACTTGCGATGATCCATAAGGCAAAAACGCCGCGTTGTGCAGCCCTTGACAAGGCCTACTATGGCCCTTCCGCCGACGCGGCTGTCACACTCCTTACATATGTCGCAATGCAGGAGATTCGAGCCCTGCATTCACTTTAGCGCGGGTCCAACCGTTCATCTACGACGGTGTTCCGATGTTCCATCGTGACGTTTCCATTGCCGGCAGGAACAACCTCGCGGTCACTCGGTTAGCGCTGGTATGGGCAATCGACCCTGCCGGCGCTTGAAGGAACAGCCCGCGCCGTGTGTTCCCAAAACAAAAAGGATGCGAGCAATGGGACTCTTTACCAGAGACATCAAGACAATGAACGACCTGTTCATGCACCAGTTGCAGGACGTCTATTACGCGGAGAAGCAGCTTGTGAAGGCGCTTCCGAAAATGGCCGAGAAGGCGACCGACCAGCAGCTCAAGCAGGGCTTTCTGACCCATCTCGATGAGACCAAAACCCACGTGCAGCGCGTCGAACAAGTGTTCCAGATGCTTGGAGCGCAGGCGAAGACGGTCGATTGTCCGGCCATCGACGGCATCATCAAGGAAGCAAACGAGATCGTCGGCGAGGTCGCGGACAAGGCGGTGCTGGACGCGGCATTGATCAACGCCGCGCAGGCCGCCGAACACTACGAGATCGCGCGCTATGGCAGCCTTGTTGCGTGGGCAAAGCAGCTTGGGCGCAACGACTGTGCCACCATCTTGCACAAGACGCTTGAGGAGGAGAAGGCAACCGACAAGAAGTTGACCACGCTGGCGGAGAGCAAGATCAATCTCCGCGCCGCGAGTTGATCTTCCAGGAGATCATTGAGATAAAACGCCGCGCTGGTTCGCCAGCGCGGCGTTTTGGGTTGTGGGCGTTACGCCTTGCGCAGCGCAAAGTGTGCGCCGCAGAACGCCATCGCTGCGCCCAGGCCCAGCGCCGCCAAGGCGGCAAGCACGCCCGATATCGTCGGGATCGGACTCGGTCCGGAGGCCGCCTGGCCGGCGCCCGCCAGCACCAGTACGCCGACCGCAATCAGGAATTGCCGCATCCGCTGCGGAATTTGCCCCGATACTGCGCTGTGCATCAGCGTCGCCGTGAAATAACCCCCCGAGAAGCCGGCGGTGGCAATCAGCCACCATGCAATAGCTGCTCCCGCCGGCATGAATTCCCGTGTATCGGATCGCCACAGGCCGCCGAGATCGAGCCCGTAACGCGCGCCCAGCATGTGCACGGCGAGCGCCAGCAGCATTCCCGAAATCAACGCGCCGGCGAGGATCAGGCGGCGTGGAAAATAGGTCGTGTCGGCCATGCTCCGCTTGTAGGATAAAGGCGGCGGCGCGCGCAAGCCGGCGCCACGAATTCAATCGATGTTTTCAAAGCAAGGTTGAGCCATGGCTTTCGGACTTCTTGCCTTGATCGCCGCGGCGATCTTTACCGGCGCAGCACTTTACGTGAACGTGGCTGAGCAACCGGCGCGGCTGCTACTGGATGATCGCGCGCTGCTGACCGAATGGAAGCCTTCCTACAAGCGCGGAGCCGCGATGCAGGCGCCGCTCGCGCTGTTGGGTTGCTTGCTGGGATTGATCGCCTGGTGGCAGACCCAACAACCCGGATTTTTGGCCGGCGCCATTGCGATGATTGCGCCGTGGCCATGGACGCTGATCGGGATCAAGCCCACCAACGATGCGCTGCTGGCGACGGAGCCAGACCAATCGGGGCCGCAGACACGCGCACTTGTCGTCAAATGGGGTGCACTGCACGGGGTGCGCACCGCGTTTGGCGCGCTCGCAACGCTGGCTTTTTTGTGGGCATGTATGCCGCGCTAAGCGCGGCCTTCGGATTGGCGAGCGCCTGCGTCGATCTCGCGAGAATGGCGGACTGGCTATAATGACTGGTTTGGCAAACGGGGCTGAAGCTTATTTCCGTTACGCCTACAAGGCGTCCCTGATCGGCGCAGCGCATCAGTTCGAGCTGACGGACGAGGGCTTGTCGTGGCGGATCGGCGGCAAGGCCGGGGTCTGGCCCTATGGGGATATCGCGGCGATCCGTTTGTCGTATCGTCCGGTATCAATGCAGTCGCACCGCTTTCGCGCCGATATCGAACATGCGAACCGTCAGCGCATCGCCATCCTCTCGACCAGCTGGCAGACCGTTGCCCTGGTGGCGCCGCAGGACAAAGACTACCGCGCCTTCATCACGCAGTTGCATCAACGCATGGAAAACGCGGGAGCCAGGGCCACGCTGATCGGCGGCATCGGGCCGAAACTCTATGCCGTGGGCATCGTCTTCCTGGCGCTGGTTGCGATCGCGATATCAGGACTTATGGTTCGCGCGATCGCCACCGGTGAATTCGCAGGCGCCTTGTTTCTGGTCGGTTTCGCCGCACTCTTTGCCTGGCAGATCGGCGGCTTTGTCCGGCGAAACAGGCCGCGGACCTACACGTTCGATCGATTGCCGGAGACGTTGCTGCCTTGAGACGCTGGACCGGCTCCGTACCGGAATAATTTCGCCCTAATGCCGCACCACCAGCACGGAACATTTGGCGTAGCGCACCACATGGCCGGCATTTGAGCCGAGAAAATAGGTCCGCATCGCCGGCCGGTGCGATGTCATGACGATCAGGTCGGCCTTGATCGCCGCGGCTTCCTCGAGGATCTCGTGATAGATGCCGCCCTGCCGCACGGCGGCGGAGATGCGCGAAGCATCGATGCCCGATTCGCGCGCTACGATGGCGAGCGCCTCCTCGGAGGTCTGGCGCTGCTGGGTGTCGAAATCGGCGGGGACATATTCGGCCAGCATCACCGGTGTCATCGGCAGCACGTTCAGAAGGCGCACCGTGCCGCTCCAGGTCTGCGACAGCGTTGCCGCCGTCGCAATTGCCGGTTTGGCCAGATCGGTATCGGCGAGATCAATCGGCACGAGAATGGATTTGAACATCTGCGCCTCCCTGTGCGACTTCAGCCTAGCATAAATTGACGGCATGGCGACGCGGCAGGCGCATCTGCCTCAATCGCCTGAAGTTTGCTTCAGCAGCCTTGGAGTGACGAACAGCGCGAGCCGGCCGCGACGGAACGCTACGTCGCTCCAGTCGTCGGCTGCAAAGTCGAGTACCGCAAGACCCGATGTCGGCAGGTTGTCGGCGAGCGCCTTGCGGCCGGCCGCATCACCACTGCCGACGAGCGCCAGCGCCAGTTCATGCATGCCCGGATTATGCCCGACCAGCATCAGCCGCTTTGGATCGGTGGCGGATGCTTCGCGTATGGTTTGCAGGAGCTGTGACGGGTCGGCGCCGTAGAGTTCGGGCACAAGTTCGACCTGCGGCGCCGGGGCGAGGTCCTTCATCGCCTCCCAGGCGATTTCCCAGGTTTGGTGCCCGCGCACTGCGGGCGAAACCAGCACCAGATCGGGAAAAGGCGGATGCTGGCCGATCCAAACACCGATTTCTGCCGCGTCAGCCCGGCCACGCTTGTCCAATCGCCGGTCCTGATCGCGGCCTGAAGGTGCGTCGTGCTCGGTCTTGGCGTGGCGCAGCAGCATCAAACGGCGCATGACGCAATCTCGAATCGTTTCAGGTCCGCGGACTAATGTACCGGCTCAGCCCAGTGTGGTGGAAGTTGTCTTCGCCTTCGCCTGCCGGTGCGTCAAGAGAACTTCTCAACCAAAATCACATTAGAATCTTAATTTGGTGATGTCCTTTTCGATCCGAAGTTCGCTAAGACAGTTCGCCAGTAAAAGGTGACAAACACCAGATCGGTCCGTAAGAAAACGATATGAGCCAGAGCCTCACCAGCACGACCAACGGACAGGATGCCGCAGCGATGCCGGACCGCTCGCGCCTTTCGTTCGATCTGGATGTTGATATCGCCGTGGTCGGCGCGGGGGTTGCCGGGCTCTCGGTGGCGCTGGAAGCCGCGCGGCTTGGCGCCAGCGTCGCCGTTCTCGAGGGCCGGCACGTCGGCTGGAATGCGTCGGGCCATCAGCTCGGAACTGTGATGCCGGGTTATGCGCTTCCGATCGGCGAGTTGATCGCGCGCGTCGGCTTCGAAGATACCCGCGAACTCTGGTTGCTGTCGAAACAAGGCGCCGAACTGGTTCGGGCCAATGCGTCGGAGGATCTGATTCCGGGCATTGCGATCAGCGAGGGGGCGCTGGAGGTCTCCAATGTCGATGTTGGCGATCAGCTGATCAGCCGGCTGCAAATGCTCGGCGAGGATTTTGACACTGAAGTGGAGGGGTGGCAGGTCGATCGGGTGCGCGCCGAGCTCAAGACCGATCGTTATTTTCACGGTGTCTATTATCCCAACGCGTTTCAGATCGACGGCCGCAGATACATCCATGGCCTGGCGGCGCTGGCGAGACGGGCGGGAGCGCGGATTTTTGAGGACACCCCCGTCGTCAGCGTCGATCCGTCCGGGATTCGCAAACGCATCGTCACGCCGTCGGCGCGTTTGCGCGCCTCCCATATCGTGCTTGCCGGGAACGTTCATCTGGGCGCCACATTGCGGCGATTGTCGGAAACGCTGCTGCCGGTCTGGCGCTATGCGGCCGTGACCGCGCCGCTCGGCGAGCGCCTCACGGAGGCAATAACATTCAAGGGATCGGTGACCGATACCGACGGCATCGATCATTTCCGCATTGTGGATGGCAACCGCTTGATGTGGGCTGGCCCGGAAACCACGTGGGCCGCACGGCCGGAGCGTTTCGCGCCCGCCATCGCGCGCAGGATCCAAACGATTTTTCCCCAGCTCGGAAGGCCGGAGATCGCCGAGGTATGGGGCGGCGCCGCCGGACACACCGTGCACGGCATGCCGCAGATCGGCCAGTTGCGCCGGGGATTGTGGGTAACAAGCGGCTTCGGCCGTCAGGGCTTGAACACGTCGGCAATGGCGGGGCAGTTGATCGCCCGCAGCATTCTGTGGGGCGACGAACGCTGGCGATTGTTTTCGCCGTTCGAACTGGTCTGGGCCGGCGGCACGACCGGCCGGGTGGCCGGCTATTTCATCGGCATGTGGAATCGAGGAAGTTCCGCCGCGGCCGGCGCGTTGGCCCGTTACCGCGAACGAGTGCGGACGCAGGAGCGTATTCGCGAGGCGCGTCTGTCGCAGGTAAACCGCCAGGCC
>Ga0209438_1000564_pt1 | contig 11579 bp, 9 predicted proteins | sample GraSoi_2013_20cm_FD_185825 | JGI IMG/M metagenome (GOLD analysis project Ga0209438, IMG submission 185825) | Grasslands soil microbial communities from the Angelo Coastal Reserve, California, USA - Sample 9_17_2013_20cm (SPAdes) (version 2) | ecosystem: Environmental > Terrestrial > Soil >...
GCCGTAGTTGCCGTCGATCTGAGTGTATATCTCGAATCTTGAAAGCGATCGGATGTAATCCGCAAGTCGCTCCGGCTCCCTGCAGCGCATGACGGCCAAAGCATCCTCCATAGGCAGTTATTGGAATGTAGCGTCCTCACAGACTTCCGAGCGCGCGGCGTAGGCTTTGGCAAGAGCCTCGATGTTCTCAGGCGGCCAACCGGGCACTTCCATGCCGAGGTGAAGCCCCATCTGCGCAAGCACCCCCTTAATCTCGTTCAGCGACTTGCGGCCGAAATTCGGACGCGATCAGCTTCTCGCCGAGCAGCATCAGGCGAAGTGGTGCGCCGTCGCGCACGAGTTCCGAGGATTGTGCTGCGGGAATCCAGTACTGCCGCATCAACTCACCCATCCCGATAGCGACCGAATGGCGGACATCGCAACACGTCTCAAGGGTGCCAGAATCAGACTCATGCAGCACAGCAAACAGCGCGAACCGGGTATCAAGCGTCATTTACCACCAGGCTCGCCAACGTAACTTCCCCATCAGTAGTGTAGTGGTTGACGCGTTCGGCGGGCAGACGTTGGCCGGACTGAACTACTTTCACCGCCTCGATGACTCGATTTTTCGTTAACTCAGCAATGATGTAGTCCCGCTCAGCGTTCGTATCCGAATCGGTCGCATGGGTTATCTGGAAAGAGAGTCGAGTTAACGACAAACCTGTATCTCTGGTGCCGGCTCCGACCCAGAGAACGTGTTCATTGTCCGGTGGCCGGTCGGTGTTTAGCCAGAAGCCTGCTGCTCCCCAGCTGTCCTGAGCACGCGTTAGGCTCAACGCCCAGAATCGTATGTGATGGCGCTTCCGCGGACTGTTATCAATTGCCTTCTGGAAACCAATGTCTTGGCCACGTCCGAAGAGATAGAGGGTACTAAACGGGGCGGTCGGATAGGGCGAGTTGAATACGAACGCGCGAGTCATGCGCCACGAGCTTGCCACGCTCAATCGATCTGCTTCTGACCAGCCGAGGGCTGCAAAGGCGGTACGGAGCTGCGGGAGTGTGCCAATGAGCGCGAGGTTGACGGGGTCACCAGGCAGTCCATCGCCTGTAATTGTGAAGCTAGGCACAAGTTTGCGCTGGAGGATCTTGAGACCGATGCGAATGGCGCGAGGGAGGACAATATACGCTGCGATTCCATAAGTGAGGCCCAAGGCCAGAAGCCACGGTAGCCTGCGGTCCGCAGTTTCAAAGATCACAAAGACGATCAACCAGATACTGAGGATGCCCAACCCCAGGATCAACAAGCGCTGGAATAAGCGTTTAAGCAGCCTCACGGCGCGCCGCCAATCAGTGTGATGAACCCGCGTCGCTTCATTGCCAATTCCGCCCCCGATGCCCTCAATCCGAGCGTAGGCATTTTTTCGGCCAGGTCCAAGCGGCTGACTGTCCGGTCCGTGTCATTCGCGACCAATTTGGCATGTTCGCGCAGAGACCCACTTGAGAATGGGGACCGTCTCGCAATCACGACCCAGTATCTGGGCTGGCAGGCACCGTGAATTGAAAGCTGGCGCCGCGGGGCACGTTCGCGCTCGCCCACAATCGGCCGCCGTGCGCTTCGATGATCGAACGGCTGATGGCCAGGCCCAGGCCCATGCCCTGGGCCTTGGTGGTGTAGAACGCCTCGAACAGGCGGTCCAAACTCTTCGGATCCAGTCCCGGACCGGAATCCCGCAAACTGATGAGTACGCCGTTCGAAGCATCTCTGCCCGTGCTGATCAGCAACTCCCGCGCCCCCTCGCCGACGCCGCTCATCGCCTCGACGGCGTTGATGATCAAGTTGAGAATCACTTGTTGCAGTTGGACCCGATCTGCTCGAATGACTGGCAAGCCCTCCGCGAGTTGCGTCCGCACCGAGACGCCGCTCTTCAAAACTTCGGCACGGGTCAGGGCTATGACCTCAAGCACCGCCTCGTTGATCTCCAGGTCCTCCTTCCGCGGAGGCGCCTTCTCGATAAGGGCCCGGATACGGCCGATGACGTCGCCGGCTCGCATGCCGTCCCTGACGATACAACCGAGCGTCTGCCGGACCTCTTCCAGATCTGGCGGTTGAGCACCGAGCCAGTTCAACCCCGCCTGTGCGTTGGTGACAACCGCAGCGATCGGCTGTCTGACTTCATGGGCAATCGAGGCCATGAGCTGCCCCATCGTCGCGACGCGGCTCGCGTGCGCCAGCTCCGCCTGCACTTCGCGATAGCGGCGCTCGCTGTCTCGTGCTTCGGCTTCCGCCCGCTTGCGCTCGGTGATGTCGTTGAAAAGGATTCCGACGCGTCTGCGCCTGGGGTCTTCGACCCGGAAGGCGTAAACGTCATACCAGCGTCCGAGTTGTTTGGCTTCATTTTCAAAGCGCATCGGCTCGCCCGTCAGGGCGATCCTGCCATAAATCTCGAACCAATGTTCTTCGTGCCGTGGCGCGATTTCGCGCATTCGTCTGCCGGCGGCATTCTTGATTCCCGTCTGCCGTTCAAACGACGGGCTGATTTGCAAAAAACGATAATCGACCGGCTTTTCGTTCTGGTCAAACAAAACTTCAATCGTGCAAAAACCCTCGTCAATCGATTCGAACAACATGCGGTAATTCTGTTCCGACTCGCGCAATTCCGTCTCGGCGCGCTTGCGCTCGATGAACTGACCGATCTGGCTGCCGATGGTAGCCAGCATGTTGAGCAGCTCCTGATCGGGCTGCCTGATCTCGCGGCTGAAAAACTCGATCACGCCCAAGACTTCCCCCCCGAGCAGGATGGGAAAGCCGAAGGCCGCGTGTAGTCCTTCGCGTTCGGCGATGGGTCCGCGCGGAAAGTTTCCATCAGGAACGACATCGGGAATGTATTCGGGCTCAAGGCTGGACCACACCCGGCCCGGTAGTCCCAAGCCCGGAACGAAAGTGAACTCCCGGCTGACTCTTTCAAATTCCGGGACTTCTATCGACGCTTCATGCCAAAGCTCGACACAGCGCAGCGCCTCGGCCTCCCGGTCCACGCGCCAGAGCGCGCCCACGTCCCATCCCAGACACTCGCCCATGGCCCGCAGTATTGTCGGAGTGGCCTCTTCGATCGTGGCCGCTTCCGCCAAGATCTGCGCGACCGTGTGCTGCACGCGGAGGCGTTCCTCTACGCGCTTGCGCTCGGTGATGTCCGTGGCCGAGCCGATGTAGCCGAGGAAAGTGCCGTCGGAAGCGAAGCGGGGGGTGCCCTTATCGAGCAGCCAGCGATACTCGCCGTCGTGCCGCCGCACGCGATATTCGAGTGTAAAGGGGCTGCGTTGGTCGAAACAATGCGCGTAAGCCTCGAGACGCACGTCGCGATCGCTCGGGTGAATGTCGTCGGCCCAGCCGTTACCCAACTCTTCTTCGAAGATTCTCCCCGTCAAATCGAGCCAGGTCTGACTCACATAGGTGCAGAGCTTGTCGGCGTCCGTAGTCCAAATCAGCACCGGCGCGGTGTCCGCCATCGTACGGAAGCGCTCTTCGCTTTCTCGCAGCGATTCCTCCTTCTTGCGGCGCTCCTCGATCACGGCGGCAAGAAAAATCAACGGAACGGAGATGGCGAGCAGGAACATTTGCAGGGACAGGACGCTTTGCATCGGCGAGAGTGCGGCAAAGGGTCCGAGGCCCTTGGCCGCGCCCCAGATCGACACGAAAATCAGGATCAGGAGAGAAGCGCTCGTTGCCGGTGGGCCGAAGCGCAGCGCCGCCCAAAGAAGAAACGGCAGCGGCAGGAACAGGAGCGCCGGCGTCGCGTCGCCCCGCGAGTATTCCCAAGCGAAAACCAGCGCGCTGACAGCCAGGAGGCCGCCGATCATGATGAGGGCCTCGGCCCGTTGCCGCGTCGATGCGCGCCGGAGCCACGCCGGGCCGTCATTGGCCCAGAGAACGATAACCGGGGGAATGGCGAGCGCCGCCAGCGCATTCGAAGGCAGCCGCGCGCGCCAGACCTGCCAGTAGCTTTCCTTTTGCCACCCGATGAGGGTTACGAAACCGGCGTCGAGAAACGAGCTTAGGAAAGGCGCCACCACAACAGCGGCGAGAACGAAGACGGCGGCGCTTTTCAAACTATCGAAGCGCAGCGGTCCGTCGATCGACCGGCGGATGAGAAAGGCGCCGAGGAGCGCCTCGCAGGAGTTGCTGAGAAAAAACGCCAGCGACATGACGACCGGCACGGCGTTCGGCAGCTGCACCAGGAGGTGCGCGGGGAACGCGCCCAGGAGAACGACCCACCATTGCCGCGTCGGCAGCAGGAGCAGCGCGGCGAGCAAGATCGAATTCGGAGGCCACAGGGCCGAGGGGGAGTGCGAGGGGAATTTTAGCGCAAAGCCGACGAGCGCGCCGACATAATACGCAACGCCCACAAGTGCGCCCGTGAGAAACAGTGCGCTGCGTCGAGTCTTCGGTTCCATGCGAGACCCCGTAGGCCGGATATAGACCATAGGCGGCAGCAAGACCATAGGGCCTTCGGCGAGGAAGACGCCGTCGAAGAGGAGCGCGTGGAAATGGATGTTCAGATTAAATCCTCCGCCGAACCGCTGGATGACGGTCACGGATCCCGAACGACGTCGTAGGACCCGGTATCGCCGCGCGCGGTGGCGGTGGAAGCCGAGGAGCGCACGCACGTACACGCCGAGCACGGCGCGTGTCCGCATGTGATTCCACGCCAGGAGATATCGAAGCCGGTGAGGGAGGTTCAACCCACTGCCGCACTGGCAGAACTACAATTTCATGAATCCGGCCACCAGGAAGGTCGAGCCCAAGCAGATGTATTGCGAACGGCTCAACGAAACCATGGTCTGCGGTGGCGTCCAGCTATCTGCCTCGACCGGCGGTGGCGCAGGACCGGCTCGGAAAGCTTGGTGCGGACCGAGCCCAATTCCGGCACGAGGCTATCCAGTAGCAACGCACAAGAATTGCTTCGCCGCTTGCGAGGCGTTGGCAAACGTCCGCTTTGGAACGCATTCCGGACTCAAGTCGGACATCGCGGAAGGTCCGAAAAGTGCCAACAGGAGACTCTGTAACGCGCGTTTCAAGCCGAGTTGATTTGTTGAAGCGGAATTTAATGGGACGGGCGTGCGGTCTCCTTACATAGAGCACCAGGCATCCGCGTCGGATGCTGCAAGCAGATAGCTCGCGGTCTGGACAGCACGCTCGCCTCGCGAAGCGTGATCAATTCGTCTCGCCCCACGCGGGTCTGCGATCGATCCATACAGGAGAAACGAAAATGATTTCATTCAAAGCTCTTGCAGCGGCCGTGCTGCTGTGCGCGACCGCAGCGACGCCGGCATTCGCGCAAGCTCCTGTGGGTGCGGGCGCCCTGTATATCAAAAATCTACGCGATTCCGGGTATAATCCGAAGAACGACTTCAATCCGAACGGGACCATGAGGGCCGCCATCCAGGAGCCGGGCCTGTTCGCGTTCTATTATCCCAATCTGGACGTTCTGAATGGAGGGGCGCCAACTCCTGCGGCCAGGTTGTCTCCCGACTGGCCCGCGTTGAAGGGCGCGTGTGCGTCGGCCGGCGGCGGCATTACTTACTGCGGCGACCGCTACGGCTCTTATGATTTTGCGCCCGGCGCATTCCCGCGTCATCAAGCCCGCCGCCATCACCGGCCGTAACTCGACCGCGCGGTACAGCGCCATGGGCGGCAATATGTCCGCCGAGGGTTGCTTGACCTGCTCCGTTATGCCGCCTGCCGATAAACCGTGCCATTGCCAAGGGCTACGATATCATCGACTGCCCGGGTGCTGCCCTCATCGGCTTCAACGATGATGGCCGTCATTCCCGGAAGCATCCCGTCGGTTACACTGTCGACGAAGTCTGAATCGAGGGCCGCCATCACGGCATCGCCGCTGAGTCCTGTCGTCGCCCCGATAGCCGCCCCGACCGCCACGCCCGGTGCACCTCCGAGCAAACCGATCAACGTGCCGGCAGCGGTACCCACGGCCGTCCCGACGAGCGGACGGTTGCGATCTTCGATCAACGACACGTTTCCGCGGTCGTCTTTTTGGACCATGACCCCCGCTTTCAGCTTGAATTCGGTAAGGCCGGAATCCTTCAGATTCTTGATGGCGCTGGCGGCGTCATAGGCTGCATTGGTGTCCCTGAAGGTCGCCACGATTAGCCTGTCAGTCATTTTCCTCTCCTCTTGAAATCAAAGTGGTTACGGCTGCCAGCACATGGCCGGCAAGATCGCTGCAGAACTTGTCGAACTTTTCACCCATGATAACGTCTTGATCCATGCTGCAGTTCGATCGGTCTGATCGCTTGACTGGCATTGACAGGAAATTGGTACACCTCATTGCGGATGACACCGAATGAAGCCTGCCAAATTTCGCCAAATCTTCATGAAGCGAATAATCCGGAGGTGTTGACGCAGGTCGTGACCGGCCATTGCCAACAGCACGGTTTGAGAGATTTGAAGGTCTGCAGATGCATTGCCTTTCCATTCTGTGTCGCCAAAGACATGCATCTTTGCAGGAGCGATGGGTCGCGGGCGGCGATCGCGATACGAAGGAAGGTCGATACCGGGGAGCCCTGGCCAGCCGAGTAAAGCTGTATAAGTTTCGGCAAATTCTTATGAACTGCGCCGTTGTACCCGGCGGCGAACGTGAAAATGGAAACGAAGCGACGCTGATCAAATCAGGCGAAAGGATTCGGAGTCATTCCTTGGACAAAGCGCCGCACCAGCCGAAGAACACCTTGGTTGGAATTTGCAGGAATTTGGCAGGCTTCACTCGGTTTGCCCGGTGATCCAGTCTAACTTCAGCCAAATATCCGCTGGCCAGGAGAATACCCATGACCAACCCCGCGCCTCGCTCAACTGAGATCGTTACCGCGAGAATGTCGCAGGCAGCTATCGACGCCGGCCTGCGGCAATTCATGATCAGCGTCTACAATTACATGGCCTCGGGCTTGGCGCTTACGGGGATCGTCGCCTACGGAGCGGCCGAAACGGGCCTTTACGCGTCGCTGATCGATACGCCGATGCTGTTCTGGGGCGTGACGCTGGCGCCGCTGGCGCTGGTTTTGCTTCTGAGCTTCCGCATCGAGAAAATGAGTCTGGGCGCCGCCAAGACGGCATTCTGGGCCTATGCTGCCCTGGTCGGCCTGTCTCTTTCCGGAATCTTCTTCGTCTATACCGGCTCGAGCATTGCTCGAACCTTCTTCATCACTGCCGCGACCTTCCTCGCCATGAGCCTCTTCGGCTACACCACTCGCGCCGACCTAGCGCGCACAGGCTCGTTCCTATTGATGGGGTTGGTCGGCATCATCATCGCGAGCATCGTGAATCTATTCCTCGCATCTTCGATCGTGCAGCTGGCTATTTCGGTGGTTGGCGTCATCGTGTTCGTCGGACTGACCGCCTACGACACGCAGCGCATTAAGGAGATTTATCTGAACAGCGACAGCCCCGCGATTGCCGGCAAGAAGGCGATCATGGGCGCGCTTGCGCTTTACCTTGATTTCCTCAACCTCTTTATCCTTTTGATGCAACTCACCGGAAACCGGCGCGACTAGAAGCCGCCTGCATTGACAGCCGGCAATTCGGGCGATCCGTTCGTGGTTATCTTCACTTACGGCGGCAATCGCTACAGACCTGTGTCTAACTCACAGTTGTCGACCGGGTACTCGCTAGCGCGTACGGACGACCTTCTGATACGCCGGAGTCGGCGAACTGTCGGCGCCCATTGTCCACGCGCTACTGCTCCAACTCCTGCACAAATGCTGTACCCGAAAGCGTAAACTGAAAAAGCGCGCTACCGCACTTCTCGCGCCGGTAGACGGACTAGCGGCGGGGTTGATGTCTCAGTTGGGTCAAACTCAGACCTCGGGCGGCGTCCGCGCCAGCTCCGTTCACCCCCGAACAGCTGATATTGCTACCCTGGCGAAGCAATCCGTTAACACCGCGGCGAAGAATGGATTGCTTCGTCGCTTCCGCCTTCGCTCGATGAGCTACGGCGGACAAGTGCGCTCCTTGCGATGACGGCCGTTACTGCTTGGACTCGCGCTGCCCCCGCCTTCGCTCCATCGTCATCTCCGCCAAAATCGACATCGCGATCTCTTCCGGCGTGATGGCGCCGAGATCGAGGCCGGCCGGCGCCTTGATGCGGTCGAGCGCTGAGGCGTCGATGCCTTCGGCGATCAGCTTCTCGCGCAGCGCCGCCATCTTGCGGCGGCTGCCGACGAAGGCGTGATAGGCGGCCTCGGTCGCAACCGCGGTCCGCAACGCGGCTTCGTCGCCCTTGCCTTGGGTCGATACCACGACAAAACGCTTCGCCTCGTGCAGCTTCCCGAGCGCATAGCCGTCGATCAGCATGTCCGCGTCGGGCGTGTCGGTCAGGTCGCCAGCCGGCGCCGCAACGATGACGTGGTAGCCGAGCTGCCGCGCCTGCGCGGCCAGCGACAGCGCGACCGGGCTGACGCCGAGAATGACCAGCGAAGGATGCGGCAGCACCGGCTCGACAAAGATGTCCATGGTGCCCTTGCTCGGGCACATGTTCTGCGCGAAGCGCACGCCGCCGCGGTTCTCGCCGGGCTTGACGCCGAGCTCGGCGAGCAGATTTTCCGGCTGCACCGAGACCATGCGTGGCTCGCCATCGGCGAGCGCGTCGCGCGCGGCCTTGAGCACCGCGCCGCGGGCGCAGCCGCCGCCGATCCATCCCGCCACGATCGTCCCGTCGGGGCGGATGATCGCCTTGGCGCCGGCCTTGGCCGCGGTCACCGACACCGTTCTCACCACGGTGGCAAGAACAAAAGTTTCCTCGGCGGCCTTGAGCCGGGCCACCAGGTCCATCACTTCGACATGCCTGGTCATGGGCGTCGCTCCTTCAGCATTCGCTTCACCTCTCCCGCTAGCGGGGGAGGTCGACGCGCTCGCAAGAGCGCGGCGGGTGGGGGAAATATCTCCCCTCGGGCAACCCGTTTTGCGGAGGCACCCCCACCCCGACCCTCCGCCGCACGCGGGAGAGGGAGCACGCTTCCGTGGCCGTACATTGATCTCTCATCAATCCTCACAGTTTGGCCAGATAGGGTTCGAGCTCGGTCAGGCTTTTCAGCGTGTTGGCGGGCGCGTAGAGATCGACATGGGGCAATGCGGCCTTGATGCCCAAGGCCTCCGGCGCATAGCCCTGCCATGCCATCATCGGATTGAGCCAGACGATGCGGCGGCAGCGTTTTGCGAGCGCCGCCATCTCGCGGCCGAGCAATGCGGCGTCGCCGGTCTCGTAGCCGTCGGACACGATCATCACGCAAGAGCGCGAATGCAGCACGCGCGCGGCGTGCCAGCGGTTGAAGGTTTGCAAGGATTCGCCGATTTTGGTGCCGCCGCCGGCGCCTTGCGCCATGATCGACAGCCGATCGAGCGCGCGCGCGGGATCCTTTTCCTTCATCGCGTCGGAGACGTAGGCGAGCCTTGTGTGAAACAAAAACGCTTCGGCTTCGCGAAATTCATCGAGCACGCCGTGGATGAAGCGCAGGAACACGCCGGTGTACATGCTCATCGAGCCGGAGGCATCGAGCAGCACGACCAGGCGCAGCGGCTTTTGCTTGCGCTGCCGCTTGACAAGACTGATCGGCACGCCGCCGTGGCTGATATTGCCGTGGATCGTTCTTCGCAGGTCGAGCCGGTAGCCGTGCCGTCGCGCCAGATCGCGGCGGGTCAGCCGCGTGCGCATGGTTTTTGCGAGCCGCGCCGCGACTTCATGAGCCTGCTCGATTTGTTCGGGGTCGGCCATGTTGCGGAAATCGACCTCCGCGAGATTGTCGGCGCGCGAGGCGCCTTCCATGCGGCCTTCGCCGGCGCGTTTTTCCGGCGCATCGTCCGCGGATGGAATCTGGTCCGTTGCGGCCTGGCTTCCGCCTGGCGCCGCCTTGTTGTCCTGCAGGCTTTTCAGCGACGGGCTATTGGCCGCCTTGGCCGAGCCCATGGTCATCGATCCCGATCGCACACCCCTGCCGAGCCAGAATGCGTCGAACAGCCCATCGAATTTGTCCCAATCGGATTTCCGCGCCGAGAACAAATGCTTTAGTGCCGAACGCAACAGCCCGGGGTTTTCGATATAGCCCGCCGTCATCAACGCCGCCGCGTCCCGGCCTTCCTGCAGGCCGACGGCAAACCCGTTGTCGCGCAGGGTGCGGAGAAACCCGGCGAGTTTCGCCGAGACCAGGCGGGAGACCTCGTCGATCTCAGGGAACCCCGCGTCGGTACCGCAACCGTTCATGCGACCTTCCCCAGCAAGCGCTCCGTCACCTCGCGGGTCATGCGCGACTTGTCCTCATGGGTCTTGAGCAGGCACATCAGGGTCTCGTGAACCGTCTCGGGGGTGTCGTGCAGGTCGAGTACGCCGAGCCCGACCAGCGCCGCCGCCCAGTCCAGCGTCTCCGCGACGCCGGGGACCTTGCGAAGTTCTTCCTTGCGGACGCTTTCGACCATGCGCGCGATCTGCAGCGACAGTGACGCCCCGGCGCCATCGATCCGCGCCATGATGATGCGCGCCTCGCGATCGACGTCGGGATAATCGACGTAATGATAGAGGCAGCGGCGGCGCAGCGCGTCGGACAGCTCGCGGGTGCCGTTCGAGGTCAGCACCACATGCGGTATCGTGGTCGCCGAAATCGTTCCGAGCTCCGGGATCGAGACCTGAAAATCCGACAACAGTTCGAGCAGGAATGCCTCGAACTCGTCGTCGGCGCGGTCGATCTCGTCGATCAGCAGCACCGGCGGCGCGGGACGCCGGATCGCGGCCAGCAGCGGCCGTTCCAGCAAATATTTTTCCGAAAAAATCTGGTCCTCGATGGCGTCGGCATTCTCGCCGCGATGCGCCTGGATCGAGAGCAGTTGCCGCTGGTAATTCCATTCATAGAGCGCGGCCGATTGATCCAGCCCCTCATAGCATTGCAGGCGGATCAGCTCGGTTGCGTGCGCCGTCGCCAGCGCTTTTGCCACTTCGGTCTTGCCGACGCCCGCCTCGCCTTCCAGCAGCAGCGGGCGCCGCAGCAGTTGCATCAGCGAGATCGCGGTCGCCAATTCAGCGTCGGCGATATAGCCGCTTGCCGCCAGGGCTTGCGCGATCTCCTCACGGGTTTTCATTGCCAGGGCATTTTCCTTTTCATTCGAACCGCGCTGCCGCTTCATCTTCTCCCCTCCCCCCGCGAAGCGGCGGGGTCCGAGGCGAGCGAAGCTCGCTCTCGAGGTCGGGGGTGGGGGGCGGCTCTGCAAACTCTCTGCCCGGATGGACCCCCCACCCCCGACCCCTCCCCGCCACGCGCAAGAGCGCGTGGAGGGAGGGGAGAAGATTATCACGCCGCAAATACTCCCAACTCCTTCGCCGCCCGCCAGTTGCGCCAGTAATCGTGGGGCATCTGGATATGGGTCGAGCCCAGGAACGAGAAGGCGTCGTTGACGGCGTTGGAAAACGCCGGCACGCCACCGACATTCGGGCTTTCGCCGACGCCCTTGGCGCCGATCGGATGATGCGGCGACGGCGTCACGGTGAAGTCGGTCTCCCAATGCGGCGTCTCGACCGCGGTCGGCATGAAGAAATCCATGAACG
>Ga0209438_1000565_pt1 | contig 11575 bp, 9 predicted proteins | sample GraSoi_2013_20cm_FD_185825 | JGI IMG/M metagenome (GOLD analysis project Ga0209438, IMG submission 185825) | Grasslands soil microbial communities from the Angelo Coastal Reserve, California, USA - Sample 9_17_2013_20cm (SPAdes) (version 2) | ecosystem: Environmental > Terrestrial > Soil >...
TGGCCTGAAAACGCTTTTGGCAAAAATCGCTCCAATTTGAGTTGACGCCGCAGTATCGGAGGCGTTTAGATAGTTGCAGATGCGACTATCTTAGCGGGGACGAGGTCCCTTGGCCAGAGCAAGGTTTTAGTGCATGGCGCAGTCCAAGACCCAGTTCGGCTACCGCCGTCATCCCGATCAGGATCGCACCGGCGCCGATCTCGCCGAATACCTCGTTGTCGTGGTCGGCGCGGGGCCAGTCGGGCTGTCGCTTGCGATCGATCTGGCGCAGCGTGGTCAATCTGTTGTCCTGCTCGATGATGCCGACCGGATCGGCGAGGGCTCGCGCGCGATCTGCTTTTCCAAGCGCACGCTGGAGTACTGGGATCGGCTCGCCGTCGGCGGCCGCATGGTCGACAAGGGCGTGGTGTGGAGCGTCGGCAGGATTTTTCACGGCGCGTCGCTCGTCTATCAATTCAATCTGCTGCCGGAGGAGGGGCACAAGCGGCCCGCCTTCATCAACCTGCAGCAATTCCATGCCGAAGCCTATCTGGTGGACCGGGTGCAGGAGTTGTCCGCGGTCGACCTGCGCTGGCGTAATAAGGTGATCGGATTGGAGCCGCGTAACGATCATGTCGTGGTGACGATCGAGACGCCGGATGGGTCGTATCGGATGCGCGCGAATTATGTCGTCGCCTGCGACGGCGCGCGATCGTCGCTGCGGCAAATGGTCGGCGCCGAGTTCAAAGGACAAGTGTTCGAAGACCAGTTCCTGATCGCCGACGTCAAGATGACAGCGGAATTTCCGACCGAGCGCTGGTTCTGGTTCGACCCTCCGTTTCACGCCGGGCGGTCAGCGCTATTGCACAAGCAGCCGGATGACATTTGGCGCATCGATCTGCAGCTCCATCCGGACGCGGATCCTGCGGTCGAGAAGCGGCCGGAAAATGTGCGGCCGCGGATCGCGCGCATGCTCGGGCACGAAAAATTCGATTTCGAATGGATCTCGCTTTACAAATTCCAGTGCCGCCGGATGGACAAATTCACCCACGGTCGCGTGATCTTTGCCGGCGACGCCGCGCATCAGGTCTCGCCGTTCGGCGCCCGTGGCGCCAATTCCGGTCTTGAGGATGCCGAGAACCTGGCGTGGAAACTGGATCGCGTGCTGAAGAGGATATCGCCAGAATCATTGCTCGAGAGCTATCACGTCGAACGGAGCGCTGCAGCCGATGAGAATATCCGGGAATCGACCCGCTCGACCGATTTCATGGCGCCTGGTTCGCGCCAGGAAGCGCGCTTGCGGCAGGCGGTGCTGTCACTGGCCAGGGAAACGGAGTTCGGCAAGCGCATGATCAATGGCGGACGGCTCTCGGTTCCCTCGATCTATGACTCGCCGCTTTCGACCGCCGATTGCGATGCGTGGCGCGACGGCCCGCGGCCGGGCGCTTCCATGCTTGACGCGCCGATTGCCGCGCGCAGCGGCAGCTCCAGCTATTTGACCGACGCTTTCATCAAAGCGGGAACGCGGTTCACGCTGCTTGAGTTTACCAATGGCGCGGCGGGCGATTCTCCGGAAGGCTTGGGGGTGATCCGCATCGGCGGCAATGACGGTTTTTCCGATTGCGAAGGCCTCGTCCGCTCACGCTACGATGCCGAGCCGGGCACGGCCTATCTGTTGCGGCCTGATGGCTACGTTGCCGCGCGCTTCCGGCAGCCGACACGATCAGCCCTCGAGGGCGCGCTGGCGCGTGCGACCGGCATCAACTGAGGTTTTCGATCATGGCATTGTCCACCAGTTCAAATTTTGCCAAGCCGGACGACGCATTTCGCGCTGTCGTCGAGGCCCATCGCGGATTGAATGACGAACAGAGCGCCGATCTCGATGCCGCGCTGGTCCTGATCCTGGCCAACCATATCGGCGATCTCGACGTGCTGCGCGAGGCAATCGCATTGGCGCAGCGGCGGATGCTGGCTGCCGGCCAGCAACAGCAGCAGCAGCAACAATAACGGGCGTAGAGGGAATTCAATCGATGGCTGCCAAGGGTTTTGCATCCACCTCGGACATGGCGGAGAAGAAGGTCACCTTCTCCGAGATCGGCACCGATCTCTATGCTTTCACCGCCGAAGGCGATCCCAATTCCGCTGTGATCGTCGGCGACGACGGCTGCCTCGTGTTTGACGCCCAGGCGACGCCGGCGATGGCGAACAAGGTTATCGAGCGGGTGCGCACCGTCACCGACAAGCCGGTCAAATATGTGGTGCTGTCGCATTATCATGCGGTGCGCGTGCTCGGCGCGTCGGCCTACAAGGCGCAAGGCATCGTCGCGTCGCAGGAAACCTACCGGCTGATCGAGGAGCGCGGCCAGCAGGACTGGGATTCGGAATACGGCCGCTTTCCGCGCCTGTTCCAGGATGCCCAGAGCATCCCCGGCCTGACCTGGCCGACGCTGACCTTCGAAGGCGAGATGTCGATCTATCTCGGCAAGCGCGAGGTGCAGCTGATGCAGCTAGGCGCCGGACATACCTCCGGCGATATCGTGGCGTGGGTGCCGGATGCGGAGGTGATGTTTTCCGGCGATCTGATCGAATACCACTCGGCCTGCTATTGCGGCGACGCGCATCTGCGCGACTGGCCGGCGACGCTGAACGAAATTCGCGCCTTCGATCCCAGGGCGATCGCGCCGGGGCGAGGCGACGCGCTGAAGGGCATTGCCACCGGTCGCGATGCGATCGCGATGACGCGCGATTTTGTCACCACGCTCTATGGCGCGGCGGAAGCAGCCGTCGCGAAAGGCCGTAACCTCAAGGAGACGATGGCGGCAACGCGCGAGGTGATGGACCCGAAATTCCAAAGTTTCGCGATCTACGAACATTGCCTGCCGTTCAATGTCTCGCGCGCGTTCGATGAAGCCTCGGGCGTGAACGATCCCGTGATCTGGACCGCCGAACGCGACCTTCAAATGTGGGCTGCCTTGCAAGGAGGATGACCATGAATATCAATACTTCACCCGACGTGATCAGCCGCAGTTCCGCCAATCTCACGCCGGGCTACATGTCCGGCTTCGGCAACAGCTTTGAAACCGAGGCGCTGCCCGGCGCGCTGCCGATGGGGCGCAACTCGCCGCAGCGTTGCGCCTACGGGCTCTACGCCGAACAACTGTCCGGCTCGCCGTTCACGGCGCCGCGCGGCAGCAATGAGCGCTCCTGGCTGTATCGGATCAGGCCGTCGGTGAGGCATTCCGGCCGCTTCGCGAAAGTTGACGCCGGCCTGTGGCGCAGCGCGCCGTGTCACGAAGTCGAGTTGCCGATCGCGCAATTGCGTTGGAATCCGGCGCCGATCCCGAAGGAGGACATGACCTTCCTGCAGGGCGTGCAGACCATGACCACGGCGGGCGACGTCAACACGCAAGGAGGCATGGCGGCGCACGTCTTCCTGATCACCAAATCGATGGTCGATCAGCATTTCTATAATGCCGACGGCGAGATGCTGTTCGTGCCGCAGCAGGGCAATTTGCGCTTCGTCACCGAGTTCGGCCGGATCGATGCCGAGCCCGGCGAGATCGTGGTGATTCCGCGCGGTGTGAAATTCCGCGTCGAGATTCCGGTCGGGCCTGCGCGGGGTTATCTTTGCGAAAATTACGGCGGCGCCTTCACGCTGCCGGAGCGCGGTCCGATCGGCGCCAATTGCCTCGCCAATGCGCGCGATTTCTTGACCCCGGTCGCGGCCTATGAGGACAAGGACACGCCGACCGAATTGTTCGTGAAGTGGGGCGGCGCGCTGTTCGCGACTAAATTGCCGCATTCGCCTGTTGATGTGGTGGCATGGCACGGCAATTACGCGCCGTATAAATACGATCTGCGCACCTTCTCGCCGGTCGGCGCGATCGGCTTCGACCATCCCGATCCGTCGATCTTCACCGTGCTGACGTCACCGTCGGAGACCGCCGGCACCGCCAACATCGACCTTGTCATTTTCCCGGAGCGCTGGGCGGTGGCGGAAAACACCTTCCGTCCGCCCTGGTATCACATGAATATCATGTCGGAGTTCATGGGCCTGATCTACGGCGTGTATGATGCGAAGCCGCAAGGGTTCACGCCCGGCGGCATCAGCCTGCACAATTGCATGCTGCCGCACGGCCCGGACCGCGAGGCGTTCGAACATGCCAGCAATTCGGAGCTGAAGCCGGTCAAGCTGACCGGCACCATGGCGTTCATGTTCGAGACCCGATACCCGCAGCACGTCACCGCGCACGCGGCCAACTCCGCGACGCTGCAGGACGACTACGCCGATTGCTGGAAGGGACTGGAAAAGCGGTTCGATCCGAACAGGCGGTAGGTAGCGCCGCACGTCTCTTTCTCCGTCATTCCGGGGCGCGACGAAGTCGCGAGCCCGGAATCCATAACCACCATCGGGAGTATGGATTCCGGGCCTGCGCCAAGTGGCGCATCCCGGAATGACGAGACTGGATTGTTTCGTCGCTTTTGCTCCTCGCAATGACGGGGTGGGTTCAACGTTTCTCAGGCGGAATGTCCCGAATGCGCGCCGAATGCTCGGCGATAGCGTCGAGACTGTAGGACAAATGCACCCGCTTGTCCGACGGCGGCCGCTTCGCAACCGATAATCCGGGCCGCCACTCCTTCGCCGGCCGGATTGGCCGCGGGACAAAACCGCCGCCGCAGTTCGGGCAGACGTTATGAAGCCTGTTTTCGGCGCAGTCCGCGCAGAACGTGCACTCGTAAGAGCAGATGCGCGCGTCCATGGAAGCCGGCGGCAGGTCCTTGTCGCAATATTCGCAGTTCGGCCGAAGCTGTAGCGCCATGGTGATCTCGTGATGTCTGGGCGAGGGGCGGATGATCGCAAATCAAATCCTAAACGCGGATGACGAATCTCCCTCGATTTCGGACGCGCCATCCAGGTTGACCTGGTGTCGTCATTCCCCGATGTGCAATTGCACATCGTGGATGCGCCACTTGGCGCAGGCCCGGAATCCATACTCCCGATGGTGGTTATGGATTCCGGGCTCGCTCGTTTCACTCGCGCCCCGGAATGACGAGTAAAAACGAAAAGCTCTAGCGCGACAACTCCTTGAGCGGCAGCTTCGAGCTCTCCTTCAACCGATCGAGCACGATCGACGAACGCACATGCGCCACGCTCTGGTGCGGCATCAGCACGTTGTTGACGATATCGGACAGGCTTTTGAGATCGCGCAGCACCGCCTTCAACAGATAATCGGCATCGCCGGTCAGCGAATAGGCTTCCTGGATATCGTCGACCCGATTGACCAGCGTACGAAACCGCTTTGCGTTATCAGGCGAATGAGTCGCCAGCGTAATGTGGATGAACGCGATGACGCCAAAGCCGAGCGCTTCGCTGGCGAGGTCGGCGTGGTAGCCCGCTATCACCTTGTCTTCCTCCAGCCGCATGCGCCGCCGCGAGCATTGCGATGCCGACAGGCCCACGAGATCGGCCAGTTGCTGGTTGGTCAGGCGGCCGTCATCCTGTAGCGCGCTCAATAGTTTGAGGTCGAAAGCGTCAACCGAAATCATGCGTAAAATACCTTAAATGTGCACAGACCGTGCATATTATAACGGAAATATCCGCCATTTGCATGCACATTGCGGGATTTGTGACCGAGTATCGATGCTGCAGCCAGGGAGATCAGCGATGGGTCCATTTCCGCACGACGCGCCGCCGGCGACCATTGGCGCCGACAATCCGATGGGCACCGACGGATTTGAGTTCGTCGAATACGCGCACCCCAGGCCCGAAGCGCTGCACGCGCTGTTCAAGCTGATGGGCTACGTGCCGGTCGCGCGCCACAAGACCAGGAAGATCACGGTCTACCGCCAGGGCGACATCAATTATCTCGTCAACGAACAGCCCGGCACCCACGGCTTCGGCTTTGTTGCCGCGCACGGGCCCTGCGCGCCGTCGATGGCGTTCCGGGTGGTCGATGCGAAGCAGGCCTATGCGCGCGTACTGGCGCTCGGCGCGGAGCCTGCCGATGTTCCTGCTGCGCAAAAAACCCTCGATGTCCCCGCGATCAAGGGCATCGGCGGCAGCCTGCTGTATTTCGTCGATCGCTACGGCGCCAAGGGTTCCGCCTATGACGCCGAGTTCGACTGGCTGGCTGAGAAAAATCCGCAGCCGGAGGGCACGGGCTTATTTTATCTCGATCACCTCACCCATAACGTCCATCGCGGCCGCATGGACGTCTGGACCGGCTTCTATGAAAGGCTGTTCAATTTTCGGCAGATTCGCTTTTTCGATATCGAGGGCCGCGCCTCCGGCCTGTTCTCGCGGGCGCTGACCAGTCCCGACGGAAAAATCCGGATTCCGATCAACGAGGATGCCGGCGATTCCGGCCAGATCGAGGAATACCTCCACGTCTATCGCGGCGAGGGCATCCAGCACATCGCCTGCGGCGCAAAGGACATCTACAGGACCGTCGAAACCCTGCGCGCCGCCGGCCTGCCGTTCATGCCGCCGCCGCCCGATACCTATTTCGAAAAGATCGATGCGCGGCTGCCCCAGCACGGTGAGGACGTCGCGCGGCTGCAACGCAACGGTATTCTGATCGACGGCGAAGGCGTGGTCGACGGCGGCCACACCAAGGTGCTGCTGCAGATTTTCTCCGCCAACACGATCGGGCCGATCTTCTTCGAGTTCATCCAGCGCAAGGGCGACGACGGGTTTGGCGAAGGCAACTTCAAGGCATTGTTCGAATCGATCGAGGAAGACCAAATCCGCCGCGGCGTGCTGACGCTCAAAGGCGTGGCCTAAGGTCCGCCATTCTCTCTTTCGTCATTCCGGGATGCGCCGCAGGGCGCAGGCCCGGAATCCATACTCCCGATGGTGGTTATGGATTCCGGGCTCGCGCTGCGCGCGCCCCGGAATGACAGATGGAGCAGTTACCTTCCGCCCCTCCACTCACTCGTCAGGCTCGCTATATCCGCCGTCACCGCCTCGCGGATTGACGAGGGCGTGCGGGAAAAACGCGGCGCCGGGGCAGGCTGGGTGACGCCGTGACGGCTGACGAAAATCTTTCGCGCCGCCATGTGCGGATGCTCGGGCGCTTCGCTCATGGTCAGAACCGGCGCGAAGCAGACGTCGGAGCCTTCCATGATCTTGCACCACTCCTTGCGGGTTTTGGTCTTGAACACATCGACCAGTCTTTGCCTGAGCGAAGGCCATGCCTTGCGATCCATCTGCGCGTCGAACTCGGCGTCGGAAAGTCCGGCGTGCTGGCGCAATAGCGCATAGAATTGCGGCTCGATCGAGCCGATGGAAATGAAGTTGCCGCAGGCGCATTGATAGACGCCGTAGAAGTGCGCGCCGCCGTCGAGGAAATTGCTCTCGCGCGCGTCGGTCCAGCGGCCGGCGGCGGCCATGTCGAAGAACATCGACATCAGCGATGCCGCGCCGTCGCACATCGCGGCATCGACCACCTGTCCATTGCCGGATTTTTTCGCTTCCAGGAGGGCGGCGAGCACGCCGACCACGAGGTAGAGCGCGCCGCCGCCGAAATCCCCGACCAGGTTGAGCGGTGGCACCGGCTTATCTTTTGTGCCGATCGCGGCCAGCGCGCCGGTGACCGAGATGTAGTTGATGTCGTGGCCGGCAGCCTGCGCCAGCGGACCTTCCTGGCCCCAGCCGGTCATCCGGCCGAAGACCAGGCGCGGATTGCGCGCCATCACTACATCAGGCCCGAGGCCAAGTCGCTCCATCACGCCGGGCCTGAAACCTTCGATCAGCGCGTCGGCATGGCCAAGGAGATCGAGCACCTGCGCGCTCGCCGCCTTGTCCTTGAGGTCGACTTCGACGACTTTTCGCCCGCGCCCCGCCACCGATTTCAGATTCTTCCTGGCGCCGACGCGATCGAGCGTGACCACCTCCGCCCCCATGTCGGCAAGCATCATGCACGCGAACGGTCCGGGCCCGATGCCGGCGAATTCGACAATGCGGGTGCCGGTGAGCGGGCCAGAGGCACGCCCGCTTGCAGCATGGGCTTGTGAAGCGGGAGAGTTCATCGTGTCGGTCACGTCAGGAATCCATTTCCTGCTGTTTCACGCTTGCCTTGGGATTGTGCCGCAGCGGATCGCTCAGCGTTACCTTGGCGGCATCGGCCCATAGCTTGGCGTTCTGCTTCTGGCGTTCGGTGCCGGTGCCTTCTTCGGCTACCTTGCGGCCGAGCGCGACAAAGACCGGAATCTCCTCGTCGCGCATCGGCTTCATCGCCTGCTTGCGCGCCATCGCCTTTTCGATATGGGGCGCGAGCTCCTCCTGTTTCCGCTTTTCCCGCGCGATTTCGCGCTGCCGAAATTCCGGCATGACTTCCTCTGCGAACAATTCAAGCGCCTCGCAAATGTGCTCGTGCTTGTTGCGGCCGCCCTGCTGAATGAACACGGTCTGGTCGACACCCGACTCCTCGAATTGACGCAGATGGGTTCGCAACTGATCGGGCGTGCCGATGCCGTGATCGGCGCCGGCCGGCGGCAGTGCATGCCGCGCCTTCTCGAAATTGGCCCAGATATCGGTGCGTCCCGGCCGGTGTTCGCCGAAGATGTAATGATGCGCCAGGCCGTAGCGAAAGAAGCGCAGGCCGTCTTCGCCGCGGCGGCGCGATTCCGCCTCGTCCGCATGCAGGGAAAAGCCGGTCACCATGGCGACGTTGGGATTGACCGCATGGCCGATCGGCACGCATTCCTCCTTGAAGATGCGGTAATAGTCATCGACCCATTGCCGCGCCTCGCGCGGATCGACGAACGCAAAGGTCAGCGCGCCGATGCCGCAACGCGCCGCCATCTTGATGGTCTCGCGATTGGAGCAGGCGACCCACAGCGGCGGATGCGGCTTCTGCAGCGGCTTCGGCACCACATTGCGGCACGGCATCTCGAAGAACTCGCCCTTGAAGCCGGGATAGGGGTCCATCACCATCATGTTGGTGCATTGCTCGACGCCCTCTTTCCACATCCGCCGCTTCTCCACCGGATCAAAGCCGACATTGAAGCCGCCGAGCTCCATCAGCGACGCGCTCTCGCCGGTGCCGAATTCGACGCGCCCGTTGGAGACGAGATCGAGCGTGGCGATGCGTTCCGCGACCCGCGCCGGGTGATTGTATTTCGGCGGCATCAGGCAGATGCCATGGCCGAGCCGGATTTTCTTGGTGCGCTGCGAGCACGCCGCGAGGAAAATCTCCGGCGCCGAGGAATGCGAATACTCCTCCAGAAAATGGTGCTCGACTTCCCAGGCGTAGTCGATGCCGAGTTTGTCTGCCAGCTCGACCTGATCGAGCGCTTCCTGAAACAGCCTGACTTCGGCGCCATCGTTCCACGGCCGCGGCAGCTGATGCTCGTAGAAGATGCCGAATTTCATGGGCGCTCCCGGGAAGTTCTTCGTTGCTAAATTGTCTAGCCTGGCGGGAAAGGTGGCAAGCGCCTTTTGGCCTAAATTAGGTTAAATGCGGAGCGGCACGCATCGCTGCGCGCCGCTCGCTTGATGCTAGCGGGGAAATGCGATCAGCCGGCTTTTGCGACTGCGCGCTGCGCCATCACCTTGGTCAGATTGGCGCGGTAGTCCGACGTTCCATGAATATCGCTCAACAACCCGTTGGCGGATATCTGGATGCCGTCGAGCGCGGCTGGCGACCAATTGGCCTTCAGCGCCGCCTCGATCGCCGGCACCCGCATCACGCCGTTTTGCGATGCGCCAGTGGCCGCAACACGGACGTCGCCGGCCTTGGTCTTGACTACGAACACCCCGGTCAGCGCAAAGCGAGAGGCGGGATGGGGAAACTTGGAATACCCCGCCTTGGCCGGAATCGGGAACGCCACCTGTGTGATGATCTCGCCGTCATCAAGCGCGGTTGCGAACAGGCCCTTGAAGAAATCATCGGCCGCAATACTCCGCTTGTTGGTCTTGACCGTTGCGCCGAGTGCAAGCACCGCCGCCGGATAGTCCGCGGAAGGATCGTTGTTGGCGATCGACCCGCCGATGGTACCGCGATAGCGCACGGCCGGATCGCCGATCAGAGAGGCGAGATAAGCGAGCGCAGGGATCGCTTTTTGCGCAGGTCCGCTCGTGGCCACGTCGTAGTGCGGTGTCGCCGCCTTGATGGTCACCGCGTCGGCGGAAACGTCGATGCCGACGAGTTCCTTGATCCTTCCGAGATCGATCACGTCGGACGGCGAGGCAAGCCGCTGCTTCATGACCGGGATCAGCGTGTGACCGCCGGCAAGATACTTTGCCTCCGAACCCTTCGCGAAAAGCGCCGCGGCTTCGTCAACGGAGGAGGGGCGATGGTAGGTTGTCTGATACATGGCGCTGCTCCCTGTAGCTTTCCCTTTGGCCCTCCGCGTCATTCCGGGATGCGCGCTTGCGCCCAGACCAGGAATCTCGAGGTTTAAGCCGTGTTTCAGATTCCGGGTTCGACGCTTCGCGTCGCCCCGGAATGACGAATAATCACCCGTGAATAGCGTGCCAGACGCGGTCGGGCGTCGCCGGCATCTCGAGCTTGTTGTTGCCGATCGCGTCGGTGATCGCATTGATGACGGCGGCCGATGCGCCGATCGCTCCGGCCTCGCCGCAGCCCTTGACGCCGAGCGGATTGCCCGGACACAGCGTCGTGGTGTGGCTCAACTTGAACGACGGCAGGTCGTCGGCGCGCGGCATCGTGTAGTCCATGAACGACGCAGTCACGAGCTGACCGCTCGAGTCGTAAACCGCGCCTTCCAGCAATGCCTGGCCGATGCCCTGGGCCAGCCCGCCATGGACCTGGCCTTCGACAATCATCGGGTTGATCAGCCGTCCGAAATCGTCGGCGGCGACGAAATTGACGAAGGAGGTTTTGCCCGTGCCGGGATCGACCTCGAGTTCGCAGATATAGGCGCCCGCCGGAAAGGTGAAATTGGTCGGGTCGTAGAACGCGGTTTCCTTCAAGCCGGGTTCCATGCCGTCGGGCAGGTTGTGCGCGGTGTAGGCTGCGAGCGCGAGCATCGGCAGCGCGATCGACTTGTCGGTGCCGGTGACCTTGAACTCGCCGTTTTCGATGACGATGTCGCCCTCGGACGCTTCCAGGAGATGCGAAGCGATCTTCTTGGCCTTGGCTTCGACCTTCTCCATCGCCTTGACAATGGCGGTGCCGCCGACCGCGATTGAGCGCGAGCCGTAGGTGCCCATGCCGAACTGCACCTTGTCGGTGTCGCCGTGGACGATCTGCACCTGGCTGATCGGAACGCCGAGACGTTCCGCGATCAGTTGCGCGAAGGTAGTCTCGTGGCCCTGGCCGTGGCTGTGCGAACCGGTGAGAACCTCGATGGTGCCGACCGGATTGACGCGGACTTCCGCGGACTCCCACAAGCCCACGCCGGCCCCTAAGCTGCCGACCGCTTTGGAGGGCGCGATGCCGCAGGCCTCGATGTAGCAGGAGACGCCGATGCCGCGCAGCTTGCCTTGCTTCGTGGCCTGGTCCTTGCGCGCGGGGAAGCCGGCGTAGTCGATCGCCTTCAACGCCGCATCGAGCGAGGCGCCGAAATCGCCGGTGTCGTAGGCCATGATGACGGGCGTCTGATACGGAAATTGCGTGATAAAATTCTT
>Ga0209438_1000572_pt1 | contig 11523 bp, 14 predicted proteins | sample GraSoi_2013_20cm_FD_185825 | JGI IMG/M metagenome (GOLD analysis project Ga0209438, IMG submission 185825) | Grasslands soil microbial communities from the Angelo Coastal Reserve, California, USA - Sample 9_17_2013_20cm (SPAdes) (version 2) | ecosystem: Environmental > Terrestrial > Soil >...
GGTGTTGACGAAGTAGCCGAGCATGTGGACGTCGCGCCCAACCTCGACGGCGGTGATCTCGATGCCCGCAATCACCTCGATGCCGCGGGCGAGCCCCGCCGCCGTCGCCTCGTTCACGGCGGCCGTCGTGTCATGGTCGGTCACCGCGATGACGGTCAGCCCCGCCCTCGCGGCGCGCTCGACGAGTTTCGCCGGCGTGCAGTGGCCGTCGGACGCGATCGTGTGCAGATGGAGGTCGATCATGCCGCGCGGATCCCCGATCCCGGATCCCGGCCTGGATCCCCCCGGCTCACCGCGCGGACGCGCGATGCGAGGCGGACGACTGTCGAGGCACCGCCTTCCGGCTGCGCCCCTGCCGCTTCACGAGCGCGCGGTATTCACGCACCAGCAGGTCGAGGTGGGCGCGTTCTTCGTCGGCGAACTCGAGGAAGATCTGCTTGCCTTCCGAATCGTCGAAGCGCTCGCCGTACTTCTTGAAGAAGCGGTGCGAGTTGCGCTCGCAGCGGATGCCGATGAGCAGGGCCTGCTGATCGTTGACGCCGCGCAGGAGCCGGTCGGCCCCTTCGGCGAACAGGCCGTTCGCCGCGCCCTTGAAGAAGAGGAACGTCGGCCGCGATTCGAGCTCCGGGTCGCGCTCGAGCAGCTCGCGGTAACGCCCTTCGAGCTTGCCGAGGTGCTCCTTCTCCTCCCCCGCGAGATCCTGGAACACCTTGCGGCCGCGCGCATCGCGGGCGACGCGCGCCGCGCGCGAGTAGAACTCGAGACCGCTGCGCTCGGTCGCAATCGCAATCCGCAGCGCGTCGCGCGCAAACAGCAGGTCGGTGTGACCGGGCTTCGACGAGCCGTGGCGTCCGGTCCGGCACTCTTCGCACGTGCCGTAAATCTGCACGACGCTCTGCGAGGGGCTGAAGCTGCGCGCGGTCGCCACCTCTTCGACCAGCGCCTCGATGTCCGAGCTGAGGAACTCGAACGATCGGCTGCAGGACTTGCAGATCAGATGGAAGTGCCGCGGCTGGCGGTAGGAGTGCTCGAAGCGGAAGCGGCCTTCGCCGAAATCGACCTTGCGGGCGATGCCGGCGTCCACCATCCACTGCAGCGTCCGGTAGACGGTTGCGCGGCTGATGCGCTGATCTTCGCGGCGAATCAGGTCGACGAGGTCGTCGGCGCTGAGATGTCCTTCCTGGCGCAGGAACACGTTGACGATCTGTTCCCGCTTGCTCGACCGCTTGCCGCCGTCCGGCTTCAGCCGGCTGAGATCCGGAACGTTGCTGTTCATCGCGGTACCTCAGCTGCCGAGCCGACCCGGCGGGGTTAGACGCTGAAGGAGCTGCCGCACCCGCAGGTGGATGTGGCGTTCGGATTCTTGATCGTGAAGCCGCCGCCGGTCACCGTGTCGACGAAGTCAACCTCGGCACCCTTGAGGTAGCTGATGCTCACGGGGTCGATGAACAGCCTCACGCCATTGGACTCGAAGACCTGGTCCCCGACGCCGCCGCTTTCCTCGATCATGAGCCCGTACTGGAACCCGGAACAGCCGCCGCCCTGCACGAACACCCGCAGGCCACTGCCGACCTTGCCCTCTTCCGTGAGCAGCTCGTTGATCTTCGAAGCTGCCGTGGTCGAAACATTCACCATTTTTTTGGTTCTCCAGGGGGAAAGAAGCCCCCCAAAATTATAAGCCAAGCGCCGCCAGCTCTTTGGCCGATTCCTGCTCGATTTCCTTGTGCAGGCTGTTGCCGTGGGCGTCCATCGTCACAATTGCCGGGAAATCCTTCACGGTGAGGTGCCACATCGCCTCCGGCGTGCCGAATTCCATCAGTGAGACGCCCTCGACGCCGGTAATGGTCCGGGCATAGAACTGGGCCGCGCCGCCAATCCCGTTGAGATAGACGGCGCCCGCCTCTTTCAGCGCGGCGAGCGTCTTTGCGCCCATCCCGCCTTTCCCGATCACGGCGCGTACGCCGAACCGCTTGATGACGTCGGCCTGATACGGCTCCTCGCGGATGCTCGTTGTCGGCCCCGCGGCCGTCACACGCCAGCCGTCGCCTTCCTTCACGACGACGGGACCGCAGTGATAGAGAACGGAGCCGCGCATGTCCACGGGCGGATCGTGTTTCATCAGGTACGCGTGCACCTGGTCGCGCCCCGTGAACATGCGGCCCGACACGAGCACCACGTCACCAACCTTCAGCGAGCGCATCTGCTCCTCGGTCAGCGGCGCCTGCAGCGCGATCTCACGTCCGGTGCGCTGGAAGCCCGCCTGGTCGGCCATTGCGATCGCCGGGTTGGCGGGATCGCGATAGAGCCACTGCGTGATGGCGCCGGTCTTCGCGTCGAGCACCACACCGAGGCGGCGGAACGCCCAGCAGTCGTACGCGACCGAGACGAAGAAGCTCGCCGGCAGCCGGTTCTGCACGCCGACCTTGCAGCCGATGAGCGACACGCGCCCGCCGAATCCCATCGTGCCGATCCCGAGCTTGTTCACCTCGCCCATGATCGACGCTTCGAGCTCCGCAAGCCGCGGATCCGGGTTCACGTCGTCCAGCGTGCGGAACAGCTGCTCCTTCGCGTGCACGTAGCCCGAGGTGCGATCGCCGCCGATGCAGACGCCGACCGCGCCGGGCGCGCACCCCTTGCCCTGCGCGTTCCACACCGCGTGGAGGATGCACTTGCGGACGCCTTCGAGGTTGCGGTCGGCGCGCCCGAGGTTCGGCAGCTCCACCGGCACGGAGTACTGCGCGTTCATGTTCTCGCAGCCGCCGCCCTTGAGGATCAGCTTGATCTCGATGTCGTCGCGCTCCCACTGGTCGAAGTGGACGATGGGCGTGCCGGGCCCGAGATTGGTCCCCGAGTTCTCGCCGGTGATCGAATCGACCGAGTTGGGACGCAGCTTGCTGCGTTTCGTCGCTTCCGCCACCGCGTCGCGAATCTGCCGGCGCATCTCGACCTGGTTGGCGCCGATCGGCACGTGGACCTCGAAGGTCGGCATGCCGGTGTCCTGGCAGATCGCGCCCTCGCAGTCCTCGGCGAGGTCGATGTTCTCGGCGATGATCGCGAGCGCCTGGCCCGACTGCGTCGCGGAGTCCTCCTGTCCCATCGCGACCTTCATCGCGGCGCGGACGTCGGGCGGCAGATCGGTCGAGGTCCTCACGATCAGCGAAAGCATGCTGTCGAAAAACTGTGGAAGCATGCCGCAAGTATAATTCTCGGGCCGACCTGCACGTCGGCCTACCCGCTATGCCGTTTCGAACCGAGCGCGACCCTCTCGGTGAGCTCGACGTTCCCGCCGATGCGTACTACGGCATCCAGACCGCCCGGGCGGTCGCGAATTTCCGCATCAGCGACCTGCGCGCGCCCTCCGATCTGGTCACCGCCACGGTCCTGATCAAGCGGGCCGCGGCCGAAGCCAACGAGGCGCTCGGGCGTCTCGACACGCGCGTCGCGGACGCCATCGTGCGCGCGGCCGACGAGATCCGCGCCGGGGCGCTGCGCGATCAGTTCGTCGTCGACGTGTACCAGGCGGGCGCCGGCACCTCGCACAACATGAACACGAACGAGGTGATTGCCAATCGCGCCGCCGAAATCCTCGGCGGCGCGCGCGGCGAGTACACGCTCGTCCACCCGAACGACCACGTGAACATGGGACAGTCCACCAACGACGTGTTCCCCACGGCGACGCGCGTCGCGCTGCTCATCGGCATGCGGCCGCTCGTGGACTCCGCGCGCGGCCTGGCGTCGGCGCTGCAGGAGAAGGCGGGCGCGTTCGCGCACGTGCTGAAGGTGGGCCGGACGCACCTGCAGGACGCGGTGCCGATGACGCTCGGCCAGGAGTTCGGCGGCTGGGCCGCGTGCATCGAGCGCGGCGCCGACGATATCGAGCAGGCGGCGGAGCAGCTGAAGGAGCTGAACCTCGGCGCGACCGCGGTCGGCACCGGGTTGAACGCCGGCGACGACTACACACGGCTCGCGATCTCGAACCTCTCGCGGGCGCTTGCGGTGGACCTCGTCCCCGCCGCCAACCGGTTTCGCGTCACGCAGAGCATGGGCGACGTGGTCGCCTATTCGGGCGCGATGCGGCGGATGGCGGTGGAGCTTACGAAGGTCGCGAGCGACCTCCGGCTGCTCGCCAGCGGACCGCGCGCCGGGATCGCGGAGATCATCCTGCCCGCGGTGCAGCCGGGCTCGTCGATCATGCCGGGCAAGGTGAATCCGTCGATCGCGGAGATGGTGAACCAGGTCTGCTACCAGGTGATCGGCTGCAACGCCACCGTCTGCGCCGCCGCCGAGGCAGGGCAGCTCGAGCTGAACGTGATGATGCCGGTGATCGCGTGGAACGCGCTGCACGCGTCGACGATCCTCTGCGGGGCGATGGAAGCGCTCGAGACGCTCTGCGTGGACGGCATCGAGGCCGACCAAGCACGCTGCCGCGAGCTGCTGGACCGCAGCACCGCGGTCGCGACCGCGCTCAGCCCGTATATCGGGTACGCGAAGACCGCGGAGATCGCGAAGGAGTCCGTCAAGACCGGGAGGCCGATTCGCGAGCTCGTGCTCGAGCGCAAACTGCTGGATGCGAAGCAGCTCGATGCGATCTTGTCGGCTGAAGAAATGACGACGCCAGGCATCCCGGGCAAGGAGAAGGCGCGATGATCGGAACGGCGGACCTGAAGGTCCGCTACGTCATCGTGGCGATCGGCATCGTGGCGATCGTAGAGGCGGGCCCTCAGGCCCGCCTGGCCAGCGCGCAAACCGTCGCGCCGCAGCGCACCGGGCATCTTTTCCCTCCCGAGAATCTCGGCCTGCTCGAAAGCCCCGACCGCGCCGCGTGGCAGAAGCCGGATCAGATCATGGACGCGCTCGGCATCGCCGACGGATCGAAGGTCGCCGACATCGGCCCCGGCGCGGGGTGGTTCACGATCCTGCTCGCGCGGCGCGTCGGTCCGAACGGCGTCGTCTACGCCGAGGACATTCAACGCCCGATGCTCGAGGCGATCCGCCGGCGCGTCAGCCGCGAAGGATTGCGGAACGTGCAGCCGGTGCTCGGCACCGAGACCGATCCGAATCTGCCGACACGTGTACTGGACGCGGCGCTGATGGTGGACGTCTATCCCGAGATCGACGACCGCGTCACGTTCCTCCGCAACCTGGCGCGCGCCCTCAAGCCGAACGGCCGCATCGGCATCGTCAACTACAAGCCGGGACAAGGCGGACCGGGACCGTCCACCGACAAGAACGAAGGTGTGCGTGTAGACAGCGCGGCGGTAGAAGCCGACGCGCGCGCCGCGGGCCTGCGCGTGCTGGCTCGAGAGAACCTGCCCTTTCAGTACCTCCTCGTGCTCGGCAAGTAACCGTGCGAGTCGCGCTGACCATTGCCGGCAGCGATTCGAGCGCGGGCGCCGGCATCCAGGCCGACCTCAAGACGTTCGCGGCGCACGGCGTGTTCGGCGTCAGCGCCATTACCGCGGTGACCGCGCAGAACACGACCGGCGTGATCGCGAGCGCGGCCATGCCCGCCGATCTCGTGACGTCACAGATCGAGGCCGTCGTGTCAGACATCGGCGTGCACGCCGCCAAGACGGGCATGCTCGCCAACGCGGCCGTCGTCGAGGCCGTCTCGGCCGCCGTCGCCGATCTCGAGATTCCATTCCTCGTCGTCGATCCCGTCATCACGGCGTCGAGCGGCGATCTCCTGTTGGATGACGAAGGGCTCCTCGCGATGAAGAAGGAGCTGCTGGCCCGCGCGCACGTGGTGACGCCCAATATTCTCGAGGCGGAACTGCTGTCCGGTACTCGCATCCGCACGGAAGACGACCGGCGCGAAGCGGCGCGGCGCATCTTCGCGCTCGGGCCGGCCTACGTCGTGATCACGGGCGGGCATGCTCCCGCGGGATGGGGTCCGGCTCCCCTGTCCGACGAAGCGCGACGAGCGAAGCCGGAAGCCGGATCGGCCGATCGCATCGTCGATCTCGTGTACGACGGCGAGGTGTTCACGGACTACGCGACGGACCGCGTCGGCGGACGTCACACGCACGGGACCGGCTGCGCGTTTTCGGCCTCCCTTGCGGCGCAGCTTGCGCTCGGGCGCAGCGTGCACGAGGCGGTGCCAATCGCCCAGGCCTACGTGGCCGGCGCCATCCGCCACGCGCCCGGGCTCGGCCGCGGGGCGGGACCGATGAATCATTTCTGGCGTCTAGATAGTGATAAAGCCGGGCGCCTGTAAACTACAGGCATGGCCACGCCGCTCGTCGCGGTGACGTCTGAGCCGCTCGATGCCGATGCGCTCGTCGCGCGCGTGGGCGCGCAGGGCGACGGGGCCGTGGTGACGTTCGCGGGGCTCGTGCGGGATCACAACCAGGGGCGGCAGGTGCGGTTTCTCGAGTACGAAGCGTACGAGCCGCTCGCCGTTCGCGCGCTGCAGCGCATCGTGGACGAGGCCGGGGAGATGTGGCCGTCGGCGCGCGTCGCGGCGCACCATCGAATCGGGCGCCTCGAGATTGGCGAGGCGAGCATCGTGATTGCCGCGGCGTCGGCGCATCGCGGCGACGCGTTCGCCGCCTGCCGCTATGCGATCGAGCGCGTCAAGCAGATCGTGCCGATCTGGAAGCGCGAGCACTTCGACGGCGGCGACGTGTGGCTGGAAGGGGCGACGGCGGACCCCGAGGATCGGGCGGCGCGGGACAAGGCGTACCGTATCGCATGCGCGTGACCGTGCGGCTGTTCGCGCGCCTGCGCGACCTCGCGGGCACGGGCGAGCTGATTCGGGAGGTGCCGCCGGGCGTGACCGCGCGCGAGGTCTGGAACGACCTCGTGCTCGAGTGGCCCGGGCTGCGGGAGTACGAGAAGACGATCTCGGTGGCGGTCAACGCCGAATACGCGCGGATGAACGCAGGCGTGAGCGACGGAGATGAGATCGCATTTATGCCGCCGGTGTCCGGTGGCGCGGACCCCACAAGGAAATGATGTTCGACAAGCTTCTGAGCGTTGAGAACAAGTACGACGAGCTGATGACCAAGCTCGGCACGTCCGAGGTGCAGGCCGACGCGGCCGAATACCGCCGTTCGGCGAAGACGCTGTCGGAGCTGGAGCCGCTCGTACAGAAGTTCCGCGAGTACAAGAGCGTCGAGCAGGACATTACGGGCGCCGAGGAACTGGTCAACGGCGCCGACGCGGACATGCGCGACCTCGCGCGCGAGGAGCTGAAGACGCTCGAGGTGCGGCGCGAGGCGCTGCTGCAGGAGCTGAAGATTCTCCTGATCCCGAAGGACCCCAACGACGAGAAGAACGTCATCCTCGAAATCCGCGCGGGGACCGGCGGCGACGAGGCGGCGCTCTTCGCCGGCGACCTGTTCCGCATGTACTCCCGCTACGCCGAGCGGCAAAGATGGCGGATCGAGGTGATGTCGTCGAGCGAGAGCGGCACCGGCGGGTTGAAGGAAGTCATCGCGTCGATCGAGGGGCGCGGCGTCTACAGCCGGCTGAAGTACGAGAGCGGCGTGCACCGCGTTCAGCGCGTGCCCGCCACCGAGGCGAGCGGCCGCATCCACACGTCGACGGCCACGGTGGCGGTGCTGCCCGAAGCCGAGGACGTCGACATCCAGATCAACGAGAAGGACCTGCGCATCGACACGTTCTGCTCGAGCGGGCCCGGCGGCCAGAGCGTCAACACCACCTACTCGGCCGTCCGGCTGACGCACATCCCCACGGGCGTGGTCGTCTCGCAGCAGGACGAGAAATCGCAGATCAAGAACCGCGCGAAGGCGATGAAGGTGCTCCGCGCGCGCCTCTACGAGATGGAGATGCGCAAGCAGCAGGAAGCGATCGCGAAGGAGCGGCGCGGGCAGGTCGGCACCGGCGATCGCGCCGAGAAAGTCCGCACGTACAACTTCCCGCAGAGCCGCATCACCGACCATCGCATCAACTTCACCACCCATCAGCTGCACGACGTGCTCGAGGGCGATCCCGGCGAGCTGATCGATCAGCTCACGACGTTCTACAACGCCGAAAAACTCAAGGAAGCGACGACCGTCTAGATGGGGTTGCTGTCCGACACGCTCTCGACGGCGCGCGCACGCCTCGTCGAGGCCGGTATCCGGCCTGACGAAGCCGCCGTCGACGTGAATGTCTACGCCCGCACGATCCTCGGCTGGGACGAGGCCACGCTGCTCGGCAGGCTGCGCGAGCCGACGCCGAAGCCGCTCGAACCCCGCTTCTCCGAGTGGATTTCGCGGCGCGAAGCGCGCGAACCGACGGCCTACATCGTCGGCATGCGCGAGTTCTGGGGGCGGCCGTTCCTCGTGACGCCAGCCGTCCTCGTGCCGCGCCCCGAAACGGAGTTCATCATCGAGGAAGCCCTCCCGCTGGTGCGCGACCTTCGGGCGCCGCGCCTCGCGGACATCGGAACGGGCAGCGGGATCCTGGCCGTGACGCTGGCCGCCGAGTTGCCCGCCGCGGTGGTCGTGGCCACCGACCTTTCCGCCAGCGCGCTCGATGTTGCACGCGAGAACGCCGAGCGGCTTGGCGTCGCGAGCCGCGTCACGTTCGTGAACACGTCCTACCTGGATGCCGCCGACGGCCCGTTCGATCTCGTGGTCTCCAATCCTCCGTACGTGCGCGACGGCGACAAGTCTGCCCTCGCCCGCCAGGTGCGGCACGAGCCTGATGTCGCGTTGTTCGGCGGACCTGACGGCCTGCGCGACGTCAGCGGCGTGCTCGACGCGGCGGTCGCCAAGGTGAAGCCGGGCGGCTGGTTCGTCATGGAGTTCGGCTACGGGCAGGAGGACGACATCCGGCGGCTGGTCGCCGAGCGGCCGTCGTTGCGCGTCGAGCGCGTGCGCGACGATTTTCAAGGCATCGCGCGCACCGCAATCATCCAGACCCGCGGGCAGAAGACAGCAGGCAGCTAGCAGCTGGCAGCAGGCAGTCAGCCACTGGCAGCACGTAGCTTCGTTGCCTTATGGTCCGCTGCCCGCTGCCCGCTGCCTGCTAGAGTGTAGCGATGAGCGACTGCCTCTTCTGCCGCGTGATCAGCGGCGAGATCAAGGGATCGATCGTGCACCAGGACAAAGACCTGGTGGCCATCAGCGACATCAATCCGCAGGCGCCGCTGCACGTGCTGATCATGCCGCGCCAGCACATCGCGACCATCAACGACCTGACGCCCGCCAACGACGCGCTCGTCGGCTCGATGTTCCGCGCGGCCGCCGCGCTCGCGAAACAGAACGGCTACGCGGAGCGCGGGTATCGAACGGTGTTCAACTGCAACAGCGAGGCGGGCCAATCCGTCTTCCACATCCACCTGCACCTGCTTGCCGGCCGACCGATGGCGTGGCCACCGGGCTGAGGGGCGCTCGGTGGTTCGAGGGTTCGAGGGTTCGAGGGTTCGGGGTTCGGGGTTCGAGGTTCGCGGGCTGTCCTACGGAATGACCGCGAACCTGGCGCGACGCGGCAACCGGTAGATCTGGAAGTGGCTGTCGAGCGTGAGGATGCGGGTGATCCGCTCGCGCTCGGCGGCGCATACGAGAGCCGCGTCGGCAAAGTCCATCGGCAGGTCACGATACTTCTGCATCAACGCCTTCATGCGCGCCATGTCGGATGCCCCGAGGTCGAGCAGGACCAGGGCTTCGTCGGCGACCATGTCGCACAACGTGTCGGTTCCGCGTGGGGTCTCCGCCAGCAGGTGCATGGCTTCCGTGATCGCCGGCCAGACGGTGGACAGTGGTTCACGCACCTGCTCGAGTGCCTCGACGCATCGATCGTGACCCGAGTCGTCCCGGTCCAGCAGCGCGATCAATCCGCTGGCGTCAACGAGCACGCCGGGCACGATGCTTCTGCCTGATCGCGTCGCGGTACTTGCGGTGGGTGTCCTTCGAGTAGTTCGCGCCGCCCGTGCTGATTGTGCCGATGAACGGCTTCAGCCGGTGGAACGCCGATGCGTGTGCCCCGCTCGACGGATGACCGTAGGCCTCGTACTGCTCGATTGCTTCGCGGACGACCTGCGATTTCGATCGCGCGGTCGCCGCCGCGAGCCGGCGGATCTTGGCCTCGGTCTCGGGATCCAGGCGAAGGCTGAATGGCATGAATGTATGAATGTGTCCTACATCATCGTAGGACACTGGGCACCGTGCGTCAATCGGTGAACCCGCGAACCTGGAACGACGAATCTGCGAACCCGCGAACCTACGAACCGCCGGCGCCCGTGTACGGTCCCGCGACGACGACGGCGGCCTTCGACGGATCGAGCACCGCGCGCGCGGCCGCATGGACCTCGTCGCGCGTGACGCGGCCGAGCAGGTCCGGCATCCTGGCGTCGAAGTCCATACCGAGGCCGAAGAATTCCACCATCTGCAGGAAGTTCGCGATGCCGACGTTGGTCTCGAGCCGCCGCGGCATCGAGCCGATCAGGTACTGACGCGACTCGGCGACCTCCTGGTCCGTCGGGCCGTCCGCCGCCATTCTCGCGATCTCCTCGTCGATTGACGCCAGCGCCCGATCGACGTTCGCCGGGTTCACGCCCGCGCGAATCAGCAGCGGCCCCGGGACGACATTGGCGTCGAGCGCGCTGAAGACGTAGTACGCCATCCCTTGCCGTTCGCGGATGCGGTCGCCGAGGCGGCCGCCAATCGAGTACTCGCCGAGGATGTTGTTCATCAGCCAGTACGCGTAATAGGCGGGGTCGGCGCGCAGGATTGTCGTGAAGCCGTACGCGATGTCGGCCTGCGCCTTGTTCATCATCGGGATGACGCGCACGCGACGCTCCCGGGACGGCGGCCCCGGCGGGAATACGGGCTCGGCGGGCGGCGACGCCTTCCACGCGGAGAACGCGCGGCTCGCCGACTCGATCGCCCGCGCCGGCTCGACGTCGCCGACCAGCACCAGCGAAAGCGCGCGCGGCCTGAACCGGGCCGCATGGAACGTCTGCAGCGAGGCGCGCGTGATGCGTTCGACGACGCCGACGCTGCCGCGCGGCCGGCGGCCGTACGGGTGACCATCGCCGTACAACAGCGAAAAGAGGCCCTCGCCCGCCATCGCCGCCGGGTTGTCCTCGTCCTGCCGAATCATCGTGATGATCTCGCCGCGCCGCGTCGCGACCTCCGGGTCGGGAAACGCGGGCTGCGTGACGATGTCGGCGAGCGTCGCCAGGGTCGAGTCGAGATCCTCGACCAGGCAGGTGCAGACGAGCGACAGCGCGTGGCGGTTGACGGTGATCGCGAGCGATACGCCGCGACTCTCGAGCTGGTCCGCAATCTCCTCGGCGGCGTGCCTGGCCGTGCCGCGATCGATCGTGCGCGACACGAAATGGGACACACCAGGCTCGGACGGTGGGTCGAAGATGGTCCCGGCTTCGAACGTCGCGTGCAGCGTGACCGCCGGCGTCGCGCCCGCGTGCTTGGCGATGACGCGCACGCCGTTGTCCAGCACCGAGCGCGCCGGCGCCAGCCCGCGCTGTTCGATCGTCTTCATCGTCCTGGGAGCGAGGCGGGACCGGCGCCCGCGCCTTCGCCGACCCGCGCCGGCTCTTCATCCGCC
>Ga0209438_1000575_pt1 | contig 11499 bp, 9 predicted proteins | sample GraSoi_2013_20cm_FD_185825 | JGI IMG/M metagenome (GOLD analysis project Ga0209438, IMG submission 185825) | Grasslands soil microbial communities from the Angelo Coastal Reserve, California, USA - Sample 9_17_2013_20cm (SPAdes) (version 2) | ecosystem: Environmental > Terrestrial > Soil >...
CGTCGGCGAGGGATCCTTCTTACAACGCATTTCACCCGCTGTAAGAACACGCCTCGTTCGCCGTTAAAGGAGGAAGGAACGGGCAGAGGGACTTCCTGTATCATGACCGCCACAGCACTGACATTCAGGCCGGATTCCTTGATGGCCGACCACGTGTCTTCACGCGCGCGCGATCTGAAACGGGCGGTGCCGGCCGCGGCCAACGCGCTGACGTCCATGGAGTTGCTCGCCCGCGCCAAGGACGGCGACGAGTTGGCGCTCAACGACCTCTGCGCCCGCTACCAGCCGCGCCTCCAGCGGTGGGCGCACGGCCGCCTGCCGGCCTACGCGCGCGGGGCGCTCGACACCTACGACATCGTCCAGGACACGCTGGTAAAGGCCGTCAGGGGACTCAGCTCGTTCGAGCCGCGGCACAGCGGCTCGTTCCAGGGATTCCTCCATACCACGCTCCGCAACTGCATCTGCGATCAGGTTCGTTCGGCGCGGCGGCGACCGACGGTCATGTTGGACACCGACCGGGCGGCGGACGACCCGACGCCATTCGAGCTGGCGGTGGGGCACGAGACGGCCGACCGCTACGAAGCGGCGCTGGAACGCCTGAAGCCGGCTGACCGCGAGGCGATCGTCGCGCGAATCGAGCTCGGATTGCCTTATGCCGAAGTGGCGGCCGCTCTTCGCAAGCCGAGCATCGCCGCCGCGCACGTCGCCGTCAGCCGCGCGCTCGTCAAGCTTGCGAAAGAGATGTCACGTGGCAGACGTTCCTGACGATCCCGAGGTCTTGTCGTCCGTGGCGGCGTCGATCAGCGACGGCGCGCTGATCGAGTGGGACAAGCTCGCCCGGCAGGTGACGGGCGAAGATGACAGCGTCCTCAACGAGCTACAGGTGCTCGAGCGGATCGCGAAGTTTCACCAACGCGCACAGGAGGGCGGCGCCGCGAACATCGCGGCGGCCGCCGACGATGGAGCGACCGACCCGCGGGGCTGGGCGCATTTCCTCATCCTCGGCCGCATCGGACGCGGATCGTTCGGCAACGTCTACCGCGCGCACGACACGAAGCTGCAGTGCGATATCGCGCTGAAGCTGATGCGCGACCAGGGGGACAGCCCGGCCAACGTCTCGCGCGTCCTCAAGGAAGCGCGGCTGCTCGCGCGCGTGCGGCACCCGAACGTGGTCACCGTCTACGGGGCCGATCAGATCGAGGGACGGGTTGGTCTCTGGATGGAGCTGGTGCGCGGCACCACGCTCGAGGATCTCCTCCAGCGTCAGGGAACGTTCGGCGCACGCGAAGCGTCGGTCGTCGGGCTCGACATGTGCCGCGCCGTCGCCGCGGTCCATCGCGCCGACCTCCTGCACGGCGACATCAAGGCGCACAACGTGATGCGCGAAGAGGGTGGCCGCAACGTCCTCATGGACTTCGGGGCCGGCAAGGATCTCGACCAGGAGTTCCTGCGAACCTACGTCGGCGGCGCCGACGACTTCGCGGGGACGCCGCTCTACCTCGCGCCCGAAGTCTTCGCGGGCTCGCGGCGCACGAAGGCCACCGACGTCTACAGCCTTGGGGTGCTGCTTTTTCGGCTGGTGACGAAGCGCTATCCGGTCGAAGGCGAAACGCGCGCGGACGTCGAAGACGCGCACCGGCAGCACACGCGGACGCACCTACGCGACCTTCGGCCCGACCTCCTCGACGAGTTCGTGACCATCGTCGAGCGCGCGCTCGATCCGGATCCGCGGAAGCGTTACCAGACTGCCGGCGCCTTCGAGCTCGCGCTCGCCAGGTTCCTCGGCGCACCCTTCGAAAAAGGGAACGACGACCCCGTGTGGCGCCGCGCGCCCTGGATCGCGCTCGCGGCGCTCCTGGCGGGCATCGTGATCGGGACGCCGGTCTACTGGCTGGGCACCCGCACGCCGGCGCCGCCGGCCGCAGCGCCGCCGCCGTCGCCGCCCGTCGCGGCCAGGGGCGCATCGGCCTACACCATCGACGCGGGTCTGTATCGGCTCTCCGGCACGGCTGAAGCCAGGCTTCGTCCGGGCGATCGCGTCACACCCGGCGACGAGCTGGCGCTCCAGATCCAGGTTTCGAAACCGACTCACATTTATGTCGTCAACGAGGATGACCGGGGCAAGTCGTTCCTCCTGTTCCCGCTTCCGGATCAAGCGCTGGCCAACCCGATCCCGGCGGGCCGGATTGTCCGCCTGCCCGCGAGTGAGGCGGCCACGCAGCTCTATTGGAAGGTGACCACCGCCGGCGGGCGCGAGCACTTCCTGATCTTCGCCACGCCCGAACCGCTGCCCGCCCTTGATCGCATGTTCGCGTCGTTGCCACGCCCACAGTTGAACGCTCCGGTCCTGGCCTCACCCCTGTCTCCGGATGCGGTGGGCCTGTTGCGCGGCGTTGGCGGCCTCAGCGCGTCGCCTCGTGCAGGCACTGGCACGCTCACCGAGCAGTTCACGACGCCACTGCCGGAGACCGCGGAATCCGCGAACGGGTTGTGGGTGCGTCAGATCACGCTCGACAATCCTCGCTAGCGCCGACCGCCCGATCCCGCCTATTGCAATTCCGTCGATGGCGCACGCCTGCGCGCACACCACTGCGCACGCTCGGCTACAGATCCGAATTCTGTGAGACGCGTTTTGTCGCGAGACACCGCACGCTTTGCGCGAGGTCCCCGAGGGGCCTGACCGCGTCGGCGTAAGTCCTACGGACGGCGGGAGTACGGGCGACCTGGCGTCAGAGCGGCTCGCCTCTTGCGCTTATCGGGGGCATCAGGAGGATGTTCATGCGAAAGCTTGCAGCCGTGGTTTTCTGCCTTGTGTGCGCTCAGGGCACGGTCTCCGCGGAATCAAGACCGAATGTTGTCACCAGCGCTGTTGTCGATTACGCGAGCGGACTCGTCCTCGTCACGGGCCAGTTCGGATTCAATCCCCTCGTCGCGATCGACGGTATGGCAGTGCGGGTGGTTTCCGCTGCGCCTCAACTGATGGTCGTCGAGCTCCCCGCCAGTCTTCTCAACGAGCCCGGCACTTATCTGTTGACGGTTACGACCAGCCAAGGTTCGAGAGGCACTACGACCTTTTCGATTGCCGTGGGTGCGATTGGTCCAAAAGGACCGCGCGGCGAGGCCGGTGCCCGCGGCGACAAGGGCGATCCCGGACTCCCGGGCGGAAAGGGTGACAAGGGCGACAAGGGTGACCCTGGAACCGCCGGCGCCGCAGGTACCCGCGGCGATAAGGGCGACAAGGGTGACAAAGGCGACAAGGGTGACAAGGGTGATCCCGGAACGCCCGGCGCAAACGGTCTCAACGGAGGCACCGGTGAGAAGGGCGACAAGGGCGACACGGGCAACACGGGTCCCGCCGGTGTCGGGTCGCCGCACGTCGCCGACGCCGCCGGCACGCTCGTGGGCACGTTCGTCCCAGGCACGGCTGTCGACCCCGAGAAGGTCATCGTGAACGTCGGCGGCGACTGGGTTCAACTCAAGCTCACCGGCGCGGCGTTCACCTCGTGTTCGACGAAGACAACCTTCTGCGGGTTGACGGCGTTCGAGAAAACGCGGTGCGAGGGTACCGAATACATGGAAGCCCACGACACCCTGGTCCAGGACGGCTCGGTCATCGACGATGCGATCCGCTACCCGTCTGGCCCCGCGGCGACGCGATCGATCTGGTCGATCAGTGTCGCGGGCGGCGGCTGCATGGACTTCGACGCCGCGGGCACTCAGGTGAGCGCCCCGATGAAGTCCGTGCCGCTGTCGTCGCTCGGCTTCGGCAGCGGGTTCCACCTCGCGAAGTAGACGCCTCGCCGACTACTGGGAGGCGATCGTCTGCGTCGCGGCCTTGAGCGATCGCTGGTAGCGCATCACGCCGTTGAAAAGCGCTTCCGCGATCTGCTGGCGATACGTGCCGCCGCGAAGCAGCGTCGCCTCCTGGTGGTTGGTGAGGAAGGCAATCTCGGCGAGGACGCTCGGCATGGTGGCGCCCACGAGCACCACGAACGGCGCCTGCTTGACGCCGAGGTCCTTCACACGCTTGTTGGCGCGCTTGAGCCGCTCCATCATCGCGGACTGGAGGAGCGACGCGAAGTCGCGCGACTCGTCGAGCTTGTTGTTGAGCGCGATCGCCTTCACGATGTCGGGAAGCTGCCGCATCGTCCGCGCCGAGGCTGCGTTCTCGCGCGCGGCAATCGCCTCCGCGGCGGGGTTCGGCGCGAAGTTGAGGAAGTAGGTTTCGATCCCGCGGACGCCCTCGTCCTCGCTCGCGTTGGCGTGGATCGACAGGAACAGGTCGGCGCCTGCGCGGTTGGCCATCGCCGTCCGCTCTTCGAGCGGGACGAAGACGTTGGCCCGCCGCGTCAGCACCACCTCGACGCCCGGCTGTTTCGCCAGCAGCTTCTCGAGCCGCAGCGCGACGTCGAGCACGAGGTCGGCTTCGCTGAGCCCGTCGGTCATCGCGCCGGGGTCATGTCCGCCATGCCCTGGATCGATCACGATCCGCGCGACCCCGAGCCCGAGCTGTCGTGACAGCGAAAAACCGCCGCGGCCGTTCGGACGCGGCTCCGACGGTACCGACGGCGCACCGGGCGCTGCGACGGCGCCGCCGGCGGCAGGCGCAACAGCCTGACGCGCGAAGTCGATCACGACGCGATAGGGGTTGTAGAGCGCGTAGATGGTGTGCGGCACCGCGCCTGCCAGGTCGAGGACGACGCGCGTTCGCGTGCCGACCGGATGGCCGACGCGAATCTGGCGCACGAGATCGTCCGGAAAGGCCCGCGTCGCGTCCGTGAGCGCCTCGACGGGGCGCGTGTTCTCCAGGTCGATGAACACGCGCGACGGGCCGTCGATCTGCTCGTCGTGATACGCGGCCTCGCCTCCCAGCTCCAGCGTCACCCGCACCGCCCCGGGCAGCGCTTCACGGCGAATCGCCTTGAGCATCACGGCCGGCTGCTTCGGCGGCGGCGCCTCGACGGCAACCTTCGCCGCGTTCAACCGATCCAGCTGCGGGCTCGCCTGCTTGACGAGCGGGCTCGTCGGATGGCGGGTACCGAGCGTCTTCAGAAGACGCAGCGCGGTGGATCGATCCTCGGGTTGTCCGAATTCCCAGAACGCATCCGCCGCGAGCATGCCCGCATGCCAGAGCGCGTCGTCGCTGTACGGGCTGGCCGGCAGCAGGCGCGAGATGTCCTGGTAGGCGCCGACGAGCGTCCGGGCACGATCGAGCAGCGGGCTGGCGGGCGCACCCGCCTTCCGCGTGTCGATCTCGGCGCGAAGCGTCGCCTCGCGCGCCTCGGCTTCCTTGAACAACTGGGCGCCATTCGAGCCCTGTGCCGACACCTGTCCGGCAATCGCGATGGACACCAGCGCGATCGTTGCGCGGACCCGTCGGCTGTTACACCGCGCCGCGGAGTCGGATCTACCGCAATTGGGCATCGACCTCTTCGAAATAGCCGCGATCGACGAGGACCTCGCGCGGCTTGCCGCCGGCGCCGGGCGAGACCAGCCCTTCGGCCTCCATCATGTCCACGAGCCGCGCGGCCCGGCTGAAGCCGATCCGCAGCTTCCGCTGGAGATAGGAGATCGACACCTGCCCGCTGGCGACGACAATGCGCGCGGCCTCGTCGTAGAGCTCGTCCTTCTCGAACTGCAGCCCCTCGGCGCTGCCCTTCTCGTCCTCCGCGGTGATCGACTCGTCGAAAATCGGCTTGCCCTGCTTCCGCAGGAAGCTCGCCAGGCGCGCGCTCTCCTGTTCCGAGATGTAGGGGCCGTGGAGGCGGATGCACCGCGACGAGGCCGGCGGCAGGAAGAGCATGTCGCCCTTGCCCAGCAGCGCTTCGGCGCCGTTGCCGTCGAGAATCGTCCGCGAGTCGGTCTTCGAGGAGACGCGGAACGAGATGCGCGAGGGGAGGTTCGCCTTGATGAGACCGGTGATGACGTCCACCGACGGCCGCTGCGTCGCGAGAATCAGGTGGATGCCCACCGCGCGCGCCATCTGCGCCAGCCGCGCGATCGATTCCTCGACCTCGTTGCTGGCGACCATCATCAGGTCCGCGAGCTCGTCAATCACCACGACAACGAAGGGCAGCGGCCTCGGCGCGTCGAGGTCCTTGTTGCCCGTTTCCTCGAGCATCCTCCGGATGTTGCGGTTGTACTGCTCGATGTTCCGGACGCCTTCGGCCGCCAGCGTCTTGTAGCGCTCCTCCATCTCGCGCACCGCCCACCGGAGCGCGTTGGCGGCCTTCTTCGGATCCACGACGACGGGCGTCAGCAGGTGCGGGATCTCTTCGTACATCCCGAGCTCCAGCCGTTTCGGGTCGATCATGATCATCCGCACGTCGTCCGGCGTCGCGCGGTACAGGATGCTCGTCAGCATCGCGTTCAGGCCGACGGACTTGCCGGTGCCTGTCGATCCCGCGATGAGGAGGTGCGGCATCGTCGCAAGGTCGGTGACGTACGGCTCGCCGTGGATGGTCTTGCCGAGCGCGAGCGTCAGCTTCGACGCGGAGCGTTCGTACGCGTCCGATTGCAGCAGCTCGCGCAGCGAGATCCCCTCGCGGTTCGGGTTGGGGATCTGGATGCCGACGGTGGACTTACCCGGGATGCGATCGATCAGCACCGATTCGGCCTGCATCGCGAGGCACAGGTCGTCGGCGAGGCTGGTGATCTTGCTGTACTTCACGCCGGCCTCGGGCTTGAACTCGAAGGTCGTGACGACCGGTCCCGGGTGAATCTGCGCGACCTGCCCCTCGACCGCGAACTCGCGGCACTTCTCCTCGAGCTGGCGCGCGGCGTCCATCAGCTCGCGCTCGTCGATCTTCTGTTCGGTCTTCGCGGGGTCGAGCAGCGAGAGGGGCGGCAGCGTGAACGCCCCCTGGCGCCGCGGCGCCTTCGACGGCTCGGGGTCCGGCAGCGGAAGCTGCGGAGCAATCATGGCCGTCGTCCGCTTCTTGGCGAGAACAGCGGGCGATGCAGGTTCGGCGGGTTCCTGCGCACCGGGCGCCTCCCTGCCCACGGCCGCCGCCGCCGTCTTCTTCGTGTGCTTGGCAATCACTTCGCGCCGCTGTCTCCGCTTGCGCCGGTCCTCGAACCACGCGCGGAGGAAGCCGACGCTGCGAGCGGACAGGTCGCGCGACCCCTGGCTCGCGTTCGCAAACATCCGGCCGAAGGAGAACTGCGTCGACAGGATGATGGACAGGAGCATCAACGTCAGGACGACGATGATCGAGCCGGTTCGATTGAGGTACTCGGCGAACCAGGCGCCGAGCCACGCGCCAATCGAGCCGCCGGCGTCGAACGTCTTGCCCGACACCTCGGCGCTGCCGAACACCAGGCTGAGGAACGCGCTGCTGCAGCCGACCAGCAGCGTGATCCCGATCAGCTTGGTGTAGACGGCCCCGAACGGCTGGCACCAGAAGTAGTACCAGCCTGCCGACGCGACCACCGCGGGAATCAGGTAGGCCGCGTACCCGAGCAGCTGGAACGAGAGCTCCGACAGGAACGCGCCGACGCGCCCGACGAAGTTGGCGGGCGGGTGCAGCGCGCTGGTGGTGAAGAACCACACCGGGTCCGTCGGCTCGTAGGTGACGAGCGCAATCAGCCAGATCAGCGCCAGCGCGAAGAGCGCCACGCCGAGAAACTCGCTGATGCGCCGCGAGAGATTCGATTCCGCCACGTCACCCTCCGACCTTCATCGGTAGAGTCCGGCTGCAGCCGGACCTAGATTTCCATCAGCACCGGGAGCACGAGCGGCCGTCGTCCCGACCGCTTCTTGAAAAACCGCCGCAGCTCGACGCGCAGCTTCTCGGTCATCAGTCCCTGGTCGGCCCGTTCCTCGACGCCGGACGCCTGGATGCACTCGGCGATGACCGAGCCGGCGTCCTTGAAGAGCGAATCGGCTTCGCCTTCCCCGACGACGAACCCGCGCGCGACGAGCTCCGGCTCGCCGATCAGCGTCCCGGTCTGGCGGCCGATCGCCACGACCGCGACGATCACGCCGTCGCCGGCGAGGTGACGCCGGTCGCGCAGCACCTCGTCGCCCACCTCTCCGACGCGCGTCACGTCGATCAGCACGCGGCCAGCGGGCGCCTTGTCCGCGATGCGCGCGCCGCGCTGGTCGAACTGGATGATGTCGCCGTTCTCCGCGAGCAGCACCTGGAGCTGGTGTTCCGCGCCGCTCATCACCCGCTTCGCGACCCGCGCATGCTGCGACAGCTGGCGGTACTCGCCGTGCACGGGCACGAAGTAGCGCGGCCTCACGAGCGAGAGCACCAGCTTCAGCTCCTCGGCGCTGCCGTGACCCGAGACGTGCACGTGCTTCATCGCGTCCGTCACGACATCCGCGCCGCGCCGCGCGACATGGCTCATCACGCGCGCGATCTTCTTCTCGTTGCCGGGGATCGCCCGCGCCGACAGCACCACGGTGTCGTCGGGTCCGAGCTTCACCCACCGGTGGTCGTCCACCGCGATGCGCGGCAGCGCCGCCTGCGGTTCGCCCTGCGAGCCCGTCGCCACGCAGAGCACGTCCTGCGACGCGTAGTTCGGCACGTCCGCGTCGCGAATCTGCACGCCGGACGGAATGCGCAGGTAGCCGAGCCGCTGGGCGATCTCGGCGTTCTGCACGATGCTGCGCCCGACGAAGGCGACCTTCCGATCGAACTGCGCCGCCAGGTCCACGAGCACCTGCATCCGGTAGATGCTCGACGAGAAGGTGGCGACCACGAGCTTCCCCTGCGTGCTCGTGAACAGCTCTTCGAACGCGTCGATGACCTCGATCTCGGGGCCGGTGAAGCCGCGCCGATCGATGTTCGTGCTGTCCGCGAAGAGCGCCAGCACTCCCTGCGCGCCAAGCTCCGCGAACCGGTGCAGATCGAAGTGCTCGCCGTCGATCGGCGTCTGGTCGATCTTGAAGTCACCGGTGTGAATCATCACGCCCGCGGGCGTCGTGATCGCGAGCGCCACGCAGTCGGGCATGCTGTGCGTGACGCGGACGAACTCGATCGTGAACGGCCCGATGGTGACGCGGTCGCGCGGCTTGACGGTCTTCAGCCGATCCTTCGCGTCGATCCCGTGCTCCTCGAGCTTCGGCTCGACGAGCGCGAGCGTCATCGCCGTGCCGTACACCGGCCCGTCGAACATCGGCAGCACGTGCGGCACGGCGCCGATGTGGTCCTCGTGCCCGTGCGTCAGCACCAGCGCCTTCACCTTGTCGCCCCGCGCCTCGACGTACGTGAGGTCCGGGATGATCAGGTCCACGCCGAGCTGATCGGGTTCCGGGAACATCACGCCCGCGTCGATGAGAATCGTGGTGTCCTCCCACGACACGGCCATCATGTTCATGCCGAACTCGCCGACGCCGCCCAGCGGGACGACTTCGAGCGTCGCCGGAGCGACGTCCGGCACGACAGACTGATTCATTCGGGGCCCAGCGCTACTGCCGCTCTCTTTCCTCGGCGGCGCGGACGTTGTCCGGACCGCGTCTTGTCGCGGGAACGCACCCCGGGCGGGGCTGCCGTTCTCGCCAGTTCAGGCCGCTGGGAAGACCTGTTAACCGGGAAGGACTCAACGACTTGCGAGGAAAACTATAGCACAGCTCTCGCGAGGCGGGCGAGGTCGTCGACGGTGAGCGCCTCGGGACGAAGCCGGCCATCGACCTGCGCGCGCTCGAGCAGCTCGGCCGCCGGACGCCCGAGCGAATCCGCGACCGGGCGCAGGGCGTTGGCCAGCGTCTTCCGCCGCTGGAGGAAGATGCCGCGGACGATGCGTTCGAAGATGCGGCGGTCGCCCACATCAACGGTGGGTGGGCGAAAACGGAGGCGAACCACGGCGGACGTCACTTTCGGCGGCGGCCGGAACGCGCCGGGCGGCAGCGTCAGGACCGGCTCGACGTCCGCGGTCAGCGCGACCTGGATGGCGAGCCCACCGTATTCCTTGCGGCCCGGCCGCGCGACGAGCCGATCGGCGACTTCCTTCTGGAGCATCAGCGTCGCGTCGGAAAAAAATCGCCCCTCGTCGGCGGCCGCGAGCAGGGCGAACAGGATCGGGGACGAGACGTTGTAGGGAAGATTGCCGGCCACGCGAAGCGGCTGCGGCTCGTCGCGAAGGGCGTCACGGAGGTCGACGCCGAGCACATCCGCCTGGATGACCCGAACGTTCGGAATCTGCTCGTTCGCCAGCGCTGTGGCGAGGTCACGATCGATCTCGACGGCGACGACCCGTCCGGCGCGCGCCGCGAGCGGACGCGTCAGCGCCCCCCGGCCAGACCCGATTTCGAGGAACGTGTCGTCCCTGGTCGCATGGAGCGACTCGATGACTTTCGCCACCCACGCCGCTTCGAGGAAGTGCTGGCCGAACCGCTTCCGTGGCCGCGCCTGTCCCCTGATCATTCCTCGCCGCGCCAGTAGCGCTCCTCGATCTCCTCGATTTCCTCCTCGCTGAGCCCGAAGTAGTGACCGACCTCGTGAATCAGCGTTTCGCCGATGACCATCCGCACGTCGTCATCGTCGTCGCAGTCCTCTTCGATCGGCTTCTGGAAGAGCGTCACGCAGTCGGGCAGCGTGTTGCCCCATCCCGCCGTGCGCTCGGGGAGCGGCGTTCCCTGGTAGAGGCCGTACAGCGAGTCTGGCGGATCGATCTCCATCTCCTCGAGCAGCTCCGCGCTCGGCTCGTCCTCGACGATGATGGCGATGTTCTTCATCTCGCGGCGGAAGCGCTTCGGGATGATCGTGATCGCGTCAGCGACGAGTTGTTCGAACTTTTCGCGCGTCATTCTTCTTACGCTTAGGCGGACCTGAAGGTCCGCCTCTACGTTCTCCGGAAGGTCCGCCTCTACGATCGCCTGAAGGTCCGCCTCTACGTTGTTCCCTGGACACGACGAGCCGGAAGTAGTCGCAGTCGTCGCGCACCGAACACTGGTCGCAGAGGGGCTTCGGCTTGCAGACGCGCCGGCCGTGGAGAATCTGGACGTCGGACGCGAGTGTCCACATCTCCTTCGGCAGCGCTTTGCAGAGTTGCTCCTCGACCTTCACCGGGTCGTCACTCTCGGCGATGCCGATGCGGTTCGAGACACGCAGGACGTGACGATCGACCGGCAGGCCGGGGACGCCGAGCGCGTGGCCGAGCACGACGTTCGCCGTCTTGCGGCCAACGCCCGGCAGCGCCGTCAGCGCGTCCATGTCGGCCGGTACCATGCCGGCATGCCCGGCGACAAGCTGCTGCGCCATCCCGATCAGCGCCTTCGACTTCTGACGGAAGAAGCCCGTGGACAGAATCTGCGGCTCGAGCTCGGCGGGCGTGGCCTTGGCCAGCGCGCGCGCATCGGGGTAACGCGTGAAGAGCGCCGGCGTCACGATGTTGACGCGCGCGTCGGTCGACTGCGCCGAGAGGATCGTCGCGACGAGCAGCTCGAACGCGTTCGTGTAGTCGAGCTCCGTGTCGGCATTCGGATGCTGCTGCGCCAGCGTCTCGATGATCCGCCGCGTGGCTCTGGCGGCCTTCACTCAGTGCACGGGC
>Ga0209438_1000580_pt1 | contig 11444 bp, 10 predicted proteins | sample GraSoi_2013_20cm_FD_185825 | JGI IMG/M metagenome (GOLD analysis project Ga0209438, IMG submission 185825) | Grasslands soil microbial communities from the Angelo Coastal Reserve, California, USA - Sample 9_17_2013_20cm (SPAdes) (version 2) | ecosystem: Environmental > Terrestrial > Soil >...
ATCTGACCGGCGTAGCCGAGGGTCAGGTTGAGACCGATGGCCAGGATCACGTAGACCAGCGTCAGGCTCAGCACGTAGAGCTTGTACTGATCGAGAACCAGCGGCAGGAGCAGGCCCAGCGCGAGGACCGCCACGAGGGGCCAGCGGCCGCGCGCCACTACGCCCATTCTTCCTTCACGCCCCAGATGCCCTCGGGCTTGAGCAGCAGCACCGCGATGAGGATGACAAGGGCGAAGGCGTCACGGAAGTGGCTCGAGATGTAGGCGGCCGAGAGCGTCTCGACCACCCCGACCAGGAGCCCGCCGAGGAGCGCCCCGCGGATCTGGTTGAAGCCGCCGATGATCGCCGCGTAGAAGGCCTTGAGCCCGAGGCTCACGCCGATGTCGTACTTCACCAGGTAGACCGGCGCGATCAGGATGGCGGCCAGCGCGGTGAGCGCGGCGTTCAGCACGAACGTGATCGTCACCAGGCGCCCCACGTTGATGCCGAGCACGGAGGCCAGCGCCCGGTTCTGGGCGACCGCCTGCATGGCCCGGCCGAGCTTGGTGCGCGTGATGAAGAGCTGGAGCGCGCCGATGACGACGGCGGCGAACAGGATGTTGCCGATCTCCTCCAGCGAAACAATGACCGTCCCGAGCCGGATCGGCTCGCGCGAGAAGATGGCCGGGAACGGCAGCGCGAGCGGGGTCCAGAACTGCTGCAGCGAATAGCGGATGAGCAGGCTCAGGCCGATGGTCGCGATGACCAGCGGGAGCACGCCCATCTTGAGCAGGCGCGTGACCAGGAGCTCCTTGACTCCGACGCCCAGGAGGAGCGTCGAGACGATCACCGTGGCCAGCATGGCGGCGACGAACGGGAATCGGAGGATCACGAAGAACAGCACCATGGCGAACGCCGGCAGCACCACGAACTCGCCCTGCGCGAAGTTGATCGTGTTGGACGTCTGCCACAGGAGCACGAAGCCGATGGCGGCCATGGCGTAGATCGCGCCGATGGAGACGCCGGCGATGGTGAGCTGAACGAAGTCTCCCACGTCGCGCTCGGTGGGCTCCGCTACTTACAGGGGCGGACGTTGTAGGGGCCGCCCAGCATCCCGACCGTCTTGACCACCACCGACTTGCCGTCCTTCACCTCGACGATGAAGCTCGGCCGGTCGAGGCTCCCCTTCTCGTTCACGTACAGGTCCATGAGGAGGCCCGCCTCCTCGCTCGTCGTGAACAGGTTGTTGTGCAGGCAGGCCTTCACCTTGGCCTGATCCCAGCTGCCGACCCGCTGCACCGCCGCCTTGAGCATGTGGACGCCGATGTAGCCCTTGAACGCGTTGTGGTCGGGCACGCGGTTGTACTTCTCCTGGAAGCGGCGGTTCATGTCGACCATGAGCGGCACCGGCGCGCCGGCGGTCAGCCCGACGTGGCACCGCGAGCCGTCGACGGCGGCGCCGCCGGGCGTGATCGTGGTCTGCGCGCAGAGGGTCGTCTCGCCGACCGGCGAGACGGTGAGCGCCATCTTCCGGAGCTGGATCATGAAGCGGGCGTTCTCTTCCTCGTGGTTGTAGACCATGACGTGGGTGGCGCCGGAGGCGCGCACCTTGGTCAGCTCGGGCGTGAAGTCGGCCTGCTGCACCTCGGTCGAGATGTCGACGACCGGCGCCTTCCCGCGCTCCTTCAGGAAGTGCACGAACATGTCGTGGCCACCCTTGCCGAAGGCGTTGTTCACCCAGACCAGCGCGATCTTCTCCGCCTTGAGATCGTCGAGCAGCCAGCGGACCATCTTGGCCATGCCGGTGTCCTGCGTGAACGAGGTCAGGAAGATGTTGTCGTTGCCCTTCTGGGTGATGATGATCGACTCCGATCCCGTGAACTGCGGCACGCCCGCCTGCTTGGCGATGTCCATGTTGGCCACGGTGCTCGAGCTGTACACGGTGCCGAAGACCGCGAAGGGTTTGTCGTTGAGCACGCGCCGCATGACCGCCACCGACGTCGGCGGATCGGTCTGCGTGTCCTGCACGGACGTCTCGAGCTTCATGCCGAGGACGCCGCCCTTCTTGTTGATGTCCTCGACGGCCAGGTTGACCGCGTCGCGCCACATCGCGCCGACGCTGGCGCCGCCGCCGGTGATCTCGGCGACGATCGGAACCTTGACGACGCCCTGCGGGCTGGCCGGCGAAACGGTCGTTAAGATGAGGAGCGCCGCGAGAACGGGGAGCTTCGGTCGGGCTGATCGCATGGGGAAAGTCCTCCTTGACTCGTCTAGCGCGCGATCCCGAAGGCGGCGGCCTTCCAGCGCGGGTCCTCGGACGCGTCGAGCCGGTCGCGGACGCGACGCAGGAGCCGGCCCGCACCGGTCTCGGCCCAGAACCACCGCGCGATTTCCTCGCCGCCGGCGGCCGGCTTCATCGCCAGGTGACCCTCGAAATAGAGCGTCTTGAGATCGTCGGCGCAGTAGCGGATGAAGTTGGGGAGCGGCAGCTCCGCCGGCCGCTCGGTCATGTCGGCGTCCCGCCCGTCGGCGAACTCCTCGAGGAAGCGCACCACCCCGCGGAATCGCGTGGCCGGAATTCCGCTGAGCCCGAGAAGCGTGCGGCCGCCGCTCGTCTCGAGCCAGCGCTCGTGATAGCGGCGCATCTGCGTGGTCTCCATCGCGACGTCCACGGGCGCCGCGTCCGCCGGCTTGATGCCCGACGCCTGCGGCGGCGCGCCCGGCTGGTCGCCGGGCTCCGCGTCATCCGGGAAGTCACGCAGGATCGGCCCGGCCGACTCGGCCAGGAGGTCGAGGGCGGCCCGCAGCACGCGATGCTGCAGCTCCGGATCTTCGGGCCGCCCGAGCGCGTAGCCGAACGGGAACGGCACCCAGAGCGCGCGCGGCGGCTTCACCTTCTCGGTGTGCTCACGCACCAGGCTGATCGACGTCGTGGAGACGCCCGCGGCTTCGAGGACGCGCGCCAGCACACCGCCGGTGTGCGTGCAGTTCGGTCACGTCGGGGTGATGAGCGCCGCGTCCACGCCGTCGGCCACGAGCCGCCGGGCCACTTCGGGACCGGTCTGGCTCTCGATGCGCACGACCTCGCGCTGGGCGCCCATGAACGAGTAGTGGTTGGGGGCGAGGCCTCCCAGCTCCTCGCGCGCCACCAGCTCGCGCAGCCGGTCGATGGGGAACGAGATGTTGACGTCGCGCATGATGGGCACGCGGTCGAAGCCGATGCTCGTGTGGCTCTGGAGGATGTCCGCCGTGGGCGTGCCGGACGGAATGACGCGATACGTCTGGTCGCCCGGCGTGAAGAGCCGGTCGCCGCGGACGTGGACGCCGGCCGTGGTCACGATGGCCAGCCGGCACGCGGCGAGCGGCTTCGTCGGGTGCCTGAAGGGCGCGGTGTCGTTGACCTGCGCCGGGAACGTCAGCAGGTTGTTCCGGGAGATCTGGGGCAGACGGTCGAGTCGTGGCATTACGGACCAGGAGCGCCATACTGCCCGTCCGCGGACGCCCAGTCAAGAAGGCGGGCCCTTCACTTGCGGCCGGCGCGACCCGGGGTCACACTGTCCCCGGTCATCCCGGAGGCGCGGAATGAACATCCTCCTCGTGTCGATGCCGGACTCGTTCGAGCACATGCCCACGGTCGGCATCCGCATGCCGAACGGCGCCCTCAGCTCGCTGGCCGGCAACGTCGATCCTCATCATCGCGTCGGCGTCGCCGACCTCGTGCTCGTCCAGCGCGAGGTGCGCTCGACCATCGAGCGCCTCGTCCGCGAGCAGGCGCCCGATCTGGTCGGCCTGTCGATCATGACCTTTCAGCGGAAGACCGCGCGGCGCATCGTCGAGCTCCTGCGCGCGCTCCGCCCCGACGTGCGGATCGCCGTCGGCGGCTACGATCCGAGCCTCGCCCCCGAGGCCTACACCGACGGCCCGGCGCCGGTCGACTTCATCGTGCGCGGCGAGGGCGAGCTGACCTTCCGCAACCTGGTGCGGGCGCTCGAGCGGGGCAGCGGTCTCGACGCCGTCGCCGGGCTCTCGTACCGGACGGCAGGCACCTTCCACCACAATCCGGATCGTCCCGTTCACGGCCTGGGCGACGGCGAGATCAGGCCGCCGAATCGTGACGCCCGCGTCCTTCAGGGCTACGAGTTTCTCGGCCGGCAGGTCGACGTGGTGGAAACCTCGCGCGGCTGCACGTTCGATTGCAGCTTCTGCTCGATCATCGAGATGCGCGGACGCAACTTCCACACCTTCACCTTCGACCGCGTCCTGGCCGACATCCGCGATGCCCGCGATCACGGGGCGCGGGCGATCTTCCTGGTGGACGACAACATCACGCTGAACGTCCGGCGGTTCGAGGCGCTGTGCCAGGCCATCATCGACGCCGGCCTCGACGATGTGGACTACCTCGTGCAGGCGATGACCTCGGCCATCGCCGCCCACGGCCCGACCCTGGCGCCGCTCATGCGGCGCGCGGGCTTTCGCTACGTGTTCCTCGGGATCGAGAACATCCTGGACGACGATCTCCGCTTCCTGCGCGCCCGAGCCAAGAACGCGCTGCGCGGGAGCGGCCAGAGCGCGGGCAACGCCACGACGGCGGCGATCGAGCACCTCCACCGGCACGGGATGTACGTGGTGGGCGGCCTCATCGTGGGCAATCCCGACGACACGCCCGCGTCGATCGAGGCCAACCTGGAGTTCGCGCGACGCTGGATCGACTACCCCTACATCCAGCATCCGACGCCCTATCCGCGGACACCCATGACCCGTGAGTTCCGCGAGCGCGGCCTCGTCATCAACGAGAATCTCGAGGAGTACGACGGCACGACCGCCGTCGTCCGGACCGAGCACGTGGCGGCCGAGGAGATCGAGTTCCTTCGCTGGCGGGCGGAGCGCTGGATGAAGGTCCGGCACATGCGCGCCGTCGTGAAGGCCAGTCCGCGCTTCGTGCTCCGGAACTGGCGGACCATGCTGGCGCACACGTTTCGCGGCGGAAGCTTTCTGAAAGCGCTGCTCGGGCTCGAGGACGAGCGCGCCGTCTTCGCCCGCTATCGCGCCATTCGAAAGCGCGAGCGGGAATACGTGTGAGGGCGGCGCTCGGCGCCATACTGCTCCTCGCGGTTTCGGGGCTCGGGGTGGGGCTCGGCTGGGCCGGGAGCTTCACCCTCGAGCCGGGCCAGAGCGCGCTCGTCGTGCAGGTGTTCAAGGACGGCGTGGCGGCGAGGCTGGCGCACGATCACGTGGTGCAGGCGCGCGCCTTCTCCGGCTCCGTCGCCTACGATCCCCAGAAGCCCGACGCGTCGTCGATCCAGGTGAAGGTCGACGTCGGGTCGCTCGTGGCCGACGAGCCGGCCACCCGGCGGAAGTTCGGTCTGGCCGCCGGGGATCCGTCGGCCAAGGATCGCGCCGACATCGAGGCGGCGATGAAGTCCGACGGCCAGCTCGCCGCCGAGCGCTTCCCGTCGATCAGCTTCGCGTCGACCGCGATCGCGAAGCAGCCCGACGGCCGGTTTCTCGTCATGGGCCGGCTCACGATCCGCGGCGTCACCCTGGAGGTCAAGTTTCCCGCCCAGATCGCCATGGACGGAGGCCTCCTCCGCGGGCGCGCCCAGCTCACGTTCAAGCAGAGCAGCTTCGGCTATCAGCCCTATAGTGCCGCCCTGGGGGCCATCAAGAACAAGGACGAGGTAGTTCTGCATATCGACCTCGCGGCAAAGGCTCCTTGACGGCGCGCCCGCGGCGGAGGCAGGATGGCGGGGCCGGCGGGCCACTGGCCCGCCAAGACCCATGATCACCGAACCGGTTTCGGCCGTCGCCACGCCGTTGGAGATCGCGCGCGGGCTCGCGCCGAGTATCCGGAAACGGGCCCCCGAGATCGAGGCGGCCCGGCAGCTCCCCCCCGACCTCGTCATGGACATTGCCAACGCCCGCCTGTTCCGGGTGGCGCTTCCGGAGGCCGAAGGCGGGCTCGGCGCCGACATCCTGACGACCCTTCAGGTGATCGAGGAGATCGCGCGGGCGGACGGCTCGACCGGATGGTGCCTGGCGATGGGGATCAACACGCTGCGCCAGAGCGCGCAGTTCGGGCCCGAGGTGCGGCGACAGATCTTCTTCAGCGACCCGATCGGCATCTCGGCGGGCTCCGCGAACCCGCGCGGCCGCGCGGTCGCCGTGCCCGGCGGCTACCGGGTCACCGGGCACTGGTTCTTCGCCAGCGGCTGCATGCACTCCTCGGCGCTGCACGGCGCCTGCAAGGTCTTCGACGGCGACAAGCCCCGGCTCCGGCCCAACGGCGATCAAGAAGTGCGGATGGCCTACTTCTATCCGAAGTCGGACGCGCGCATCATCGACACCTGGGACGTGAGCGGGCTCCGCGGCACCGGCAGCCACGACATCGAGGTCAACGACCTGTTCGTGCCCGACGAGCGCACGTTCTCAGCGCTCGATCTGCGCGCCCGTGTGACCGGGCCCATGAATCGCATGCACGGGTTCGACCTCGCCGGCTGCGGGTTCTGCTGCGTCGGCCTCGGCGTCGCCCGCGCCGCCATCGACGAGTTCGTCGAGCTGGCCCAGGTGAAGATCCCGCGCTCGTCCGCCGAGCTCCTGCGCGATCGGGCGATCGTGCAGGCGCGGATCGGCGAGGCCGAGGCGGTGCTGCGCTCGGGCCGGGCGCTCCTGTTCGACATCGTCGAGGACATGTGGGAGACCGCGCTCGCCGCGCGGCCGATCACCGAGCGGCAGCGGGCCGACCTGCGGCTGGCCATGACCCACGCCGCGCAGAGCGCCGGCCGGGCCACGCACATGGTGTGCGAGGCGGCCGGCACCACGTCGATCTTCACGAAGAGCCCGCTGGAGCGCTTCGCGCGCGACGCCGAGGTCGTCACCCGTCACAATCAGCTGCAGTACGTGAACTACGAGGCGGTCGGGCGTACGGTGCTCGGTCTCGAATCGAACAGTCCCTTGTTCTAGGCCGAAGGGAGAGGCGCGATGCTAGTGACCCGTGAGGCGATCCGTGAGGACAAATCCTTCGCTCTCCTGACCGACGCGATCCTGGAGCGCGACCAGCCCCGCACCACCGATCTCTTCTTCCAGATGGTGAAGCGCCAGGGACGCTCCGTCGGCGAGGCGCTCAGCGTGGTGACCGCCGCCGAGGCGCCGTTCGTCCAGGTGCCGAACCACATCAACGTGAAGGACGGTCAGATCACGCTCATCAACAACGACCACACGATTCTCGGCCTCCGGACCTCCACGCACCTGGCGCCGTTCCTGCCGGAGCCGTACCGCCTGTTGCCGCTCCTGCAGTCCGTCTGGTACATCCCGGCGGGCCTCGACATCTGGAACCAGCTGCTCGGCCGGTATCCCGGGCGCTACGCCACGATGAAGGGCATGCAGGTGCCGCCGCCGAGCTACGGCCCCGTCGTGTGGAACGAGGAGCAGGCGCCGATCAAGGAGGCGGGCACCGCCGAGGAGCGTCTGCACGCGCACCTCATCGCGACGATGAGCGGCGACGTGCGCCGGTCCTACGGGCTCTTCCTCGGTCTCGCCGAAGACCCCGAGATCCGGCCGATGCTCCGCGATCAGCTGCTGTTCCTGGGCCTCATCGACCTGCAAGACACGGTGGTCGGCCGGAAGGCGCGCAACACCGGCCACAAGGCGTTGCGGGCCCGCGCGGTCCTCGATCTGGCCGACGTCCTCGGCTGGGAGCGGGCCCACGGCGTCTATTACATGGGCGTGCCGGACATGGCGATCGGCCCCCTGTACTACTCGCTCTACGACGCCGCGTGCGTGACGATCAGCGCCGAGTTCCCCGACGCCGGCAAGAACCTCAAGAAGACGAACCAGACACCGCTCACCGCCGCCGAGGTCGAGGAGATGATCCCGCTCCTCATGGAGGCCGACTGGCAGACCGTGTGGAACCGGATCACCGCGCACCTCAAGAACGGTAAGTCGCTCCGGAGCCTCGGCGACACCGTGCAGCTCGGCGCGGCCGAGCTCATCCTGAGGACGACGATCCCGCGAAACTTCACGAACGGTCAGCATCCGTTCGATTACTGCAACGTCGCGAACTACTGGCTGCGGACGAGCGACAACCCCTATCAGCCGCGCGTCCTCTACATGATGGCCAACTTCATCAACGACGTCGCCCGGGCCGACAAGCTGTCCGCGTCCCTGATCGAGCGCGAGATCGCCGGCGTGGACACGACCGGAAAGGCGCCGGACACGCTGCTGCGCGAGCTGGACGAGGCCATCCTGGCGTTCGACGTCCCGCGCACCACCGCGCTGGCCCACGCCTATCTGAAGTCCGGCGCGGATCGCAAGGCCTATCAGGCCGCGGTCGCGGTGACCGCCTGCAAGTTCCAGGACGACCCGCACAACCAGAAGATCACCCACTCCAGCTACGAGGAGTACGCGAACAACTCGACGCATCTCAAAGATAGGCTGCTGCTCGCCTCGGTGCGTCTCCTGGCCGGCTGGCCGAAGATGCCGGGCGAGCGCGACTGCTACGCGCGCTTCGTGAAGGACTGGATCAACAACTAGCTGCACGGCGCTGGAGGGACACGTGGCAGGAGGAAAAGCCGACCTGGTCGAGCTGCTGCGCCAGATGATCCTGATCCGCGAGTTCGACCAGCTCGCGATCGAGCTCAGGACCGCCCGCCGGATCCACGGCGCCCTGCATCCCTACGTCGGCGAGGAAGCGGTCGCCGCCGGCGTGTGCGCCGCGCTGCGCCCCACCGATCGCATCACCAGCACGCACCGGGGCCACGGCCACTGCATCGCCAAGGGCGCCGACGTCAACCGGATGATGGCCGAGCTGTTCGGCCGGGTCGACGGCTACTGCAAGGGCAAGGGCGGCTCGATGCACATCGCCGATTTCGCCATCGGGATGCTCGGCGCCAACGGCATCGTGGCCGGCGGCATGCCGATCGCCTGCGGCGCCGCGCTGGCGGCCCAGCTCGAGGACGCGGGCGGCGTGGCGGCGTGCTTCTTCGGCGACGGCGCCACCGGCGAGGGCGAGTTTCACGAGACCCTCAACATCGCCGCGCTGTGGAAGCTCCCGCTGATCTTCGTCTGCGAGAACAACCGCTACGGCGCCGGCAATGCCGTCGAGTCCGTGCGGGCGAATCCCGAGATCTCGCAGCACGCCGCCGCCTACGGCATGCCGGGCGTGCCGGTCGACGGCAACGACGTTCTCGCGGTCCGCGACGCGACCGCCGAGGCGGTCGAGCGCGCGCGGCGCGGCGCGGGCCCGACGCTGCTCCACTGCAAGACGTTCCGGTGGCTCTTCCACGCGATGCGCGACGTGCCCCCGCCCGAGACGCGCTCGGCCGACCTCCTGGCCGCCTGGCGCGGCCGCGAGCGCGACCCCATCGCCCGCTTCGAGGATCATCTGAGCGCGGGCGGCGTTGTCACCGCCGCCGAGGTGCTGGCGATCCGCGATCAGGTCAAGCGCGCGCTGGCCGCCGCGGTCGATTTCGCGGAGGCGAGCCCCTACCCGGATCCAAAAGATCTGCTGGTCGACATGTTCGCGGACTAGCGGGCTGCGGAAAGCCCCCGAGGAGGATGCCGGTGCGGGAGATCAGCTTCACGCAGGCCCTGGACGAGGCGATGGCCGAGGAGATGCGGCGCGACGCGCGCGTCATCGCGCTCGCCACCACGCGCGCGCCGGCGCTCGAGAAGGAGTTCGGTGACAAGCGCGTTCGCTTCACGCCGATCTCCGAGGCCGCCTTCACCGGCATCGGGCTCGGCGCCGCCGGGAGCGGCTTCCGCCCGGTCGTGCACTGGGGCATGGTGACCTTCTCGTTCGTCGCGATGGATCAGATCGTCAACCAGGCGAGCAAGATCCGCTACATGTTCGGCGGCCAGGCCGACTTCCCGGTGACGTATCGCTGCACGACCGGCGGCGGCGCGCAGACGGCCGCCCAGCACTCGCAGAGCCCGTACTCGATGTTCATGCACCTCGCCGGGCTGAAGGTCATCCTTCCGTCGACGCCGTTCGACGCCAAGGGGCTGCTCAAGAGCGCCATCCGCGACAACAACCCGGTCGTCTCGTTCGAGTGCAGCCGGTTGGCCGCGGTGACCGGGCCCGTGCCCGAGGGCGACTACACGGTTCCGCTCGGCGTCGCCGAGGTCAAGCGCGCCGGCCACGACGTGACCGTGGTGGGGCTCGCCTACTACGTGCGCGAAGCGCTCGCGGTGGCCGCGGATCTGGCGGCGGAGGGCATCTCGCTCGAGGTCATCGATCCGCGCACGCTGGTGCCGATGGACGCCGAGACCATCCGCGCCTCGGTGCGCCGGACCGGCCGGCTGGTCGTCGTCGACGAAGCGCCCGCGACCTGCTCGGCGGCCTCCGAGATCATCGCGCTCGTGACCGAGGACCCCGACACGTTCCAGGCCCTCAAGGCGCCGGTGCAGCGCGTGTGCGCGGCTCCGGTGCCCGTTCCGTTCAGCCCGCCGCTGGAGCGCGCGGCGCTGCCCGATCAGATCAAGATCAAGGCCGCGGTGCGCCGCGTGCTGGAGAGTGCCCCCGTCGCCGTGTGAGTGAGCCGGAGCGCCCCCGGGACTCCGGCGCGCTCCGGCACCCGACCGCTCGAGACTTCTCGCCGCTACTTCTTGCCGACCGGCACCGGAATGCCGGGAATCTTCACGTTCACGGAGCCCAGGTGGCCCCGGCTGGTGAAGTACAGCGTCTTCCAGTCGTCGCCGCCGAAGGCGATGTTGGTGGTGGCCGGCGCGCCGTGGACGATGCGGCCGAGCTTCTTGCCGTGCGGATCCAGGATCCAGATCCCGCCGGCGCCGCCGCAATAGACGTTGCCTTCCACGTCCACCTTCATGCCGTCGGGGACGCCGGGCTCGCTGCCGCCGAGATCGGCGAAAACGCGGTCGGTCTGCCGGGCGAGCGTGCCGTTGGGCAGAAGCTCGAACGCCCGGATGTGCCGGCGCCGGGAATCGTTGATGTAGAGCACCTTCTCGTCCGGCGTGAAGGCGAGCCCGTTGGGCAGCACGAAGTCGGAGACGAGCAGGCTCATGGTGCCGAGATCCGGCGTCATGCGGTACACGCCCGCGACGGTGAGATCCCACTGCTCGGGGGCCGCGGGACTCGTCCACGGATCCGTGAAGTAGATGCAGCCGTCCGACTTCACCACGACGTCGTTGGGACGGTTCAGCCGCCGCCCCTGGAAGCTGTTCGCGACGACGGTGATGCTGCCGTCGAGCTCCTGCCGCGTCACCCGGCGGCTGTCGTGCTCGCAGGCGATCAACCGGCCCTGGAGGTCTCGGGTCAGCCCGTTGGCCCGGTTCGTCGGCTGCTGGAAGACGGTCACGCCCTGGCCGGGGACGTACTTCATGCGCTTGTCGTTGTGGATGTCGCTGAAGAGCAGATAGCGTCCTTCCTTCCACCAGAGCGGTCCCTCGGCCGGCCCGAGAGGTCCGCCGAATCCATCGGCCAGATCGTGGATCGGCTCCGACGGGGAGAT
>Ga0209438_1000581_pt1 | contig 11429 bp, 11 predicted proteins | sample GraSoi_2013_20cm_FD_185825 | JGI IMG/M metagenome (GOLD analysis project Ga0209438, IMG submission 185825) | Grasslands soil microbial communities from the Angelo Coastal Reserve, California, USA - Sample 9_17_2013_20cm (SPAdes) (version 2) | ecosystem: Environmental > Terrestrial > Soil >...
CCGGTCGAGCAGCTCGGTCATGTCCTCAAAGAGGGTCGGTGTTTCAACGGGCCGGTGATTACAAAGCAAGGCTGCCGCCCGACGTTGTCGAGGTCTCGTAATTGCTTCCGCCGCGAGCGACGAACCGGAAAACCCCGAACCTCTTTGAGGACATGACCGAGCTGCTCGACCGGAAGATCGCGTCGACCGTCGCTCCGAAGAACAAGATCAATGGGAAAGACGATTAAACGCGCAAGGCACTATTGCGCCTTGTCGTGCGCCGCCACGCCGATCGCCTTGTAGTCGTAGGTCGGATAGAATTCGGTGCGGTAGCTGCCCCAGGCCGTGTTCTCGAGTATGCGGTTGACCTCGCGAAGCCGGGACGCCGGAAGCCGCAGCGTGACGACCTGTCCGATCCCCATCATCACATACCAGCTGACGACCTCGATGCCGGCCGGAGGAAAAGCTTTATAATAACCCTGCTTCTCGAGCTGCGCGTTGAGTTCGCTCAGGGGGCGCGACTGGTCGTGCTTCAAGAATATGGTGAGCATAACGGCGTTGTCGGCTGTCGGCGCCGCGTTTTCCGTCGGCGCCGTGGGCGTCTGCGCTAAAGCGCCGGAATTGAAACTCACAACGCCGACCAGCGCCGCCGCTGCGATCAGTGATCCCGCCTTCAGTGATCTCAGTGATCGTTTTCCCCGACCCATCGCCGTCTCCCTTTTCTGGGCGTTTGATCACGTCGCAGGATTATTGCAGATGGCGATCATCGCAGGCCAGCGCGTATTGCGCAAAAGCATGTCCGCGGACGCGATCCGAGAGTGGGCACCAATCGCCAAGGACGAATGACAGTGGCCGAGCCGCCGCGTCGCGTTGCAGGTTTCTGCGCGGCACGCAAGGCGGGCACAATCCTGACAAATGTGAGCTATGTCACACTCGGTCGCCGGGTTCGGCGCTATTGAGATGCGCAGTTGGGGCGACCCCAGCGTAAGGACGAGCAAATGTCGACGCGGCGGATGGCATATTGGTGGTTCAGATTCGTCGTGTCAGGGCGATTTCTCGAGAAGTTTTTCAACTTGCGGCGGCGTTGATAACGCGTCGCGGCGCGCATATGCGACAATGGCGCGTGGGTCTGCCGGTGCACGCCGGCAAGTCATCTTTCCGGGCTCGAGATTTCTACTGGCCGACCAGCTTCTTGCAATAAGCCGCTCCGCCGCTCACGGCGTCGCGCTCTTTCCTCGCCAAAAATTGGTCAGGCGTCCAGCCAGGGTTTGGTGGCCGGGCAGGCCGCGCAGGTTGTGCGATGCCAGAACGTGGTCGATATGATCGGGAAACCGGCTCAGTTCAGCTTCCACCATAGCGGCGATCGCGTTCATCAGATTGTTCAGCCGCTTTCCCCAGTCGGATTCGTCGAGCCGATCGATGTGGGCCCGCAATGCGTCTTCGGTGTCGTAGATTTCGAGCAGAAGTCCCTTGGCGACAAGGACCCGCTCGTTTTTCAAGGCAGCGCGCAACGCCAACCGGTTGTCGTCCAACCTGTCCAGCACCATCGAGACGGCGATCGCACAGGGCGTGGCGGCGATATCAGCGGCGTTCTTGGTTGGCGCCGCCATGGTGGCGAGCCGGATCAATTGCCAGGGGGTTTTGAGCCGCTTGGTCACCATAGCCAAGGCGAAGGGAACTTCATCGGCGTTGGTTTTTCTGAGCGCACCCAGCAACTCCGCTATCTTGCAAAGCCGAGCGCTGTTGAATTCGTCGATGGCGGCCGGCAGTGCATTTTCGCATTTCGCCAGGGCGTCGCGCGCGCGCAGCACGCACAGCATCTTGGTCAGATCGCCATAGACCCCGTGCGAAGCCGTATATGTCGCGAGTTTGATGCGGGTTTGATTGACGCCATCTGGCGAACCGAGCGTGCTCTCGAGATATTTCACGATCTTGGTCTGGAACGTGCCGGCAACCTGGTTTGCTTCTCGTTGCTTGTCGGCGGCGATCAACGCCTTCATCTCGCTGATGTAGTCGCGCGCCATCGTCGGCAACAGATCCCGGGTGATCCATTCCCAGATTGGTGCCAGCGAGCCACGCAATATCCGGCCGGAATTGGCATGCTCGGGATCGCCGTTGACGAGCAGCGGTTCCAGCGGCATGAAAAAATAGCGCGACGGGTGGGCTACGCGAACATTGGCGTGCCCGCTCTTATGGGTCTGCTCGCCCTTGCGAAATTCCGCGCGCAATTTTTCCAGAATCGCCGCGGAACCGTGCATTGATGCACCGCAGACTTCCAGGCGCTCGAGCTCGGTCAGCAGGTTGCTGCGCGCCGATGGCGTCAGCTGCTGCAGATAATCGTCAATCCGGTCGGGATGCATCATGGCGAGCGATTTCCGCAATCTGATTGTGTCGGTGCTCGCCCGTCGCACGCAGGCATTGCCGCGGGTACGCACGGGCAAGCAATCAAGAAAAGCAGGTCGTCGTAAATTTAGAAGTAAGTTCAGTGCCCGTGAAACTACGGTCAGGCTCGTTTACATAACCCCCGAAGAGGGACCAATGACGATGCGGCGGATGGCGCATCGGTGGTTCAGGTTTCGTCGTCTCGGACGAGTTCCTTGAAAATTCTCAATTTGCGGCGCCCAAGGCGCTCACAACGCCTTGCGGCAAGCCAGCCGTCCGGGGCGGGGTTGCTACTGGCCAACCAGTTTCTTCCAATAGGCCGCTCCGTCGCTTACGACATCGCGCCCCTTCCAGGCCAAGTGGGTCAGGCGTCCGGCCAGGGATTGATGGCTGCGCAGGCTGCGCGATGCCAGAACGTGGTCGACTTCATCGGGAAAGCGGTTCACCTCTGCTTCCACCAGAGCACTGACCGCGCTCATCAAATTCTGCAGACGCTTTCCCCAGTCGGCTTCGTCGAGCCGATCGATGCGGACTTGTAGTGCGTATTCGGTGTCGTACATCTCCGTCAGAATACTCTTGGCGACCAGGATCCGCTCGTTCCTCAAGCTGACGCGCAAAGCCGATCGGTTGTCGTCCATGCGGTCCAGCACCATCGAGACCGTGATCGCATAGGGCGTCGCAGCGATATCAGCAGCGTTCTTGCTCGGCGCAGCCTTGGTGGCGAGGCGGATCAATTGCCAGGGAGTCTTGAGCCGTGTCGCCACCAACGCCAGCGCGAAGGGCAGCGCGTCGGCTTGTTTCTTCCCGAACGCGTCCAGCAATCCCGATATTTTGGTAACCTGCGGGTCGTCGAATTTGCGGATCGAGGCTGGCAGCGCGTCGCTGAACTTCGCCAGGGCGTCGCGTGCACGCAGCACGCATAGCATCTTGGTCACATCGTCATAGACCGTGCGCGAAGCCGTATAGATCGCCAGTTTGGCTCGGGCCAGCTCCGCGCCATCCGACGAGGCGAGTGTGCCCTCGAGAGATTTGACGACCTTGGTCTGGAACGTGGCGGTAACACGCCCGGCTTCGCGCAGATTGTCGGCGGCGATCAGCCGGTTCATTTCGTTGACATAGTCGCGCGCCATCGTCGGCAACAGATTTCGGCTGATCCATTCCCAGATTGGAGCCAGCGAGCCGCGTAGTATCCGGCCGGAGTTGGCATGCTCGGGAGCGCCATCGACGAGTAACGGTTCAAGCGGCGCAAAAAAATGGCGCGAGGGATTGTCCAGGCGATGCTGGGTCTGCCCGTCCTTGCGAAATTCCGCGCGCAGTTTTTCCACGACTATCGCAGAGCCAGGCAAGGCAGCGTCACAGACCTCCAACCGTTCGAGTTCGGTGAGAAGGTTATTGCGCGACAGCGGCGTCAACCGCCGCAGATAATCCTGAATCCGATCGGGTTCTGGCATGGAACACAATTTTCATAATTAATTCGGCGTCAACGATTGGCCGGCCGCGCGCTGACCTTCGCGCGTATGGAACAAAGAAAAACAGATTGCCGTAAATTAAAGGTGTTACTGAACCCGTGGAACTACGGGGAGGGGCGTTAGCCCCCGGGCCGCTCTGAAGTCAGTAGAACTACGGAGATTTGATCTCTCATCGCAAAACTTGCGGCAATTCGGGCCAATTCGAGGCAGTCGCGCCGCTTTTGCGTCGAGAAGGCGGCTTGAAATCACCGTAGTCTTACTAGGTAAAAAATTAACCCTCGTGGAGGTCAGGAACGTTAAACAAATTGAATGTCACACCAAGAAAACCGAATCAGCGATTCGCATTTCTCGAAGTGGGTCGAAGGCAGTGCGCCTCCGGAAGACGCTCTTGAAACTGCGCGGCTGTCAGCTACGCGCACACTGGCGATGGATGAAGCCGGGGCTGCGATTGCGCGTCAGCTCAACGGGCCTTTGACGGCGCTGCTGCTCTACATGGGTGAGATCAAGCAACACAGCCATCAGTTTTCGCAGTCTGCGGGTGAACGGGATTACCTGCAGCAGGTGGTGGAAAATGCGCTTCAACAAACCGAGCGCGTCTGCGCCATGATGAAGCAGCTCGCAGAAAATCACGACGGCTCCGCTGCTGTGCCAAGCCGCAAGGGAGTTTATAAGACGCGAGCCGGCCAAGCCGGGGATGGTGTTCGCACGCCGGGCGTCATGTTTGCATCGAACTCCGGCCAGAAGCCGTTGACGAAGCGCGAGCGCGAGGTCCTGAACCTCATCAGCGAAGGGTGCTCCAATAAACAAGGCGCCTTGCGGATGCGGATCAGCCCAAGGACCTTCGAAAGCCATCGCGCCGAGGCCATGCGAAAGCTCGGGGCGCGAAACACCGCGGACCTTGTTCGCAAGGCGCTGTTGCACCCGGGTGCCGTCTAGATTCAACTGAGCTGAATCAGACTTTAGCGTTACTTTTTGGTTTAAGCATGATCTCCGGGCAGACGCCTCGCGTTTGTCCCGAGGGAAGCCGGTTTTCACCCTCGGCTCAAGCCCGAGGGTTTGCTTTTCCGGATCACGCTAGGGCTCGCGGCGCGCGCGCCGTGCGTCGATGGCACGCTATCATCCGGACGCGGCTTCGCGCTGCCCAGTTCAGATTCGGATTTGTCGATTGATGCGCGAAGCCTGGCGACGCCGGGCGGTCCTGCTTCTCAGTAGAAGTCTTCCGCGAAGGCGCGAACACGGGGCGTGGGCCGCAGCGTGTCGGCTTTGATCTTTGGTTCGACCGGAACGATCGTGATCGTCCACAGTACCGGGGTGCTCGACTTGCTTTCCAGCACCGATCGAACATGGCCGGTGACGGTCGAGCCGCCCGACCTGACGGTCGCGGTTCTGCCGTTGAACTGCGCGATACGGAAACGCCGAACTTCTTTCTGGTCGGCCGTTTCAAACGTAAGCATGAAGCTCTCCTCTGTTCCCGCCAATTATCGCCGATTATTGTTATCCATGTGTGAAAATTCGGAGCCGTAGAAGTACCGTTGCGACCAGGGTGCGCGGCATCGTCTGGTCCGGACATCCGGCGCTTCAACTGACCGGCCCGTCACGCGGAACAGTGAATCTGTGCTTGGGAGTCAGGAGGCGAGGCTTGCCGGCGCGGACCATCTTGAGCGTGACCCGCTGCGGCGCGACTCGAAGCATAGGACGTACCGGCGTGCGGCAGCGGCGCTTTGCGAGTTCGCGATGGCCGAATGTTCCAGCACTGCTCTTGAGCGAATCCGAGACGGCTTCCATTCAGAAAAATATCTGGGAGATTCGAGTTCGCTTTCCGCGCTCGCCGCCGCGGCTACGCCTCGACAGGGCAGCATGGGGCAACGGTGGATGCTAGCCGGCCGCCCCCGGAAACACCGCTTCCATCTTGGTCTTCAAGGTGGCGGCGTTGAACGGCTTGACGATGTAGTTGCTGACCCCGGCCTTCTTCGCGGCGATGACGTTTTCGGTCTTTGACTCCGCGGTAATCATGATGAAGGGTGTCTGCGAAAGTTCCGGGCTGGCGCGGACTTCCCTGAGCAGATCGTAACCCGTCATCGGCTCCATGTTCCAGTCGGAAATCACCAGGCCGTATTTCTTGCCTTGCATCTTGGCGAGCGCGGCCGATCCATCACTGGCGTCGTCGACGTTTTCGAAGCCGATCTGCTTGAGGAGATTGCGGATGATCCGGATCATGGTGTTGTAGTCGTCGACCACCAGGATCGGCATCGACAAATCAAAGGCCATGTCTCTCACTCCGCGCAGTTCGAAAAAGATTACCGAACGCGGGGGAGATACTCGTGGCATGCGAAAATCTTCGATGCTTCTGCGTACTCGTGCCCGTCGGCTCTGTGACGAATAGCAGCGCTCGTTGAACAGCCAGTTAATTCCGGGACGAATAAATTTCCCGATGCCATCGCGCCGGGTCCGTAATATTACCGATTCACGTTAATATGCGGCTCGCGATTCATTGTAATCGACAGGCGCGGGATCCCGAATGAATGTCCGAACGCGGTTTCGCAGGGTCATTTTCACTCGCCGGAGCGACCACGGATCACGACAGGCAATGAGGACGAAGCAATCGTTCGTACTGGGCCTTGACCGTCGCGTAGCATTCGCACGAGGTCCTGCTGAGGCCATCCAGATCGGTGATCTGGATGTGTCCCCGGCTGTAGCGGATGAAATGGGCCTGCTGCAGCGTGTTGGCCACCAGCGATACGCTGTTGCGGCGCGCGCCGATCATCTGCGCCATCGATTCCTGCGTCAGAACAAGCTTGTCGCTGCCGGACAGGTCGCGAGTGTGCAACAGACATCGCGCCAGCCGGGATTCGACCGTGTGCGTGGCATTGCACCCGGCGGTCTGCTGGATCTGCGCATAAACGGCCAAACCGTGCCGGATCAGCATCGCCCGCAACGTCGCACTTTGATCGGCGGCAGCCCGAAGGCGATCGAGTTCAAGCGTCGAGGCGACGCCGGGCACCAGCACCACCGCACTGTTCAGCGCGGTGGTGTCGCCGAGCGCGGCGAACGAACCGAAGATGCTGTCGCGGCCGATCAGTGCGATCTGAACGTGTTCTCCCTTGGCGAGTTTTACGACCAGGGAGACGACCCCTCTGTGCGGCAGGTAGGCGCGCTTGAGCGCTTCGTCGACCTCAACCAGCACGGTTTCCTGGACGAGATCGACGGTTCGCAGATGAGGCCGGATCAATTCGAAATCGTCACCGGCCAGCGACGACAAAAATCCATTGGGTGAACGAGGAACGGAGTCCAAAGAAGTCTCCTGCTTAACGGGAGCACAACGGTCTCTGGGGCCGTCAGTTTTATGCACGCTGTCCGAGCTAGAGGATGATCCTTGCACCCATTATTGGCAAGGAAAATTGCCAATTGCGCGCCACACTGCACCGTTCCCGTTCATATGCGTGCTATAGTGCAGATAGAAATCGGAACTCGCTCAACCATCCGCGATTGAGGATCGCCCTTCCGACGGCTTCAGCAACCGGTCACGTCGGGCCTTCACGGCCTCATAACATTCGCAGGCGGCTTCTCTCAGAGCGGCCACGTTTGTAATTTCGATCTGGCCCCGGCTGTAGCTGATGATACTGGCCTTCTGAAGCGCTTGGCAACGATCGAGACCGCGTTGCGCTGCACACCGATCATCTGCGCCAGGCATTCCTGGGTCAGCGGCAAGCTTTCACTCTCGGTCCGGTCGCAGGCGCACAACAGCCAGCGAGACAAGCGCGCTTCGACCGAATGCGAGGCATTGCAGGCGGCGGCTTGTTGGGCCTGTGCGGCAAGGCGCTGTTCATGTCGTGCGAGGAGGGCTCGAAGGGCAGCGCTTCGCTCGGCCGCCGCCCGAAGAACCGCGGCGTCGAGAATTGAAGCGGTCCCGGACAAAAGAACGGCGGCGTCGGTCAACGCGATCCCACCGTCAAGCGCGGCCGAGACGCCGAAAACGCTGTCGCGGCCGACCAACGCCACCTCCACCGACTGTCCTTCCGAAAGACGAACCGCCTTTGAAACGATGGCGCTCTGTGGCAGGTAGACACATGCGTCAACCAGGCGCCGGCATCAACCAGGACAGGTTCCCTGTCCAACTCCACGAATTCGAGATGCGGACGCAACGCCTCAAATTCAGCCGCAGGCAGGGATTGCAGCAGATGAATGGTCGAACGAGGGCCAGGGGGCATGGGCTCTCCGACCGAAAGGCGGACCGCGGCCGTCCTCCCTGTCAACTGCGCGTCTTGGTTTGCTGGATGATCAACGCAGGAAGCGCCCGGTAGTTCGATGCTGCCAGCCACGCAGTTGCACAATACGTCCTATACACCGTGCAGGGCAGACAGCTAATCGCATTGAGGCTGAAATAAGAGTCGCACACTGATTCGCGGCGGTGAAAATTATTGCGCAATCAATGTCGGAGTCGATTGGACTCCTAAATGCGGCGGGCGAACCCGTTATGCGACGCATTCTAGTTGTTGATGATGATCCGCATATCTGCCTCGCTGTTCGGGCTTGGCTCAAGCGCTATGGTTTCAAGGTCGCGATCGCCGATGGCGGTACCACTGGCCTCGTCGCTCTCGACAATTCGACGTTCGATTTGCTGATCGTCGATACCTTCATGCCCGGCATGCGCGGTTTCGAATCGATCAGGGTATTTCACAATCATGCGCCCACGGTACCGCTGATCGCGATCTCCGGATACGCATTCTCCAGCCTGGAGACCTCCAGCCCCGACTTCCTGAGAATGGCGCTCAAGCTCGGCGCGACACGCTGCCTGCGCAAGCCCTTCAGGCCAACCACATTGCTCAGTGTGATCGACGAATGCCTGTCGGAGGCCGAACCTCACCGCAGGTATGTCGCTACTCTGGCCGCCGTTGCGAGCGCGGTGTCGGAATCCCAGGACAAGATGCCGTCATCAGTCAGGTCAAGAGAGGGTGTCTCCAGCTAAGACAGGCTTTCAGCCATCGCCTCTGTCCGACGGTGTCTGCGAGAATACGCGGCTCAGGGCTCCTCGATATCCGTCTGCACTCTGCAATGCAGACATGGCCGGAGTTTTTGGTTCAAATCCAAAATGGTGATAAGCGCTTGCAATACGATTCCGTTTCAGCACCGTCGAAACCACATATCCAGGCTCGAGGAGCCAGCATGCCACGCGTTCTCGTTGTCGACGACGATCCAATGGTCTGCATGGCCATTGAGATTTATCTCGAAAGGCACAGCTTTCACGTGACCATCGCCGACGGCGGCGAAGCCGGACTTCGCGCGCTGGAAGGAACGGCATTCGACCTGATGATCGTCGATATCTTCATGCCGCATATGCGCGGCTTCGAGTCGATCCGGATTTTTCACGAGCGCGCGCCGACAATTCCACTGGTCGCGATGTCCGGATACGCCTTTGCGAATCTCGACTCGCCGGCGCCCGACTTCTTGAGGATGGCTCTCGAACTCGGCGCCACGCGCTGCTTGCGCAAGCCGTTCACGCCGCTGGCGCTGCTGACGGTGATCAACGAATGTCTGACCGAAGCCCAGTCCCGCTTCACCAGTGTCGTTAAGTTGCGATAACAATTCCCGATTGACGCAGCGGGGCAGGCGGCGCCGGGGAATTCAAGGATATGCATCAGAGGTCTCTTTCGGCAGAAGCTGTGGAAGCGCAGATTCGCCAGGCCCGGAGGATGGAGATCGTCGGTCAGTTGACCGGTGGCATTGTTCACGACTTCAACAACATCCTCACCGTCATCAGCGGCACGATCGAAATCCTGCAGGAGGCTGTCGCGGATCGCGCAGACCTTGCAGCCGTGGCGGGGCTGATCGCCGAGGCGGCCGCCCGTGGCGCCAGCCTGACCTCGAATCTGCTCGCATTCGCGCACAGCCAGCCATCGCGGCCTCGCCCCGTCGACGTCAATGCGCTGCTTGTCGACGCGGCCCGTCTGCTGCGGCCCACGCTGGGCGAACACATCGAGATTGATACGCGGCGGGCCACCGAAGCCCCGTTTGTCCTTGTCGATCCCAACCTGCTCATGACGGCGATTCTCAATCTTGCGGTCATCGCGCGCGACGCGATGCCGGATGGCGGCACGCTTACCTTCGAGACCAGAACCGCGGTGTCTCAGCAGAGATGCTTCGGCGCGGAGGACGGGATCACCGCCGCGAACGATGTCATGATCGCCGTCAACGCCACAGGCCACGGGGTTTCTGTTGTCCATTCAGATCGGTCGGTTGCCGACCTCGGCATGATCGAGGATTTCATCAGGCAGTCCGATGGCCATATCGATGTTCGCAACGAAGGCGGCCGGGGGATGTCCGTCAGCATGTATTTGCCTCGAACGACGGGCCTGGTTCAACCCTTGGCGGAAAGTCCCAGCGAAGGAGGCGATGAAACCATCCTGATCGTCGAGGATGATGCTCTGGTGCGCAGATACGTCGTTACCCAGGTTCAGAGTCTCGGCTACCGGACGCTTGACGCGGGCAACGCCACCGAGGCGCTGACGATCATCGATAGCGGTGGAGAAATCGATCTTCTGTTCACCGACGTGATGATGCCGGGTTTGATCGGCGGACGGCAGTTGGCCATCGAAGCCTTGAATCGCAGGCCTTCGCTCAAGGTATTGTATACGTCGGGCTACGAGAAAAACGCCATGGTTCAGGACGGGCGTCTCGGCAGTGGCGTTCTGTTGCTCGCCAAGCCGTATGGCAAGCTCGAGCTGGCGGAAATGATTCGCACCGCTCTCGGCGCCTGACGCCGAAAAAATCCTCAGTCAACGTAGCGATGTCATTTGCAGTTTGCCGAAAGTGGCTGCTACGTATGCGTTTTCGCGGCCATTGCCTCGGTCGGATCGCGATTAAAATCGCGACGAAACCTGCATGCGGCTGGTCTCGAGTCACTGCCATTTCCGGGTATTTGTACGGAGTGAAAATTTAACGAACAGGTAGTGCTGAGAGAACAGTGTGGCCCCGTCGCCGACAGAAACGTGCGGCGTCGCGTCAATAGTGTTCATCCAGAAGGATATGTAAAATGTCAGGTATTGTTCTCTCGTCCTCCGTCCGTCAGAATTTGCTTTCGCTGCAGTCGACAGCCGATCTGCTTGCCACCACGCAGAGCCGCCTTTCGACCGGTAAGAAAGTGAATACCGCGCTCGACAACCCCACCAACTTCTTCACCGCCCAGTCGCTCGATGGCCGCGCCAGCGACATCAGCAACCTGCTGGACGGTATCGGCAACGGCGTGCAGGTTCTGCAGGCTGCCAACACCGGCATCACCTCGCTCTCCAAGCTGGTTGACACCGCGAAGTCGATCGCCAACCAGGCGCTGCAGACCACGGTCGGCTATTCGACCAAGTCCAACGTCTCCGCGACGATTTCCGGCGCAGTTGCGACCGACCTTCGCGGCACCACCAGCTTCACCAACGCGACTGCGATCAGCAACGCGCTGTATAACGGCACGGCTGGCGGCGCGACCGCAGCAGCGGCCGGCATCACCCTCGGCGCCACCTCAGGCACGCTGGTCAACGCGGTTGCCGTGGTTCAGAACGATACTGGCGCAAATATCATCGCGGCCACCAAACTTTACGGTCCCGCCGGCCG
>Ga0209438_1000583_pt1 | contig 11426 bp, 8 predicted proteins | sample GraSoi_2013_20cm_FD_185825 | JGI IMG/M metagenome (GOLD analysis project Ga0209438, IMG submission 185825) | Grasslands soil microbial communities from the Angelo Coastal Reserve, California, USA - Sample 9_17_2013_20cm (SPAdes) (version 2) | ecosystem: Environmental > Terrestrial > Soil >...
GGCGATCAAGTTCGCATTCGGGCCGCCGAGCGGGCCGGTGGCGCTGACCTTCGGCGCAGGAGGCGAGCAGGTCGAGGCGCCGATTTACAAGATCGATCCCGCCACCATGCGCGCGCGGTCGCGCGCGCCGTCCGATGTCATCGAGACGGCCGCGCGGTGGCTGATCGAGGCGGACGATCCGGTCTTCGTGGTGGGCTCCCAGGTCGGCGTGGAAGGCGCGTACGCCGAGATCGTCGCGCTGGCCGAGAAGCTGTCAGTTCCCGTCGCCGAGACGATCCACAGCCTGTACGCGAATTTTCCGAACGACCATCCGCTGTTTATCGGCGAGCTCCAGGCGCAGCGGTATCCGCGGAAGCAGGATGTGCTCGTCAGCTTCGGCGAAAGCTTCACGGCAGGCCGGGAAGACGAACGCGGCCTCACGGCCAGCGGGCCGCGCCGAATCGTGCACATCAGTCACGAGCCGCAGGCCCTGGGACGGTCGTTTGCGCCGGACCTGGGCATTCTTTCGGACGTGCGCGCGGCGATCCGCGACCTGTCGGACGCCATCGACGGCATGCTGACGAAGGATCGTCTGGCGCGGATTCGAGCCAGCAGGCTCGCGGAGGTATCCCGGTTGACGGCCGGTCTGAAGCAGTCGCGCGAGATCGCGCTGCGCGCGCACTTCGACAGCAGCCCCGTGACCTGGGAGCGCGTCGGATTCGAGCTGGAGAAGGTCCTCGACAAGGATGCGGTGATCGTCCCGGAGCTGGGGACCCAGTACAACAAAATCTACAGGCAACTGAAGCTGGGCGGCGCGAACAAGCAGAGAATCGGGCGGACCAGGGGCGACGCGCTCGGGTGGGGCGTCGCCGCCGCGCTGGGTGTGAACCTGGCGCTGCCGGACCGGCAGGTCGTCGCGCTGCAGGGCGACGGCGGGTTCCTCTTCAACCAGTCCGAGGCGTTGTGGAGCATCGCCCGGTACGAAGCGCCGATGCTCATCGTGATCATGAACAACCACTCGTACAACGAGAGCCGCGCGCGCAACATGCTCAACGGCGGCACGTTCTACGAAGCCGGCAGGGACTTCAACGGGTATCTCGGAGCCCCGAACGTCGAATATACGAGAATCGCGGAGGCCTACGGCCTGAGAGGCGAGAAGGTCACGCGTGCCGGCGATCTCGCGCCGGCGCTGCAACGATGTCTGAGGAGCATGCGCGACGGCAAGGCGGTCGTCCTGGATGTCGACATCGCCGTTGACGGAGCGCCGCTGAGCCAGCCGACCTGGTATCAGCGTTACTCGATCGCGGACATCCGCAGGAAGAGACTGAATGGGTAGCAGAATCGCCCTGCTCGCGGTCTCGATGCTCGTGGCGTGGCTGCCGGCCTCCGCCAGCGCCCAGGGCGGCGAGGAGGCGCGGACAGCACGCGGGAGGCAGGTGGTGGCGCAGGCCTGCACCACGTGTCACACGACCCTCGTCAGGATGCTGCAGGTCCACAAGCAGACCGCGGAACAGTGGAAGGACACGGTCTACTTCATGATCAGCCGCGGCGCGCAGGTCATGCCCGACGAGATCGAGGCGGTGGCCGCGTTTCTCGCGGCGACATCGGGAAATGGGCGGCCGGCGGCTCGAGACGCGGGCCAGCCGGGGCGCGGCGCCGACGGCGCCGCGATCCTTCAGCGGAATTGCCAGCAGTGCCACGAGCTGGCAACCGCATCGACCAAGGCCGATTCGGAAGAGTGGAGTGCGGTCGTCGCGCGCATGATGGCCTACGGCGCACGGCTCACTCCCGCAGATCAACAAACGCTCATTGGATATCTCAATGGAATCAAGAAGTAGACGGATCTTCGCTGTTCTCGCAGTCGTCGTTCTCGCCGCCGCCATCGCGGGTGCGCAGGGCCGCGGTCGAGGGGGTGGCCGGGGCGCGGATCAGGGGCCGCCGCCGCCGAAGGACGTGGCCGCGCCGGCGATTCCCGGCGTGGTGGCCGCCGGCACTCACATCGAGCTCGTCGCGTTCCCCGTGGCGGGCACCGAGGGCCCCGTCAGGCTGCTCGACGGCAGCGGCATTCTCTGGACAGAGAGGAACGTTTTACACATTTCGAAAATCGATTTGAACGGCAACCGATCGACGTTCGTCGAGAGCGCGGAGGGCGCCAACGGGCTCGCGTGGGATTCGAAGGGACGGCTGCTCGCGGTGCAGCGCCCCAGCACGGGCGAGAAGGTCGCCGTGCTCTATCCGCCGGCGAGCGTGGCGACGCTGGCGGACAACGTCGACGGCAAGCCGTTCAACGCGCTGAACGATCTCGTGGTCAGCACGAAGGACGACATCTACTTCACCGACACGCAGGGCATCTACTTCATGCGGCCGGGCGGCAAGGCGAAGAAGGTTGCGGACTTCAAGAACATGAACGGCGTCGTCCTGAGCAACGACGAGAAGACGCTCTATGCGAACCACAAGGATGGCGAGTACATTCTGGCATTCGACGTGCAGCCGGACGGCTCGCTCAAGAACCAGCGCAACTTCGGCAAGTACAAGAGTCTCACCACTGCCGGCGCAGCCGATCCACGGCTCGCCGAGGACAACGGCGCCGACGGCATGGCGATCGACGATGCCGGACGCGTGTACACCGCAACCAACGTCGGCGTCGAGGTCTTCAGTCCGAAGGGCGAGTACCTTGGCGCGATTCCGATCGGGCTCTGGGGTAGCGAGCAGAACAGGCTGCAGAAGCCGCAGAATCTCACCTTCGCCGGCCCCGACCGGAACCTGCTTTACACTGTCGGGTCCAATGCGATCTACCGCGTGAAGCTGCTCGCGCAGGGCATCAAGAGCCGGGGCAAGTAGGCAACCGAAGACGACGACGAACTGGGAGGGGAAACCGTGTTGAGAATCCGCAAGGTCGGAGCGGCGTTCGGGTTCGTGTTGATGCTGCCGGTCGTGGCGTCCGCGCAGGCGACCATCAGCGGCGTGGTGAAGGACGCGTCGGGGGCCGTGCTTCCGGGCGTCACCGTCGAGGCGTCCAGTCCCGCACTCATTGAAAAGGTCCGGACGGGCGTCACCGACGGCACCGGTCAGTATGCGATCGAGAACCTGCGGCCGGGCCTGTACTCGATCAGGTTCACGCTGGCGGGCTTCTCGGCCGTGCAGCGCGACGGCGTCGAGCTGTCAGGCACCTTCACCGCTCGCATTAACGCCGACCTGCGAGTCGGCGGCATCGAAGAAACGGTCAAGGTCACGGGCGAAACTCCGGTCGTCGACGTCCAGAGTACGCGTCAGGAGCGTGTCCTCGATCGTGCGGTGCTCGACGCGCTGCCGAATTCGGCCAATCGAACGTCGCTCGCCGTGCTCATCCCGAGCGTGGACTTCCGCCGTCAGGACGTTGGTGGTGCGGGCTCCAAGCAGGTCACGGGCAACCCAACGGCGCACGGCGCCAGGTCTGAAGACGCAGGGACGACGTTGAACGGCCTGACGCTGGCGTCGTTCGGAACTGGCGCGGCGACGTCCACGCTGTATATGAACCCGATGGGCCTCCAGGAAATCACGATTGACTCCGGGGCGAACGACGCGTCGCTCAACGCCGGCGGCGTCCGCACGAATTACACACTCCGCGAGGGCGGGAACCAGTTCCACGGGGTGGTGTTTGCCGCGTACGCGCCCGGCTCGTTGCAAAGCAACAACCTCACCCAGGACCTGATCAAACGCGGCCTCGCGGCGCCGAACCAGATCAAGGCGAACTACGACATCAACCCCGCGTTCGGCGGTCCGATCCTGCACGACAAGGTCTGGTTTTTCGGCGCGGCCCGGTACAACGTGACGCAGGACTACGTAGCGGGACTCTTCTGGAACAAGAACACGAATAACCCAAACGCATGGACCTACGACCCCGATCCGAGTCGGCGGGTGTGGAACGACCAGAAGCAGCCCGATACACAGCTCCGCGTGAGCTGGCAGGCCACGCCGCGCCAGAAAGTGGGGTTCACCTGGTACAACACGACGTATTGCTTCTGTCCGACCGACGCGTCGGCGACGCTCTCCTGGGAAGCCGGCACCCGTCAGAACTACCCGGTGCAGCGTCTCGTTGCGGGCGACTACACATTCCCGGTGACCGGTCGTCTCCTCATCGAAGGCAACGGGCAGGTCTTCGCCTCGCAAAGCAATCGCATTCCGTGGGACAGCCTCGCGCAGGGGATGGTCCCGGTGCAGGAGCAGAACACGGGCATGAAGTACCGGTCACCCGATTCGTTCCGCGTGCAGAAGCAGGACGTGTACACGTTCCGCGGCGCGGTGTCGTACGTGACGGGTGCGCACGCGTTCAAGTTCGGCGGCTCGAACCGGAACGGCCACCTCAATCAAACGGAATACGATTTCTCGCCCGTGAGCTACCGCCTTCGGAACGCAGTGCCCAACCGGATCACGGAACGCGCGCTGGGGTTCTGGCAGGCGAACGTGAAATTCGATCTCGGCCTCTACGCGCAGGATCGATGGACGTACAAGAACCTGACGGTCAACTATGGACTGCGGTTGGATTATTTCAATTACAACTACCCCGAGCAGCACATCGGTCCGACGGCGCTTGCCCCGACGAGGAACATCACGTTCCCGGCCCAGCCCGGCATCGGGACGATGCGCGACCTCTCGCCGAAATTCAACGCCGCATATGACGTGCGCGGCGACGGCAAGACCGCGCTCAAGGTGAGCCTGAATCGCTACGTCATTGCGATGGGGCCAGACGTCAGCTTCATCCAGCTCGCCAACCCGGCGCGCAACCTCGTCACCAGCGCCACGCGCACGTGGACGGATGCCAACCGCGATTACAGCCCCCAGTGCGACCTCCAGAACGTGAAAGCCAACGGCGAGTGCGGTGCGCTGTCGAACGAAAACTTCGGCACCGTGGTCACCAATCTCACCTACGACACGAAAACGCTGACCGGGTTCGGCAAACGCAACTTCAACTGGGAATTCGGGACGGGCATTCAGCGGGAGTTGTTGCCACGCATATCCGTGGACGCCAACTACTTCCATCGCTGGTACGGGAACTTCACCATCGTGGATGATCTCGCGGTGGCACCGCAGGACTTCGATCCGTTCACGTTCACCGCGCCAAAAGATCCGCACCTGCCGGACGGCGGCGGCTATCCCGTTCAGGGGTACGACATCAAGCCGGCGAAGTTCGGCGTGCCCGCGCAGCCGTTCGTGACGCTCTCGCGAAAGTACGGAAAACAACGGGACTACTGGGATGGCGGTGACGTCAGTCTGAACGCCCGGCCGCGAGATGGCCTGTTCTTCCAGGGAGGTTTCAGCACCGGCCGGCGTGTCGAAGACAACTGCGACATCGTGACCAAGGTGGACAATCCGAACACGCTGTACTGTCACCGCTCCGAACCGCTCTACACCCTCGTCAAGGGGTACGGTTCCTACACGATTCCGAAGGTCGACGTGGTGTTCAGCGCGACGTACCAGACCAAGCCGGGCCCGATCCGGCTGGCCGTCTATACCGCGAGCAATGCCGAGGTCGCGCAGAGCCTCGGCCGCAATCTGGCGGCGGGCCCCGCGTCGACCGTTGATCTCCAGCTCGTGTCGCCGGGACCGTATGCCCTGGTTGACAACGCCGGGCTGGGTACGCTGCACGGCGACCGGATCCAGCAGGTCGACATGCGCGTGTCGAAGCTCCTGCACTTCGGCGGCGCCAAGGCGCGCGCGAACCTCGATATCTACAACGCACTCAATTCGAGCGCCGTCCTCACGGAGAACACGACCTATACCGACTGGCTGAGACCGACGGAGATCCTGATCGCCCGGTTCTTCAAGTTCAGCGTGCAGTTCGATTTCTAGTATGGAAAGACCTGTGTCAAGCAGGATCCGTTTTTCAGTCGTTCGATAACACCTCGTAGTCCCGCGCCCGGCTCATCGAGCCATCCGGGCGCGGGACGCGGTTGACACGGGAAAGGCGTTGGGCTCAGTCATCTGATCGGTCGAGCGGCAACGACGATGAATCACTCTAGTATTCGCGGGTCGGAACCGCATGACTATGATTCGTCGGGAGCTGCCTCGCTCTGATAACGCGAATTCGAGACCGGAGTCATCTATCGCACAAAAATCTCGAGGGTTCTCCTTCGTGAAGTCGACCGATCAGATCACTGGGTCAACGCGGCCCAGAGAAAGCCTGTGAGCTCGCGGGCGACGGCGGTGACGATGTGCTGCTTGGGTTTGCCGCGCGCGGTGAGCGACCGGTAGCGCCGATGTAACCGGTGTTGCGCGCGCCAGGCGATGTCGAGAGCGGCCGGTGGCGCGCCGCGCTGGCGCTGCTGCAGTGAGGGCCCGAGAAACGCGTGGTGGCGATACTGCCACGCGGCTTCGACGAGGACGCGACGGAGATGCGCGTTACCGGTTTTGGTGATCGGCCCGCGCGCCTGTTTGGCGCCGCTGGAATGCTCCGATGGGATGAGGCCGGTAAACGCCATCAGACTGGGGGCCGTCGGAAAGCGGCGGGCGTCGCCCAGTTCCGCGGCGATCGTGAGGGCGGTGAGATCATCGATTCCGCGGAAGCAGCGAAGGCGCTCCACGCGGGCACGCAAGGGTTCGAGGGTGAGGAGATCGCGAAGCTCGGTATCGACCGCGTGCAGGCGGCCGACGGCTTCATCGACGGCGCGGACATAGGCGCGGTGGGTTTGCTCGAGCGCGGCCAGCGGCCAGCGTTGCGCCTGGAGCCAGTCGGCGTGTCGTTTGGTCCACGCGCGCTTGGTACCGGTGAAGCGGCGGCCGTGCCGCAGGAGGAAGTGGGACAGGCGGTGACGAGCGCGTAAGAGGTCCGCACGAATGTCTTCGCGACACCGGAGCAGATCGCGCGCCGCTTCTTCCTGCTCGGTCGGGATGTGGATCGCCGTGAGGGCGCCGGCACGATAGAGGACGGCGAGCTGGCTGGCATCGCGACGATCGGTCTTGACGCGGTCGCCTGGACGACGCGGGATCAGCGAGGGCGCGATGACGTCACACGGGACGTCGTGCGCGACGAGCGCGCGTTGTAGGTCGAAGCCACACGGACCGGCTTCGTAGCAGCACTGCACCGCACCGCTGCGCCGCACGCGCTGGACCAAGCGCAGGATGGTCGGCACGTCGGACGTCAGCGAATGGAGCGCCGACGTCCGCTGCCCCGGAAGTAAGACTGCAGCCACGGTTGTTGCCGCGTGCTGATCGAAGGCAATGATGGTTATAGACTTCGACATGACCGACCTCCTTTGTATGCGGCTCTGCGTTGAGCGGTCGCACGCGCAGCGTAACCCGCGTCAGATGCAAAGCCGAGGTCGGTCTTTCCATATGGTCTGATATGGAAGGCGTTGCACATCCATTTACTGGAGGGACATCCCGATGAGACGCAAGCTTCGTAGCGTTTTGATTGCGGCTTTTGGTCTGGCTGTCGCAGCGGCTCCTGGGTTTGCGCACCACGGATTCGCCGTTGAGTTCGACAAAGACAGGTGCACGGATCTGACTGGCTTGCTGTCGGCTCTCTATTGGGAGAATCCGCACGCGTATTTCGACGTGGATGTGAAGGAAGCCAGCGGCACGATGGTGACCTGGCACCTGGAAATGATCACCCCCAACGCTCTGAAAAGGAACGGCACCACGCGCGAGGATTTCCAGACCAGTATGCGAAAGCCCGTCAGCGCCAGGTTCTGTCCAACCAAGGCTGGTGGTACGCCGTACAGAGGAACGGCGGAATTCCTCAAGCTGGCGGACGGCCAATTGCGGGTCGTCGGGCAGAATATTGAGAACTTGACGCCCGAGCAAATTCACTTCTGAACGACATCGAAGGGTCCTCTCGAAAAAGGGAGAACTTGACATGAGAGACATGAAGCGGCCGTTCCGCAATGGCCTTGGGAGCGCTGGAGTCGTACTGGCGGCCTTGTGCATGGTTTCCATGCCTGCTTTTGCTCAGGTGAACACCCATGGCGCGCAGTCTGGAGGAAAACCTCCTGTGCCGATCGTCGGGGGCTTTGACAAGGTGAAGGTATTGCCGCCGGGCGGACCGGCGCCCCGCACGGCGGACGGACGTCCGGACCTGACTGGACGGTGGTATCCAAACGCTTCCGGACGAATGCTGCAGTTTGCTTACCCGCTCGAAGAAGCGACTATCAGGCAATTCGATCCCAAGGTGACGCCGGAGGAGAACGTTTCCTTCAACCCTGGCATAGACGCAAAGTACAGGAAGCCGGCCCCTTATGGAGAATGCGATCAGGCCGGCGTTCCGAGCGCGGCATTAGAGCAAATCAGCCAGCACGCTCCCATGGAGTTGATTTCACTCCCGGGAGGGAAGTTGTGGCAGATGTTTGAATACCCGATGGACGTTCGTCTGATACACACCGATGGACGTCCGCATCTCAAGGATCCGGATCCCACTTTCAATGGCGACTCGACTGCTCATTGGGAGGGAGATACCCTGGTCATCGATGTGATTGGCATTGATGAAAGGATGAGGGTGATTACGGGCGCGGGAGGAGGGTGGTGGCCTAGTGACAAGATGCATGTGGTCGAGCGCATCACTCGCACCTCGAAGAACCACCTCACCTACCAAATCACCATTGAGGACCCCGTCGTGCTGGCAAAGCCCTGGAAGTCGGCGCCTCGTGCATGGTCGCTGGCGCAGGATCCCAACGATTATTGGTCGGAGGTCTTCTGCACCCTTAATGAAGAACCAGCGGAAATACTGAGACAAAAGACAGCTCAGACGAAGGACAAGTGAAAGCCGATCAGTCAGACGATCTGATACTCGGGCGTGCTCATGATGAGATGCGCGGTCATGCGCAGCGCATCTTCCATGTAGCTCCTGGCACGCTCGAGGCTGTCCGTCCCGAGTTCACCAGTGAGGAACGAGACACACGCGTCGCGCGTCGGCTGTGCGGCCGGCACACGCAGGAGTCGCCCGCAATGTTCCAGTTCTCCGCCGACCCTACGATCACGCCGCCCGCTCATAGAAGTTGAGCAGCCCGCCAAGCCGCCGACGGCACCGCACGCGGCCCTTCCTGTCGATCACCGTCACCGGCGTGCCCGCGATGAGTCGATTGTGGAGGCCCTGATGGTTCCGCTCGCGATGATAGTGCTCGACGAATTCCGTGATGACGTGTCGGAAGTACCGCTCACCGATTGGAATGATGCGATCGAGACATTCTTCCTTGATCGACCGTACGAATCGCTCGGCGTACGCGTTCGCGTTTGGCGCGCGTTCGGGGATCAGCACCACGCGGATGCCCGCCTCCCGGAGCCGACGCCGGACATCCTGGCTCCCACTTCCGATCCCGATCGCAGATCAAGACCTGACGTCGGCTCACGACACCCCCCTCCGCCATCGTCAGCGTCCGCACGATCTGCTGCATGAACAGCGCCTCCGGATGCGGCGTGGATCCGAGGATCTGCACGCGGCGGGACGCGAGATCGATGATGAAGACGGTGTAATGCGTGACGAGACCCTGCCAGGTCCAGACTTCTGTCGTGAAGAAATCGGCCGCAGCGATGCTGCCCCAGTGCGCTTTCAAGAACGTCTGCCATGAGGTCGGCCGCTGTGGCACTGGCGGAAGGCCCGGTCTCTTTGGGGATCCTCGCAACAGAGCGGCCCCACGCGATTTTACACGTCTTTTCGTGCTACACTTGTTTACGTGGCAGATAACCAAAATATAACCCTGAGCTTGCCCCGGGTGTTATTGAAACGTGTCAAGCGTGTAGCCGCTGACCGCGATACGTCGGTGTCGGCTCTGATGGCTGAGGCACTGGGCCGTTTGGCGGACGAGGACCGTCGCTATTCTGCTGCGCGAAAGCGCGCCTTGGCGGCGTTGAGATCGGCTCGCTCCTTAGGCACTCACGGACGCCGAACGTGGTCCCGCGACGAGCTCCATGAGCGCTGAGGCGCAACGCGAGTTCGTCGACGCCAACGTCCTCGTCTACGCGTTCGATTCATCGGCCGAACGGAAACAGCAAGCAGCGCAACAGCTACTCGAGCGACTATGGGAGAACAGCACGGGATGCCTCAGTGTCCAGGTGCTCCAGGAGTTCTTCGTGACGGTCACGAAGAAGGTCGCCAAGCCGCTGCCAGTGGAAGATGCCAAGGCGCGTACCCGCGAGTTCGCGGCCTGGAGAGTCTTCGCCCCCACAGCCGACGACGTCTTGGCCGCAATCGATCTGCATGTCCAAGCAAAGATCGGATTCTGGGACGCGATGATCGTGCTCGGAGCGGCTGAATCAGGATGCGATGTGCTCTGGACAGAAGACTTGAGCGATGGTCAGCTGCTGCGAGGTGTGCGCATACGAAACCCGTTTACCGGCGAATTGTGATCCGCCGTAATGCAATACGAGAATTTTCGCAACGCGTTTCCCTGCGACGAAGGTCCGCACTATCTCCTGCGCGATCGCGATCACGCCTTCCCCGGGCTCGTCGAGACCGTGGCCGCCATCGAGATCCAGAAGTGTTAACCGCCCCGCAGTCACCGTGGCAGAACGCGTACGTGGAGCGATTGGGCAAGCACCTCGCGAAGGGGTTATGTCACACAGCGCGTCACACAGGGAGCGCCGCGGCGGAACAGTGCTTCGATTTGCTATGTGAAAAATTGGCTCACCGCACTGGACGAGTTCCGCAACTCGCTCATCCATGATGCGCTTTCAAGAGCGCTGAGCGACGTCAGGTCATCGCTCAACGAATGGGTCGAAGGGTCAGCTCGAATGACTGGGCGTCCGCCGGCCCGGGCGGTCTGCCGCCCGCCTCTTCGAATGCGACGGCGATGTAGAGGCCGAAGTAATCGCGGCCAGGATTGACGGTAGCGACCAGATCGGCCGAACAGCAATATCGATCGGGCGCGGCCGAACGGTACGGCGAGCCTTCAAGGTTCACGTCGCGGGACAGATACAGCGCGAGATGACGCGTCGGATCGGTCCAGTGGAGCCTGAGCTCAATATCAGTCGGCGGCCAACTGCCGCCGGACTCGACCACGGTACAGGCCGTCCGGGAGCACAATCCTCCGAATAACACGTCGTCGCCGGCTATGAGATCGCTTCCGCGGATCGTTCGGGCGACGGTATCGCCCATCCATTCGTCAGCAAAGTGCCCCTTGACGGGACCGACCACGACGGCCTGATGCAGAAGCATGTCCACCGTCTGGTCGGGGGGCGATACGTCGTTCTTGTACGCCGCAGTGAACCCCTGCTTCCTGAAACTGAGAGCCACGGTTCCGTACGTTGACAGGCTGTAGTGCCCTAGCGGATCCGTTTGCGCCGTGGACCCGCGAATCCCCGCCACGTTCGGGAGCTGCGGCTCTGCAGTCACGGTGACACCACTGAGTGGCCCGTTACCATCTGCAGTGAGCACGCCCGAAATCGTGTACGCGGGTCCGCTTGGTGCTGTTGGTGCGCGATCGGAACCGCCGCAACCGGCAAGCGTGGTAATCGGACCGATCATCACCGTTATCGCA
>Ga0209438_1000584_pt1 | contig 11424 bp, 12 predicted proteins | sample GraSoi_2013_20cm_FD_185825 | JGI IMG/M metagenome (GOLD analysis project Ga0209438, IMG submission 185825) | Grasslands soil microbial communities from the Angelo Coastal Reserve, California, USA - Sample 9_17_2013_20cm (SPAdes) (version 2) | ecosystem: Environmental > Terrestrial > Soil >...
ATAGAGCAGGACGTTCGCAAACCAGTCCCGCAACACGCGACCGTCTCCGAACGCCTGCTTGAAATGCGGCTCCAATGCGCCGATGTCCAACAAGGTCTCGTTGACGTCACAGACGATAACGCGTGGCATGCGGCGGTCTCCTTGAGTGCCGGCGAAGCCGCGAGCGACTCCGATCGTGTACGCGCCGCCTGCGAGGGCGGCGCGGAGGAAGGCACGCCGGTTGGTCACGGCTTGGCTCGCTCGCGGTCCAATTGTCGAAGGCTTACCGTCCACGTGAGCGGCACCGTCTGGGGCGTGAAGCACACCTTGTCGTCGCACGCCTGGTAGTTGAGCACGCCTTTGATCGTCATCGACGTCATGTCCTTCAGCGAGGTCTGCGCCTGCGGTGACGCGTCGATCAGGACGTCTTGTACGATGCGAAACGGTCGCTGATAGACCTGAACGTGCTCGTTCAGCGGCTTGAAATGATAGTCCTCGGATGGCGGGTACTGCGCGCCTCGCGTTAGGAGTCCGGGTTGGGGCTGTACGGAGAAAGCAATTGGTTTGTACCCGGTCACGCCTGGCGCGTACACGTGAACCCCTCGCACTGGTCGCACATCGAGGACCAGAGAGAATTGCGTCCCGGGGGCCACCGTGCTGTCGGTCGCAAACGAGGTCAACTCGAGTTGCGGAGATGACAGCGTGGTCGCCTGCACATCGACGTTGTTGCCCAGCCTGGCCATGATGCTGCCGACGGTGCTGCGTTCCTGGTAGGCCTGCTCGAAAAAGCGCGACGTGACCACACCGTGGGTGTTCAACATGAACGTGCCGGGAAACGGAATGCCGTAGCTCTGTTGATTCGTTTCCGACACGGTCGTGTTGAGAATCCCGTACTGCTTGATGGTGGCCGAGCCCGGATCCGACAAGAGCGGAAACGTAATGCCACGGCGCTTCGAAAAGTCGGCGAGGATGGGCACGGCGTCGTAGCTGACGGCCGCGAGCCCGATACCGTTCTTCCGAAGGTCCGCCGTTCGCGTCTGAAGCTCCGCCAGCTGCGTCTTGCAGTAGGGACACCAGTCGGCCGATCGGTAGAACACGAGCATAAGACCCTTGGGTCCCATCAGCGACGCCAGCGTCTGCGACTGCCCTTTCTGATCGAGCAGCGTGAAATCGGGTATCCGCGATCCGACTTGTGGCCCAAGCTTCTGGACGTCAGGGAGCACCGGCTGCTGTGCCGCCAGTTGAGTGGCCAGACTGACGAGCGCCGAGACAACTGCACTGGCAACAGTGATAGACATGCGGTTTGGCAGAGGACTCACGAACACACCTTCCTTCTTTTCTTCCTTTCGGCGTCGCACGTCCCAAGGCGAGCGTCGCATCACCGCGTCGTCATGTCAGGCCAGCGCAACCAGCGATGACCCATGAGGGCGCACAGCGTTACGATCGCGGCGACCGTGCCTCCGTGCCACAGGAGGACCGTCAGAGCGAACGCATGAGGGCGCGTCAGGCACGCTTCGATATTGGCGACGCTCAACGCGGCCAGCGCGGCGAGGCCCACCGTGAGATTGGGCGTCAACGGAGCACCGCGCCGCAGCATCCAGGCGAGAGGAGCCCCGACGAGAAGGCCGCCCACCGTCATTGAGGCGACGCAGGGCCAGTCGCTCTGACTGGTCACTCCCAACGTCCCGGACGCCTGCAGATCAAGCACCCCTGCCCACAACAGCGCCGCGGCCCACGTCGCCACCCCGATGGCCGGCACCACCCACACGCGGTCGTTCGCGCCGGGGATCACCGACGCAAGCGCGGCACGTGCGGCCATGATTCCAGTCACCAACGCCGCACTTTGCTGAACGAGATACAGCGGGGTCGGCGTCACTCCCGCTGACGACATGACCGCGAACATCATCACGGCCACCAGGATCAGATAACTCAAGGCCCAGACCATCCACACGGCAGCTCGCATCCCTGGCGTCTGGAGGGGTCTCGTCACGGTCACGTCGCGACCGAGCCGGTCAATCAGTTCGTCGGTCTTCATTCTTCGTCAGTCCCTTGAAGCGCGCGTCGCAGCGACGCGATGGCTCGGTGCGTCGCGATCTTCAATGCACCAATGCTCATGCCGGTCAGCGCCGATGCCTCCTTCAGCGAGAGTTCGCGTAGCTTGAGCAACTCCACCGCCTGGCGCTGTCCTGGCGGCAACGCCTGAATGGCCTGCGCCAAGGCATCCGGATCGCCAAACGTCTCCTCACGGCTATTCGCTACGGGAGTCTGGAAGGTTACGTCGAGGTCGTTCACACCAATCTCGCGCGCGCGTTGACGAGCGTGCCGCCGACCCGCATCCGCCAGCCGATGCCGCACAATGGCCGAAAGCCACGGCATCAGCGGGCGCGCCGGGTCGTAGGTCGCTCGCACGGCATGCACCGACAGCAACACCTCCTGTACGACGTCCTCAACATCACTGTCGCCGAGGAACCCTCGCCGTGATCGCACGAGCTGCCGGACCCGCGGCGTGATGGCTCGCAGCAGGGTGACGTAGGCGTTGCTGTCGCCCTGCTGGGCACGCGCCATGAGACGACTCAGATGCTCGTCCGGCTCTGGGGACTCATCCATCAACCTGCCATCGTAACCTTTCGCCCGGCCTCCCCGAATACACCATTGGCCGCCGATGTCGGCAGCTCGGTCGTCGATAGGCGACGCCGCAACCCATTGGGGAGGTACGCATGAACACTCGCTATCTGATCGCATCCGCTCTGGCCGCGGCCATCGTCGCACCCGTCGCGCTCTCCGCACAGAAGCCGGTCCCGCCGCCCACCGCGTTCAAGACGGAGAAGTGCTACGGCATCGCGAAGGCCGGCAAGAACGACTGCGCATCGACCGGCAACAACTCGTGTGGAGGATCCTCGAAGCTCAATAGCGATCCGAAAGCCTGGATCTACGTACCGGCGGGCTATTGCGACCGCATTGTCGGCGGCAGCCTTCAACCGAAGTAGCGAGGAGAGGGAACGTGGCCATCACCAGTGACGCCAGACAACCCACGGCTGAACGGACCGGTATCGGCCTTCGGCTTCCGCACATTGCGGAGGTGGTGGCTACTCGCCCGGCCGTCGGATGGCTCGAGATTCATCCGGAGAATTTTCTCGCCAATCCGCACGGACTCGAGTTGCTCACGGATCTCGCTCGCGACTACCCGATCTCGGTTCATACCGTCGGCATCTCCATCGGCAGTGCCGACGGCATTGATCGTGTCCATCTGACGCGCCTGCGCGCATTAGTGGATCGACTGAATCCGGTCCTCGTCTCTGGACATCTCGCGTGGTCGACCGTGGGTGGCGCGTATCTCAACGATCTCCTGCCATTGCCGTACTCAGCGGAGACGCTTCGCGTGGTGGCCGCGCATCTCACGGAAGTTCAGGACGTCCTGGGACGCGCGTACGTCATTGAGAATCCCTCGACCTACGTCTCGTTGGCGACATCCACCATGACCGAGCTTGAGTTTCTGCACGCACTGGTAAACGCGACCGGCTGTCGCCTCCTCTGCGACGTGAGCAACGTCCATCTCAGCGGCCACAACATGGGGTACGACGCGTATCGCTTCATCGACGAGTTTCCGGCGGAGGCGGTCGCGGAACTCCACTTGGGGGGCTTCACGCCCGAAGAGGATGAGGCGACGCCAGGCGAGACCGTGCTGGTCGATACACACGCGCGCGCCGTGGCGGACCCGGCGTGGGACCTGTATGCCCATGCCCTCCGCCGCTTCGGCCCGCAGCCCACGATCGTGGAATGGGACAACGATCTGCCGGCTTTACGGGTCCTGACAGAAGAGGCCGCCAAGGCCGACCGCATCCGCGAAGCCGCGAGAGAGGATCGGCGTGCTTACGCTCCCTGAGATTCAAGCAGGCATTCGTGACGCGCTCGTCGACGGTAACGATGCGGCTGTGGCGCGTGTACTGTTGGGAGGGAGCCGTCCCGCACAACGACTCGCGATTCATCAGCGCCACTATGTGGCGAGCTTGACCCGCGCGTTGGTCGAACGGTTTCCCGCCACCGTGTGGCTGGTCGGTTCCGAGCTCGTGACGCACGTCGCAACCGCGTTCATTCGCAAGCGTCCCCCATCGAGACCGTGCGTCGCTGAGTACGGGGATGAGTTCCCTCAGTACCTTGGCGCGTATCCGGCGGCTGAGTCGTTGCCGTATTTGGCGCAGTTCGCCGAATTGGAATGGCATCTGGGACGCCTGGCGCTGGCTACCGAGGAGTCGGCGAACGTGGAGTACGTCCACTTGGACTGGGCGCTCGACGAGCTGATTGGCTTCTACCTCACTGACACCGCACCCGACGAGTACGCCCTCCGACAGGAAGATGTGTGGCTGGAGATTCGAGGCCTTCGAGGAGAGCTGCGGATGAATCGCCTCACCGGCGAGGAGTTCGCCCGTCGGCTGGCGGCGCAGCCAGCAGGAGCTCGCGCGTGAGCCACCCTCCGGCCGCGTCGGCGATGGACCTATCGGGCATCGCGTGGCTCGATGCCACGCGGGTGTGGCTCGCGCGCTTCCCGCTGTCCATCATTCAACTCGCCGGACGCATTGGCGTCGGAGCCACGTTCTTCAAGGCGGGCTTGCTGAAGTACCAGTCGTGGGAATTCACCGTCAGACTGTTTCAGGAGGAGTATCGCGTCCCGTTGCTGGATCCGGCGGTCGCGGCACGCATCGCCATGGTGCAGGAATTGACGATCCCGATTCTTCTCTTTCTCGGACTGGCGACGCGCATCGCGACGCTTCCACTCCTGGGAATGATTGCCGTGATCCAAACCTTCGTGTACCCCAACGCGTACAACGAGCATCTAGTCTGGGGTGCGATCCTCGTGCTGCTGCTCACGCGCGGCCCAGGAGTGTTCTCTGTCGACTACCTGATCGGTCAATATGCTAAGAAGAGATCTCGTCGACGCCAGATCGAGTAGTTGGCCTCAGCGTTCGGGTCGACTCTCTGAGGGGAATGCATGAAGAAGTTGGCGAGCAGCTCGAATGGCTAACGTGAACGCCACGCTGACCTGCCCACACTGCGGGCACGATGCGTACGAGGTAATGCCGACTGATCGTTGTGTCGTCGTGTACGACTGTCCACTGTGTCTCCGGACGCTGAGACCAAAGGCGCGCGACTGCTGTGTGTTTTGTTCTTACGCTGATCGTCCGTGCCCCTCAATCCAGGATTCAGCGTCTTCGAAATAGCCGTCTGGTCGGCGTCGCTCGCCGCCGGTCTTAGAAAACCCAAGAAAAGTGCCGTTCTACTGGTTTCGCTCGAGGAGCGCCCGGAGAGCCGCCAAGTCCTTGCGATTGGCTCGGCGCATGGCGGTGGCCATGAATGGCGCAAACAACCGTGAGAATCCGGTCGGTGTTCCGCGATTCCGCAAGGTCATCCGAGTCGCGCCGTTACCTGCCGGCGCCCAGGTGTACGTGGTCTCCATCGGAAACGGACCTTCCGCAGTCCGCATCACGAGCAGACGGCCGCGTACGAACTCAACGATTTCATACGTGTAGGCGATGCGACGCCCGAGAAAGTGCGCGATGAATGCCACCTTGGAGCCGGCGCGCAAAGGTGGAGGCGTCTTCCACTCGACTGATTTGATATTCACGTACCATTCGGGTGCATGTGTGGGGTCGGCGGCATACGCCGCGACTTCGTCAGGGGGCCGATGAATCACCGCCTCAGTGGACACGTCGACATTCATCGCTTACCTCGCTTGCACCTCCGTGATCACCTGTGCCTCGCCAATATTCCGACGGCGGTAAACCACCCGCGCGGAGGTGCACACCGCGCCCGAACGAAGATCGTTCGTGTGCCGACGACGTTGACCACGATGGCGAGCCGCCGCCCGCGCGGCCAACCGTCTGACACCGTCGTTCGTCGCAGAGATCCGGTGCAGGAGCACCAATCGACTCTCCGGGCATAGACGTGGGTCGGCCGAACCGTCCGTGCGGCGGCGGGCCCCGGCCGCCGCTGGTTCGAATGCTGATGCGGTCGTGAAGGTGATCGTGAACGATATGCTTGCCGGGTAACGTCCGTTGAAGCGAGGGACGCTCGCCGACCGCGCATTGATGAGAGGCGTAACTGCGCATCGCACGACAACGGGGTTTGGCGAAACGTCAGGTCGGCTCCGTCGACGACGTCATCACCACCTGGCGCGTACACTGACGTCTCGGGCGATGAGCGTGAACTGGCCGACGTGATTCGCGAAGAAGGTACGCCACGTCTGTGACGGCGCCCGTAATCGGTCTGCCAGCCACGAAATTCGCCCTGTGTTTTCAACGATTTGCAGCACAGGGTGATTCGCGCTCCAGAACTTTTCGAGCGGACCTAGGGCCCGCCAGGGACAACAGCCTCCACAATCGCGAGCCTGCCTCGATCGCGTTCCGAGATCGCCAGGCGCTACGGTTTTGAGCGTTGACTGCATACCCACGCAGGGCTCGAAGAAAGGGCTCCGTTGCCTCGGGCAATACCTACCTAGTCGCTGTCGAATCGAATGCCGAGTAGGCGACCCGTATCGCCCGCGGCATCGGTGAGCCGCAATCTCACAACGACTCGAAATCGAACTCCTCCTGAATTCCTCGTGCGGAACCATATCTGAGTTCATCGTATTGAACAGCGCCGGCCGGCTGCGTGCATCGATGTGCGCGTGTCGCTCACGGACGAATGCGGATGATCGTCTTCCCCTTGATCCGCGCGGTCGGGTTGAATGCGGCGACGGCGTCGTCGAGGGTCGAGACGTTGCCGATGTTCGTCCGCAGTCGTCCGTCCCGCACCCGCTGGACGATCTCAATCAGTTGGGCACGATCGGACTCGACAACGAAGTCGACCGCCAGGCCGTCGGCGGGCCGCGCCTCGGGCGGCCCGACGATGGACACCAGTGTTCCTCCGGCTCGAATCAGGCCTGCGGACCGCTTCCCGATGTCGCCGCCGATGACATCGAACACCAGATCGACTCCGCCGACGTCTTCGAGGACGTCGTTCTCGAGGTCGACGAACTCCTTCGCGCCGAAGTCGAGCACCGTCTGACGGTCGGCACCGCGTCCGGTGCCGATGACGTAGGCGCCGGCGTCTCGTGCGAGTTGCGTCACCATCGACCCGACGGCGCCGGCCGCGCCGTGGACGAGGATGCTCTGCCCCGCCCGAATGCGACCGTGCTCGAACAGTCCCTGCCACGCGGTCAGGCCCGAGATCGGTAGGCTCGCGCCCACCGTGAAGTCGACGTCGCCCGGCAGCGGCGCGAGGTTGCGTGCCTCGACGGCCGCGTACTCCGCCAGGGTGCCGTCGCGAGTCCAGTCCGTGAGGCCGAACACCCGCTGTCCCACCGACAGCCCCCTCGTGCCATAGCCGAGGGCGGTGACCACTCCGGCCAGTTCGTGCCCGGGGATCGACGGTGTTCGGTCACGGTCGAGGCGATCAGTCCAGGTCGAGGGCCACGCCAGCTCAGTCGGGACGAATCCCGATGCATGAACCTGAACGACGACGTCGTTTATCGCTGCCTGCGGCTCGGGCCGCTCCACCAGCATCATCCCGGCCGTTCCCGCAGCCTGGTCCGTCACCACGATCGCCTTCATCCTGTTGTCGAAGCGTCCCGATCGCCGAGTCGCCGACCCTTGCTCGGTCCTGCTGAGAAAACAATCCGCACGCAGCATGCTCGCCGATCCCGGAACGGCTGTCCGGACCCACGGGCCTCCGCGCGCGTCGTCAATTTGACACCGTGCCGGGTCCAGAGTTTGCCGCCTATTCGACGGCCGCGAAAACATCAATGAATCCGCACGTATAGGCTTTCTGGTAGGGACAGGACGTTGTCTCGGCCGGGTTCGTTGGTCTCGGTCAGGTCACCACGTTGACGACATCCGCGTTTGCGGGCATCAATGTTCTGTTGACGATTGTGTGGCTGCGGGTGGCGGTGCGGATTGCGCGGGAGCATCGCCTCCGAACGGTGTAGACGCGATCATCGCCTTCAGCCGCTCGACGACCGCGGGCGGTAGTACCTGATCGAGATATTCGAACGCGAGGCCACGGACGCCCGGATCCAGCGAGCGGACACCGTGGACCGCCGCATCGAGCGGGTCGCGTCCCACGATGGTCGAGAGCAACAACACGATGTGTTCCAGATAGTGGGAGCTGTCTTCGGGCGGCGCGGTGGTGTCCGACAGTCCTTCCATCTCCGGTCGGTCCAGCAAACGGTATCCGCGCCACCGCTGGGGCGGAACGGACAGTTCCCGTTCCACCGCGGCGATCATCTGTGGACGATCAACCGCCAGTTCCCGGTGTTTGGCAAGGATGCGGCTGATGGCCCGGCTGCAGTGATACCGCACTTCGAAGCGCGAATCGCTCAGTCCGTTGGCGAGACCGTGGAGGCTGCGCTCTGTCGCCACCGATCCGAGTATTCGGGGTACACGCCGCCGGATCGCGAAATCCGTGGCCGGGTCCAGCATCGCGTCGATCAACATTCCCAGGTGCAACGGGGCCAGTTGCTCGAGCGCGGTCCGCGCCGCGGGCGATATGTCGTCCCACGCAAGCAGGTCGATGACCTGCGCCACATGAATCCGCTCGAGGCTTGAGGTGCGCCCGAGAGCAGCCCTGACGCGCGACTCCTCCCGCGACCGCAATTCCTCCAACAGCTCTATTGGCGGATCCGCACGATGAGCGGCCGCGGTCCTTGACGTAACGGGCTCTTCGGGCGGCACGGTGAGCGTGTTACTTGGTACCTGCACCAGCGTCCAGCCGGCTTCCGACACCATGCTCACGTGCGGCGTGTTGCGGTATCTGAGCAGTTGATCTTCGACGACTCCCACATACAGGGTGCCGAACCGTTGCCCGACCCACATGGCCACACCGGCACACAGCAAGGCGACCGTCACCAGGCTGCTGCTGATCGAGGCCACGCCGACGAGCAGCAGCAGTTGCACGATCCCCGATCCGACCGCTTCGCCGGCGCGATCGCACACCACGTCGAGCACGGTCTTCGCCCGGTTCCGCGTGCGCGCGTCCATCGGGACAAACAGCAGCTCGTAGGCGCTCCGAAACAACGAATTCCGCAGAACCGCGTCAAGGCCGCGCAGCGCCGTCACCACCGGCCATGCTTGAAACACCAGCGCGAAGAGACCAACGACGCCTACTCCGCCCGGCAGCGCATTGATGGTTCCGCCCATGCCAAGCCGGCGAACGACGCGCTCCGCACGTGTCTGGGCCAGGAACGAGAGTACCTGGACGGATCCATAGAACACCGTAAAGAACCGCAGCAGATCGGGACCTGTGCCGAATGTGGCCCTTGCCTGCGATTTCAGCAGGAAATCGAGAATCGCCGAACTCGCGCTGGTCAGGATCACGAAGGACGCGATGGTGCGCAGGTACGGCGTTCGAAATGTCTCGCGCAGACCGGATGTCCCGGGTTGAACAGACTCTTTCTCGGGAGACAGCAACGGCGGAGCGCGCCGGAGCATCGTCACACCGCCTGCGCAGAGCAGGTGCAGCGCGGCCAGCATGATCAGGACGGCATCTGGTGCGACCAGGGTCGCAAGCCGCTCCGCCGCGACACTGCCGATCATGCCGCCCGCGGTGCCGGCTGCAGCAATGCGCCCATACGAGGTTCGTGCGCCGGCAGGGTCGAATCGTTCGGCGATCAGGGACCAGAACCCCGACAGCAGGACGGCGCCGACTCCAGCCAGATGCAGGTAAATGACAACGGCGACCCACGGGCCGGCGGCGAAAAACACCCATTCGACGGCATGTCCAGCCGCGCTCAATGCAAAGCCGACCGACACGACGGCACGCGGCGAAAAGCGTTCGAGAAAACGAGAAAACACGGGCACCAGCGTGGCGGTCAGCAACGCCGTCCCAATCGTCATCAACGGCAGCGCCGTCGCCGGCCAGGCTGTCAGAAAGGTGGTGTCGCGGAAGGCCTTCGCGGCCACCTGGTGCGCGAGCATGAGACCCGCCGTCACCATGGCGATGCGGGTCAGCGTGCGATTCACGAGCGAACCTCGCTCCCACGGCATCGAAGCGACAGGCAGTGTTCAGACACACACGCAGAGTGCGTGACACTGCGCATCACCTCAGGTCGCTTCCAAAGAATCTGGCCCATTACCGAAGGGATCTGCATGGAATGCACATTGAAGACCGCCGGGATGCCTGAAGGAGTAGACATGCGATCCCGCATCATCGTCATGGCATTGATGGCACTGCTGACCGCACGCAAAGAGGTGCTCGCACAAACCCCGAAGAATGCGCCTCCTCCCACGCCCGAACACACGGGATGGGCCACGCTGGCCAAGGATACGGCGCACGATTTTGTCGCGTTTCCGCGACGAAAATCCACGTGGACGCTGCTGGCAGTCGGCGGGGTCGCGGCACTGGCGACCCATCCTGCCGATCACTATGTCGAACGTCATGCGGTTGGCAATCACACGGCTGAGAACGTCTTCAAGCTTGGCAGGTGGGTTGGGAGCGCCGAAGTGGAGGTGGGTGCCGCCGTCGGCTTGTGGGCCGTCGGCAGGTATGTCGTGTCTCCCGCGACAGACGGACCGCGAACCAACAAGATGTCACATCTCGGATTCGATTTGATTCGAGCACAGATTCTCACGGAAGCGCTGGTTCAAGGGATGAAGTACTCCGTCCGTCGTGATCGGCCGAACGGCGACTGCTGTGCCTTTCCTTCCGGTCACGCAGCGTCAGCATTTGCCGCCGCGTCCGTACTTGAACGCCACCTCGGCTACCGTGGCTCCTGGCCGGCGCTCGCGGCCGCGACCTATGTGGCGACGTCGAGGCTCGTCGACAACCGCCATTTTCTGAGCGACGTGGTGTTCGGGGCCAGCGTCGGCATGGCCAGCGGATGGACGGTCGTTGGTCGGCATGGACGCAGCTCTTACGCCCTGCAGCCCTACCCGGTCCGTGGAGGGGCGATGGTCGCGCTCGTGCGCGTGGATGGCGACTAGCGGAGATGCCTACTGGGGAACGTGATGCGCACCGTAGTCTATTGGACGAGCTCTCTTCTTGTGTCTGTCGCGTCGATCCTCGCCGCAATTAGTTATTTGATGGCTGCGCCGCAGGCCGTGGCAGCCTTTACGCACGTTGGGTACGACCGTATTTTTGAGCACTGGGCCCAGGACGGCGAGCTGCGCGAGGCTTTTGAACCGGCCTTGGCATGGGGTCGTGCGCATTCCGACGATGCCGGCTAATCCGTACGCCGCACCTGCCGTTAGCCTGTGAGCGCAGTCGCCATCGCGACCTTCTGGTTGCCGAGGTGGATTGGCCGATCGTCGCGTGAAACTACGCGCCTTCCGGTAACTGTCTGATATGCAATCGCTTAACAATACGATTGCCGAATCAAGCGGCACTCCATGCGAACTCCAAATTCAGATGGTTGCGAGCCCCCGCAACCAACTTTATTTGGACCATGAGGTCGCCTGGCATCTGACGACCTCTTGG
>Ga0209438_1000590_pt1 | contig 11374 bp, 9 predicted proteins | sample GraSoi_2013_20cm_FD_185825 | JGI IMG/M metagenome (GOLD analysis project Ga0209438, IMG submission 185825) | Grasslands soil microbial communities from the Angelo Coastal Reserve, California, USA - Sample 9_17_2013_20cm (SPAdes) (version 2) | ecosystem: Environmental > Terrestrial > Soil >...
GGCACGAACACGTTGAGGTACATCCGGTCGATCCCCTCGACCGTGAGCTTCACATGACGGCTGATGATCTCGGCAACGTTCTGTGCTATCATCCCCTTGGCTCCGGTCGTGCAGGTTTTGCCTCTCGCAGGCACCTAGGCCGATCATCGGTCCTTGAGACTGGTCTTACCAGAGCTCGTCATGAACCGGCGATCGGAGCCACAAAATCCACACGCCTCGTCGGTCTGAGGCGAAGCCTCGCTAGAGCATGATCCGGAAAAGTGGGTACCGGTTTTCCGAAAAGATCATGCTCAAACAAAAAGATAGAGCGGGGTGACGATTCGAGGAAAAGTCATCCCGCTCTAGGCCAGCGCAAGCTGGACGCTGTATTGTCTAAAGACGGCTTCTCGTCGCCTCAAACCGCCGCTGCGTCGAGCCGCCTTGTCCGATCAGATCGCTTCATGACTAAAGCCAACGCTCACAAGAGGGTTGGCGCGCACGTCATGCTTCGCCTTTGGGAATGTATTTGCCCATGACGCACTTGTAACTTTTCAGCCTCCACTCGTGATAGGGACCATTGGCGAGCCACTCGGCAATACCGATTTGCGCGTTGACCTGGCAGGCAGTCATGGTGATGCCCGACTGCTCACTATTGGTCACGACTTTCTCCAGGCATAGCTGGCTGTTGCAGAGAATAGCGACAAGAGTAACAAGCATTTGTAACCTTTGGTGATGAGGAATACCCGGTCAAATCAGCCCATGCAGAGTTCATGCCAGCATTGGTGCACGGCGTGCTCTTTTCAGGCCGATCAAGTCGACGATGTCAGGCCGCGATACGCGGGACCAGCAGGCCCGTTCTTCCGCCGTCGAATCAGCTTCACGATGTTCTCCGCAGTCGGGTGTGGTTTCGCGCGACCATGACAATCGACCGGGCATGAGAACTTCGGTTCTTGCTCTCAAATCCAAATCGACCATGTCTGACCTCTCGGGAATCGGGTGGGCCGAGCGCCTCACAATCGGCAGAATGAAAGCAAGACCGCAGAGTGCGGCAGGCCGCCATCGGCTTGATGATGATCGCGGACAACATTGAACGCACACAACAGGAGAAGTGATCGTGTCGAAGGAAGAAGATAACAAGGCTATCGTTGGCCGGTGGTTCACGGATTTCTGGGGCGAGACCTGCGACCTCGGAATTGTCGATGAACTCGCTGCACCCGACATGCTGCTGCAGTATTCGCTTCACGAACCGCGCCGTGGCCGAGAAGACATCAAGGCGTTCATGACGGACTTTCGGAAAGCGTTCCCCGATCTCAACTTCTGGGGCGCCGCGGATCTGATTGCGGAAGGCGATTACGTCGTCGGCCGATGGGAAGGCGGCGGAACCCATACGGGGCCGGCATTCAGCGATTTCCTCGTCGGATCGCTGCCGGCCAACACCGGTCGCAAAATGAAATTCACCGGCACGACCGTGTTGAAACTCAAGGATGGTAGAATCCTTGAGGAAATCGGCCTTGACGATGGGGTAACTGCCTTGCAGCAGCTCGGCCTTATCCGCGCTGCGTGAATCGTTTTCGGCTCCGCGCCGACCCAGAGCGGGATGACTTTTCTTCGAATCGTCATCCCGCTCTATCTTTTTGTTTGAGCATGATCTCCGCGCAAACGCTTCGCGTTTGTCGCGAGGGAAAACCGGTACCCACTTTTCCGGATCATGCTCTAGAAACCTCGAAAAGCAATCCGGCGACCTCGCGGTCGCCGGATCCCGTTTCGCCGCAGAATCTTCCGATGGGCAAACCCAAACCGCGATCAGACAGTCCGGACGTAGCCGTAACGCAGATTCGAGGGCTCCCTGGCGGCGAGCTCATACTCGCTCTTGAGGGCGCCCAGCCGGTCCTCGGAGAAGGTTGGCATCCGGATATTGTCGGCGGCCTTGAGATTGATCCGGTACATGCGGGCCGCGTTGCCGCCGAAGATCAACTGCTTGATCGCGCTATCGGCGCCACCGAGCGGCGCAAAACCATATTTCTTCTGCATATCCTCGGGAATTTCGAGCCGACGCAGCGCCTCGATCTGCCACTGGGGCGACCCGTACCAAACCGAGTCGGTGCCCCACAGGACATGGTCGACCCCCATGCCCTTGATCAGCGTGCCGACCAGGGCAGCGCAGAATTTGGGATGCGCCACGGCCGAGTTGGCAAACGACGTGCCAAGCTCGGCGTGGACGTTGGTGACTCCGAACTTCTGCGGAATTTCCGCGAGATCGCTGGCCCAGCGGATGCGGCCTGTGGACTCGAACTCGGCCCAGGCCTGGTCGGGCAGCTCGAGGAACGGACGCAGCGCCGAATGATAGATGACGAAGTTCATCTGCGGCCAGTCCTTGGCAGCCTTGCCGATGTCCCACGCGGTTGCGTACTCCCATACGCCGGCGAAGGATTTCTCGTAATCGGGCGGCAGCAGGCCCTTGTGGATGCATAGCGTTGTGATCCCGGCTTTCACCGCCTTGTCGTAGAACGGATACATCACCTGCTCGTCGTCAAGCCGCCATGGGAATTTCGACGGCGCCAGCGGGTCGCCGATCGTGTACGACTTCCATGAATCAGGTTTGTAGACCGCGATCGCCTTGTCGACCTCATCCATCCAGCCTGGCTGCTTGGGCGTGATCACGCTGTGCGCCAGCAAACGGCGTGAGCCCGCGAAGTCATTGACCATCTCGCGCGCCTTGGCGATCTGCTCGTTCGACAACAGCCACCAGCTCGGATCGTCGAACGGGGCGCCGCTCAGAAGCGCCATGGAGGTGTCGCTGTCGTAATAGATCTCCTTCATGTAGTTCTGGAACTTGTAGCGGGCGAGCGACGACACGCCTTCCTGCTTCATCTGCGGGTTCCAGTGCTCGCCGGCGAAGCCTGCGAGGTCCAAGAGCTCCTGATGCTTGAAATCGTCGCGCACGAAGTGGGTCTGGACGTCGAACACGAACTGCCCTGTGAGACTTTTGGTCCGCGCCAGCATCATTTCCGGCTCGCGGGCCTCGGCGGCCGTGACCTGAAAGACGTTGCCGTAGATCTCGTTCATGGCGAGAAAGGCGGTCGCCATACCGCAGCTCGTTCGCAGGAACTGCCGGCGGTTCAAGCCGAGCGGTTTGCCGTTAAGATCGGCCAGCTCATTAATGCGCGCTTCGACCGTCTTCTGGATCGCGCTTTGCGAAGGCGGCAAATACTCGCCGTTCGATACAATCTGGGTCGGAACCGGCGTTGCAGCCGATGCCGCCTCGGCGCCTGCGACAAGGCGCTGTTCTCGTTCACTGAGCCAACTTCCCATCGTCGTCCTCCCTGTTTGGGGTGATCGACCAGTTGCCGGCCGTTAGATCGACCAGTTGCCGGTCGTTAACAGGAGGATGTTGCACCCCGGATCTGCCAAAATCATGACGCCGGATTTCCGCCCGCCTTGGACCACGAGCCTTTCTGCTGGAATGGCGCTGCGATCGAGGACAACGCGCCCCTCGGAAAACGTGGCCCGTCGCCGTGCGGTATCGGCCGCAATCACCGGGACAAAGGGGCAGCGGGATCTGTGAGATCGGCCCTGCCAAGCTCCCGAGTTGCTTGTTTTTCGAGTTCATGAAAGCGCGCGAGCGTCGCCGCGCGGCGTGGAATCTGAGTCGCCTCATCTGCCAACCGCTGCGCCAGATCGACGTGATAATCGTGCACGATGTCCAGCCGCGCTTCCTTGGCAAGCTTGCGATGGTATTCAGCGAGCATGCTGTGCATCTCGGCGACCTGTTCATGGATATCAAAGCGTTCTGCAATCATGTTCTTGCTCCAGACGCTGTCGACAACCCCCACTAGAGCGGGATGACTTTTCTTCGAATCGTCATCCCGCTCTATCTTTTTGTTTGAGCATGATCTCCGCGCAAACGCTTCGCGTTTGTCGCGAGGGAAAACCGGTACCCACTTTTCCGGATCATGCTCTAGGTTTTCGTGGATCTCCCCGGCTTCGCATAAATGATTCCGTGTGAGTCGGCAGCATTTCGAAGAATGCCGGTTTTCTGCATCGCAGCAGTTCGCCCGGGACCCTGGGGCATCGCGCGGGCCTCAACGGGTGCCGCTTGCGCTTCGGTGATCAAATCGGGTTCTGGCCGCTTGTTTTTAGCCATGGTGAGAAAACTACGTCACAGGGCGCGAACTCGTCTGTCCGCTGGTCGACACTGCGACCCCGGTAGGTTGCCCTGACGCCAGCAAAGCCTGGCAATGGTCATGCGGGCTTCTAACTCTCCGCGCCCCGTGTTCCATCTTGAGTTGCAACCGGCAGTAGAACTTTAAAGACCGAATACATTTAATTGTGGTTGAATATTTATTAAATCAGATGTTTAATTGGTTTAATTAAGACCCATTCGTCGGACGCCTTTTCAGCTCAGAGATTGAGGAGTGTCACTCATGAATCGCCTTCCACCCGCCAGCCCTGCACGCCGTCATTTTATGGGGATCGTTGCCGCTGGTGCGGGAAGACTATCGACGATCGCAATTTCATCGGCTTTGCTCGCAGCCCTGCCGGCCAAAAATGCCGATGCACTCGGCATATTACCCCGCGGCGATCCCAGGCGTGGCGGTCCCAATTGTTTCGGGCGCGGAACGCTTATTCTGACGGCCCACGGCGAAGTGCCCGTTGAAAGCTTGGCGAATGGTGCTTTGGTGATGACGACCAACGGTGCATTGCCGGTCAAATGGGTAGGTCGACAAACCTTTAGAAGGAATGCGTCGGCTTCCTGGCATCCGGGCGTTGTGCCGATCCGGGTGTCACGCTTCGCGATTGATGATCAAACTCCGCAGCGGGATTTGTATCTATCGCAGGAACACTGCCTTTTAATTGACGGGGTCCTTATCCCCGTGAAACATCTTGTCAATGGACGTTCGATCGCGTTCGACGACAATGCAAAAATGTCCGAAACCATCGAGTATTTCGGCGTCGAGCTCGACACTCATGAAGTGATCTTCGCGGAAGGCACGGCAGCCGAGACGTTTCAATACGGGGGTGGTCAGATCGTCTGGGATAATCTTGACGACTACCAAGAACTTTACGGCAGCGAGCATGAGGTGATGCCGGCGTTTGCGCCGATTTGCCGCTACAACGGCGGCCGCGCAGAGGTGCGTGGCTTGCTCCGGTTGGCAGCTTCTCGTTTCGTCGACGTGCGCGATCCAATCCAAATTGCTTATGACCGGATCGCGGGCAATGCCGATAGCTGCCTGAACGGGCCGACGGCACTGTTTATGGATTTATGGATGGATTGACAGTAAGAAGCCCGCTGGTCCGCGCCAGCGGGTTTTTTTCGCTCGCTGATCCCGCGGGTCCAAAATACTCGCCCCAGCGTTTTTGTGTCGATCGATGACCTCCTATTCAAAAGCAACGTCGTCGGGATTGTTGTCTCTAAACCCATTCATCAGCGGCTTCTGAAGTAGCGAACAATTTGAGATGGTCGACGTCGCCAACTTCCTCGTTCGTGTCGACTGCGCGACCAGGATACCATCGGCCGAGCAGTGATAGCTGTCACACAAACTCTCACCACATTTGCCGGTCAGCAGTGGAGGGGGACGGGGGCCAGAGACATCATCGGGGAGGTGTTATGACCGTCAAGAATGTCGTTATTCCTTTGGAAATTGAGTATTTGCAGGTGGCAGCAAAAGAACGCGGAATTTCCCGTACCAGGCTTGTGCGTGTTGTGATGGAGAAGGTTGTGAGGGACGAACTAGTTCCGAAGATTCTAGATGACGACGACTTATCGTATGCCGAGCCACCCCGGCAAAAGTATCGGCGCTTTCGGGATTCAAGGTAGCTCTTAACCTTTCACACAAGCCGGCGACCGCGGGCGAGGAGAATCGGATCGTCGAACGGCCGTTTTCAACCCTTCGCCATCAGCCGAACAGGTCATGGAGGCCGAAGGAACGTTAGCACCGAACTGTTAGATCGTTGGTTGGGTCAGCGCGTAGCCGCCGGAATAAGGCTGCCAAAGCCCAAAAAAGAAATGAACCGCTTCAGCAAGGCCGCCTCAGCTGGCGGACTCTTTCATTTGCCGCGTCGGGGCCAGCGCGTTTTGGCCACCTGACTCTTTGCTTTCAATATCTTCCGCTTGGGCGAGATACTGGGCGGCCAATTTTCGCAGCGCTACTTGCGTCCGGTCATCACGGATATTCGTCGCGTGCCACTCACATTTGGCAGCCTGATCCCGCAAATAGACGGAGCGTGAGGACATTGGCGACCTTCCAATAAGGCAGCCACACTACCGTAAGGGACCACGCTACCTATGGTCAAAACAGACCACCAGGCGCATGAAAAAAAACGGTCCTGGCGAAGGGGTAGTCGCCTACCTTGAACTTTGCGAGTGACCTAATTTCAATCTGGACGCGTGAACCCGAGCAGCTTCCTCACGGCAAAGAACGCGAGGGATTGTTGCGCCCGCCAGCTAGAGACCGCTTCGCACTCAATGAGTGGCGATCGTCGCCGGGCTTAGCCCCGCCCGGGTAAGGCCACCAAAGTTGGCGGAGAGTTGACGCGGGCCGGCTATCGTCCGGGACCGAACCGACACGACATGCGGCGTAGTGTACAATTCGGGCCACGCCGAGCGAGTCTCCGGCCTGGGGGCTAGCTGCGGTTGGCGGGGCTACCAGCCCAGCCTCGTCTCGCCCAAGAGGCCGCCTCAGTCGGCGGCCTCTTTCGTTTGCGGCGATGCGCGATGCCAGCACGGGTTAGCCCCGTGATATCGCCGCCCCGTCCTCGGCAGTATTCGGTGACGGAGAGTTCGGTCGTGCTCCCGCCTGATCCAGCGTGAGCGTCCGATGCCCAAGAATCCCCGCCGCCTATCTGTCCGAAGTGCGGCAAGCCGATGCGTTTTATGCTCGTCAAAACGGCGGTCGTAAATTCCGTTGCATCGACTGCGAGGTACCAGACCCCCTGAAATCGAGTGCGGTTGGCTGGCTTTCAGGTGAACCAGAGCGGGATGACTTTTCTTCGAATCGTCATCCCGCTCTATCTTTTTGTTTGAGCATGATCTTTTCGGAAAAACCGGTACCCACTTTTCCGGATCATGCTCTACGCCAAACCGACTAAGGCCGCCTTAGGTGGCGACTGTAAAACTCACGATGTCGCTTCATCGGGGTAAAGCGGAATTCGCACCTCCCGTGCCGGAGTCCGTTTGACCCGATGCGGACCTCGCCTGCACGCCTACGGGTGCGACCACGGACGGCGACCGTGCGGCGTTTCACGACCCGACGGGCTGAGCCAAGTCTCATACCGCGCCACGCGCGACGGCAGCGCCATCGACTATGTTTAGAGGCGCCCGACCGTGCTGGTCGGCTCTGCTTGGCCGGGGGCGAGCAAGGGAAGTGTCATGCAAATGGTCGTGCCCTTTCCGAGCGCGGAAACGAGCGTGATTCTACCCCCGAGCTGTTGCGTCACGAGATTATGGACGATGTACAGCCCGAGCCCGGTACTGCCCTGCGCACGTCTTGTGGTGAAGAACGGATCGAAAACGTGACGCTGAACTTCCTCCGGAATACCGCTGCCGTCATCCGAGAAAGTGATCTCGACCTGTTCCATGCCGAGGCGACGCGCATTGATCAGCATGTGTCCGCCAGGCCCGGTGAAGCCGTGAGTGACGGCGTTGAAGATGAGGTTGGTCAGCACCTGCCCGTAAGCGCCCGGATAGCTGTCCAGGGTAACGTCGGAGGGCATCTCGAGCGCAAGTGAATCTCGAGATTTCGGCAGGCCCGGCCGGACACTGGCCACGATCTGCTCGGTCGCATGTTTGAGGTCAAAGGTGCGCCGATCAGCATTGCTGCGATCGACGGCGACTTGCTTGAACGATTGAATCAGCTCTCCGGCGCGCTGGAGATTCGCGACGAGTTGGTTTGCAGCGTCGCGACAACCATCAGCGAACTCGGCGAGCAGGGAACGGCGCACTGGGCCTGAGACGATCTGGTCGGCGAAGTTCGCGCAGCGGTGCGCGAGCGTCGAGGCCACCGTAAGGCTGATGCCGACCGGACTATTGATCTCGTGTGCAACCCCTGCGACGAGACCGCCGAGTGCGGCGAGTCTCTCGGTTTCGATGAGATAGCGTTGTGTTTCGCTGGCGTGCAGAGCTGCTTCGGCCAACCTCCTTTTGTCCCGGATCTCGGCAAACAGCGCAGCAAGAACCGATGCGCCGATCGTCACAAGTAGAATGCTGACTTGGGCCGCCCGGACGCGCTCGGCTGTTGAAAGACCCGGATTGCCGAAATAGCCAATGCCAAAGGTGGTCGTCCAAACGATTGAAAGGCTAACGATGAACGCGGCTGCCGCGGCGAAAACTGGCCGGCAACGAGCCGCAAGCCACAGCAGCGGCGCGAATAACACGGCGACCGGCCCAACGGTAGCCAAGAGTTCCGACCGCAGGAAAATGGCAAGTCCACTCACCAGGGCTAGCGCCGCGACCGCCAAAGCTCCTTCGACAAATTCGCTCAGCGGCGGCCGGTCGCGCGAGGCTGAGACAAGCTCTATCAGCAACGGTGCAACCGTGATTATTCCTAGTCCGTCCGACGCGAACCAGTGCTGCCAAGTCGTCAATATCGGCGTCGTCGTGCTGTGAAGCAATTTGAATACTATAGCCCCGCCGATCCCCGAGACAGCGGTCCCTATGATCGCTGCCGCTGCCAACCCCAGCACGTTGCGTAGCTTGTTCAGTCTGAAATCCGAACCGAAGTAATGCCCAATGAGCCATGCTGTGAGCACGGCTTCCCCTGCATTGCATAAAGCGAAGAGAACAGCGCTCCAGAGATTCCGGTCTCCAGAGAGATTCGCCACGATGGTTGCTGCCGTAGTGCCGACAACGACCGGCCATCGCGCCCGGGACCCGAGAGCGATCAGGGCGCCGGCGGACACACCTGCGGCAGGCCAGAAAACGGCAACACCCTCAGGGTTGGCCAGCAGAGCAAGGCTAAGCCGCGCTGCTGCGAAATATGCGATGCCGACCGCGACAGCGAGCCCAATCGAGCCAACCCACCGCGTCAGGTCGATGCCGGTGGACAGCTGATGCTGAACCTGTCCTCGTAGATCCTGCCGCATCCCGTGCGCCTTCCCGCATGGTCCTATTTAGCACAAGACTCGCGTGACTGCCGCTACTCCTTGACCCGAAGCCGACGTGGCCGTGTGAGCCCGAGACATCCGCATTCAGGGGTAAAGCGGACGTGGAGCGGGGCCAGGCAAGGACCTTCAATTCTGACCACACGACGGGAAAACAACGTGCACCTATCCCGCGCTAGCGCCACATTCCGGTCATGCGCGCGTGGATAAGCCCTCGCCAGGCCTCAATTTCTCTTTCGGGAGAATTAGTGGACAGCGCGTAGGATGGGTGGAGCGAAGCGATACCCATCAATTGCATCTTAAGAAGATGATGGGTTTCGCAGGCTCAACCCATCCTACGTACTGCGTACTACGCACGAGGATCGGACGCGACGATCTGATCGATGCCTGTGCGTGCGCCGTTGCCGCTCGCGAGCACTCCGCGTTTTTGAGGCGATGAAGTCGATATCAGCGGATTGCAAATGGAGATCAATTGCTGGCGAGGGCAGGGGCTCTACGCGCAAACAGCCCGGCGGGCAAATCAGTGTCTAGCCTTGATCCGAAAAATATTTCGCTTCTCGGTTTGGTAGAAACAGCTTTATAGATTCCAACCGTCTCGCCCCACAGAGGGGCGTATCGCGATCGTCACGGACGCGGGGCGGGATGCGGTGGACGCGGCAGCGTCAGGCGTGAAACGTGATGCAGGGCGGGTCCGACAAGGATCTGTGAGCGATCAAACGGCGCGCTGACGAACGATGTTGCAGCGTACGGCGAAGTCGTGTGGTCCTGACGCCCCGACGCTGGCGTCAAGTTCGCGGAGTCGCGTCGGCCCAACCGGGCTTAGACAAGACATATCCGCTGATGACGGTGGCAAAAGAGCCCGATCACCGGGGAGCACGAAGGAAACCGTTAAAACCATTGCGTGCGGGAACGTCGGGTGATTCCGGGGTACTCGTTTACTCGTGTGCATTTCTACCAATGCAAAGCGCACACGAGGCTGCGGGTGCCACGGGCACCCGGCGTTCCCCACGCCCTCTAAGGGGGCGAGAGATTCATGCACGACTCGGGCGCATCGCGCTGCGGGGTCGCGAAGTCGCGTTTGGAATTGGCCTTTTGAAAATTGAACCTGCCGCAAAGTACGAACGCGCCATAGCCTCAGCCGTCGTCGCCCGCGAAAGAGGTTGTGACCTCATCCTGAGGAGCGCGCCCTGGCGCGCGTCTCGAAGGATGGCCGCGGGTCCATGGGGCGTGTCCATCCTTCGAGACGCTTGCTTCGCAAGCTCCTCAGGATGAGGTCGGTATTCTTCACAGGCTCGAAGGCGGGCGATCCAGTATTCCGAGACGTGAATGATGGAATCGATAGATCGCAGCGTACTGGATACTCCGCTGGAGCCTGTCATCGGGCTCGCCGAAGGCGAGACCCGGTGGCGGAGTATGACGGTCTTTGTGAAGCGGCGCCGGTCTTTGCTCTTTCAAAATTTGAAATCAGACACGTCGGCCGGCGTTCGCCCGGGCGACGCGGGTCTTTCGCGACGCAACACAGCCGCTGCGAATTCGGCTTTTGCCGCAAGGGCTTGTCTCCAACGCCCGAAATCCAACTGGCGGTCCGGCGGCAGCCTGTGTATAACCCGGCCCTTCGCTGCTTCCGATAAGTAGCGGTTTTTGCTCAGGAGTTAACGTCATGTCCGAGCGGTGGACACCCGACAGCTGGCGCACCAAGCCGGTATTGCAGGTACCCGATTATCCCGATGCCAAGGCATTGGCCGATGTCGAGGCGCAGCTTGCCACGTTTCCTCCGCTGGTTTTTGCAGGTGAGGCCCGCAACCTGAAAAAGGCGCTGGCGCGTGTCGCCGCGGGCGAGGCCTTCCTGCTTCAAGGTGGTGATTGCGCCGAAAGCTTCGCCGAGCATGGCGCCAACAATATCAGGGATTTCTTCCGCGTGCTGCTGCAGATGGCGGTGGTGCTGACCTATGCCGGCGCGCTGCCGGTGGTAAAAGTCGGCCGCGTCGCCGGACAATTTGCAAAACCGCGCTCGTCGCCGATGGAGAAGATCGGCGGCGTCGAACTGCCGAGCTACCGCGGCGACATCGTCAACGATATCGCGTTCACGGCGGGGTCGCGCACCCCCGATCCGCAGCGCCAGCTGATGGCGTATCGCCAGTCGGCGGCGACGCTGAATCTGTTGCGCGCATTTGCGACCGGCGGCTTTGCCAATCTTGGCAGCGTGCATCAGTGGATGCTTGGTTTCCTGAAGGATTCCCAGCAGTCGCGCCGTTACAAGGAGTTGGCGGACCGCATTTCGGACGCGCTGAACTTC
>Ga0209438_1000592_pt1 | contig 11361 bp, 16 predicted proteins | sample GraSoi_2013_20cm_FD_185825 | JGI IMG/M metagenome (GOLD analysis project Ga0209438, IMG submission 185825) | Grasslands soil microbial communities from the Angelo Coastal Reserve, California, USA - Sample 9_17_2013_20cm (SPAdes) (version 2) | ecosystem: Environmental > Terrestrial > Soil >...
TCCTTCTGGATCGCGCGCCGCGGTTCGCGAACCGCGGTTGCCGCCTAACAAGCGCTTGAAGCTGCCGGCGCGCGTAGGATATTGAATGACAACTCTTTCACCAGCGCGCCGCAGCTTAAGCGCGATCCGTTAGGCGGCCACAATGCTTCCTATCAAACCAACTGAATTGTCGCAGCTCGGTGTCGGCCTCGCGCTCTGGTGCGTCGCCTGCGGTCGATCTGACGACACTCCTCCTCCGCCTCAACAGCCAGCCGCCGTTCCAGTCGCCTCGGTCGAGATACCGGTCGACACCATCACGCCTCCGCCCGCAGGTTTGCCGTGCTTCTCCCGTGACTCGGGCGTCCTCATGTACGGTGAGGTTACGGTCTCACCCGAGGATCAGGACGCATCCGGCGTAACGTTCTCCTTCGAGGTCACTCCGGCAGGCATGATCGGAAGCGTGGTGGATGCACGAGGTGAGGCACCACTGCCCAAACGCCTTCAGGGACTTCACTACGTCCCGACCGCAGACTCGCTCGTGTTTTGGTACGCTAGCGAAACGAAGACGAGGTACATCTACTCATTTAGACCGTCGTGTGACAGCCTCTGGGGCACGGCACGCCTCTTCGTTACGGACAATAGTCCAGGTCAGCGGGTGAGGGAGACGCTCCGGAGGAATCGGTGAGCCCAGGTGAGCGGCAGCCTAACAAGCGCTTTAAGCTGACGGCGCGCGTAGATTATGGAATGAATCTTTCTTCAGCGCGCCGCAGCTTAAGCGCGATCCGTTAGGCGGCAACAGATGCTGAGTGTCCGACATTGGCCAGTTGTCTTCATTCTGGGAGTCGCCGTGCCCATCGGGCTGCGCTCGCAGTCACCGTCCCGACCACGTCCAACCCGTTGCTTCATCCCCACCTATTGGGACGCTCATGGTTTGGATTCTCTCAGTTATGCCGCGTCGTTTTCCCTTCAAGCGGACACGAATTGGGGGAATGTCGAGTCAGCCGGCTTCTTCGCGGACACCAGCAATTTCTGGCGCATGTTCTTGTCGAGGGCTCGGTGGGTGCAGCACGCAGACAGGTTGCAGCTTCAGTTCACGAACGGATTCACATTTGTTACCTATGAGATGCGGATGCAAGGCGATAGCCTCATCGGCCAAGCAAGCGTCAGCTTCGATTTCAAGGTCGAGGGTCGTCCGGACCCCGTGATTCGCGTTGTGGCGCGACCTGTCTCGTGTCCACCGCGGAGACGCTGATCGCTGCGTTGCCGCCTAACAAGCGCTTGAAGCTGGCGGCGCGCGTAGATTGTGGAATGAATCTTTCTTCAGCGCGCCGCAGCTTAAGCGCGATCCGTTAGGCGGCTGGAGGCAGACAATTGGCATGAGAATCACCCAGCTATTCCTCAGTGTTTTGCTGCTGGTGCCGGCGCGCGCCCGCACCCAAGCTCCGCCCTTGAGCAGAGCGGATTTCGCTCTCGGCGGTGTCGCCGAAGGCATGGATTCCGCCACCGTCAGACGTCGCCTGGGCAAACCGGACTCCATATTCGCGGAGGACAATTCTCTCGATTCGCCGTCGAAGCTCATCACGTGGGATTACCGCCGCTTGACGGTGGATTTCTTTTCCACAGATCACGTAGTCGGCCTCACTACAAGGGACTCAGGGGCGGTCACGCCGCGTGGTCTGCGTGTTGGGCAATCTGTCGCCCGGCTGAAACAGCTTTACGGCGAGCCGAGCGGGTCCTATGAGGACGTCTGGGATTACGAGGATCCCGCCCAACGACTTCATGTCATGCGCATCACAGTCCTTCAGGGGCATGTGACAATGATCTACCTGGGGTACATCCTAGATTAGACCAAACTCCAGCCGCCTAACAAGCGCTTGAAGCTGCCGGCGCGCGTAGATTTATGGAATGACTTTTTCTTCAGCGCGCCGCAGCTTAAAGCGCAATCCGTTAGGCTGCGCACGACATACGGCAAAGTCTTTGGTTGGTGCACTAGGGCGAGCTCGAGCGATGACAAAGCCGCTGGCGGCAGGTTCGGTTCTCAGTGCGTTTGTCGGAGCGTTGCACGGGGCAGGGCACAGCGGTCGGCCCTCTCTGGGAATCCGCCGCAGCCCAGGCGGCGCCGCCTCAAGGGCAAGCTCAATGCGGGTGGGATCAGCCCTCGCGCACCCTAACAAGCGCCTGAAGCTGACGGCGCACGTAGAATAGAATGACTACTTTTTCTTCAGTGCGCCGCAGCTTAGGCGCGATCCGTTAGGCGGAGCGGCCTTGGCTAACTCGGCTGTGTGGCCCAAGAGGTGGATCGCTTTCGGACTCGTGTTGGCGTTCGGGGCCGCCCCTCGACGGTCGTCCGCTCAGGACCCTCTCGATGCGGCGGACAGCATCGTCCTTGAGCGCACGCTCTGTTTCGGGACGTGCCCTGCTTACCGCCTCAGCGTGTCTCGCACAGGCGCTGTAAACTTCGCGTCTCGGAATCCGAGAGACGAGAGTCGGCGGGCAGCGGACACGATCCCGGCCCTCCAGTTTCAGTGGATTCTCACTCGGGCGCTTGTCACGGACTTCCTCGCGCTCCCCGATCGCATCGCAGACGACACGCACTTTTGCCCTAACCGTGCCACTGATCATCCTACAGCGATCGTCACGGTGTTCATGCCGAATCGTGTCAAGCGCGTCGAAGACTACTACGGCTGCTACTGGGCACCTGTTGGCCTCCGAGAGATGGAGGACTACATCGATGAAATCACCAAAGCAGTCAGATGGATTCGTCCGGCTTCCATTCGCTAGGGGCCGCCCGCCTAACAAGCGCTTGAAGCTGTCGGCGCGCGTAGATTAAGCGCGATCCGTTAGGCGTCACGAACCATGTTGCTTCCGGTCGAGATTCTCCTACCCGTCATATGTAGCGTCACGAGTGCGCCTCGCACGTCTATGTGCAGCTGCATACCTCCTAAGAGTGCGCGTTCACAGGTTCAGGTCTTCATGGGGAGTGCCGATGTCGTCTTTGCCGGCACTGTTACAGAGATCAGGTGGAAAGTAGCGCCCCTTGATTCCACGAGGCTTGATTCACGAATGATGTTCCGCCTGGCAGTCATGGTGCCATCGAAGACGTGGAAGGGTGCAGTGCCCGATACAGTCATTGTGTGGACCCCTGACGATGCCGGAGTTTGCGGATTCGACTTTGAGGAAGGGCAGCCCTACTTGGTCTTTGCAACGCGCCGGGATTCGCTCAGCGTTAGGTCCGGACTTTGCACAGGTACTCAAACGTTGGCTGGAGCGCGCGCATACCTGAAGGTGCTCGGCCGAGGAGCAAGAGTCGGGCGCAGCGAGTCCGGAGATCGTCGCCCGTGACGCCTAACAAGCGCTTGAAGCTGTCGGCGCGCGTGGATTGTGGAATGAATCTTTCTTCGGCGCGCCGCAGCTTAAGCGCGATCCGTTAGGCCGCCCGGTCGCATGGCTGACCTCTCTCGGGTTCCGCGCAATACCGTTTTCGTGGCGACGCTCGCCCTTGCGTCGATCACAAGCGTCTGGTCGGACGCGAGTTTCTATCGGACTCCACGACCGGGCACTCAGTATCTCGTTGTCTTTCTCTCCCTCGTCCTCGGGGTTGTCCTTCTGGTCTGTGTTGGACGGGCACTTATTGGGCTCCGTCAGCATCGCCGCAGCTCAGTTGTGCTCGGCGCGGCGGTACTGCTCAGCGTCGCGGTGGCATATCAGGGACCTAAGGTCGGTTGGTGGTTGCGCGATCGCGACTTCCAGCGTCTTCGCCCCAGGATGGAACGCATCATCGAAGAGTTTAGGGCATCGCCAGACTCCGGGCGCCTACGACTTGATAGCGTCGAGGTACCAGAAGATCTACGCCCACCCATCTACTCGGTGTGGGGCACTCGCAAGCAGGCCGGACGCGTCGACGTATGGTTCTTTTACGGCTTTGGCTGGCCCCCGAATCACTCGGCGTGGATCTTCACGTCGGATACCGCAGCGTCGACGGCGTCGATTCGAGAGGACTTCTGGCATCGAGGGCGGAGGTTGACCCCTCACTGGTACGACGCATCAGACTAACCGACCAATTACGGCGGCCTAACACGCGCTTGAAGCTGACGGCGCGCGTAGATTAGGAAATGAATCTTTCTTCAGCGCGCCGCAGCTTAAGCGCATTCCGTTAGGCCGCACACGTCTCTGGAGTCTGCAGTATTTCGCCATAGGAACCCGCCCGGTTAAGGAGGGACGCCCATGCTCCCCAACCCGCTTCCTCTTGCAGCCAATCGCACTATTCGACGTGGCATCGTCGCGTCGGCCGTGGTTATCGCCGCAGCGCTCGGCGCCACAGGACGCGTGCTTTCTCAAGGGATGCCCGCACCACCTCGTACCATGCTCGTCGCGGTCTCTGACAGCGTCCATTTGGAGGTAGTGGATTGGGGCGGGGAAGGACCCACACTGATCCTGCTTACTGGTCTTGGCCATACAGCCCACGTCTTCGACGGGTTTGCGCCGCGACTAACTTCCTACCTCCACGTCATGGGCATGACTCGCAGGGGTGTCGGAGCGTCGAGCCGGCCGAAGAATGGCTACGACACGACGACACTCGTCCACGACATTGTCGCTGTGCTCGACTCACTTAGGCTCGCGAAGGCTTCATTTGCGGGGCATTCGTTCGCCGGCAGCGAGCTCAGTGTCCTGGCAGCCCGATTTCCCGCCCGCGTCGAACGACTGATCTATCTCGATTCCGGCTTCGATTATCGGCAGATGCTCGACCGCATCGGCGTGGCAACTGCCCGCGGGAGCCCCCAGCCTCCGGCGGCGACGTACCACCTACCACCGTGGACTGTGGCCGATTGGACGCTCTACGCCGAGCGTAGCTCGGGAGCCGGATTCCCTCCATCCGAAGTGCGGCAAATGTCCCAGGTCGGTCCCGGTGTCGGCCCCGATGACGTGATCCAAGGCCCGGCGACCGATCCCGAGGTCCTACGCGCGATGTTGGCTGGCATCGAACCGGCGCCGCTCAAGGCCATCCGCGCCCCCACCCTTGCGATCTATGCCGTACCGACCTCAGCTGAGGTCATGTATCCCTCCTGGTATGCGTTCGACGACAGTGCGCGGGCGCAGGGCCAGAGAGTCTATTCCGCTGTGTCAGCGGAGCACGCGGTGCAACGCGCACGGTTCCATCGCGAGGTGGCAGGGTCACGCCAGGTCATTATCACCGGAGCCAGGCATTATGTCTTCCTGACGCACCCAGGCGAGGTAGCGAACGAGATCCTTTCCTTCATGCTAAGCAAGTGAAGAATTGCCTCATGATCAGTCGGTCCATGCATGGGGATCGAACTCGTGTGCGGCCTAACAAGCGCTTGAAGCTGGCGGCGCGCGTAGATTAGGGAATGAATCTTTCGTCAGCGCGCCGCAGCTTAAGCGCGATCCGTTAGGCAGCGCACAACCTCAAGGGTGCTCGTCGCCATCACGATGGCTCGTCCCGGTACCACTGCCGTCACACTGGCAACCGCTCTCTTATTCTGGCCTTTGTGCCTCAACGGGCAGCGAGCGTCGGAGCTTCTGGCCGATGCTCTCACCCAAGTCCGTGCCCATAGACTCGACAGCGCCATCACTCTCCTTCACACGATCACAAGCTCCGGCCAGGCGGATTCGTCTGAGCGGGCCGAGGCCTTTCTGTGGCTCGGCGTGGCAACCTTCTACAAAGGTCAGGCCTCGGCGGCTGCTGGGTCTTTTAGAAACGCTCTCGGAATTGATCCCTTGCTGACGCCGGCCGGAGTCCTCGTCAGCCTCGACTCCGGATTGGCTGCACTTTGGGAGAACGAGCAGACCTACGCGCTGTGCGAAGAGGCTCTCCCCGCGTGGCTCCCACCCTCTGGTTCGTCCACGACAGAAAACCCGCTGAACTCGGGAGCACGAGCCGCGCAGGTCCCCACTATCGTTTCTGGCCCACGGCTCTGGTATCCGGATAACCTGCGACGCGCAGGTATTCAAGGCCGTGTTCTGGTGCGCGTCATCGTAGATACTCTAGGTCGCGCCGAACGAGGGTCGGTCCGCGTTATCTGGACCGCTCATCGTGATCTCAATAAGCCAGTAATCGAGTACATGGAGCATGCGCGGTTTAGTGCCGCCATCTTGAGTGCCAGACGAGCGCGTTCCTGCGTCGTGTTGCCTGTGGACTTCAAGATCAGCCGCCATCGGTGACCGCGCTGCCTAACAAGCGCTTGAAGCTGTCGACGCGCGTAGATTAAGGAATGAATCTTTCACCAGCGCGCCGCAGCTTAAGCGCGATCCGTTAGGCAGCCCATTCAACCGATGCTTTGGGAGTGAAGGGAGGCAGAAATGAAGGCCACACACAGCGGGCCCACAATCGTCTTTGTGGTTTGTTGCGTTGCCGCGCTTTCGGCGTTGGCATTGAGCGTTCCTCAGGCTGCCGCCCAAGAGCGTGCAGCGTTCGACGCCTTTTTCGACACGGTCACCCGGGCAGAAGGTGAGTTGTTTCGAGGTCGTGCCGAACCCCTCAAGGCCCTCTGGTCTCGCGCGTCCGACGTCACACTCTTTGGCGTCTCCGGCGGGAGCGGTGACCATGGTTGGGATCAGGTCGGACGACGACTCGACTGGGCGAGTACACAGTACTCCGAGGGCTCCCTGACGATCGAGCGAATTGCGTCGTACGTAGATGGGAATCTCGGCTACGTGGTACAGCGTGAGAAACTGCGCTTCACGGTCCCAGGCCGCTCTTCGGAGTCGATACTCGAGATCCGAGCCACCTGGATCTTTCGACGCGAGCGAATTGGCTGGCGCGTGATTCATCGCCAAGCGGATCCACAGATGAAGCGTCAAGGTCCCGCTGAGGTGACGAGGTGACTGTCGAACAACGCAGAGCTCTGAGATGAAATGACTCGCCTTGTGGCGGGGGCTGCCCAACGAGGAGTTATAGCTGACGGCGCGATGCAAGCGGACCCTCGCTGATCTAGGCGTTTCGTGCGTGGCTGCCTAACAAGCGCTTGAAGCTGGCGGCGCGCGTAGATTACGGAATGAGTCTTTCTTCAGCGCGCCGCAGCTTAAGCGCGATCCGTTAGACGGCGCCTAACTAATAGTGAAGGCCAACATGGAAGCGATGACGACTAGCCAAACGAGGCCTTTGGCCGCGTGTGTTACCGGGGTGATTGCTCTGCTCCTCCTCCCGGCGTCAGCGCTCACGGCGCAGCATTCTGCCGCCCAACATCGCGCGGCGGCCGAAAGTGTCCTCGCCGTCGCGCAGCGGGCAGCGTCGCTGATCCCCGACACCGCGGCTGCGCGTGCAGCGGGGTTCGTGCCCATCGAAGAGCTTGGCATACCGGACCACAACCCGTTTCAGGGCCAACATTGGTACAGCGCGCGGCGCGCAGACACACTACCCGATGTCCCCCTCGGGACGCCGGCGTTCGTGATGTTCGCCCCAGTGAACGGAACGCTGCAGCGTATCGCCGTCGCCTACTCCGCCCGGCTCTTGATTGAGGCGCCCACGCCGACGGCACTGGGTGGTGACTCCTCGGCAATGTGGCACGCCCATGTCCTGTGCCACCTCCCCTCGCCGACTGGTCGCCCCATCGTCGATCAAGTCCCCGATACGTCCGCTTGTCGCGCAGGCGGCGGCGTCCCTGTGCCGCGCAAGACGGTGATGGTCCACGTCTGGACAGACGTTCCCAATCCAGAGGGCGTTTATGGGCACGATAACCCGGCGCTTCCGTTTATCGTGCTCGGGCTCACGCCGCCCGCAATGGCGGACCTCCACGATCCGGTGCGGTCGAGAGCGGCGCGAGCGCTGGCGCTCGCGCTGGGGGAGGCGTGGGGGGCACAGCTCGAGAACGCCCATCTCATTGAGCAAGCGAACACCAACGTTGCGCTCGGCGATTCCCTGCACGCACATCGCGCTGCGATCGCGGCGCTGGTTCGCCAACTGCGCCAGGGAGATCTCGCCCACGACCGACGCCTTTACGACCGGATCGCGGGGCGGCTCCGCGCCGAAGGGGAGTCGGTGGAGCGTGTTTACGAGGAAATGGCGACATCGAGCGCGCGGGCGCTCCTGCGTCGCCAGTACCAGGCTACGTTGTCTACGAGCGCGATGATGTAAGTCCGGCCGTGCGCCGTCTAACAAGCGCTTCAAGCTGCCGGCGCGCGTAGATTAGGGAATGAATTTGTCTTCAGCGCGCCGCAGCTTAAGCGCCATCCGTTAGGCAGTGCGCGATCTCTTGCGTGGCTTCGAGGCTTCTTGGAGATTGTGTTCATGGCCAAGCCTAAGGTCGACTACCGCAGTCTGAGCGTCCCCGAGCGCCTCGATCTCGTGGAGGACATCTGGGATAGCATCGCTCAGGACGCAGAGAATCTGGAACTGACGCCGGAGGAGCGTGCCGAACTCGATCGCCGTTTGGCGGAGCACGAAAGGGATCCGAGTTCTGCGATTCCTTGGGAAACTGTAAAGGACGAGTTGTTTAGGCGCGGCGGGTGACGCCGCGCGTTGTCTTCCGGCCGGAAGCGCGCCGCGAGCTGTTCGAGGCCCGGCGTTGGTACGAAGAACGCATCGCAGGACTAGGCCTTGAGTTCGCTCGGGCGGTTGAGGGAGCCATCGACGCGATTCGCGCGCATCCCCAGAGCTTCCGTCAGGTACATGGCGAACACCGTCGCTGTTTGGTGCGCCGGTTCCCGTACTCGGTCGTCTATCGTCCGACCAGCACCGAAATCGTGGTTATTGCCGTGCAGCATCATCGCCGGGCGCCTTCCTCATGGCGCGGGCGCACCGCCTAACAAGCGCTTGAAGCTGCCGGCGCGCGTATTAGGGAATGAATCTTTCTTCAGCGCGCCGCAGCTCAAGCGCGGTCCGTTAGACGGCGGCACGCCCATATTGTCGCAACGAATGCTTTCTTCAACCGCTTGCTTCGTGGCGATCGCCACGCTCTCGGGCTGCCCGCCGCCAGGGGAAGGGTCCAAGGCTCAGGCCGGTTATCAGCGCGCGGCGCCGGTGCTTACCGCCCTCGCCGCATATCATGCGGAGCACCATAACTACCCTGATTCACTGGTTCAGCTCATGCCCGGCCTTGCGCGGAGCACGCTTCTCGCAGCCGCCGTGGAGTACCGCCACGCTGGGGACGATTTCGAGCTCAGTTTTCGCTACTTCGGGCCGGGCGTCAATGATTGCACATATCGTGGGTCCGAGCGAAAGTGGAGCTGCTCGGGCCACTTCTAGGATCGCCGCCGTCTAACAAGCGCTTGAAGCTGACGGCGCGCGTAGATTAAGGAATGAATCTTTCTTCAGTGCGCCGCAGCTTAAGCGCGATCCGTTAGGCAGCGGCTACGCACATGTCACCGCGGCGGTTTGCTCTCGCCTTGCTCCTTAGTCCGCTCCCGGCGCTCGCCGTTATTGCAGTCCTCCTCGACCTCCGCGACCGCTGGATGGCTGCCACACCTCCACGACCGCTTCCACTGCTCACCTTGCTCCAGGTGCATCTGAGCTGGATCGTCGACCAACTCCCTTGGGCCTACTTGGTCACGGCATTGATTGCACTTCCCGCATATGTATTCCTCACGAAGAGGGCACTCCCTAGGCTTCTCCCGACTCTCTTGTTCGGACTTGTTGCGGCCGTCGCCGCAATTTCACTGCGCTCCAGCTTGAGTCTCGACGCCTTGTACCTCGGGGCGCTTGGCGGTGTCGCGGGTGCACTCACCTACTGGGGCATCGCTCATGTCGCCCATCGAGACCCGAATGCCGCTGCCTAACAAGCGCTTGAAGCTGACGGCGCGCGTAGATTAAGGAATGAATCGTTCTTCAGCGCGCCGCAGCTTAAGCGCAATCCGTTAGGCCGCATACTAGGTTCCGTCTCACACATGCACGCCGGGTGAAAGCGATGCTGATGCACGTTGAGTTCTACAAGGCTGACATGGGCCGCCTGTGCGGCTGGGTCGCCACGCCGCCCCACCGTCGGCCGGTTCAAGGCTCGACGATGGCAGCCGGACGCGATCTGCCACACGACCTGACGCAGTTCACGATTGAGCGAGCGCTCAGGATCCGTGACGGATTCTGGGGGCTCTTGGCTCACGGCGGGTGGTTTGCGAGCGTTCCGGGGCGGCGGTCGACGAAGCCGGGGCGTGCGATCGTCCGGGCCCACCACGCGGCACTGGTGGCGGTCGAGGGCGTCGTCAACGGACACTACCTCGCCTGGCAGCGCGGAACCGCCACCCCGCTCAAACCGGAGCTCGATGAGATGTACGCCCGTTGGCGGACGCTCCCGGTTGGGGAGCGGCTCGCACTCGAGTGGCGGGTGTATCCAGTCCCGCGATCGGTTCCGCAGGGCCAGCGGCATCGCGCGGGTCGTCGCGGCCGCCGGCTCCATACACGCGGTGCGGCCTAACAAGCGCTTGAAGCTGGCGGCGCGCGTACAATATTGAATGACTACTTTTTCTTCAGCGCGCCGCAGCTTAAGCGCGATCCGTTAGGCAGGGAGCCCGACATGACACGCGTTGCACTACTGCTCGCAGTAGCGTGGACCGGCCTCGGGCTACCAGCGCGGGCACAGGACTCCACCGCCACCCACTGGTGCGCGCAGCCACGCCCACAAGAACCCCTGCTGCGAGATGCACGTGGGCTCATTGCTCCTGCAGACTCTGCTTGGGCCAGACGCCGTCACGTGTTCCGCATTCCGCTCATCCCTGACGGCAAGATCGTTGTCATTCGTGACGACCGTGCTTGTCGCGAACACGCCAAGGCCTACGGGGACAAGATGCGTCGCGTCCAGGACCCAAGCTGGGCGGACAGACCTGTTCTCGTGGTCCAGGTTGGGGGTTTGTTCTTGGTGGACGACGTCCGTTCAAGAGATGGGGAATACCCATCCTGGAAGGCCATTCTGTTTGACGCGAAGGGAAGGCAGTTGCTTGAGTACGGTGCCGGAAGCTGACGGGCCGTGGTCGGGCCCCTGCCTAACAAGCGCTTGAAGCTGCCGGCGCGCGTAGGATATTGAATGACTACTCTTTCTTCAGCGCGCCGCAGCTTAAGCGCGATCCGTTAGGCGGCAACCGCACTCTATGGGCAGGTATCGAGTCTTCGCTTACGCTTCTTGTCTCAGCGCGGCGGTCGCGCTCGCGGCCCTGACGTTGTGGTATGTCTTTGCATGGCCAACGAGCGACGTGCGGACTCGCATGTACATCCTCCTCTACCTTCCTCCTGGTCCGGTCATGCCGTTCCTGCTCGTCGGCGCCTCCCTTTGCTTGGTGGGAGCCTCGCTCGTTCGGGTCAGCGGCTGGCGTGGTGGGTGGGCCGTCATGGGTGCCGTGGCTGGTGGCGGGTTCGGTGTGCTTCTCTTGTGGTCTCGCGTGCTCGGCCGCCTCGCTTGGCTGTACGACGAGCAGGTCACTGTGACGGGTCAGCTGACG
>Ga0209438_1000593_pt1 | contig 11357 bp, 7 predicted proteins | sample GraSoi_2013_20cm_FD_185825 | JGI IMG/M metagenome (GOLD analysis project Ga0209438, IMG submission 185825) | Grasslands soil microbial communities from the Angelo Coastal Reserve, California, USA - Sample 9_17_2013_20cm (SPAdes) (version 2) | ecosystem: Environmental > Terrestrial > Soil >...
GGTGCCGACCGTCTCGTTGATCGGATAGCCCGAATACGTGCGGAACACCATCCCGGCGCCGAGGCCGTGGCCGAGATCGACGTTCGCGCTCGTCGCGAACGCATGCGTGTTGTCGCGGTCGCAGCGCCCGTAATCGAGCCGCGGATTGCTGTCGACGACGATGTTCGCGACGTCGTGGCATTTCGCGAAGGTGTAGCTGACGCGGCCCGACCAGCGGTTCGCCATCCGCTTCTCGAGCTCGGCCTCCAGCGAATTGAAGTCGGAGTTGAGCGCGCTCCCAAGCTCGCGCGTCTGCTCCTCGTTGAACTGCGCGAACGTCGTGCTGCGTCCCGCCGCCGGCACCAGCGTGCCGCTCGGGTCGAACGCCGCCACGCCGCGCCGCGTCACGCGGCCCGTCGCGTCGACCGGGCCCTCGTTGAGGTCGATGACCGCCGTGTTGTCGCGCCCACGGTTGCCGACGTAGTCGATCGAGACGGCCATGCTGTTGGCGATCTCGCGCTTGATGCCCGTGCTGAACGCCCACGTGTACCCCATCCGGCGATCGCCGTCGACGATCGGCCCGGTCGTGGTGTTGTTGATCACGCCGCCCGCCAGGACCTGGTTGCGCAGGCCGACGAGGAACGCGCGGCATGCCGGGCTGACGACCGCTTCACCCGCCGTCGCTCCTGCGACAGGGTTCAGGCACGCGGTGGCGTTCGCGTCGCCGGCTCTCACGGGGAACGTGCCGGTGGTAATTGGCGACGTCACCTGCGTGGTGTCGTACGCCAGCGTCGGCGCAATCACCGCGCGCTGCAGCAGTGTCTGCAGGATAGCCAGTTGCTGATACTGGTAGACCTTGCCGACGCCGCCGCGGATGACCGTCTTACCGTCGCCGAACGCGTCATAGGCGACACCGAGCCGCGGCCCGATCGCGTCCTTCGTCTTCGGCGTCGCCTTCTGCCAGTCGTAGCGCGCGCCGATGTTCAGCGTCAGCTTCTTGCCGACCGCCCACTTGTCCGAGACAAACCCGCTGGCCCGGCGATCGATCTGCTTGAACTCGAACTGACCCATGCTGATCCCGAAGCGGTAGGGGTAAGTCAGCGGGTTCGCCGCGTTGAAGGGCGCGTTGCCGGGGAACGTGAACAGGCCGATGAAGTTCGCGGCGGTGCCCTGCGGCAGTGCGCCGTTGCGGCTCCAGGCGACGCCAGCCTTCAGGTTGTGGCCGCCCGTGATCCACGTCAACGTGTCGTCGAACGTGATGTCGCGAATCAGGTCCTGCGCGTAGGTGTTGCGCGGGCCTGCGATGTAGTCGGGGTGCGTGTTCTGCGAGCCGACGTCGAACGGCTCGAGACCGTGGAAGCCGATGAACTTCCAGTTGCTGTCGAACAGCGGCCGCGGCCCCTGCAGCAGGCTCTCACGCACGTGCCCGATCTTGATCTCGTTCGTCGTCTTGTTGTTCAGGACCGACGCCAGCGAGCCGCTGAACACCTGGTCTCCCGCATCGTTTTCATAGCGGGCGGCGTCGAGGATCGCCTTGTCGTCTTCGATGGTGTCGCGCTCGGTGATGATTTTTTCGCGCGTCCAGCGGAAGCTGACCTGGTTGTTTCCGCTCAGGTGATAGTCGAGCCGCAGGAACGTATTGGGCCCCGAGAACTTCGTCGTCGTCGAATAGGAGACGGCGAGCGGCGCGGCCTGCGCGGGGAAGTTGAGGTTCGCCGCCTCGCTGGCGTTCGTCCCTTCGTAGTTGAAGAAGAAGAACGCCTTGTTCCTGACGATCGGGCCTCCGATGCTGCCGCCGTACACGTTGCTTCCCGAGTTGGGGTTCGATTCGCCCGCCTGCTTCAGGAAGTAGTCGGTCGCCTGCAGCTTGTTGTCCTGGTAGTACTCGAAGACGCGGCCCGCGAAGTTGTTGGTGCCGCTCTTGGTGACGCTGTTGACGACGACGCCCGTGGAGCCGCCGTACTCGGCGCCGTACTGGTGCGTCTGCACCTGGTACTCGGCCATCGAGTCGAGCGAGACGCGCGCCTGTGTCCCTTGCGAGCCGCCGCGGCGCGAGTCGTTGTCGTTCTGGCCGTCGACGAGGAAGAGGTTGTTGGTCGTCGCCTGGCCGTTCGCGCTGAACTGCCCGCCCTCGAACGATCCAACCTGCAGCGTCGGCACGAGGCCGGGAATGGTTTGCATCAGGCTGAACTGGCTGCGGTTCGCGCTCGGCAGCGAGTCGATCTCGTTGCTCGTGATGTTGGTGCCGATGCGGTTCGAGGTGGATTCGACCAGAGGCGCCTCCCCCGTCACGACCAGCGTTTCCGCAACGCCCGCGATCGACAGCGTCAGCGGGACGGTGAGCTCCTCGCCGACGCGCACGGTCATGCCGTTGCGCACCATCGGCTGGAAGCCGGAGAGGTCCGCCTTCACCGTGTAGGTGCCGGGCAGCAGCTGCGGGATGACGTAGCGTCCCGTGCCGTCGGTCACCGCCTCGCGCGTGAGGCCGGTGTCCTCGCTGGTGACGGTGACGGTCACGCCCGGAAGCACCGCTTTCTGCGCGTCCATGACAGTGCCGTTGATTTCGGCTCGCCCGCCCTGCGCGAGCGCCGGCGCCGCGGCGCCGAGGATGGAGCATGTGAGTAGCCACCCGACCACGAAAAAGCTTGGTCGGGCAGGCAGCAAAAATCGCCGAAGGGTCCGCATCGAGGCCTCCTTGAAACGTGCAAAGCTTGCAAAGGAAACACGCCGCCGATCGGAAGTACCGGAGGGTCGGGGGGGCACATTAGAGCCACGCGCTACTGCTGTCAAGGCGGGCGTGCGCGGAATCCCTATTCCGCGCGGCCCGTGTCCATCAGCCGTTTCAGGCGGGTTACCTGCGCGCCGAGCACCGCATCCACTGCGGGAGCCAGCGCCTGGAGCCCTCCGGGGGCATACCCTCCGACAGCATAGGTGAGCGTGATCGTCGTCTTGTTGCCCGTCTGCATGAACGCCCATGTCATCGTTCCGCTGACCGCGAGCTCCTGCAGGGGGCCGAGGCCGCCGGTGAGGCGCAGCAGTTTGCCGAGGTCCGCGTACACGACGGTCATGTGGCGAACGCCGCCGTTCGGAAGCTGCTCGCAGAAGCAGCCGCCTGGCCGCGCGTCGATCGTCAGGTTCGTGGACCTGCCGGAGAACGTGTGGCTCGGGTCCCACCACGTGCCGATGCGATCGGTGAGCGTCTGGTACGCGGACCACCCCGGTGCCGACACCTCGATGACATGGCGCACCGTGAAGCCGGCTGCGGTGACGTCCACGACGGCCGCGCGGACGTCGGTCGCCGTCAACGCGACGAACGCGGCTGCGCCGGCGATCAGCAGATGTCGCATCAGCGTCCTCCAAGCGATTCCCGCAGCGCGTTCCGATCGACAGGCCTCCCCTTGATGACGACCTGCGAGATGCGCCGCGTGTTCGTGATGTCGTCGAGCGGGTTGCCGTCGAGCACGACGAAGTCGGCCTGCTTGCCTTGCGCGAGCTCGCCGGTGTTGCGGAGCCGCAGGTAGTCGGCGCCGGTGCTGGTCGCGGCGACGATCGCCTGCATCGGCGACATGCCGGCCTCCACCATCAGCTCGAGCTCGCGATGTTCGGCGAAGCCGAACGGATCGTCCTGCAGGCCCGTGTCGCCGCCGAGGACGATGCGGGCGCCCGCGGCGGAGAGTTTCGCGAGGCTGCGCTGCAGGATGGCGTAGCGGTCGCGCGCGGCCGATGCCTGCGCGGGCGTGCGGCCGCCGTACCCGGCGAGGACCTTCGCGACGAGCTCCGGCCCGATCGCGTCGCGCGCCGGTCCGTTCAGCCAGGCGGCGAGCGCCGGGGGCGGCTGGGTGTTGCGGCCGCGCTCGGCGTTCTGCAGCGTCGGCATGATGACGACGCGCCGTTTCACGATCGCCTGCACCACCTCGTCGTCCATGTCCTTGTCGCGCACCATGTGCGTGAAGCCGTCGATGCCGGCGGCGACGAGGCCTTTCGCGTCGGCGAGGTAGAAGACGTGCGCGTTGACGCGGATGCCGTGGCCGTGCGCTTCGTCGATGACGGCGCGATAGAGCGGGGCGCTCAGCTCGGGCGCCCGGCCGTTGCGGTCGTCCACCCAGATCTTGATGAAGTCCACCTTCTGCGCCGCCAGCTCGCGCACGTCGCGGCGCCCTTCGTCCTCGGTCGTGACGTCGTACGCGATGCCGCGGTACGTGTCCGCGCCGGGCCCGGCGTTCGGCGCGCCCATGCCGCGGCCTGCGGTGAAGAGACGCGCGCCGCCAAGACGGCCGGCCGCCTGGTCGTCTCGAATCCTGAACGCCGCGTCGCCGGGATCGATCCCTTCAGAGACGACGGTGCTGACGCCGAAGTAGAGCGCGCGATTGAGGTCCGCGACAATCGCGTCGCGCCCGTAGTTCTCCGGGCGATACGTTGCGCCCTTCTGAAAGCCGGTGTGCGTGTGGATGTCGATCAGCGCCGGAATGACCGTCTTGCCTGCGAGATCGACGCGCGCGGCGCCGGCCGGCGCCCTGACGTCGCCTTGCCTGCCGACGCGCGTGATGGTGCCGTTCTCGACGACGAAGGCGGAACGCTCGATGGCGGGCCTGCCGTCGCCGGGAATCAGGCGCGCGCCTTCGTAGAGCGTCGCCTGCGCGAATGCGGAACCGGGGGATGCCATCACGAGCGCGAGGCAGAGGAGCGTCTTCACACGGCGGATTATAGGGCGGACGCGTGCTATCCTTGCGCCGCCGGGAGGGGCGCGAGATGGTCAAGACTGCGTTCGCCGCCATTGCCGTGGGTGTGTGCTGTTCGGTCGTCACCGCGGAGGCGCGCGTGACGCGCATCGAGATTCTGAAGACCGAGCAGGTGGATCCGTCGCCGGCGACACCCGGAGTGACGCAGACGCCGCCCTACGAGCGCCTGAGCGGCAAGTTCTACGGCGAGCTCGATCCCGCCGATCCGAAGAACGCGCTCATCACCGACATCCAGTTCGCGCCCCGCAACGCGCGCGGTAAGGTCGAGTACGTCGGCACGTTCTCGCTGATGAAACCACTCGATCTCTCCAGGGCCAGCGGCGTGCTGATCTACTCCGTCGTCAATCGCGGCAACGGGGTCGCGTCGGCGAGCCCAGAGGGACACATCTCGCTGGTGAGCGGATGGCAGGGCGATGTCGTGCCGTCGGCCACCAACCAGACGATTCAGGTCCCTCGCGCCAGGAACCAGGACGGCAGCAGCATCACCGGGCCTCTCGTCATCCGGATCCTCGAACAGAGCGGTAACACCGCAGCGTTGATCATCCCGCGTGCGACGCCGTCCCCCTATCCAGCGGCGACGCTCGACACGACGAAGGCGGCGCTCGTGTCGGCCGTGTCGGAGAGCGTCACGGGCGTCAAGAGCGGGCTGGTGAAGATTGCCGCCTCGGACTGGGCGTTCGCGACGTGCGAGAAGACGCCGTTTCCCGGGACGCCCGATCCTGCGCACATCTGCCTGAAGAACGGCTTCAATCCCGCGCTCCTGTACGAGCTGCAGTACACGGTGAAGGATCCGCTGGTTCTCGGCATCGGCTTCGCGGCCACGCGCGATCTCAACTCGTTCTTCCGCTACGAGAAGAAAGACGACTCCGGCACGGCCAATCCTGTTGCCGCGGCGGTGCGGTGGGCGATCTCGGAGGGCAGCTCGCAGTCGGGGACGTTCCTGCGGGCGCTCATCCGGCTCGGCTTCAATCAGGACGAACAGGGGCGCCTCGTCTGGGAGGGGAGCAATCCGAACATCGCCTCGCGCGTGCTCGACATGAATCGCCGCTTCGCGCTGCCGGGAGGTGCGGTCGACTTCTACGAGCTGGGTACCGAAGCGCCGGTGTGGTGGGAAGACTGGAACGACGCCCCGCGGGGACGCGGCACGTCGGGATTGCTCGACCGCTGCCGTGCCACCAACAGCTGCCCGAAGATTCTGGAGACGTTCGGCAGCAGCGAGATCTGGACGCTGCGCGCGTCGTTCATGCTCGTCGGCACCGACGCGAAGGCTGACATCCCCATCCCGGACAACGTTCGCCGCTACTATTTCGCGGGCGTCACGCATGGGGGCGGCCGTGGCGGGTTCAGCACCGCGGTGACGAAGAACGAAGACTGCGAGCTGGCCGTGAATCCTGCGCCGAGCGCCCCCATGCGCGCCGCGCTGATGCAGTCGTTCGTGGCCTGGGTCACGAAAGGCACGCCGATGCCGCCGAGCCGGTATCCGACGATCGCGGATGGTGTGCTGGTGGAGGACACGATCGCGGCGATGGGATTCCCGAAAATTCCCGGAAGGCCGTCACCCGAGCATCTCGTGCATCCGCTGCTCGACTACGACCTCGGGCCGCACTTCAAGTATCAGGATGCCTCAGGCTTTCTCGCAGCCGCCCCGAAGTTGAAGCAATCGCTGCCGCAGCGTGTGGTCAGGGTCGATGCGGATGGCAACGAGGTGTTCGGCATCAAGTCGCCGCTGCAGCAGGCGCCGCTCGGCACCTATACGGGGTGGAACCTCATCGCATCGGGACCGCTCAAGGGCCATGTCTGCGGCAACAGCGGCGGCTTCATCCCGTTCGCGAAGACGAAGGCCGAACGCGTGGCGAGCGGCGACCCGCGGCCGTCGCTGGAGGAGCGGTATCGCTCGCACGACGAATACGTGGAGCTGGTGCGCAAGGCCGCGGGCAAGCTCGTAGAGGAGCGGTATCTGCAGCAGCATGACGCCGACGCCATGGTCAAGCAGGCGGCGGCCGGCGATGTCCTGCGCTGAGCGGCGGTCCGTTCCTCGCCGCTGAAGGGAACGCCGGCGGCTCGATGCGTTTCGCCCTGGGAGCGCGACACGTCGCCGCCGCCGCGGCGACGCTAAGCGTTCATGGTTGCACGCACCGGCACGGTCCCCCAGTGACGGGGACGGCGGGTTGCGCCCACCGCGGCCATCCGTTACGATCGGGTTCGTACCTGCGCGAGCGCGCGTATACGTAGAGGCCGACCTTCAGGTCGGCCTCGCGACCCACCAGATTCCTCAGTAGCTCAACGGCAGAGCATCCGGCTGTTAACCGGAGGGTTGCTGGTTCGAATCCAGCCTGAGGAGCCAATCCTTTCATTATTTACGGCGATCAAGAGTGTGAACAATTTCGGCGATTGAGCATCCGGTGCGAACCGGAGTGTACGGTTCGCGCAAGTAACTACCCGTGAGCTGTGCGCCATTTCGGTCTTCTGTTTCGGCTTTGCGTTCGATGAACCTTCCCTACAAAGTCCAACTGAGCTGAGACTCAACGCTCGCGCGAGAAGTTCTTGCGCTCGAAATGAGAAGCCCGGTAAACGGCGTGCACATGATCTTTGGCGTAGGACAGGCGGCCGTCGACGCCCGACGGCCGTCACCGATCGTTTGTCACGAAACAACTGGATACTTACATGCTGCAGATCGCGAAAGCGGCGACGGTACCCGTGAAATCCGATGATGCGACCTGCCAACCGACGGCTGTCATCCCGAACGCGGTCGCTCCTGTCTCATCCGAGATGGGATAGCTCTGTCGAAGTTTTGCTTCGTGCAGACCGTCGCCACTCTCCGCGAATCCGCCGCCCCCGATCAGTCTTTCTCCCGCCAGGCAGAACGCCCGCGTCATGCCGACGTCTTGTGCCGTACGGTAGTTGACGTTCACGAACGCGGCGGTGCCAGCAGGTCCCTGCGGTCCCAATTCTCCCTGTGGTCCCGCGAGGCCACGTGGTCCCGCCGATCCCGCTGATCCCTGGATACCCTGTGGACCGATCGGCCCAATCGGACCAGTCTGGTTCCAACTGATCGGATTCTCGCCGAGCGCGGACGTGGTGTTGCACTGGCTGAAGTTGTCAACGACTCGAAGAGTTCCTGTCTGCTTCTGATAGCACCCCTTGATCACGCCACCTGCTCCTGGAATTACCGCCCATGCGACCGTGGCTCCTGCGAGGACCATCACACCGACGAAACAAGATTTGCGCAGCGTTCTCATCACATCCCCCCGTCATTTGCGTCGCTGACTGCCCTCGTCCGAAGAAGACGCGTGGGCGGTTGCGGTCGTTCGCGGAGGGAAGGGCAATGGGCATGCCGCCAATCACGGAGCGAAGGGGAACGGAGAGAACGACAAAGAGGCGTGTATTTGAGCTGTCGGGTGATACGAGTGAGCAAGAAGAACGGTGTGATGAACCGCGAGCGCCATCATTCGTGATAGTGCCTATCAAAGGAGATATGCCGCTCGCGCCGGCAACGACCGGCACGACCCGGCGTCACGGGCACGACCGAGCAGCGTGTGCGCTTGATCGTGAAAGCCGAGTGCGTCGGCGGCAGTCGCCAGCTCGAACAGCGTGAAGTCGTCGAGCATGCCGAAGAACGGCTCGAAGTTGAATGTGCTGCCGCTCTCGAACAGACGGCAGGCTTCGGCGAAATGGCTCGGATCATCATCGACCCGCGCCAGGCCGGCAAGCGCCTCCACCACCACGTGCCCGCACGACCGCGTGCGCGGCCGGCCTCGACTCTGGCTGAGCACTTGGTGAAATGCGGCCCGCGCGGCCACGCGATCTCCTTCGTCCAGAGCGCTCCGGCCCAACACGACGAGCGCGTACGCCCGGAAAGTATCGCGGTATGCATGGTCCGACCGCTCTGCCGACTCGACTCCAGCGAGGGCATGAGCGCGCGCGGCGGCGACATCTCCCTCGAGCCGCATCACTTCCCCGACATATGCGGACGCGCCCGAACATGGATACCGCGCGGGACGGGCCTCGGTCTCGCACGCGCGAGTGAAGGCATGGCGCGCTTCCGGCAGGGAACCGAAGCAGAGATGTGTGACGCCCAGCGCAAGCCACGCCATTCCGGAGCGGGGATCCAGATCGAGCGCGCGCTGCAGCAGCGGCAGGGCCCGATCGCGCCGCCCCAGGAAGAGGAGCGAGCACCCGGCGAAGTACGGTGCCCCCGGATTGGCGCGATCGATCTCGCTCGCCCGCGCGTGCGCGTCGGCGATTCTGCCGCAGTAAGGCGTAGCCCCGCCACATGTGCGCGTCGGCGCTGCCGGGATCGGCGTCGATGGCGCGGCTCGCAAACTGTAGTGCACGCTCCAGATCCTCGGGATCCGGCCTGGCGATCGAACGAAAGCCGTACGCATTCGCGAGCGCAGAGAGCACCGGTGCGTAATGGCCATCGATCGCGACCGCACGCTCGAGCAGCTCGCGCGCCTGCTCGACCGCGCCTTTGTCGAGGCGATCGAGCAGCAACTGCGCACGCGCAAGGAATTCCTGCACATCAGCGGTGGTGCGCGGCCCGGTCCCGGGCGAGGCCGAGTAGCCCAGCGATGACGCGATGGTGTTGACGAGCGCGTCGTGCATCGAGAACAGATCGTCAACCCGGCAATCCATGGTTTCGCTGGCTACATTTCTCGCGGTGGAAACTTCGACCAGTCGCGCGGTGACTGTCACCGCAGCGCCAGACCGCTGCACGCTGCCCGACACGACCCAGCCGCAACCGAGCCGCAACCCGGCTGCGACCGCCTCGGTCGAACCATCGATCGTCCGCAACGCCTCCGAGATGCCGAGTGTCTTCTCGCGCGCGATGACAGTCAGGCCGCTCACCCGCGCCAGCGAAGTACGGATAGCGTCCGTGACGGCGCTGCCCATCCAGTTCGACTCCGCGTCTCCCGTCAGATTTTCGAACTCGAGGACCGCGAGCACTTTCGGGAGGTCCGTGATGACGCGCCCTTCGAGCACGTCTTCGATGTCTCTCAAAAGAGACGCGGCCGTTGGTTGACGTCCCGATCGGTCGCGGGCGAGCGCACGCCGGAGCACCGCCTGAAACGCGGGCGGCATCCTGGCACCTTCGAGCGCGTCGAAATCAGCGTCGCGCATCATGACCGCCGCCATGCTGTCGAGCGGAGACTTGCCACAGAACGCCGGCCGGCCGCTGAGCATCTCGTAGAGCACCGCGCCGACCTGGAAGACGTCGGTCCGCTCGTCGAGCGACTCTTGCAGCAACTGCTCGGGCGCCATGTAGCCGATGGTTCCCGCAAGGCCGGTGTCGGTCGTGAGGGTGATCGCTCCTATGCCTGTGGGCGCGGCGTCCGGGATTGCCGGCGCCGCGGCCAACAGGTGCTTCGCGAGCCCGAAATCGAGCAGCTTCGCGCTGCGCGGGCCCGTCACCATCACGTTCTCGGGCTTGATGTCGCGGTGCAGGATGCCGGCCGCATGCGCATGCTCCAGCGCCTCGAGTAGACAGCGCGCGATCGCCACGCACTCCGAGACCGGCAGCGGACCGCCGGCCAGCCTGCGCCGCAGCGTATCGCCGTGGACGTACTCCATGGCGATGAACGCTTCTCCGTTGGCCTCCCCCGTTTCGTAGAACGTCGCGATGGCCGGGTGCTGCACTTTCGCACAGGCCTCCGCTTCGCGCATCAGGCGGAAGCGCAACTCCGGCGTAAAGCGCTGAGGAAGGAGCTTGAGCGCGACATCGCGCCCAAGGGCGAGATCGCGCGCGAGGAATACCTCACCCATGCCGCCCGCACCGAGCCAGTCCTTGAGTTGGTAGTGGCCGATCGTCCCAAGGAGCCGCCGCCGTGTGCCCGCATCGGTGCCCGGCGCCGCTGAGGTGTCGCTCGAAGCGGGGGTCGAGCTCACGGATAGAAGATCGCCGGTGAAAGCCGCTGCCTTCAGCAGCGTTTCAGCCTGGCAGAGGAGGTCGGGATCTCCGGCGCACGCGGCATGGAGCCAGGTTGCGCGGAGCGTCGGCGCCTGCTCCAGAGCCTGTCCTACGCACGCCTTCACGGCCTGCCAGCGCTGATCGTCCATCGATATCGGTTCTGCGTGATGCCAACTAGCCGCGAGCTCTGAATGGCCGGAGAACTGGTGAGACGACACTGCAGCCTATAACGACCAGGATGGCGAGTCGAGGCAATTGACGAACAGCGGGGGCACCTCTCGCATTTGATGGCGCTGGGCATCAGAAACATAGCGGCGCCCGACATCAACGCCGGTCGAACTCGCGCATTTCCGAGCGCACGGCATGGCTCGCTTCAATGGCCGCCCTCGTTTCCATCGCGTCTTGCCCCGTTCCCTGGTACCCGATCGGCTGATACAGAAAGAACATCGTCGCGTTATCGGTGACCGGGGGTTCGCCAATGACTTCGATGGTATGCCACAGCTCGTGCCCCATCGACCCCATCACCTCAGTCGACGACCTTGCGAATTCGACCTCCACCCAGAGCATCCGGTGGCCGCCGCCTGTCGACACCGCATGAAAGCAGGCCCGCACGCCATTGCCGCAAACGCGCGTCAACGTCGGGGGAGGGCCCAGCGCCGAACGACGCGCCGGCAAGAACTCTCGCTTGTGATTGGCACGCTATCGCGCCCGATAGTGATGTCGACGACCGC
>Ga0209438_1000594_pt1 | contig 11331 bp, 5 predicted proteins | sample GraSoi_2013_20cm_FD_185825 | JGI IMG/M metagenome (GOLD analysis project Ga0209438, IMG submission 185825) | Grasslands soil microbial communities from the Angelo Coastal Reserve, California, USA - Sample 9_17_2013_20cm (SPAdes) (version 2) | ecosystem: Environmental > Terrestrial > Soil >...
CCCGCACATCTCCACCGGCGCGATGCTTCGCGATGCGGTGCAGGCAGGGACGCCGCTCGGCCGCGAAGTGGGAGCCATCATGGAGAGCGGCGGGCTCATCGATGACGAGGTCATCACGCGCGTGGTCACCGAGCGTCTCGCGCAGCCCGATACGAGCGGGGGCTTCCTGCTCGACGGCTATCCGCGAACGATTCCGCAGGCGGAGGCGCTCGATCGGATCGTCGCCGGCCGCGCGCCGCTCGTCATCATCGACATCGTGCTGACGGAAGCCGAAGTCATCCGCCGGCTCGCGTCGCGCACGGTCTGCGCCGAGTGCGGCACCAACGCGACCGGCGAGGGCGATGTGTGTCACGACTGCGGCGGCCCGCTGGTGCCGCGCGCGGACGACCGCGAACAGGTCGTGCTCAACCGGCTCGAGGTCTATCGGAAGCAGACCGAACCGCTGGTGCGGTATTACGGCGGCCGCCCCACCTATTGCCGCATCGACGGGGCTCGTCTGCCCGACGACGTGACGGCCGATATCGTCCGCGCGGTGGAATCCGCGACGCGCGATGGCAGTGAGGGAGGGACGGGCTGAAGGGAAGACGGGAATGGCGATACGTGTTGTCCGCCTCGGGGAGCCGCGGGCTCGCGGCGAGGGCGTGCGCATCGGCACGGTGCGGCTGCTCCCGCGCGGCGTGAAGAAAGAGGACTACGCACGGCGGGATTTCTTCGACCTCTGGCTGCCGGAGGTCGCGCCCACGCGCGGGCTCGTCGCCTACGCACAGGCCAAGCCGTGGACCGATGCGCGCTGGGCCGCGTTCCGGAAGAAGTACCTCGGGGAGATGCAGCGGCCGGAGGCGCAGCGCGTGATCGCGCTGCTCGCGGCGCTCGGCCGGCAGACGAACTTCTCGATCGGCTGCTACTGCGAGAACCCGTGGCGGTGCCACCGGTCGGTCCTCGGCGAGCTGCTGCGCGAGCGCGGCGCGAAGGTCGCTATCCCGCGTTCCGCATCCCCGCGGCGATCCCGTTAACAGTCACGACGAACGCGGCGCGGAGCCGCTCGTCGGCGTCTCCCTCCCGGAGCCGCCGCAGCACCTCGATCTGCACGAGGTTGATGGGATCGACGTACGGGTTGCGCACGTCGATCGACCGCTGCAGCACCTGGTTCTCCGCGAGCAGCTGCTGGTGGCCGGTCACGTCGAGGGTCGCGCGGACGGCGCGCGCGAGGCGGCCGCGCAGGTCGGCCCCGAGGGGACGCAACGCGTCGGGCGCCAGGCGGCGTTCGTACTCGGCGGCGATGCGCGCATCCGTCTTCGCCAGCACCATCGCGGTCAGGTCCATGACCGAACGGAAGTGCGGCCACTCGCGATACATCCGCCGCAGCTCGTCGAGCTCGCCGCGCTGCGCCGCCCGCTCCAGCGCGTCCTCGGTGCCGAGCCAGGCACCGAGAATGAGGCGCGTCTGCGTCCACGAGAACTGCCACGGGATGGCCCGGAGCGCCGCGATGCCGGCCGTGGCCTTGCGCCGCGCCGGCCGGCTGCCGATGTTGACGTGCTCCAGTTCCGGCAGCGGCGTCGCCGTCCGGAAGTACTCGAGGAACGACGGGTTCTCGTGCACGTACCCGCGATACGCGCGGGCGCCGTCGGCCGACAGCCGATCCATGCACGCGCGCCACCGCTCGTGCGGCGGCGCCGCCGGCGTCAGCCACGCGTCCAGCGTCCCGCTGGTGTACACCTCCATCGTCCGCGTCGCGATGCCCGGCAGCCCGAACAGCGCCTGCATCATCTCGCCCTGTTCGGTCACGCGGATGGTGCCGTCGATCGACCCGCTCGGCTGCGAGCGGAGCGCGAGGTAGGTCGGACCGCCGCCACGCCCCACGCTGCCGCCGCGGCCGTGGAACAGCGTCACGTCCACGCCGCTGCGCCTGCAGGTGTCGACGATGGCTTCCTGCGCCTTGTACAGCTCCCACGCCGCGCTCAGGCGTCCGACGTCCTTCGACGAGTCGGAGTAGCCGACCATGACCTCCTGCCTCCCGCCGATCGACGCCCTGTAGGCGTCCACGCAGAGCACGCGTGCGACGACATCGGGCGCGCGGCGCAGGTCATCGGCGGTCTCGAACAGCGGCACCACGCGCAGCGGACGTTCGACGCCCGCGGCCTGCTGGAGCACGGTGACGGCGAGAATGTCGGACGCCTGCCGCGTCATCGTGATCACGTAGGCGCCGAGCGACTCGCGCGGGATGCGGGCGATCGTGCGGAACGTGTCGAGCACGTCGGCAACCTCGTCATCGCCGGAGTCGAGGTCCGGAACGACGGGACGGCCGCCCCGCATCTCGCCCGCCAGGAACTCCACGCGGCGCGCTTCGTCCCACTCGGCGTACGAACCCATCCCACGCGCGCGGGTGATGGCCGCGAGCGTCTCGGCGTGGCGATCGGATTCCTGCCGGATGTCGAGCCGCGCGAGCGTCAGGCCGAACGTGGCCACACGCCGGAGGAGATCCGCCAGCCGGCCGCCGGCGATCACCTCGTCGCCCGTCGCAGCCAGCGAGCGATGGCACAGGCGCAGCGGTTCCGCGAGCGAATCAGCCTCGAGGTACGCCTCGTCCGGCGGCGGGATGTCCTTCCCCAGCGCCGCCTCGACCCAGTCGCGCGTCGCCAGCAGGCGCGTGCGCACGCCGCGCAGCAGCGCGCGATACGGTTCGTGCACGTGGCCGACCGCCGCGGCCAGCTCCGGTGAGCCGCGCGACATCGACAGCTCGTCGCGAAGCGCGTTGACCTCGCCGAGGTACAGGTCGGCGGCCTGCCATCGGGCGAGCAGGCACGCCCGGCGCGTCACCTCCGGCGTCACGTTCGGGTTGCCGTCGCGATCGCCGCCGATCCAGGAACCGAAGCGGATCGGCGCCACCTCCAGCGGCAGCGCGCGCCCCGCCACGCGCCGCAACGCCGCGTCGACGCTGCGCAGGAAGGCGGGGATCGCGTGCCAGAGGCTCTGCTCGAAGACGATGAGGCCGCCGCGCACTTCGTCGAGCGGCGAGGGGCGGTCGTGGCGGACCTCGTCGGTCTCCCAGGCCGACACGATTTCGCGCCGGAGCGCCTCGGTCACCGCTTCGCGCTCGGGAACGGTGAGGTCGACGTGATCCCGTTCTGCCAGCAGCTGCGCGATGCGGTTGTACTTGTGGATCAGCGTGCGCCGCGACACCTCGGTCGGGTGCGCCGTGAGCACGAGCTCGATGCGCAGCGTGCACACCGCGTCGAAGAGCTCGCCGGGCGCGATCCCCGCGGCCACGAGGCGCTCGAACGTCTCCTGGCACGAGCCGGCCTGCGGGCGCGACTCGGGATCCGCGAGGTAGGCGCGGCGCCGGCGGATGCGGTGGTGCTGCTCGGCGACGTTGGCGAGGTTGAGGAAGTGCGCGAAGGCGCGGGCAAGAGGGGTCGCCGATTCCACCGGGAGCGCCGCCAGCAGCGACGCGAGCTCCCGGAATGGGCCGGCCTGGTCGGCCCGCGCGCCTGCTTCGCCGGCGCGCGAGGCCTTCGACAGCGAGCGGACGCGCTCGACGGTGTCGAACAGGCGCTCGCCGCCATGCGCGCGAAGCGTTTCGCCGAGCAGGTCCCCGAGCAGCCGCACGTCGTCGCGCAGCGGCTTGTGGGGATCGGCGGACACCTATTTATTGTTGAACAGATCCAGCAGCACGACCGTTTCGCCGCGCACCGCCGCCTTCAGCGTCGGCTCGAGATCGGGCAGCCACTCCGGCGAATGGGGCGCCGGCACCGGGATGCCCGTGCGGTGCGCGTCGGCGAGCTTCGCCGCGTTCACCGCGCCGATGTGCAGCAGCACCGCCGGGACGCCCGCGCGCCCGTACTCCGCGAAGTCTTCCGACGTCATCTTGGCCGGCATCTCGACGACGGTCTGTGTGCCGATCGCCTTCTGCAGCGCCGCGGCGACGCGCCGGGTCAGCGCGGGATCGTTGACGACCACGTGGCCCGGCGCCGGCGTCGTGATGGACGGCTCGCGTGGCGCGCCGGAAGCGGCCGCTTCCGCCTTCACGATACGTGCGACCGCGGCGAGCACACGCTGCTGCGTTTCGTCGCTGTAGGTGCGGATGTTCAGACCGAGCGTCACCTCGTCGGGAATCACGTTGGCCTGCGTGCCGCCGTGGATCGTGCCGATCGTCACGACCACGGGATCCATCGGGTTGCTCTCGCGCGACACGATCGTCTGCAGCGCCGTCACCGCGCGCGCCGCCATCACGACGGGATCGATCGTGTTGTACGGCATCGCGCCGTGGCCGCCGCGGCCGTAGAGCGTCACCGCCGGCGAGATCGACATCGCGCGGAACGGTCCGGGATGAAACCCGATCGTGCCGGCCGGCATCGTGTCGTCGTCGTGCAGCCCGATGACGTAATCCGGCTTCGGGAACCGCTCGAAGAGGCCGTCCTTCAGCATGGCCTCCGCACCGCCGGTGGTCTCCTCGGCCGGCTGGCCGACGAGCATCAGCGTGCCGTGCCACTGCGGCCGGTGCTCGGCCATCCACCTCGCCGTGCCCATCCACGCGGCCATGTGGAGATCGTGGCCGCAGGCGTGCATCACGGGAACCGTCGCCCCGGCAAGGTTCTTCGTCACCACCGTGCTCGCGAAGGGAGCGCCGGTCTTCTCGGCAACCGGCAGCGCATCGAGCTCGGTCCGAAGCATCACGACCGGCCCGGCGCCGTTTTTCAGCAGGCCGACGATGCCGGTTCGGCCGACACCGGCCGTCACCTCGAAGCCGAGCGCCTCGAGGCGCGCGGCAAGCTTCGCCGCGGTCTGAACCTCCTGGAACGCCAGCTCGGGGTTGCGATGGATGTCCTGATAGAGCCCCTGGAGATCCGGATAATAGGAGTCAATGTCGCCCGCAGGCTGACTTCCGGCGGGCGCCGCGGCGAGCAGCGCGATTACGAAAGCGAACTTACGGATCGCTGGCATCGCTGTTCCCTTCCAACCCGGAAATCGTTCTTGTTTCTGATCCTTGCGAGGTCGCGCCTGCCATCATAGACTGGCGCGCAAGTTCCCTTAACAACCCCATAACGGAGATCCCCTCGATGCCCCGTCTGCGCCGCATCTTTGCGCTCGCTGCCCTTCTTGCGTACGTCGCGTTCACGCCCGCCCCGCTCGCCGGCATCTCGAATGGCGTGGTCATCAGCCAGGTCTACGGCGGCGGCGGCAACGCTGGAGCCACCTACAGGAACGATTTCATCGAGCTGCATAACCGGGGAGGGTCGGCGGTCGATGTCACGGGCTGGTCGGTGCAATACGCATCTTCGGCTGGCACGTCGTGGGCCGTCACGACGCTGGCCGGCACGCTGGCGCCCGGACAGTACTACCTGGTCCAGGAGAGCGCTGGAACGGGCGGCACGCTGAACCTGCCGGCGCCCGATGCGAGCGGCAATATCGCGATGTCCGCGACGGCGGGCAAAGTCGCACTCGTCAGCGGCACGACGGCGCTGACCGGCTCCTGTCCGTTGGCCGGCGTCGTGGATTTCGTGGGCTTTGGCGCCGCCGCCAACTGCTCCGAAGGCGCGCCGACCGCGACGCTGAGCAACACGACGGCCGCGATTCGCGGCTCCAATGGCTGCACCGAAACCGACGTCAACTCCACCGACTTCGCCACCGGGGCTCCCACTCCACGCAACACGGCATCGCCGATCTTCAATTGTGCGACACCGTCAACGCCCCCTTCGATCACGAGCTCCACCGCTGACCCCGCACTGGCGGCGCAAGGCGGCAGCGTGACGTTCACGGTGGTGGTCAAGCCCGGGAGCAACCCCGCGGATACGAACCTCTCGGTGACGGGGGACTTCTCCAGCATCGGCGGGACGGGCACGTTCGCGTTGACGGGCGCCAACGCGAGCACCGGCGAGCAGACGTTCACCGCGACGGTCGGCGTTGGAAGCAACGTGAAGCCCGGAGCGAAGAACATTCCGATCAACGCCTCGGATGGACGCGGACGCCAGGCGGCCGCGACCGTCTCGATGGCGGTCAGGTCGAGCACGCTCACCTTCATTCACGACATCCAGGGCATGGGCAGCGCCTCTCCTCTCGACGGCATGCTGCTCACGACGCGAGGGATGGTGACAGGCCGGCGCTCGAACGGCTTCTTCATCCAGGACGAGGAAACCAATTACGACGCCGACCCCAACACGTCGGAGGGCGTGTTCGTCTTCACGTCTTCCACGCCGCCCGCAGCAGCTGCGGTCGGGACGGCGGTGATCGTGATCGGCACGGTCAGCGAATTCGTCCCGAGGGCTGCCGATCCATTCAGTCCGCCCACGACGGAGATCGCGGATCCGTTCGTTGCGGTCGATCCGGTCGGTGGGCTGATGCCGGCGCCGGTGGCGCTGACACCGGCGGATCTGAACGCCGCAGGTTCGGTCGAGCAGCTTGAACGCCTCGAGGGGATGCGCGTGTCGGTCGCCTCACTGACCGCCGTCGCGCCAACCGGCGGCAGCGTCAACGAACCGAACGCGACCTCGACGAGCAATGGCGTGTTCTACGGGGTGTTGCCCGGCGTCAGCCGTCCGTTCCGCGAGCCCGGCATCGAGGTCTTCGAAGCGGCCGGGGCGCCGCTGACGATTCCGCGATTCGATGCGAACCCCGAGCGGCTCCGCGTTGACTCTGACGCGATTGGCCACGCGGCGATCAACGTGCTCCCCGGCGCGATCGTCGAGAACATCGTCGGTCCGCTCGATTACTCGTTCCGGAGCTACACCGTGGATCTCGAACCGGCGGCTCCGACGACTGTCTCGCCGCTCGTCCCCGTGGCCACGCCGGTCCGCCCGGCCGGCGCCAGCGAATTCACCGTCGGCTCGTCGAACATCGAACGGTTCTTCGACACGGTGAACGACCCTAACAAAGACGACGCGGTGCTGACGCCGGGGGCATTCGACAACCGCTTGAACAAGGTATCGCTGCAGATTCGCGACGTCATGCGCTCGCCGGACGTGATTGGCGTGGAGGAAGTCGAGAACCTCTCGACGCTGCAGGCGGTCGCGGCGAAGGTGAACGCCGATGCGGTCGCCGCGAACCAACCGGACCCGCAGTACGTCGCGTTGCTCGAAGAGGGCAACGACATCGGCGGCATCGATTCAGGTTTCCTGGTCAAGACATCGCGCGTCACGGTCGTGGACGTCATACAGGAAGGCCTGACGACCACGTTCACCCAGCCGAACGGCGCGCTGGCACTCCTCAACGATCGTCCGCCGCTCATCTTGCGCGCGCTCGTCCACGAGACTGCCGGCGACGCGGGCCTGCCGGTAACCGTCATCGTGAATCATCTGCGGTCGCTGTCGGGAATTAACGACGCGGCTGACGGCGCGCGCGTCCGCGCCAAGCGCCTCGCGCAGGCGGAATTCCTGGCGAACTTGATCCTGCAGCGGCAGTCGCACGACCCGCACGAGCGTATCGTCTCGGTCGGCGACTACAACGCGTTCCAGTTCAACGACGGCTACGTGGACTCGATCGGGACGATCAAGGGGACGCCGGTGCCGCGCGACCAGGTGATCCTTCCGAGCCTCGACCCCGTGAACCCCGATCTCGTCGATCTCGTGGATACCGCGCCGGCCGACCAGCGGTATTCGTTCGTGTTCGACGGCAACGCGCAGGAGCTCGACCACGTACTGATCACGCAGAACCTGGTGGGGCTGGCTAACGGCCTCTCTTACGGCCGCAACAACGCCGACTTCCCCGAGGTGCTGCGCAACGATCCGAACACGCCGCTTCGCGTCTCGGATCACGATCCGCTCGTCGCATACTTCTTCTTCCCGACGTCGACGGACGTGAGCGCGAACCCGCCGACATCCACCTTCGGCGAGTCGATCGCGTTCACGGCGACGGTCACGAGCAGCGGCTCACCGGTCACGGCGGGAACGGTCACCTTCACGGAAGGGGCAGCCACGCTTGGCGGGCCGGTCGCGCTCGGCGCCGCGGGGACCGCGGTCTTCACGACCAACGCGCTTTCGGCGGGCGCGCACACCATTACCGCCGCGTACTCGGACGCCGGCGCCGCTCAACCGAGCAGCGCGGACGTCGTCGTCGTCGTGCATTCGGCGCCGACCGTGACGTCCGTCGTGTCCTCGCAGAACCCGTCGCTCGTCGGGCAGCCGGTCACCTTCACGGCGACCGTCACGAGCAGCGTCGCAGGGTCGGCCGCGGCGGTCACCGCCGGCAGCGTGACCTACAGCGACAACGGACAGCCGCTCGGCACCATGGCGCTCGACGCCAACGGCCAGGCGATGCTGACCACGTCGACGCTCGGCGCCGGCTCCCATCCAATCGTCGCGGCGTACATCGACGGCGACAACTACCTCGCGAGCAGCGCGACGATCACGCAAGCGGTCCACCACCCGGCGATTTCGATCGACGACGTCACCGTGCGTGAACCCGAGCGCCGCGGCACCATCGCGCCGGCGGCGTTCACGGTCCACCTCTCGAACCCATCGCCGCAGATGGTGCTCGTGCACTTCGCGACGGTGGACGGAACGGCGAGCGCCGGCACGGATTACGTGGCAACGACGGGCACGCTCGTGTTCGCGCCCGGCAAGACGACGGAGACCATCACGGTCGACGTCATCGGCAACCCGAGACGCGAACGGACCGAGACGTTCCTCGTGAACCTGAGCGCGGCGACCAACGCGACGATCGCCGACGGCGAGGGCATCGGCTCGATCGTCGATCGACGCGAGCCGGAGCTCGCCGTGACGACGGTCGCGCCTCCCATGGGAACGCCCGGCGCAAGCGTGGTCATCGTCGGCAAGGGCTTCGGGGGCGTCACCAGCGTGACGTTCAACGGCGTTGCCGCCGCGTTCTCGCTGATCTCGCCGAACGTCATCCGCGCGATCGTGCCGGCGACGGCAACGACCGGTCCCGTCACGGTATCCACGGCGACGGAGACGGCGACGTCAGCGGCCGCATTCACGGTGAACGCTCCGAAGCCGCGACGGTGAAGTGCGAAAAGCGAAGCTCCCGCCGAGGTCAACAATGGGCGGCCTCCGCTCCACGTCATGACAGGGTCCCACGCGGTATCATCCAGCAATCTGGAGCGTTGATCATGAAGCTCGCTGCCATCCTCGTCTCATTCGTATTGCTGCCGGCGGCCGCGACCGCCCAGGGGACCCAGGCCACCCGCGCCGCGAAGGATTGCGACCGCGTGGCTGCCGCGCTGAAGCTGACCAACGCGAAGGTCACCGCGGCCCGCGCCGTAACAGGCGGCCAGTTCACGCCATCCGGCGCGGCGGGCGCCGACGCGCCGAAAGCGGTCACCGGGCTGCCGCCCTTCTGCCGCGTCGAGCTGACGCTGACGCCGTCCTCCGATTCCGACATCAGGAGCGAGGTCTGGATGCCGCTGAGCGGCTGGAACGGCAGGTTCCAGCAGGTCGGCAACGGCGCGTGGGCAGGCTCGATCCAGTACGACGCGCTGGCGGACGCGCTGAAGCGCGGCTACGCGGCCGCGTCAACGGATGCGGGACATACCGGCACCGACGCGAGCTTCGCGATGGGCCACCCGGAGAAGCTGAAAGACTTCGGCTATCGCGCGGTGCACGAGACGGCGGTCCAGAGCAAGCAGACCATCACGAACTTCTACGGCATGGCGGCGCGGATGTCGTACTTCAACGGCTGCTCGGGCGGCGGACGGATGGCGTTCCAGGAGATGCAGCGCTTCCCCGCCGACTTCGACGCGATCCTCGCGGGCGCGCCGGGCTACAACCGGGTCAACCAGAGCGTGCAGATGCTGATGAACGCGAAGGCGACGCTCGACAACCCGGCGAGCATGATTCCCGCCAGCAAGTACCCCGTCATCCACCGGGCGGCGCTCGACGCCTGCGACGGGCAGGACGGGCTGAAGGACGGCCTGATCAGCGAGCCGCTCAATTGCCGCTTCGATCCGGGCGTCATCCAATGTGGCGTAGGCCGGACGCTTTCGGACCCGGCAGGTTGTCTCACGGCCCCGCAGGTCGAGGCCGCGCGCAGGATTTACGCGGGCGTGAAGAACCCGAAAACCGGCGAGTTGATCTTCCCGGGGCTCGAGCCGGGCAGCGAGTTGAACTGGGGCGGCCCCGCCGGCGGTCCCGAACCGCTCGCCGTCAGCGCCGACCTGTTCAAGTACGTCGTGTTCCACGATCCGAAGTGGGACTTCCGCAAATTCGATCTCGCCCGCGACTACGACGCCGTGCACCGGATTGACAGCCTCGACCTGAGCCCGACGTCGCCGGACATCAAGGCGTTCGTCGCGCGCGGCGGCAAGCTGCTCATCTACCAGGGATGGGGCGACATGAACGTCGCGCCGAAATCGACGGTCGACTACTACGAGAACGTCGTGAAGACGATCGGGCAGAAGCAGGCGGACGACTCGGTGCGCCTGTTCTTCGCGCCGGGGATGGCGCACTGCGGAGGCGGCGACGGGCCGAACGTCTTCGACGCGCTCGGCCCGCTCGAGGAATGGCGCGAGCACGGCAAGGCGCCCGCGTCGATCGTCGCCACGCACTGGACCTACGGCAAGCTCGATCGCAGCCGACCGCTCTGCCCGTACCCGCAGGTCGCGAAGTACATTGGCGGCGGCGGCGGCGACAACACGGACGCCGCGTACTTCGTGTGCGGGGCGCCCAACGGCAATCACGGGACGGGCGCGAAATGACCCCGCGAATCCTGCTGATCGCTGTGACCGCCGCGCTCGTTCCATCGCTCGCGGCCGCACAGGATTCGGCGCCCCTGCGTCCCGTAGAGGCGGACCTTCGGGTCCGCCTGGACTGCGATCATGTCGCGGCAACACTGAAACTGCCCGATGCGACGGTCACCGCCGCGCGGCTCGTGCCGGCCGGCTCGTTCACGCCGCCCGCGACGGGCGCGGAGACGCCGCGGCCGGTTGCCGGCCTCCCGGCGTTCTGCCGCGTCGAGCTCGCCATCAAGCCCTCGTCCGACTCCGACATCCGGAGCGAAGTCTGGATGCCCGTCTCGGGATGGAACGGCAAGTTCCAGCAGGTGGGCAACGGCGCCTTCGCCGGATCGATCCAGTACGCCGCGCTCGGTGAGGCGCTGCGCCGCGGCTATGCGGCCGCGTCCACCGACACCGGGCACACGGGCTCCGGCGCGGCGTGGGCGCTCGGGCACCCCGAGAAGATCGCCGACTTCGGGCATCGCGCCGTTCACGAGACCGCCGTGCACAGCAAGTCGGCCATCTCCAGCTTCTACGGGATGGCGCCCAAGCTGTCGTACTTCACCGGCTGCTCGGGCGGCGGCCGAATGGCGTTCCAGGAGGCGCAGCGCTACCCCGCCGACTTCGACGCGATTCTCGCCGGCGCGCCCGCGTACGACCGGGGCAAC
>Ga0209438_1000596_pt1 | contig 11291 bp, 10 predicted proteins | sample GraSoi_2013_20cm_FD_185825 | JGI IMG/M metagenome (GOLD analysis project Ga0209438, IMG submission 185825) | Grasslands soil microbial communities from the Angelo Coastal Reserve, California, USA - Sample 9_17_2013_20cm (SPAdes) (version 2) | ecosystem: Environmental > Terrestrial > Soil >...
TTTGTTATCGGTGACGCATGGCCGGTCCCAAGGAGCAACCCTTGCCTCCCGACGTGATGGGCCGCGACGATGCCACGGAGGTGTTGCGCGCGTTCGTGGTCGATGGCGGACTTTCCATCGCGTTCACCCGCGCTTTCGAGGAGCCCGATATGTGGGGCCTGCTGCTGGTTGACGTGGCGCGCCATGCCTCGCGCGCTTTTGCGCGCGAGGGCGACTACACCGAGGAAGAAGCGCTGACGCGCATCATCGACATGTTCGAAGCCGAAATCGCGCGGCCGACCGACGCAGGCAGCACCGTGCCACGGTCGCAACAGGGTCACTGACAATGCCGATAAACATTCTGATGCCCGCGCTGTCACCGACGATGGAGAAGGGCAACCTTGCCAAGTGGCTCAAGAAAGAGGGCGACAAGGTCAAGTCCGGCGACGTGATCGCCGAGATCGAGACCGACAAGGCGACCATGGAGGTCGAGGCGGTCGACGAGGGCACGATTGCCAAGATTCTGGTACCCGAGGGCACGCAGGACGTTCCCGTCAACGACGTGATCGCGGTGCTCGCCGGCGATGGCGAGGATGTGAAGGCGGCGGGGGCGGGGGCTGCAAGCGCGCCGCCGAAGCCTGCCGCGGCTGCTGAGGCGCCTGCCGCTGCGAAACCCGCGCCGGCACCCGCCGCGCCTGCCGCAAAGGCACCGCCGCCTCCTGCCGCTGCGCCCGCGCCGCAAGCGGCACCGGCCGCGCAGGCCAACGGTCACGCCCGCATCTTCTCGTCGCCGCTGGCGAGACGGCTTGCGAAAGAGGCCGGCATCGATCTCGCCCGCATCACTGGTAGCGGCCCGCATGGCCGCGTCATCGCCCGCGACGTCGAGGGCGCGAAATCCGGCAAGGGCCTGAAGGCGCCGGCCGCCGCACCGGGCGCGCCGGCGATCGCGCCGTCGATGACGGACCAGCAAATTCTCGCGCTGTTCGAACCGGGCTCCTACGAGATCGTGCCGCATGACGGTATGCGGCGAACCATCGCGCAGCGCCTGACCGCCGCAACGCAGACCATTCCGACCTTTTACCTGACCATCGACTGCGACATCGGCAGGCTCCTCGACGCGCGCGAGCAGATCAACGCCGCAGCTCCAAAGGACAAGGAGAAGAAGCCGCTCTACAAGCTCTCGGTGAACGATTTTGTCATCAAAGCCCTGGCGGTCGCGCTGCAGCAGGTCCCCAACTGCAATGTGAGCTGGACCGAGGCCGGCATGGTCAAGCACAAACATTCCGACGTCGGTGTCGCTGTCGCCATGCCCGGCGGCCTGATCACGCCGATCATCCGCAACGCCGAGAGCAAGTCGCTGTCGCAGATCTCCAACGAGATGAAAGATCTCGCCGCGCGGGCGCGGACCCGCAAGCTCAAGCCGCAGGAATACCAGGGCGGCACGTCCTCGGTCTCCAACCTCGGCATGTTCGGCATCAGCCATTTCACCGCTGTCATCAACCCGCCGCAGTCGACGATCCTTGCGGTCGGCGCCAGCGAGGAGCGGGCGGTGGTGCGTAACGGCAAGGTCGAGGCCGCGCACATCATGAGCGTGACCCTGTCCTGCGATCACCGCGCCATCGACGGCGCGCTCGGCGCCGAGCTGATCGGCGCATTCAGCCGGCTGGTCGAAAACCCCGTGATGATGATGGTGTGAGGAGCGCCGTCATTGCGAGCGCAGCGAAGCAATCCATTTCACCACCGGCAAGCTGGATTGCTTCGTCGCAAGTGCTCCTCGCAATGACGATCAAGAACAGTCGATCCGGTTCACGATGGGAATGAGCGTATAACCATGGCCGACACCTCCTTTGACATCGTCATCATCGGCTCCGGACCCGGCGGGTATGTCACCGCGATCCGTGCGGCGCAGCTCGGCTTCAAGACCGCGATTGTCGAGAAATCCTATCTCGGCGGCATCTGCCTGAACTGGGGCTGCATTCCGACCAAGGCGCTGCTGCGCTCGGCGGAGATTTTTCATTACATGCAGCACGCCAAGGATTACGGACTTTTCGCGGAAAAAACCGGCTACGACGCCAAGGCCGTCGTGCAGCGCTCGCGCGCCGTTTCAAAGCGTCTCAATGACGGCGTCGGCTTCCTGATGAAGAAGAACAAGGTCACGGTGATCTGGGGCGAGGCCTCGATCGACGCGCCCGGCAAGATCACGGTGAAGAAATCGGCCGTCGAGGCGCCAAAGGGCGCGCTGGGGGAGGGCGCCTACCAGGCCAAACACATCATCCTCGCCACCGGCGCGCGGCCGCGGGTGCTGCCGGGGCTCGAGCCGGACAAGAAACTGATCTGGACCTATTTCGAGGCGATGATCCCGGAGAAGATGCCGAAGTCGCTGTTGGTGGTGGGCTCCGGCGCCATCGGCATCGAGTTTGCGTCGTTCTTTCACACCATGGGTTCCGAGGTGACCGTGGTGGAGGTGCTGCCGCAGATCCTTCCCGTCGAGGATGCCGAGATCGCCGGCCTGGCGCGCAAGCGCTTCGAAAAACAGGGCATCAAGATCCTCACCAATACAAAGGTGACCAAACTCGAGAAAAAGGCCGACAGCGTGGTCGCCACCATCGACGACGGCAAGCAGCCGCAAACGGTGGAATTCGAGCGGGTGATTTCGGCGGTCGGGGTGGTCGGCAATACCGAAAATCTCGGACTTGAAAAATTCGGGGTCAAGACCGACCGCGGAGTCGTTGTGATCGACGGCTACGGCAAAACCAACGTGCCCGGCATCTATGCCATCGGCGACGTCGCGGGGCCGCCGATGCTCGCCCACAAGGCCGAGCACGAGGGCGTGGTCTGCGTCGAAGCCATCAAGGGCCTGCATCCGCATCCCACGGACAAGAATCTCATTCCCGGCTGCACCTATTGCAATCCGCAAGTCGCCTCCGTCGGTCTCACCGAGGCGAGGGCAAAAGAGGGCGGCCGTGAAATCCGGGTCGGCCGCTTCCCGTTTGTCGGCAACGGCAAGGCGATCGCGCTCGGCGAGGATCAGGGGCTGGTCAAGGTGATCTTCGACAAGAAAACCGGCCAGTTGCTCGGCGCGCATATGATCGGCGCGGAAGTCACCGAACTCATTCAGGGTTATGTGATTGCGATGAACCTCGAGACCACGGAAGAAGAACTGATGCACACCATATTCCCGCACCCGACGCTGTCGGAGATGATGAAGGAAGCGGTGCTGGATGCCTATGGCCGCGTGCTCAACATATAAAGCAACGAGACTGAAATCCGTGAAAGAAAATGAAAATCTGACGATCGAACGCCCCACGTTCGTGACCCATCTCGAATGCGCGATGGAAGGCGATCGCTATCCCGCCGACCAGGTCCATAACCTCTCCAAAGCGGGTAAACCGCTGTTGGTGCGCTACGACCTTGCCGGCGTGAAGAAGGCGCTGACCAGGGAAGCGTTGGCACAGCGGCCGGCCGATATGTGGCGCTACCGCGAGATGCTGCCGGTGCGCAAAGTTGGCGATATCGTCAGCCTCGGCGAAGTGACGACGCCGCTGATCCGCCTTCCCAAACTGGCCCGCAAGATTGGCGGCGGGGAAATCATCGTCAAGGATGAAGGCAGATTGCCGACCGGCTCGTTCAAGGCGCGTGGCCTGGTGATGGCGGTGTCGATGGGCAAGGCGCTCGGCATCAAGCACATGGCGATGCCAACCAACGGCAACGCAGGTGCCGCGCTCGCGGCCTACGCCACCAATTGCGGCATCAAGACCACGATCTTCTGTCCCGCCGATACGCCCGAGGTGAATGTCAGCGAGATCGAGCTGCAGGGGGCGACCGTCTACCGCGTCAATGGACTGATCGACGATTGCGGCAAGATCGTCGGCGAGGGCAAGGCGAAGGCCGGCTGGTTCGATACCTCCACGCTGAAGGAGCCGTATCGTATCGAGGGCAAGAAGACGATGGGACTCGAACTTGTCGAACAGCTCGGCTGGGACGTGCCGGACGTGATCTTCTATCCGACCGGCGGCGGCACCGGCCTGATCGGCATGTGGAAGGCGTTCGCCGAACTCGAGGCCATTGGCTTCATCGGCTCCAGGCGGCCACGGATGGTGGCGGTGCAGGCGGCAGGCTGCGCGCCAATGGTGCGTGCCTTCGAGAACGGCACCGAGCACGCACCGCGCTGGGAAGATGCCCACACCATTGCAGCGGGCATCCGGGTGCCGCAGGCGATCGGGGATTTTCTTATCCTGCGCGCGGTGCGGGAGAGTAAAGGTTTTGCCATTGCGGTGAGCGATGAGAAAATTTCTGCTGCGCTCAACGAGGTCGCGCGCGAAGAGGGCTTGCTGCTGTGTCCTGAAGGTGCGGCCACTTACGCTGCCTACAAGCAAAGTCTTGCCGACGGACGCGTGGCGAAAAGTAATCGCGTGATGCTGTTCAATTGCGCCACAGGCCTTAAATACCCGCTGCCGCCGGTCACGCGCACGCTCGATCGTCATCAGCCGATCGACTATGCAAAATTGTAGCCGTCATTGCGAGCCAACGGGTCGCGCGAATGCGCGCCCGATGACGGGCTTCGCGAAGCAATCCATAGAGCGGCATTGGAGGTATGGATTGCTTCGTCGCTTCGCTCCTCGCAATGACATTGTGATAGGCTTTGGGAGGATGTGATGCGAAGGAAGATCTGGGCCGCGCTGCTCGTGTGGCTGGCGTTTGCCGGAACCGCCTATGCGGACAATTTCCCGTCGCATCCCATCACCATCGTGGTGCCGTTTTCCGCCGGCGGTCCGTCCGATGCGATGACACGGATTCTGGCCGAGCGAATGAAGACAACGCTCGGCGAAGCCATCCTGGTCGAAAATGTGACGGGCGCCGGCGGCTCGATCGGGGTCGGACGCGCGGTGCGCTCGCCGCCTGACGGCTACACCATAAGCTTCGGCCATCTCGGCACTCACGTCGCCAATGGTGCGATCTACAAGCTCGGCTACGACCTCGTCACCGATCTCGAACCTGTCGTGCTGTTGCCGAGCAATCCGATGCTCATCGTCAGCAAGAACGCGGTCCCGGCAAAATCATTGCAGGAGCTGCTGGCATGGCTCAAGGCCCGGCCGACGCCTGCGACGGCCGGCACCGCGGGCGCCGGCTCCGGCAGTCACATTGCCGGGCTTTATTTCGAGAACGTCAGCGGGATAAAGCTCCAGTATGTGCCGTATCGCGGCACGGCACCGGCCATGAACGACCTCGTCGCCGGACAGATCGATCTAATCGTCGATCAGACCTCCAATTCCATCGGCCAGGTGCGCGCCGGCAACATCCGCGCCTATGCCGTCACAAGCGACAAGCGTCTGGAGTCCGCGCCGGACGTTCCGACCACCGACGAGGCGGGTCTGCCCGGATTTCACATGACGCTGTGGTCCGGCCTCTGGGTCCCGAAAGGCACGCCCAAGGAAATCGTGACAAAACTCAACGCCGCGGCGGTGGACGCGCTGACCGATCCGGCCGTGCGCAAGCAGCTGGAAAACCTGGGATTGCAGATGCCGCCGAAGGACCAGCTTGCGCCGGAGGCGCTCGGCACCTGGCAGAAAGCCGAGATTGAGAAATGGTGGCCGATGCTCAAGGCCGCCAACGTCAAGATGGACTAATTCGCGATAGCGGCCGCCGCGTGTGCAACGCGGCATCGGCGATCGCAATGGTTGCCGCCGCGCCACGATTGTGGCTTGGTCGCAACACTGAGGGAACATTTAACCGTCATTCCGGCTAACTCTTGCGTACGCCGCTTTTTAGCCACACCCCTCGATGAAATCATTCCTTCGTAGGCTGACAGCCACGGCGCTCGCGAAGGCGAAGGGAAATCCTGCATTTTCCGGGTCTAACAAGAGTAGGCTGGGGAAACAGGTTCGCGATGGACGCCAAGACCAGCATCAAGAAGCGACTGCCGAGCCGTCATGTGACGGAGGGCCCGGAGCGGGCGCCGCACCGCTCCTATCTCTATGCCATGGGGCTGACCACCCAACAGATCCACCAGCCCTTTGTCGGGGTGGCGTCGTGCTGGAACGAGGCGGCGCCTTGTAACATCGCGCTGATGCGCCAGGCCCAGGCGGTCAAGAAGGGCGTTGCCTCCGCCGGCGGCACCCCGCGCGAGTTCTGCACCATCACCGTGACCGACGGCATCGCCATGGGCCATGACGGCATGCGCTCGTCGCTGCCATCGCGTGAATGCATCGCCGATTCCGTCGAATTGACCATCCGGGGCCATGCTTACGATGCCTTGGTCGGTCTCGCCGGCTGCGACAAATCCTTGCCGGGCATGATGATGGCGATGGTCCGCCTCAACGTGCCGTCGATCTTCATCTACGGCGGCTCGATCCTTCCAGGGAATTTCCGTGGCCAGCAGGTCACGGTGCAGGACATGTTCGAGGCGGTCGGCAAGCATTCGGTCGGCGAGATGTCGGATGCCGACCTCGACGAAATCGAGCGGGTGGCGTGCCCGTCCGCCGGCGCGTGCGGCGCACAATTCACCGCCAACACCATGGCGACGGTGTCGGAGGCGATCGGGCTTGCGCTGCCATATTCGGCCGGCGCGCCAGCGCCCTACGAGATCCGCGATGCGTTTTGCATGACCGCCGGCCAGAAAGTCATGGAGCTGATTTCAGCGAATATTCGCCCGCGCGACATCGTTACGCGGCGTGCGCTGGAAAATGCGGCTGCGGTGGTGGCCGCATCGGGCGGGTCGACAAATGCTGCACTGCATCTACCGGCGATTGCTCACGAATGCGGAATCAAGTTCGACCTGTTCGACGTCGCGGAAATCTTCAAAAAGACACCATATGTCGCGGATTTGAAGCCGGGCGGTCGTTATGTCGCCAAAGACATGTTCGAAGCTGGCGGCATACCGCTTCTGATGAAGACGCTGCTCGATAACGGCCATTTGCACGGCGACTGTTTGACAGTCACGGGCCGCACGATCGCCGAAAACCTCAAGAGCGTGAAATGGAATCCGCACCAGGATGTGGTGCGGCCCGCCGACAAGCCGATCACCGTCACTGGCGGAGTGGTCGGCCTGAAGGGAAATCTTGCGCCTGAGGGCGCGATCGTGAAGGTCGCGGGCATGTCGAATTTGAAATTTACCGGCCCCGCGCGTTGCTTCGATCGCGAAGAGGATGCCTTCGAGGCGGTGCAGAAGAAGACCTACAAAGAGGGCGAGGTCATCGTGATCCGCTATGAGGGGCCCCGCGGCGGTCCCGGGATGCGGGAAATGCTCTCGACCACGGCGGCGCTGACCGGGCAGGGCATGGGCGGCAAGATCGCGTTGATCACCGACGGACGGTTCTCCGGGGCGACCCGCGGGTTCTGCATCGGCCATGTCGGGCCGGAAGCGGCCGCGGGCGGGCCGATCGCATTGCTGCGCGACGGCGATATCATCGAAATCGACGCCGTCGTCGGAACACTTAACGTAAAATTGACTGACGCGGAGCTGGCCGAACGCAAAACCAAATGGAGACCCCGCGAGACCAATCATACATCAGGTGCTCTCTGGAAATATGCCCAACAGGTGGGGCCGGCGGTGAATGGCGCCGTGACCCATCCGGGCGGGGCGCACGAGAAACAGTGTTATGCGGATATCTAGGCGTATCATTCTTGCGTTGATTTTAGGGGCCACGCCGATGGCCACCTTGGGATTCGCCTTCGACGGCGCGCCAGTTAGTCCGGATACCGCGATACCGGTGGTTTCAGCCCAGCCCGGCGCGGCCGCCGCCTTGAAGAAGGTGATCCCGCCGTCTACGCCCGACACTTCGCTGACCTCGCTGCAATATGCCGCCGAAGGCGGTCACCCCGTCGCCCAGTGGAAATTGGGGCGGATGTATGCGGACGGCGATGGCGTCGCCCAGGACGATCTTCGCGCCTTCGAGTATTTCAGCCGTATTGCCAATGCCCACGCGGAAGATAGCCCGTCGGCGCCGCAGGCAACGATCGTCGCCAACGCCTTCGTCGCGCTGGGGCGGTATTATCTCAACGGCATTCCCAATTCGAAGATCAAGTCCGATCCGGAGCGGGCGAGGGAGATGTTCTCTTACGCCGCATCGTATTTCGGCAATGCCGACGCGCAGTACGATCTGGCCCGGCTCTATCTCAGGAGCGCCGGCTCGTCGCGGGATGATTTCCGCTATGGCGCGCGCTGGTTGGGTCTTGCCGCCCAGAAGGGCCAGCATCAGGCGCAGGCCCTGCTCGGTCAGATGCTGTTCAATGGCGACCAGCTGCCGCGCCAGGCTGCCCGCGGGCTGATGTGGCTGACCCTGGCGCGGGACAGCGCGGCGCCGGACGAAACCTGGATCAAGGAAAGCTACAACCGGGCAATCACCAAGGCGTCCGAAGATGACCGCGCGATGGCCCTGCAGATGCTCGAGCACTGGGTACAGGGCCGCAAGGACTGAAACGGCTTTGCCGATCCCACGCAGCCTCGCCGCGACGCCGGAAACACTGCCCCTTCTTCAACCGGTCCCGGTGTGTGCCAGCACAGCCAGCGCGGTTCGGTTGGCGATGCCCAGCTTCCGGTAAATCCGATGCAGGTGGACCTTGACGGTGCCCTCCGTGAGCCCGAGGCGCCGACCGATTTCCTTGTTGGTAATACCCTCAGAGAGCACCAGGATTATCTGGCGCTCGCGCTCGGTCAGCAGGAGATTCTGATCAACTGGCATGCCCCGCTTGGTTAGCGGCAATTGGCGTATCTTTTTTGAAACGGCGAAATGGCGCATCGGACCTCCGCGCCCCAAAGCGACGCCTAAACCAATGTTACTGGAGGCTTCAGGTTCCCCGTGGGCCCGCTTCGGTTCCTGTCAGGAACTAGCTTCGAGCGGGTTTCACGCGGTTTCGAGGTCGAAATCGGCCCATACCGGCACATGGTCCGACGGCTTTTCCCAGCCGCGCACATAGCTATCGATCCCGACATCGATCAGCCGATCGCTGGCCTGCGGCGACAGCAACAGATGATCGATGCGCAAACCCTGGTTTTTCTGCCAGGCGCCAGCCTGGTAATCCCAGAACGTGTATTGCCCCGATGCGTCGGTGACCGCGCGCAGCGCGTCGGTGAGCCCGAGGCCAAGCAGCGATTGAAAACTTTCGCGGGTGGTCGCGCGAAACAGCGCGTCATTGACCCAGGCCGCCGGATTGTGGACGTCCTGCGCTGCCGGAATCACATTGAAATCTCCGGCAAGCACCAGCGGCTCCTCGGCCTTCAGCCGCTCTCTTGAATATTCAAGAAGCCGGGCCATCCATTTGAGTTTGTAGGTATATTTTTCGGTCTGCGGCGGGTTGCCATTGGGCAAATAAAGACAGGCGACCCTGAGCACGCCATGCTTGTGCGTGACCACGCCCTCGAGGAAGCGGGCGTGCACGTCCTCATCGTCTCCGGCAAGCCCCGGCTTGGTTTCGTCGAACGGCAGCTTTGAGAGCAGCGCGACGCCGTTGAAGGTCTTCTGGCCGTGGGTCACCACATTGTAGCCGAGCGCCTCGATGGCCTCCCGGGGAAAGGCCTCATCGAGGCATTTGGTCTCCTGCAGGCAGACGATGTCGGGCGCGCAATCCTTTAGCCAGGTCAGGAGATGATCCAGCCGCTGCCTGATCGAATTCACGTTCCACGTTGCGATGCGCATCAAAAGGTCCGTTCGGTAAGCAACATTTTCGCTTCTGTGGCATACCATGCGGCACAGGGCTGTGATAACCCTTTAGAATAAAGCGCAAAAGCCGCCGTCAAGGGGCTGGAAACCGGGCCATCGCGGTTTGCTCGCGGACCGGCTGACGTGAAGTGTTATGAAAAAACGCACTTTGATGTTTTTCGCGGGTGCGCTGGGCATCGCTGCCCTGGCGGCCTTTGTGACCCGCTCGTCCTGGACCGGCGACGGCGCCAGCGCCCAGGGGCCGCAGCGCGCACGCGTGATCTCGGTCGAGCTGGCCAAGGCGGAGCGCAAGCCGGTGCCGGTCGATGTCGATGCGATCGGAACGGTAACGCCGATCTCCAGCGTGGCGCTGAAATCGCGGGTCGAAACCACCATCGTGTCAGTGCACTTTGAGGACGGCGCCAAGGTCAACCAGGGCGATCTGTTGTTTACGCTCGACGCGCGCCAGATCGACGCCCAGATCGAGCAGGCCGAAGGCATGCTCGCCAGGGACCAGGCGCAGCTCGAAGGCGCGCAGCGCGATGTCAGGCGCTACAGCGACCTGATCGGCAAGGGCGCCACCACCCAGGTCAACCTCGATAATGCCAAGACCCAGGCCGATATTCTGATCGGCACCATCAAAGCCGATCAGTCGGCGCTGGACAACCTCAAGGTCCAGAAAAGCTACACCACGATCCGTGCGCCGTTTTCGGGCCGCATCAGTGCGGCCAATGTGAAAGTCGGCAATTTCGTCCGTCCGGCCGATACCGCGCCGCTCGCCATCATCAACCAGATGGCGCCTGTCTATGTCACCTTCGCAATTCCGCAGCGCGTGCTGGTCGATCTCCGCGAGGCCATGGCGGTCGGAGAATCCAGCGTGGTTGCAACGATCCCGGGCCATCAGCAATCCGAGCAGGGCAAGGTCGCGATGGTCGAGAATTCGGTGGATTCGACCACCGGCATGGTGACCGTGCGCGGCATCATGAACAACGAGCGCGAAACCTTGTGGCCGGGGATCCTGGTCGCGACCAAGCTCATCATCCGCACCGAGAATTCCGTGGTGGTGCCGACCGTGGCGGTGCAGCGCAGCCAGAGCGGCAATTACGTGTTCGTGGTCAGGGATGGCGTGGCCAAGGTCCAGCCGGTGAAGGTCGACCGTACTTTCCAGGGTACATCGGTGATCGCCGAGGGGCTGTCGGGCGAGGAGAATGTCGTTATCGACGGGCAATTGCTGCTGTCGGATGGATCGCGGGTCGAACCGCGGGCCCGCAAGACCGGGGCCTGAGCGATGACGCTCTCCGAACTTTGCATTCGCCGGCCGGTGATGACGACGCTCATCACAGCGTCGATCATCGCATTCGGCGTATTCGGCTTCCGCCTGTTGCCGGTCTCGGCGCTGCCCAAGGTCGATTTCCCCACCATCGCCGTGACGGCGACCTTGCCGGGCGCCAGCGCCGACACCATGGCGGCATCCGTCGCCGGCATCATCGAGCGTCAGCTTTCGACCATCGCCGGCATCTCGTCGATGTCGTCGAGTTCGTCGCAGGGCACCAGCGTCATCACCATCCAGTTCGACCTCAATCGCAACATCGATGCCGCCGCGCTTGACGTCCAGACCGCGCTGACGATCGCGCAGCGCCGGCTGCCGATCGAAATGACGATCCCGCCGAGTTT
>Ga0209438_1000598_pt1 | contig 11275 bp, 13 predicted proteins | sample GraSoi_2013_20cm_FD_185825 | JGI IMG/M metagenome (GOLD analysis project Ga0209438, IMG submission 185825) | Grasslands soil microbial communities from the Angelo Coastal Reserve, California, USA - Sample 9_17_2013_20cm (SPAdes) (version 2) | ecosystem: Environmental > Terrestrial > Soil >...
GCGATCACGCGCCCTTGATAGCGCGCGCCCGCTAGCTCGTTTTCGGATGGCTGGCGGCTGCCATCGCCGCCAGCGATCGTGGTTGCCCCATAGGGCGAGCCGCCGGTGACTTCATCGAGCTTCATCTGGCCGGCAAAACCGTAGTTCAGGCCGACGATGGTCATGCCGAAATGCAGGAGGTTGGTAATAACAGAGAACAGCGTGGTTTCCTGGCCGCCGTGCTGAGTCGCGGTCGAGGTGAAGGCGCCACCGACCTTGCCGTGCAGCGCGCCTTTCATCCAGAGGCCGCCGGCCTGATCGAGGAAGTTCGCCATCTGCGATGCCATGCGGCCGAAGCGGGTGCCGGTGCCGACGATGATCGCGTCGTAATTGGCGAGGTCTTCGATCTTCGCGACCGGCGCTGCCTGATCGACCTTGTAGTAGGAGGCTTTGGCGACATCCGGCGGCACCAGTTCGGGCACGCGCTTGATGTCGACGGTGGCGCCGGCTTCGCGGGCGCCTTCGGCGACGGCGTTCGCCATCGTCTCGATGTGACCGTAGGCGGAATAATAGAGAACGAGAACTTTTGTCATGGTTGGTTTCCGTGAGGTTGAGGGTTAGCAGATTGAAATTAAATTCGTCATTGCCGGGCTTGACCCGGCAATCCATCGCCTTCGAAAGACTCGTCCGAAAAAGGATGGATGCCCGGGTCATCTAGCGCGAAGACGCGCTTCGCGCTTTTGCCCGGGCATGACGAGTCAGAACGGCCTTACGCCGCGTCGACCAGCACCAGTTCGGAGTCTTCCAGCGCGGTGATTTTCAGCCGCGCCTCGTTGCGGATTGCGACGCCGTCGCGGGCGTTGACCCGCACGCCGTTGATCTCGACCGCACCCGCCGCCGGCACCAGATAGAGATTGCGGGTTTTGCCGGGCGCATATTCCGCGCTCTCGCCGGCCTTCAGCGTGGTGGCGAGCACCCGCGCGTCGGCACGAATCGGCAGTGCGTCCTTGTCGTCCTCGAAACCGCTGGCGATGGTGACGAAGTTGCCGGAGCGATCGGATTTCGGAAAAGGCTTGGCTCCCCAGGTCGGCTGGCCGCCTTCCGTGGTCGGTTCGATCCAGATCTGGAAGATTTTTGTCAGTGTCGGCTCCAGATTGTATTCGGAATGACGCACGCCGGAGCCGGCACTCATCACCTGTACGTCGCCGGCGTCGGTGCGGCCCTTGTTGCCGAGGCTGTCCTGATGGGTGATGGCACCCTCGCGGACATAGGTGATGATTTCCATGTTGGCATGGGGATGGGCGGGAAAGCCGGTGTTCGGTGCGATCTCGTCGTCGTTCCACACCCGCAAAGATCCGTGGCCCATATTGCTGGGGTCATGGTGACTGCCGAACGAGAAGTGGTGCCTGGCTTTCAGCCAGCCGTGATCGGCGCTGCCGAGTTTTGCAAAAGGTCTGAGTTCGATCATGGGATGTTCCCTTGTTTGGAATTTGGTTTGATGTGCCGGGTACGCGAATCACCCGGCACTGCTGAACTGCTTGAATTACGCGCCGAAGCCGCCATCGACATTCAGTACCGTGCCGGTCACGAACGACGCGCCGGGGCTGGCGAGGAACACGACGCCGGCGGCGATTTCTTCCGCGGTGCCGTAGCGTTGCAGCGCGTGCTGGGTGCGCTGGGCTTCGGCGAACGCGCCGCCGTCCTTTGGATTCATGTCGGTGTCGATCGAGCCGGGCTGCAGCACGTTCACGGTAATGCCGCGCGGGCCGAGGTCACGCGCAGCGCCTTTGCTGTCGCCGACGATCGCGCCGATGCCGCGCGAGCCGCCGGTAACGAGGGCAACCTTGCCGGTGAGTGATTTGGTCATTGGATTTCTCCGTTGTCTAAAATTCCGATGGGCTCTGGATATGCGCTTCCGCATGGTGCATAAATAGAAACTATCGAAACACATTGTTTCCGTAATTGTCCTAATGGGAGAGCGCGGTTGGCAAAGCTTCCCGATTTCGAAGGCCTCGCGATTTTCGCAAAAGTCGTGGAATTGCGGTCGTTTGCAGCGGCTTCGGCCGAACTGGCGCTGTCCAAGGCCACGGTGTCCAAGGCCGTCAGCCGGCTGGAGGAGCGGCTCGGCGCCCGCTTGTTCAACCGCACCTCGCGGCGGCTCGCCCTGACGGATGCCGGGCAAAAGCTGTCCGAGCGCGCCGCACGCCTGCTGCTCGATGGCGAGGCGGCGGAGAACGAGGCGCTGGCGCAGTCGGCGACGCCGCGCGGGCTGGTGCGGCTCGCCGTGCCGATGACGTTCGGGGTGAGGAAGGTGGCGCCGATTCTGCCGAAGTTTCTTGAGGCGTACCCCGACGTCGCGGTCGACCTGCACTTGAGCGATGCCATGGTCGACCTGATCGGTGAGGGCTTCGATGCCGGCTTGCGGATCGCGAGCCTGCCGGATTCCTCCTTGATCGCGCGACGGCTGTGCGCGGTGCCGCGATATACCGTAGCGTCACCGGCATATCTCAAGCGGCACGGCCGGCCGACGCATCCGATGCATCTCGCGCAGCACAAATGCCTTGGCTATGCGTATCTCTCGACGCCCGGGGTCTGGCACTACACCAACGCCGCGGGCGAGCAGGCGAGCGTGCGCCCCGCGGGCCCGCTGCGCGTCAACAATGGCGAGGCCCTGATGCCGGCGCTGCTGGCCGGATTGGGCATCGCCGATCTGCCGGACTTCATCGTCGGCGACGCCATCGCGTCGGGCGAGGTCGAGGTGATCTTGAAAGGCTGGAAGCAAACCGAGGGTGCGGTGCATCTGGTGACGCCGCCCGGCGGTCCCCGTCCGGCCCGCGTCGAGGTATTGGCGGATTTTCTGGCGCAGCATTTTGCGACGGGGAAGAAGCGGGGAAAATAATATCGAATGAGGCTTGTGTTCTGGCGGCTATCGCAATGTCGACGCTTTCGGCTACGCTGCACTCAACAACCAAAAACCCTCGGGGAGAGACCAGCCGATGAACCGACGTGAGCTTCTGAAAGTTGCCGCCGCGCTGCCGCTGGCGCAGGCCGCGCTGTCGAACTCCGCATTCGCGCAAGGGCCATGGCCGACGCGCAATATCACCATGATCGTGCCGTTTCCGGCCGGCGGCCAGGCCGATCTTGCGGCACGGCCGGTGGCGCTGGCGCTGGAGAAAATCCTCGGCAAGCCTGTCATCGTCGACAACCGCGCCGGCGGCGCCGGCGGGTCGATCGGCAACGCGGCGGCGGCGCGCGCCGATGCCGACGGCTATACGTTATTGATGACGCTGTCGTCGCTGGCGGTGCTGCCGGAAGCGGACCGGCTGTTCGACCGTCCCGTGGCTTACGAGGTCTCGCAATTCGCGCCGGTGGCGCGCGTGCTCGCCGATCCCACTCTGCTTGCAGTGCCGGCGTCGGCGCCATGGAAGACGCTGCAGGATTTTGTCGACGACGCCAAAAAACGCCCCGGCGCAATTCCCTACGGCTCGTCGGGCCCCTACGGCACGCTGCATGTGGCGATGGAGATGTTCGCGGCCTCTGCCGGCATCAAATTGCTGCACGTGCCGTTTCGCGGCGCCGGTCCGGCGCTCACAGCGCTATTGAGCGGCACGGTGCAGGCGCTGGCGTCGGCGCCGGGCACGCTGAAGCAGCAGGTCGATGACGGCAAGATGCGGGTGCTGGCGAACTGGGGTGCGGAGCGGATCGCGAGCTTTCGCGATCTGCCGACCTTCAGGGAGCTCGGCTACAAGGACGTCGAGTTCTACATCTGGGCCGGGCTGTTCGCGCAGAGCGCGCTGCCGGCGCCGATCATGGCGCGGCTGCGCGAGGCGATGGCGCAGGCGGTGAAAAGTCCCGAGGTGACAAAAACCTTCGAGACCGCGGGCAGTCCGGTCGCCTACATGGACGCGCCGGAATTTTCGAAATTCGTCGCCGAGGACTCTGCGCGCCTGATCGCGGCGGTGAAAAAAATCGGCAAGGTGGAATAGCGAACGCGCCTCGGCATTCTTGTCTCCGTGCCTCGAAAAAAGGCGGTCATTTTCACATTTTGTTGTACGGCGCGAACCTTCCCAAGCCTCATTTCTTTTGAAGCCTGACGTGAAGCATTTCCCGCGTGGAGTGCACGTCAATTGAATCGGAAGGATCGGAGATGCGAGCGTACCGGGTGGTTCTGAGCCTTGCGATAGTGACTGGCTGCGGCATCGCCGTTCAAGACCCTGCTGTTTCGCAGGAGAATCGTGGAACGATGGAACAGCAGATGGCCTGTACGCCCGATGTGTTCCGGCTTTGCGGCGACCAGATACCGGACGTCGACCGGATCGTGGCGTGCCTGCGGCAAAACACCCCGCAGCTCAGCAGGCCGTGCCGCGCGGTGTTTGAACCGGACGTCAGCGCCAACCAGCAGGCGGCGCCGAGACGCCGCGACGATCAGCCGAGGCGCTACCAGGATCAGCCGAGGCGCTACGATGATCAGCCGAGGCGATACGAGGATCAGCCGAGGCGCTATGATGACGAATAGACGGCCCTTCGGCTACTGCTGGTCCTGGCACACATCGATCCATTCGGCATCGACCAGTTCGGCCATTCGCGATGGCGCGATACGCACCGCGCTGTGGGTCGAGCCCGCCGCCGGCACCACTTCGTCGAACGCCTTCAGCGACAGGTCGCAATAAACCGGCAGCGGCGCTTTCAATCCGAATGGGCAGACGCCGCCGACTTCATGGCCGGTGATCTCGGCCACTTCGTCGATGCCGAGCATTTTCGGCTTGCCGCCAAAGCGCGCCTTGAGCTTCCTGTTGTCCATCCGGGAGGTGCCGCTGGCGACGATCAGCACAACGCGCTCGCCGATCCGCAAGCTCAGCGTTTTCGCGATCCGCCCCGGCTCGACGCCATAGGCCGCGGCCGCCAGCGTCACCGTGGCCGAACTGTCAGGCGATTCGATCACGGCAATATCGGGGGCCTTCTCGGCAAAAAACGCGCGAACGGATTCAAGACTCATGTTCAAGGCTCATGTTCAAGATTCTTGGGCGGCGACCAGGTCGGGCAGTTCAGACAGCGCGTGAATGCGATGGTCGGGCTCCAGCCCAAGCTCGTCCATCTGGGTGCGGATCGCCTTGAACATCGTGAGCGGGGCAACCAGATCGCTTTTGACGCATGCTAGCGCCATCGCTTCCGGCGTCACCCGCTCGATCCAGGCGACGTTCAGCCCGAATGCCTTGGCGCCGCAGGCGTCCCACGGGTTCGACGATACGAACAGCACGTCGGTGGGCGGCACATCGAGCGTCGCTTCGATCAGGGCGTAGGCATCCGGGCTCGGCTTGAAGATCTTTTGGGAGTCGATGCTGATGGTGGCGTCGAGCACGCGGTCAAGACCGCTGTTGCGAACCAGCGCGTTCAGCATGCCGGTGCTGCCGTTGGACAGAATCGCCAGCTTGTGGCCTCGCAGCGCCGCAAGCGCGGCGGTCGCGTCCGGATAAAGGTCGAGATGCAGATACTTGTCGATGATGCTTTCGAACGCGGCCGGGTCGTGCTTGAGACCGAGGCATCTCAACGTGTAAGCGAGCGAATCGCGCGTGATGACGGAAAAATCCTCGTAGCGCCGCATCAGCGAACGCAGCCAGGTATATTCGAGTTGCTTGATACGCCAGACCTGGGTGATAATCTCGCCGTAACCGGGAAACGCCGTCTCGGTAACGGCGGCGACCGACTGAATGTCGTAGAGCGTGCCATAGGCATCGAACACAACGGCTTTGATGGTCACGTGAGTACTCTCGCGGTGGGTCGGTGCTAGATGTTCAAAAGCTTGCGCGCATTGGCCTTCAATACCTTCGGCCTGATCTCATCGCGGATCTCGAGCTTGGCGAAATCCGCCATCCAGCGATCCGGCGTAATCACCGGCCAGTCGGAGCCGAACAGCATCTTGTCCTGCAGGATGGAGTTGATGTAGCGCACCAGGATCGGCGGAAAATATTTCGGAGACCAGCCGGAGAGGTCGATATAGACGTTCGGCTTGTGGGTCGCGACCGACAGCGCTTCTTCCTGCCAGGGAAACGACGGATGCGCGAGAATGATCTTCAGGTCGGGGAAATCCGCCGCCACATCGTCCATGTACATCGGGTTGGAATATTTCAGCCGCATCCCCATGCCGCCCGGCATGCCGGAGCCGACGCCGGTCTGCCCGGTGTGAAACAGCGCGATGGCGCCGCCATCGGTGATGGCTTCGTACAGCGGATAGGCCATGCGGTCGTTGGGATAAAAGCCCTGCATGGTCGGATGGAATTTGAAGCCTTTGACGCCAAATTCCTCGATCAGCTTGCGCGCCTCGCGAACGCCGAGCTTGCCCTTGTGCGGATCGATGCTGACGAACGGGATCAGCACGTCGGAATTCTCGGCGGCGACTTCCAGCATCTCGTAATTGCTGTAACGGCGGAATCCGGTCTCGCGTTCGGCATCGACTGGAAAGATCACCGCGGCGATTTTCTTGGCGCGGTAATAGGCCGCTGTCTCCGTTACGGTCGGCGGATGCTTGTTCGGCGACTTGAAATAGTCGGCCATCTGCGCCTGGAAGTCGTCATAGCCGTCGTCGCCATGCATGCCGCAGGGCTCTTCGGCATGGGTGTGGATATCGATCGCGACGACGTCTTCGATATTGGGCAGCTTCAGTTTGGTCATCTTGCTTTCCCGGCAGGGTTGCTTGATTTTACAGTGTGGCGAATTGATTATACTATATAACAAATTCCGCAAGGCGGCATGATAATAACGACGGCGTAAGGAGGATGAAATGGCTCAGGTGGAAGCCTTCGAGACCGATTTCTGGAAAAACGCCAATTTGCGAAAGGTCTGGGACGACATCGTCCCCGGCGAGCCGCGCAAGACCATTCCGTACACGCTGACGCGGGACGCCATCGAGCTGTATTGCGCATCCGTTGGCGAGGACCATCCGATCTATTTCGACGAGGACTACGCGAAGACCACGGTCTATCGCGGGCTGATCGCGCCGCCGTCGATCCACATCCTGCTGATGTTTTCCTGCACGCCGGCCGACGACTGGATGCGCAGCCCCGGCACCGTCAATGCCGGTCAATCCTGGAGCTACAATATTCCGGCGCGTCCCGGCGACGTCATCCGGCTTGAGGCCCGCGCGCTCGACAAGTTCATCAAGCGCGAGCGGCTGTTCGTGGTGCACGACAATGTCTTCTTCAACCAGCATGGCGACGTCATTTGTTCGGGCCGTGGCTGGACCATCCGGCCGCAGTGACATGCGAGGGAGTGAAATCATGACAGCGACATTCGAAAGCCTCAGCCCGGGCGACACCATCGACGGACCGAAATTCGCGGTCAGCCGCGAATCCATCCGCCTGTTCTGCGACGCCTCGCTCGACTACAACCCGTTGCATCTCGACGACGATTATATGAAGGGCGATTTCGGCAAGACCAATTTCGGCGGCATCATCATGCACGGCATGAACAATTTCGGGCTGATCTCGCGGATGATTACCGACTGGGCCTATCCCGCCGGCGCCATTCACCGCCGCCTTGAAACAAGGTGGGTCAAGCCGGTCCGGCCCGGCGACACCATCCAGCCGGCCGGCATCGTGAAATCGAAACAGGCCACGGCGAACTCGCGCTGGGTCTTGATCGACGTCATGGTGCGTAACCAGAACGACGAGAAGGTCGCGACCGGTGAGGCCATGGTCGAATTCCCGGCCAGCTGATTTCGCTGGGAATTCCGTCTCCCGCTTGCGGTGAGGCAACGCGAGTTCACGCATGCACAGATTCAATTTTCAAACAGCCAACAACGCTTCGATTGTCGAACCGTCATTGCGAGCGAAGCGAAGCAATCCATTCTTCCTTTACGCCGCGAGATGGATTGCTTCGCTGCGCTCGCAATGACGTCTAAAACACACGCGTTCGCGATCTCGCCGCGCAGTGCGCCCGAGCCGTTGATAAATCTTACGCCCAAAGAGGGCGTGGGGAACGCCGGATGCCCTTGGCACCCGCGGCCTCGTGTGCACTTGGTAGTGGTAGAACGCACACGAGCAACAACGAGTACCCCGGAATCACCCGACGTTCCCGCACGCAATGGTTTTAACGGTTTCCTTCGTGCTCTCCCCGGCGATCGGGCTCTTTTGCCACCGTCGCCCTGCGGATTGAAGGTTTTGTCCAGCCCGGTTGAGCCGAACGAGCCTCCGCAAGACTTGACGCCAGCGTCGAGGCGTCAGGACCACACGACTTCGCCGTACGCTGCAACATCCCTCGTCCGCTCGCTGTTGATCGCTCACGGGCCTTTCGCCAACCCGCCCTGCGATCCCGTCGCGCGCAAAACGCTGCCGCGTCCACCGCATCCCATGCCCAACGTTTGTGACGATCGCGAAACGCCCCTCTGTGGGCCGGGACGGGAACAGTTCTAGAATTGATTTGGGGTGCGTGAAAACAGAAATATTTTTCGGAAAATCCGAAAAACAACTTGACACGCCTGTCAACAAACTGCCCGACGGGCAAATCACCGCGGTCCCCGTTTCCTGCGGGGTGATCCAACACGGTTTGGGCATGATCGGGCGGTGTCACCGCAATCTCATTGTCGTGGCCTCGCACGATCTCTCAGCGGGTCGTCCCTGCGAACGCAGGGACCCATCACCCCTGGCCTGAAAAGTGAAGAAAGGCCTTTGCTTCAGTGCCGAAACGAGAGTCCGCGGCGCCGCGATGAGCGCAATTGCGCTCACGCTGGGGTCCCTGCGTTTGCAGGGACGACTCGTTGATACATCACGCATACGAAAACTCCATATGCGATAGCCCTGCCCGCAAGCGGGAGAGGGAGCGCACTTCCGGTGCCGTTGCAGCTCAATCTAATCTCATCCCGCTCTGCGCGACGTCGACACTCGTCGTTCCGCGCCCACGGCATTGAGTGAGGTGATTTCAGCAAATGCTTTTCATGAGGCCTGGATCAAGCCGACATGAACCCGCGAGGTCATCGGCGGGCGGCCGCTCGTGGATGCGGCGCCGGCTTTTTTCGACGGCATCGCCGGCCGCTTCATCCGATCGGGCGAGTGCCCCTCGCGCGTCTTGCGGCTAGTTTAAGCCGCTGGAGGCTCGGGTATTGGGTCCTCCAGGTTCATGGAAGCCGGATGATGACAGGAGGTATTCATGAAGATGGATTACACAGAATGCGTCGAGTTTGTGCGGAAATATGCTTCGCGGGGCGAACTCCACGAACTGATGCGGGCTGCTTCAAAGCCATACCGCTACATAAAGACGACGATTCATCTCACTTACTTTTCAATGCCTGATTGGCTCGCCGTCTTTAAGTGCTGCGAGATGGCCCCAGGGGACCGGGTCTGGTGACGAACCCATTCGTGAAGCGCTCCGGGCGATGGCGCTGGAGAGCGATATTTCTGCGGTCCTGGATTTCATGTCGCTTGATCGCATGGCGCCGCCCGAGCGCGAACGGGCGTTCCGTCGCCTCGTCCTTGGATACAAGATTGCAGCTGAGGGGCATCAAAAAAGTGTCGCTGATTGTTTGGATTGCTTTACCCGCAAAGGTTCTGGACGAGCCTTGCTCATGGAACTAGGTCGCACACGCCACACCATTACCGTGATGCCTCATTGGCTTTACTTCATGACGCTACCCAACGAGGGTTTCCGCAACGCAAACACGAGGGGGCTTCGGGCCGGCCAAATTCTTTCCCACGTCACTGATGGGATCCCTGGCGACGACAGGGGCAGTTACGCGAAGGGAGCACCGATCCCCAATTTAGTTGGTCCAGCGGTGAACTTCTCGGGGTCGGTTAACGACTGAGGTGGGGGTCGTGCAACGTGGAACACTGCGGTCATGGGAATGCTCCAATTCTTCTGAAAGGATTAAGCGATGAAAGCAAATCTCAAGGTATTGTATCAGTTGCGGGCATTGCCGCGCTGTTGGCGTCTCCCGCGATAGCGAAACAAAAGCGCTCTGAGAAAGCTGCTAGTGGTCCCGAGCGACACGCGCGCCCGTCGCGCCCTAGGGGTTAACGAAGTGGCTGCTACGCGCTGTCTACCCCGACTGTGCCGCACGGCATGAATCTCAATTTTCAGAACGGGAGCAGAGGCTAGCCTTCGCGCAAATCTTGCGCGCGGACACTCGTCATGTACCCCGCGTGCAACCTCGCTACCTTCCACAATCCCTCTCAGGTACCGGCGCTTTCGAGCGCAAAGAATTCGTATTCAAACTTTTGGTTGAAGCTGGAGGTCACAATGGCGATTGGCGATATGCTCCAAATTTATGATGCTGGAGCGAAAACAAAAATATGGCACAACTCACTATTTGAACCAAGGAGCGACGCTTCGTTCAGTCTCGGCGTGAAAACCGAAAAGGAACTCCACGAGGGACTGACGAAGCTCGTTGCCGCCGAAAAAACCTTCTCAAAAGTGCTCTTTGAAACTCATGGGCAGTCTGGAATTATTTTTCTTGGAGATCCTATCGGATATTATTCATTTTCCGGAGACCCAAGATGGACCGATTCGCGCTATGACAAGCTGTTTCCTTTCGATACCAAGATTGTCTTTGGTGGTTGTAATGTGGCGGAAGGTAACGACGGCTGGAAATTTTTAGAGAACGCAGGGAAACTGCTTCTCCGCAAAGGCGGTTATACTCTCGGGTGGACGTCCCTCGGTTTCCACCTTTTTGAGCACGACGTGCATTTCTGGGGAGACTGGAGAAGGGTGAATATTTCGCCCGGCGGGTTTGTGCGTGACCGAAGGGCCAAAAGCGATCTCGTTCCTGATATCAATCGACCATGGGACAACCGTTGGCGATAACGCGATGAGCAAAGTTCTCGTCGATACCTGCTCGGGCGAGCGTAATTGGTTTTGGATCTGGATTAACCCGGCTCCCCTCGAAGCGAACGACGAAGGACGGCCAGGAGATTTTCAACTACGAGAACCACTACAGTCAAAAGCTCAACAAGTGCTTCTTTTCTCGAAAATCGTTGTCGCGAGCAAATTCTCTCGTGTCCCGGACGCGGTGCAGCGTTCTCCCGTCGATGCCAACGGGTCGCGCGAATGTGCGCCCGATGACAGGCTCCGCATTGTCCGTTCATGCTGCTCCGCGTCGCTGGCGCGCAGGGTGCTGCCTCGCGCGGTTTGAATCACGTCCAAACCGATGCCTTCAACCCGCAAAACCAGACAATCGGCATTTCCGAGATTAACCCCTAACCGGACATGCTGGGGACATGCCAAAATCGACGAGTCTGACCCACAGCCGACTTCACGCCCTATCCAGACAGACGGGCCTTGGGGGCGGTGTCGCAAAAGGCCGAGTCTT
>Ga0209438_1000600_pt1 | contig 11247 bp, 12 predicted proteins | sample GraSoi_2013_20cm_FD_185825 | JGI IMG/M metagenome (GOLD analysis project Ga0209438, IMG submission 185825) | Grasslands soil microbial communities from the Angelo Coastal Reserve, California, USA - Sample 9_17_2013_20cm (SPAdes) (version 2) | ecosystem: Environmental > Terrestrial > Soil >...
GGAGCAGTGCCTGATGCAGGGCTTCACCACCGTGCGCGACGCGGGCGGCGCCGACTACGGCTTCCGCGAGGCCGCCGAGACCGGCCTCTACCCGGGGCCGCGCATGCTGGTCTCCGGCCGCCCGCTCTCGCAGACCGGCGGCCACGCCGACAAGCGGCGGCGCGCGGAATGGATCGAGCCGGTGGGCTGCTGCGTGGGCATGGCCGGCGTGATCGCGGACGGGGCCGACGAGGTGCGCAAGGCCGCGCGCGAGAACCTCCGCCACGACGTGGACCAGATCAAGATCATGGCCTCGGGCGGCGCCATGTCGCCGGGCGACGAGCTCGACACCACCCAGTACACGGTGGACGAGATGCGCGCCGCGGTGGAGGAGGCGCGCGCGGTCGGCAAGTACGTGCTGGCCCACGCCTACTCCGGCTCCGCCATCCGCAACGCGATCCAGGCCGGGGTGCGCTGCATCGAGCACGGCAACCTGCTCGACGAGGCGGGCGCACAGGCGATCAAGGCGGCCGGCGCCTACCTCGTGCCGACCATGGTCACCTACGAGGCCATCGCGCGCGAGGGCAAGAACTACGGCATCGGCGACCACCAGATCCAGAAGATCAACCTGGCGCTCGAGAAGAGCCTGGAGGGTCTGACCCACGCCTACCGCGCGGGCTGCAAGATCGGCTCGGGCTCGGATCTGCTGGGCGACATGCAGGCCCAGCGCGCGATGGAGTTCGAGCTGAAGGGCCAAGTCATGAAGCCGATGGAGGTGCTTCTCTCGGCCACCATGGTCAACGCCGAGATTTTCAGGATGGCCGATCGCATCGGCTCGGTCGAGCCCGGCAAGTACGCCGACCTGCTGGTGGTCGACGGCAACCCGCTCAAGAACCTCCGCGTGTTCCAGAACCAGGCCAATCTTCACGCGATCGTGAAGGGCGGCGTCTTCGTCAAGCGCGCAATCTAGACTCCCACGGAGGGCTCAGCATGCCGAGCGCCGCCGACTTCGAGAAGCTGGGCGTCTTCTACCTGGGTCGCCCCTACGACCCGCAGCAGAAGAAGTCGCAGGACGGGGTCCTGCTCTACGACTCGAAGGATCTGGTCACCCACGCGGTCTGCGTGGGCATGACCGGCAGCGGCAAGACCGGGCTCTGCCTGGCCCTGATCGAGGAAGCGGCCATCGACGGGATCCCCGCGATCCTCATCGACCCGAAGGGCGACCTGGCCAACCTGCTGCTCACCTTCCCCACGCTCCGCCCCGAGGACTTCCGGCCCTGGATCAACGAGGACGACGCCCGCCGGAAGAACCTCTCCGCGGACGACTACGCGCGGCAGCAGGCCGAGCAGTGGCAGAAGGGGCTCGCGGCCTGGGGGGAGGACGGCGCGCGCATCCAGCGCCTGCGCGACGCGGCCGACTTCGCGATCTACACCCCGGGCAGCAACGCGGGCATCCCGCTCTCGATCCTGAAGTCGTTCGCGGCCCCGCCGTCCGCCATCCGCGAGGACGAGGAGCTCCTGCGCGAGCGCATCGGCACCACCGCCACGAGCCTGCTGGGGCTCCTCGGCATCGACGCCGATCCGATCAAGAGCCGCGAGCACATCCTGATCGCGACGATCCTCGACGCGGCGTGGCGGCAGGGCCGCGAGCTCGACCTGGCGAGCCTCATCCAGCAGATCCAGACCCCGCCGGTGAAGCGGGTGGGCGTGCTCGACCTGGACGCGTTCTTTCCGTCCAAGGACCGCTTCGCCCTCGCGATGTCGCTCAACAACCTGCTCGCCGCCCCCGGATTCGGAGCCTGGATGGAGGGCGAGCCCCTCGACGTCGACGCCCTCCTGCACACGCCCGAGGGCAAGCCGCGCGTCGCCATCGTGTCGATCGCGCACCTGAGCGACGCGGAGCGGATGTTCTTCGTCTCGCTGCTGCTCAACCAGGTGGTGGGCTGGATGCGTACCCAGTCCGGCACCACCAGCCTGCGCGCCCTGCTCTACATGGACGAGATCTTCGGCTTCTTTCCCCCGGTGGCCAACCCGCCGTCGAAGACGCCGCTCCTGACCCTGCTCAAGCAGGCGCGCGCCTTCGGGGTGGGCGTGGTGCTCGCCACCCAGAACCCGGTGGACCTCGACTACAAGGGCCTCTCCAACACCGGCACGTGGCTCATCGGGCGGCTGCAGACCGAGCGCGACAAGGCGCGCGTGCTCGACGGTCTCGAGGGCGCGGCGGGTACCGCGGGCCAGGGTTTCGACCGCGCGGGGCTCGAGCGCATTCTCTCCGGGCTCTCGACCCGCGTCTTCCTGATGAACAACGTGCACGAGGATCACCCGGTCGTGTTCGAGAGCCGCTGGGTGATGTCCTACCTGCGCGGCCCGCTCACGCGCGCTCAGATCAAGTCGCTCATGGACGCGCGCCGCGGCGCCGCGCCCGCGGCCGCCCCGGCCGCCGCCGCTTCGGCCGGTGGGGCGACGCGCCGCTCCGCGGCCTCTGCGGCGCCGGCCTCCACGCCGGCGCCGGCACGAGGCAAGGCGGCCCGCCCCGCGGCCCCAGTCGCCGAGCCCGGCACGGGCCAGCGCCCGCTCCTCCCGCCCGACGTCCCGCAGCACTTCGCGCCGGCGCACGGCGCCGCCCCCGCTGACTCGACGCTCTACTACCGGCCGATGCTCGTGGGCTCCGCCCAGGTGCGGGTCAGCGATGCCAAGAGCGGGATCGACGTGAGCCGGGATCTCGTCTACCTGACCCCGATCACCGACGAGGCGGTGCCGGTGGCCTGGGACCAGGCCGCCGCGGTGAGCTTCACCACGGCGGACCTGACCACCGGTCCCGAGGGCGATGCGGCCTTCGGAGAGCTGCCCGCGCCCGCCGGGAAGAAGAAGAGCTACGACGGGTGGAGCAAGGACTTCGCGAGCTGGCTCCTCCAGTCGAAGACCATCGACCTGCTGCGCAGTCCGTCGCTCAAGGTCGTCTCGAAGCCGGGCGAGTCCGAACGCGACTTCCGGGTACGGCTACAAGAATCGACGCGCCAGGATCGCGATCGCGCGAGCGAGACGCTCCGCCAGAAATACGCGCCCAAGGTGGCCGCGCTGCAGGAGCGGCGGCGCCGCGCGGAACAGGCAGTAGCGCGCGAGAGCGAGCAGGCCAAGGCGCAGGGCATTCAGACCGCGATCTCGGTCGGCGCCACGATCCTGGGCGCCTTCCTCGGGCGCAAGTCGATCACCGCCTCCACCATCGGCCGGGCCACCACCGCCGCCCGCGGCGCCGGGCGCGTGCTGAAGGAGACCCAGGACGTGGGCCGCGCCAAGGAGACGGTGGCCGCGGTGGACGAGGCGATCGCCGCGCTCGACGCCCAGTTCAAGGCCGAGGCCGACGCCCTCGGCGCGAGCACCGATCCGCTGACCGAGCGGCTCGAGACCCTCGCCCTCAAGCCGACCCGCCAGAACATCTCGGTGCGGCTGGTGGCGCTGGCGTGGGCCCCCTGCTGGCGCGATAGCGCGGGTGCGGTCTCGCCCGCCTGGGCCTGACACCATCCGGGCCGGCGGCGGCGCCGGACATTTTCCCCCGGTGAGCGCTGCCCATATTGCGCTCGGCGCGGGCTGCGTCCTCACCCTCGCGGTGTCGGCCGGCGCCGAGGGGTCGTGGGCCCTCTGGAGAGGACGACCCGGCCAGGAAGCGGCGCGTACCCGCGTCAGCGTGCACGCGACGCTCGCCGACTGCCTGAGCGAGCAGAAGTCGCGGGAGGAGGAGCAGAGAGCCTATCTGCGCGCCGCGGGCGAGGCACGCCCGGAGGACCGGCTGCCACCGCCGGGCCCGGCCGACTCCTATCGCTGCCTTCCCGCCTCCGACGACTCGCGAGGGTCGAAGGGAAACTGAGACCGCGGCCCCCAAGTTCGTCTGGTGTATCGTGGGTGATACACCATGCGTGGGCGCGCCCTCGTCGTTCTCCTCGCGCTGGCGTCGCTGCTCGCGGTCATCTCGCCGTCGCTCGAACACGCCCCTTCACCCGCAGGCCCCTCACCCTACCCTCTCCCCGCAGGGGAGAGGGAGGAGCGCAGCGGGACGGTGGGACGGGTGGTGGATGGGGACACCATCTGGGTGCGGCTGCCGAGCGGGGTGGAGAAGGTGCGGTACATCGGCATCGACACCCCGGAGGTGCACCACCCCACCCGCGGCGAGGAGCCCGGCGGCCGCGAGGCGACCGAGGTGAACCGGCGGCTGCTCGGCCACGACCCGGTGCGGCTCGAGACCGACGTGCAGCTGCGCGACCGCTATGGTCGCCTCCTCGCCTACGTCTGGATCCGCGGGCCCGACGGCGGCGAGACGATGGTGAACGCGGAGCTGGTGCGGCTCGGCTACGCGGCGGTCATGACGGTGCCGCCCAACGTCCGCCACGCGGAGCTGTTCCGCAAGCTCGCCGCCGAGGCGCGGGAGCACCATCGGGGCCTGTGGGCGCAGCCGGTGAGCCCGGCTCGCTAGCGCGGTCGAGGGTATACTGAGCGTCCCATGAAGATCGGCGCCGTCGAGATCCCCGCGCTGGCCCGGCTGGCTCCCATGGCCGGCATCACCAACGCGCCCTTCCGCCTGATCGCGCGCGAGTGCGGCAGCGGGCTCACCACCTCCGAGGAGATGGACGCGGCCGCGCTCCTCACCGGTCACCCGTTTGCCGACGCCATCGCGGCCTACTACCCCGCGGAGCGCCCGCTCGCCATGCAGCTCCTCGGCAAGGACCCCGACCTGCTCGCGCGCGCGGCCGAGCGCTGCCAGGTGCTCGGCGCCGACATCGTGGATCTCAACATGGGCTGCCCGATGCCCAAGATCACCGGCAAGGGCAAGGGCGCCGCCCTGATGCGGGACATCGCGGCCACCGCGCTCATCCTGCGCGCGCTGCGCAAGGCGGTCAGCGTGCCGCTCACGGTCAAGATCCGCGGTGGCTGGGACGACGAGCACCTCAACGCGGTCGAGGTGGCCCAGATGGCGGAGGCCGAGGGCGTGGACGCCATCACCGTGCACCCGCGCACCCGCTCGCAGCGGTTCACCGGCCGCGCGCCCTGGACAATCATCCGCGAGGTCGTGGAAGCGGTGTCGGTCCCGGTCACCGGCAACGGCGACGTCGGCTCCATGGCCGCGGCGCGGCGCATGGCGGCGGAGACGGGCTGCGCCTCGGTCATGATCGGCCGCGGCGCGCTCGGCAGCCCCTGGATCTTCGACGAGTCGTTCGAGGCGCTCTCGCGCGACGGCCAGCGTGAGCGCAAGGCCCGCGTCATCGCCCGGCACGTCGCGCTGATCCGCGAGCACTTCCGGGAGAAGTACGCGCTGATCCAGATGAAGAAGCACCTCGCGTGGTACACGGAGGGGCTCGGCCACGCCACCGAATGCCGCGCCCGCATCTTCCAGACCCGCAGCCCCGAGGAAGTCTGGGAGGTGTTCCAGTCCTACTGGGAAGGGTCTCGGTTGGCGACGACCGCGTCGTAGAACCGCCGAGCGTTCTGCCACTTCACCTTCGGCCCCGACGCGGCGCGTCCTCCCGAAGCGACGAGGGCGTCGACCGTGAAGTCGGGGCCGGCCAGCGCGGGCCAGTTCAGGGCGTACTCGAGCGGCTCGGCCCCGGCCTTCACGGGAACCGGGTACTTCACCGCACTCCTCTCATATCCCTTGCACAGCAGGTCGCGAAGGCCGGGCCGGCGCCAGCAGGATGGGTGAAACGCGCCGCCGACCCATTCCTGTGACTGCTCGGTGTGATAGGCGTCGATGATCGGCTGCCCGACGTAGAGCTCGTTGGCCGGATCGATGACGCACTCGCCGAACGCCAGGCCCGCGCGGAGCGGCATCGAGCCCATCGCCCTCCCCATGATCTGCCCCAGCACGCTCGGAAGGAGCTCCATCGCCTCGCCGGCGGGCGCCCACATGAGGATCGTGTCGCTGAACACGACGCGATTGAGAACGAGCTCTCGCTCGTGAGTCCCGGCCCTGATGCGGAACAGAGGATGCGGCTCGAGCTGAGCGAGCAGCGCCCGGTACCGCTCGTGGATCTCGTCGAGCGGGGTCGTGGCCACCAGGCTGGTGAAGCCCAGCACATCGCACATGGCGATCAGATACGGGGCGGCGGGCATCCGGGGGCGCGACCCTAGGGATACGCGGTGATGGCCACCACGATGATGTAGTCCGCCAGCGGCCCGTGGTGCCAGAAGACTCGATGGGCCGCGGCGCTGGCCCTGGTCTCCACGTGGGACTCGAAGACCTTCTCGCCCTTCGCGCCCTTGATCGTCCGGTACTCGTAGGTGTGCAGCCTACGGTCGTGCGGATCGATCTCCATGAGGCCGAGAGTTTTGCGGACCGCGGCCAGCCGTTTCGCCCGCTTCGGATCGCTCTCGAGAGCCGTCAGCTCCTCGTCGGCCACCGGAGTGCAGAGGAGGGTGAAGCGCGGGATCGGAGCTACCCGGCGTCGTCGTCCGCGTGCTTGGCGAACGATCTACCCTTGATCGCCTCGCCGCGGCCGGCCTGAGCGATGCCGGTCCGGACCGCCTTCAGCGCCTTGGGGTTCTCGTGGAGCCACGCCTCCCGCAGCGGTACCGTCGTCGCCGGAGCAAGGACGATCGCCCCCGTCGCCTGCTCGATGAAGACGTTGAACCGGATCTTGCGGTCACCGAAGCGGGCCCGGAGCTGCCGGAGGGCGCGCGCCAGTGTCACGCGCTCCTTGCTGTCCGCGGTGGTCTCCCCGATGCCCTCGAGCTCGTCCAGCTTGATGGTCATGGCGTGGCTCCCTGAGTGGGATTATCCCACTTCCCCACCCCCTGTCAACCCCGCCCTGCCCTCCGGGCCTGAAGAGCTATGTCCCTGTCTCTACAGGGCTATTGAGACCGCCCCCGCCCGGAGACCTCCCACACCGCCTCCACCGTGCTCCCGCGCATCGCGTAGATGCGGTCGTAGAGGTTGATGGTCGGATCGCAGTGCGGCGGGAAGAACTCGATGAGCTGCCCGAGCCTGGGCAGCCGCTCCGGCTCTGCGGTCATCAGACGCCCGTGCTCGTCGCCGGCCCAGGAGTACTCCACGCCCGGCCACTCCACCGCCTCCGGCACGAAGGGCCGGTCGGTGGAGAAGGCCTTGAAGCCGCCGTCCACCATCGCCATCTCGTGGCTCGGCACGCTCACCACCGTGGTCAGCACGGTGAGCGCCATCTCGAACTCGTCGTAGGCGGCCCCGCGCGGGCTGCCGATGCGCCGGTAGTCGAGGTCCATCACGCAGTAGGAGCCGGACTGCAGCTCGGTCATCCCCTCGAGCTCGCTGTCGATGTTGAAGGTGCCGCTCGAGCCGCCGGTCACGATGTCCACCGCCATGCCGTGCTTCTCGAACAGCTCGCGCGTCTTCATGAGCCGGCCCATCCAGCGCCGCGAGGTGCGCCGCCGATCGTCGAAGCCCATCACGTGCGCGCAGTGACCCGCGTAGCCCTGCAGCCCGCGCAGGTGCAGCGCGGGCTGCGCCATCACCTCGCGCCCCAGGTCGCGCGCGGGCTCGCCGGGCTGCGCCCCGGTACGCCGGCCCCCCACGTCGACGTCCACGAGCACGTTGAGCACGAGCCCGGCCTTGGCCACCGCCGCCCCGAGCTCCCGCACGTTGTCCGGGTGGTCCACCACCACCAGCGTCTCGGGCTGGCGCCGCAGGACGCCCAGCAGGCGCCCGATCTTCTCCGGGCCGACCACCTCGGTCGTGATGAGGAGATTGCGCACGCCGGCGGCCGCCATCACCTCGGCCTCGCCCACCTTGGCCACGCAGACGCCGACCGCGCCGGCCGCGATCTGGCGGCGGGCGATCTCTGGGCACTTGTGGGTCTTGGCGTGGGGGCGGAGCTTCTTGCCGGCCGCCTTCACGTGGGCAGCCATCTTCTGCACGTTACGCTCGAAGCGATCGAGGTCCAGCAGCAGCGCGGGGGTGGGGATCTCGGCGCGGTTCATGGCGGGGGGAGCATACCATGCGCGGGAATCGGCTCCCGCGCCCGCAGCCACTGGCTGCGGAAGGCCTGGACGCGCCGTTGCGCCAGATCGTCTCCGGAGCGCTTGGCCATGTCGGTGGCCATCGCGAGGGCCTGCTGCACCATCTCGCGGTCGCCGAGCCGGCCGAAGGCCTCGCCGGCCGCGAGCACCCCGTCGAGCGAGCCGTGCCGGCGCGCGCGGAACAGGGCAGTCAGGTAGACACGCCGGGCGCGGCTCTCCGCGACCGCAACCGTGTCGGTGGCGCGACCGAGCCGGATGGCCGCGGCGCCGACCGCCACCATCCCTGGCCATCCGCGGCCGGCGTGGGCGGCGGCGTAGGCCTCCCGCCATGCGGCCTGGGCGGTGGCCACGTCGCCCCGCTCGAGGGCCGCATCCATCGCCTGGATCTCGGCGGCCCAGTCGGTCCCGGCCGCCTCCGCGCTCGGGATGGTCGGCAGCGCCACGGCAGTTGTCAGGAGGAACAGGAGGAGCAGCGCAACCTGTGTCCGGTGTTTCATGGGAGCCTCCTCGGATGGATCGGCATCCGCCGGGATGGCAAGCACCGGCCATGCCAGTGGCCAAGTATCTGGAAACCCGCCGGAAGCTCGCGAGGACCGATCGTCAACGGACGGGCATGACGCCCGGCGCTGGCAGAATGCCTGACGCCGGGTAAGGGGCCAGCACGTGTATGATGGCCGCTTGAACTTCCTGGTTGCCGTCATCCCGAGCGTGCTGCTCTGCTTGTGGCCCCTGGCGGCCCTCGCCCAGGGCATCAACCCCGACCGGCCGGATCTCACCACCAGCGCCGAGCTGGTCCCGGTGGGCGCGCTGCAGATCGAGACCGGCCTCGAGTACGAGCGCGCGCGAGTCGGCGGCGGGCCCACCCAGCACCAATTCAGCACCCAGGCGGTGCTGCGCGCGGGCCTCGCGGCCGTGCTCGAGGTCTCGCTGGAGGGGGAGCCGTTCGTGTGGCAGCGCGGGGATCACGACTCGGCCGGGAGCGGCGACTACCTGCTCGGCCTCAAGTACCGCCTCTACGCCCCACCCGAGGGGAGCGGCGGCCCGCTCGTGGCGGTGAAGCCGTTCGTGAAGCTGCCCACCGCCCGCGCTCCGATCGGTAGCGAGCGGCTGGACGCAGGGGCCCTCCTGCTGCTGAGCATCGGCCTGCCGTGGGGGCTGAGCCTCGACGTCAACGCGGGGGCGGCCGCGCTCGGTCAGCGGCGCCTGGAGGGGTTCCTGCCGAAGGGGGTGGCGGCGGGATCGCTCTCGTGGGCGGTGACCGAGCGCCTGTCGACGATCACCGAGCTGTTCTTCGCCACCAAGGACGAGCGCGACAGCCGCGCGAATCTCCGGACGACGGTGGCGCTGCTCTACAAGCTCACGCCGCTCATGGCGGTCGACGCCGGGATGCGCACCACGCTCGTCGGTCCCGGGCCCGACTGGTCGGCCTTCGTCGGCTTCAGCGCCCGCTTCGGCCGCTAGGGCCCGCTTCGGCCGCTAGGGCCCGCTTCGGCCGCTAGGGATCGATGCTCACCTGATCCGACAGCTCGTTGACGTCCCCCGACCGCCGCGGGAAATGCCGGGCGAGGACCGCGCCCACCTCGGCCACCGCGTGCAGCAGCCCGTCGCGCGGGCGCTCCTCCCGGAAGTGCGCGAGCACCGCGTCGACGAGCCGCTCCCAGTAGACCTGCCCGACCCGCTCGTGGATCCCCTGGTCGCCCAGCACGACCAGCTTGTGGTCCCCCACGCTCACGTAGATCAGCACGCCGTGGCGGGCCGCGGTCCGGTGCATGCCGAGGTGCTCGAAGACCGCGACCGCCCGCGCCATCGGCTCGCCGGGGCAGCGGTGGTCGAGGTGCACCCGGATCTCCGCGGAGGTGCGCAGCTCCGCCGCCCCGATGGCCTGCGTCACCGCGTCGAGATCGGTTTCGGCGAGGAACCCGCGCACCCACCTCGGATGACGCGCCATCACCAGCTCCCGCTCGAGCCGCCGCCGCCGAAGCTGCCGCCGCCCCCGCTGAACCCGCCACCCCCGCTGCTGCCACCCCCGCCCCCCCATCCTCCGCCCAGGCCGGTCCCGCCGATGAAGGGACCGCCCCAGCCGGTCGACCCGCCGGTCCACCCGCGGCGCCGGAGCGACGCCTGCTGCATCCGGTTCTGCACCAGCGCGACGATCAGGAGGCCGACGAAGAGCAGCCCGAGCCCTTCCCGCCAGCCGAAGTCATGCGTCGGCTGCCCCCGATTCGGGCCGGGCGGACGCTGGTACGTCCCTGCGATCGCGCGGTCGATCGCGTCGAGCCCCGCCCCGATCCCGTCGGCGACCTGGCCCGCGCGGAATCGCGGCGCGACGACGTCTCGAAGAATGGAGGACGAGACGGCGTCGGTCAGGCTGCCCTCGAGCCCGTAGCCCACCTCGATGCGCATCTTCCGATCGTCGAGGAAGACCAGGAAGATGACTCCGTTGTCGAGGCCCTTCTGCCCGATGCGCCAAGCCTTCGCAAGCCGGATCGAGTAGTCCTCGAGGCTCTCGCCCTCGAGCGAGCGGAAGATCGCCACCACCACCTGGTTGCGGCTCGTGGCCGCGCGCGCGCTCAGGGCCTGCTCGAGCCGGTCCCGGTCGGCGGGGGCGAGCGCGCCCGCGTAGTCGTTGACGCGGTGGTCGGGGGGCGGGGGGATGCGCAGGGCCGCCGCGCCCGGGGCGGCGAGCGCGGCGAGCAGGAGCAGCGCGAGAGCGAGGCGGCGGAGCACGATTCCCCCGCCCGGCGCTCCGCCTAGAACTTCACCTTGGGAGCCTCCTGGGAGCCGGGAGCGGCCTCGAAGTAGGCCTTCTCCTTGAAGCCACGCAGCGAGGCCACCAGGCTCCCCGGGAACAGCCGGATGCGCGTGTTGTAGTCGCGCACCGCCTCGCTGTAGCGCATGCGCTCGACCGCGATCCGGTTCTCGGTGCCCTCGAGCTGGCTCTGCAGCGTGAGGAAGTTCTGGTTGGACTTGAGCTCCGGATAGCGCTCGACGGTGACGAGCAGCCGGCTGAGCGCGCCGCCCAGCTCGGCCTGGGCCTGCTGGAACTTCTGGAACGCGGCCGGGTCGTTGATCAGCTCGGGGGTGGCCTTGATGCCGGCCACGCTGGCGCGGGCCTTCGTCACCTCTTCCAGCACCGTCCGCTCCTGGGTCGCGAATCCCTTCACGGTCTCCACCAGGTTCGGGATCAGGTCGGCGCGGCGCTGGTAGACGTTCTGCACCTGGGCCCACTTCTCGTTGACCAGCTGCTCCTGCCCCACCAGCTGGTTGTTGATCCCGATCGCCCAGCCG
>Ga0209438_1000602_pt1 | contig 11205 bp, 9 predicted proteins | sample GraSoi_2013_20cm_FD_185825 | JGI IMG/M metagenome (GOLD analysis project Ga0209438, IMG submission 185825) | Grasslands soil microbial communities from the Angelo Coastal Reserve, California, USA - Sample 9_17_2013_20cm (SPAdes) (version 2) | ecosystem: Environmental > Terrestrial > Soil >...
AGGCGGTGTGCCGCCGCCACCGCCACCACCGCCGCGCCGCCGGCGGCCTCGACGGCGGCCCCGGCGCCGCGGGCGCCCGGGCGCGCCGTCCGGCGGTGACGCGCCCGGCTCCTGGTCCGCCTCGTTCCCGGGCTCGGGACCGGTGTCGGTCTCGGCCTCGACGTCGCGAGGACCGCGATCCTCGACCTCGGGCTCCGGGCCCTCGTCCCTCCTCGCGTCGCCCGGCGGGCCGGAGACCCCCACGAGGGTGATCATGCCGGTGCGGCTCACCGCGAGCTCGTGGATGCGCCGCAGGCGCGTGATGAGCCGCGGCGAGTTCGGTGGGCGGCTGAAGCCGCGCTCCTTCAGGCTCCGGGCGAGGGTGTCGATGAGGACGGAGCCGTTCGGCGAGCGCTGCGCCAGCTCGCGCACGATGTCGACCAGCTCGTCGAGCGGCGCGGTATGGGCCGGGCCGTCGGCGGCCGCGGGAGCCGGGGCGTGGTGAGCGACGGCGCGCGGGGGCATCGGGGCGCGAGGCGCGTGATCGGGCCGCCCTCCGCCACCACCACCCCGGCCCCGGCGGCGACCGCGCCGGCCCCGTCGCCCCGAGCCCTCGCGGGGGGCCGGGGCCTCGGGCTCCACCGGCTCCACGATGGAAGAGGCACCGGTGAGGCCGCGGTGGGACAGGCGTCGGTACTCCACGCCCAGCAGGGCGGCCACGTCGCCGACCGCGTCGAAGGCGCGATCGTCCGAGATGATCTCGATCAGGTCACCGGGCCGGGCGCTACCGAGCCACACCCCCGCGCTCACCGCGATGCGCAGGTCGCTCCAGTCCTTCACGCCGGTGGACGGGGCGCTGTGCACGAGGTGGGCGCCGCGCCGGGCGAGCAGCCGGGCGCTGTCCGCGCCGATCACCCGCCAGTTCCCGACCGCGATCAGGTCGACGCGGCGGTCCTGCCGGTCGATGGCCAGGTGGTCGAGGACGCGGCTCACGTGGTCGGCGCGGCTCGAGTTCTCCACGTCCACGAAGATCGCCCGGCGCCCCGAGGGCAGCGGCGGACTGGGCGCGGGCGGTTTGAAGCGTGCCACGAACGCCCGCTCGGGCGTCGCGGTGCGCACCGCCGGGAGCGTGCTCTCGGGCTCGGGGGCCTCCGCCGGGGTCGGGGCGGCCGCGGTCCGGGGGCGGGTGGGCTTCGGGGCGGGGTTGCGGGTGGGCTTCTTCGTCTGCTTGGCGGCGCGCTTGGGTTTGGCCATGTCTGCTGAGCCGAAGAATCGCAGAAGTCGGCACGCGAGCCAAGCACTTCGTCACGGAGCGGCGCCGAGCCGAAATCTCCGGTTGACAACGCCGCGGGATACCCCTATCACCGTCGGCACAGGAGGGCCCACCCCATGGACGTGACCCGTCGAGATCTGCTCAAAGGCGCGGCAATGATCGGGCTCGGAGGCACGCTGGCCCGGCCCGAGGCCGCGTCCGCCCAGGCCACCCAGAAGCGGGAGCTGGTGACCGCGCAGGGCGGCGACGTCGCGCGGTTCGACCCGCACTTCAGCACGTCCTCGAACGATATCCGGGTGTCGTTCAACCTCTTCGACAACCTGAGCTCGCGCCATCCGGACGGCAAGCTCTACCCCGGGCTCGCCACCGAGTGGAAGCTCGAGGGGCCGACCACGTGGCGCTTCAAGCTGCGGCAGGGGGTGAAGTTCCACAACGGCGATCCGTTCACCTCGGCCGACGCGAAGTGGAGCATCGAGCGCACCTACGACCCCGCGGTCAAGACGATGGTAGCCACCGCGCTCACCACGATCGACCACATCGACGCGCCGGATCCCTTCACCCTGGTGATCACCACCAAGAAGCCCGATCCGCTCCTGCCCGCGCGGCTCGCCTTCTACGGGGGGCAGATCGTGCCGAGGAAGTACGTCGAGGCGGTGGGCAACGACTCCTTCAACGCCAAGCCGGTAGGCACCGGGCCGGTGCGCTTCGGCTCGTGGGTGAAGGACGACCGGGCGGTGCTCGAGGCCAACCCCGACTACTGGGGTGGCCGGATCGACGTGGACCGCTGGATCATGCGTCCGATTCCGGAGACCGCGCCTCGCATCGCCGCGCTGCTCAAGGGTGAGGTCGACATCATCACCCAGCTCCCACCCGACCAGGCGGAGCGGGTGACCGGCAACCCCTCGACCCGGGTCACCGGCGCGCTCTACGCCGGCCTCTACGTGCTGGGCGTGAACAGCAAGCGCCCGCCGCTCGACAATCCGCTCGTGAAGCAGGCCCTGTCGCTCGCGATCGACCGCGAGGCGATCGTGAAGGAGCTGTGGCGCGGCCGCGGCCTCGTGCCCAACGGCCCCATCGCCAAGGGTGACAACCACTTCGACGCCAGCCTGCCGCCGCTGGTCTACCGGCCGGGCGACGCGCGCGATCTCCTGAAGAAGGCGGGCTACCGGAACGAGGAGATCTTCATCGAGACCACGGTGGCCTACGTCTCGCAGGACAAGGCGATGTCGGAAGCCATCGCCGCGATGTGGCGCGAGATCGGGGTCAACGTGAAGGTCGAGGTCATCGAGTACTCGGTGCGCGCCCAGAAGGGCCGTGAGAAGAGCTACAAGGGCGTCTGGTGGTCCGATCCCACCTCCACCCTGGGCGACCCCGACGGCATGATGTGGCGGCTGCTCGGCCCGGGCGGCCCGATGGACTACTGGCGCGACACGCGCTGGGACGAGCTGGGCAACGCGGCGCGCTTCAGCGTGGACGAGCGCTTCCGTGGCCAGGCCTACCGGGAGATGACGAAGATCTTCCTCGATAACCTCCCGTGGCTGCCGGTCATCCAGCCCTACGAGGACTACGGGCTGCAGAAGCACGTGGAGTGGACCGCGAACCCGAACCAGCAGTTCGAGATCCGGCGCTTCAACTTCAAGCTGAGGCGCGCCTAGTCGAGGGCGCGGTCGAGCACGGCGCCCTCGACCGCCTCCATGCGGAGGCCGAGGGTGGCCGCCACCGTCGGCCCCACGTCGCGGCTCCGGATCGGGCCGAGCGCGGCGCCGCGGCGTATCCTCGCGCCGGCGGCCAGGAAGAAGGCCGCGTTGTCGGCGTAGAGCGCGCGCTGGCCGTGAGTGCCGAGATACTTGGGCGCGCCGTGCTCGTCGTCGCCGTCCGGCCCGGCGCCGCCCGCGCCGTCACCAAACGAATAGCCGGGCGCCGCCTCGAACATCACGTCGGCGACCTGATGGTGGGCGGCCGGCGAGGGCAGGCCAAGGGGCCCGTACTCCGCCGCGGGCCACATGCCACTCACGCCCTCCATGGCCGCGATCTCGCGCGCGAGCTGGGCAAGCGCCGAGGGATCGGCGTCGAGACGATAGAGTGCGCCCGCGCCGTGGTTCATCACGAAGCGGGCCTCGCGCTGAGCCCCGAGCTTCCGCAGCCGGACGTTGGGCCGGATCTCGCGGCTCGAGGGTAGGAATCCGTGGTCGGACACCACGAAGATGGAGGTGCGGTCCAGGTCGGGATCGTCGAGGGCGCCGAGGAAGCGGCCGATCAGGCCGTCGACGTACTCGAGCGCCCAGTAGGCCTCCGGCGAGCGCGGGCCGTGGAGGTGCTGCAGGCTGTCCACGCAGAGGAAGTGGAGCAGCAGCAGCGCGGGCTCGTGGCGCTTGGCCACGTGGGCCGCCACCCGGCCCACCATCTCGTCCTTGTGCAGCCGCCTGGGCAGGAGCGCCCACTCGCCCTGGCGGTGCATCGGGAAGCCGAGCGCGGTCAGCTCGTCCCACACCGCCTTCGCGGTCTGGGTCTCGAACACACGCTGATCCTTGAAGAACGGGAGATTGAAATCGAGGGTGGTCGCGTTCCGGGTCGCCGGCCAGTCGATCGCCGCGGTGCGATGCCCGGCCCGGTGGGCGAGATCGTACACGGTGGGCGCGCGCAGCAGCGCGGGCGCGTCGTAGATGGGATCGCCGGTCAGGTCCTCGGTGGCGCCGGTCTGGCGGTTCAGGATGTGGTTGGCCACCACGCCGTGTGTCCGCGGGCTGACCCCGGTGACCATGGAGACGTGGGTCGGCCACGTGGTGCTGGGGAAGACCGTCTCCATCCCCGCGGCGTGGGCGCCGCGCTCGGCCAACCGCCGGAGCGTGGGCAGGCGCGCCTGGGGATCGTCCCAGTAGAACGCCGCGAAGCCGTCGATGCTGATGACGATGGTGCGGCGCTTCACGGCGCGGCGACTCAGGCCGTCGCGGGGGCGGCGGCCCGCGCGCGGGCGCGGTACTTCTCGAGGTTGCCGCCCGACTTGAGCTTGCCCGGGAGCGGGTGGCCGACCACGCGCTCCGCGAGCTGGCCCGCCTCGATCATGGCGTCGAGGTCGATGCCGGTGTCCACTCCCAGCTCCTGGCAGAGGAAGACCAGGTCCTCGGTCGTCACGTTGCCCGCCGCGCCCTTGTGGGCCGCGAAGGGGCAGCCGCCCAGGCCCGCGACCGCGCTGTCGAAGCGGTCCACGCCCATCTCGAGCGCGGCCATCACGTTGGCGATCGCGAGCGCGCGGGTGTCGTGGAGATGGAGCTTCACCGGGATCTCGGGCCAGCGCGCCCGCACCGCGCCCACCAGCCGCTTGATCTGGAGCGGGTTGGCCCAGCCCATGGTGTCGGCCAGGCTGATGTTGCCGAGCCGCGAGCCGCATCCCACCGCCTGCGCCTCGACCTTCTCGATGACGCCGATCACCTGGGCCGACGTCACGTCGCCTTCGTAGTTGCAGCCGAAGGCGGCCATCACGCCCACGTCGATCCAGTCCATGCTGAGGGCCTGGTAGCGTCGGGCCCAGCCGGGCAGCTCGGCGATCTTCTCGTCCACGCTGCGGTTGGTGTTCTTGCGCGTGAAGGTGTCGGTGGCTGCCACCCCGAACATGGGACGCAGCGCGAGCGACTCGCGCAGGCGCGCCGCCCGCTCGAGGCCGGCCTCGTTGAGCCAGATCGCCTCGTAGGCCACCCCGGGTACGCGCTTGATGCCGGCCACCATCTGATCGGCGTCGGCCATCTGGGGCACCCACTTCGGGCTCACGAACGAGGTGAACTCGATCGTCCCGACGCCGGTGTCGGACAGCGCGTCCACGAGGGAGATCTTGGCCGCGAGGGTAATGTCGCCCTTCTCGAACTGGAAGCCCTCGCGCGGGCCCACTTCCTTGATGTGCACGTGCTTCGGCATGTCGCTCATATGACCCTCCGTGACGCGAGCGCGTCGATGTCGTCCTTGTCGAGGCCCAGCTCGGCCAGCACCTCGCGAGTGTGCTCGCCCAGGCGCGGGGCGGGCCGCCGCAGTCCCATCTCGAACGCGCTGCTGTGCACCGGCAGCTTGGGCAGCTTGGCCGGCCCGCGGTCGGGCAGGGGGGTGATCATGAACTGCCCGGACGCGTTCAAGTGGGGATCGTCCACCAGCTGGTCCGGCCGACGCAGCGGAGCATACGGCACCCGCGCCTTCTCGAGCCGCTCCGACAACTGGGCGCTCGAGTGGCGCGCCATCTCCTGCGCGATGCGGCCGGGCAGCCAGTCGCGCGCAGCCACTCGCTTGGCGTTGTCGTCGAGGCGCGGATCGGCCAGCAGATCATCGAGGCCGAACTCGGCGCAGAAGCGCTCCCAGTGACCGTTGGAGGTGATGCCGATGAAGACCTGCTCCCCGTCGGCGGCGGTGAAGAGCTGGTACACGCCCCAGCCCATCCGCGTGCCCTGGCGGATCTCCGGCATCGGCACCGACGGCTGGCCGGTGGCCGCGTACTGGGCGAGCCACTGCCCGACCCAGAAGACGGTGGTCTCGAAGAGTCCCGAGGTGATCTTCTGGCCGCGCTTGGTCTCCGCGCGCTGGTGGAGCGCGGCGAGCACCGCGATCACCCCGTAGGCGGCGGCGCCCACGTCCACGATCGAGGCGCCCGCGCGCAGCGGCTGACCGCGGGGTCCCGTCATGAAGGCGAGCCCGGCGGACATCTGGGCCAGCTCGTCGAGGAAGGGGCGCGCCTCGTGCGGGCCGGGGAGGAACCCTTTGAGCGCGAGGTAGATGATGCCCGGGTTGGTCCGGGCCAGGACGTCGTAGCCAAGGCCGAGGGCCTCCACCGCACCGTGGGCGAAGTTGTCGATGACCACGTCCGAGGCGGCCACGAGCCGCAGGAACAGCGCGCGGGCCTCCTCCGACCCCTTGAGGTCGATCGCGATCGAGCGCTTGTTGCGGTTGAGGAAGTGAAAGTTGGCCGAGGTGCCGGCCGGCATGCCGCGCGACTGGTCGCCCTCGCCGGGGCGCTCGATCTTGATGACGTCGGCCCCCAGGTCGGCGAGCAGGAGGCCCGCGGAAGGCCCCGCGATGATGTGGCCCAGCTCGAGGACGCGCAGGCCCTCGAGCGGTAGCGCGCTGGTCATGTCGCCCCGCATTGTACTGCAACGGCGGGCCTCGCCGCGCCCAAGGAGGGGGGCGTTCGCTCAAGGAAAACGACAGGATCGAGCCGAGCGGGCGCGCCCCGCCGAAAGTGACCCGGGCTTAATTCCCTCGGCAGGACAATTGAGGCGAAGCTCCGGAGCGACCAGGGAGGACAGCGATGCTGAGATTGCTCGTGATTGCGCTGGGGTTGGGAGCGGTCGTCGCCATGCCGGCCGCCGCGCAGTACCGGTACACGAACGACAAGGGCGTGACCAAGGAGGCGCAGTACAAGCTGGACGTGCCCGAGCCGTACCGCGATGCGGCGGTCTGGGTGGGGCCGACCGGGGTGGGCAAGCCGGCCTTGAGCGAGGACCAACGGAAGATCAAGGAGCGCTGGGATCCGGTGCAGAAGAAGGCGGACGACGCGAGGAAGGCGGACGACGCGCGGAATGCAGCCGAGCGCCTGCGGGCCGCGCCGGCCCGCTAGTCGCCCGGCCGCTTGCCGGGTCCGCATCCCTCTGATACCGTCCGCGAGGTGAACGGCAAGCTCGATCGGCCGGGCGGCGCGCTGCTTTTCGAAGTCATCGACGCCACGCCTCCGTGGGTGAGGGACGCGCCGCTCATCGTCTTCCATCACGGCATCGGGGCGACCGCCGACATCTGGGCCGAGTGGCTCCCCGCCGTCGTGGACCGCTTCCGGATCGCTCGCTTCGACACCCTCGGCTTCGGGCGCTCCGCCGTGCCCGGTCCCGGGTACGCGTGGTCGCTCGATGGGCTCGTGGAGGACGTGCTCGCGGTGGCACGTGCCGCCGGCGGTGGGCCCTTCCACTTCGTGGGCGAGTCGCTCGGCGGCACCGATCTCACGCCGGATCTGGGGCGAATCGGCGTGCCGACGCTCCTGCTCGCGCCCGCGCGGAGCCCTTTCGTGCCGCTCCCGGTGATGGAGGAGATCCACGCCGCGATCCCGGGCTCCGAGCTACAGGTCTTCGGCGACGCGCGGCACGGGCTGCCCTGCTCGCACGGCCCGGCCTGCGGGCGCGCGCTCCGGGCGTTCCTCGATCGCCGCGCGCCCTCCGTCGCCTAGCGCATGCTCTCGCCCGCGTGTGCCGACGCGACCGGGGCGCTGCTCTCGGCGCTCCTCGGCGCGCTCGAGCGCGCGGAGTGGGTGCAGCGCCAGCTCTTTCCGCCCCAAGCGGGACGGCTCGCCCAGCAGCTCACGCCGCACGCCGAGCGTCTGTCCGGGCCGCTGGCCGCCTTCGAGGCCCAGGCGTGGCCCGACGATCTGCGATTCCTGCGCGAGCGGCTGGCCCAGGTGGCGCGGCAGGCTCTGGAGCTGATCGAGGCCTTCAGCGCCGCGGCCGGGACCGGCGAGCCGATCGGGCTCTACCGCGCGCTGCGGCGCCTCGGCCCGCTGCAGGAGGCGCTCTACCCGCTCTACCCGGTGCTGGGGCCGGTGAGCCGATGGTTCCTCGAGGCCGCCCGCCGCGGGGACGAGGATCTCGTGGAGCGCCTGCGCGTGGGCGCGCTCCGCGAGGACGGGGTGCGGGGCGGCATCCTGCACGCGCAGAACGATCGGGCCAGCCGCGGCGGGCTCTCGCTCTACGTGCCCGAAACGTCAGATGGCCGGAAACCGGCGCCGCTGATCGTCGCGCTCCACGGCGGCAGCGGCCACGGGCGCGACTTCCTGTGGGCCTGGCTCCGTGAGGCGCGCACCCGCGGCGCGCTGCTGCTCTCGCCCACCGCCCAGGATCGCACCTGGTCGATCATGGGCGGCGAGGACGTGGACGCTCCGCGGCTCGTCGCCGCGGTGGAGGAGGTGGCGCAGCGCTACCCGGTCGACCGCGCGCGGGTGCTGCTCACCGGCATGTCGGACGGCGCCACCTACGCGCTGCTGGCCGGGCTCGCGGAGGACACGCCGTTCACCCACCTGGCCCCGGCCTGCGGGGTGCTGCATCCGTACCTGCTGGCCGAGGGCGGCATCCAGCGCGCGCGGGGGCGGCCCATCTATCTCGTCCACGGCGCGCTCGACTGGATGTTCCCGGTGGAGACCGCGCGGATGGCGCGCCGGGCGCTCGAGGACGCGGGGGCGCGGGTGGTCTACCGGGAGATCGAGGACCTCTCCCACACCTATCCGCGCGACGAGAACGCGCGGATCCTGGACTGGCTGGGAGCGGCGGGCTAACCCTCGCCCTGGGGGTTGAGCCAGGGGCACACGAAGCGCTCCACGAGCGACACCGCCGCGAAGAGCACGATCGCCATCAGGGAGAGCAGGATCATCGCGCTGAACGCGACCTCGGTCTTCCAGTACGAGGTGGACGAGAGGATCACGTAGCCGAGGCCGCGGTCCGAGCCCACGAACTCGCCCACCACCGCGCCGATCACCGAGAGCGTGATCGCGACCTTCGCGCCCGCGAAGATGAAGGGCAGAGCCATCGGCAGGCGCACCTTCAGGAAGGTCTTGAAGGCGCTCGCCCGGTAGGAGCGGCTCAGGTCGAGCAGTTCGGGGGGAGTGGCCGCGAGGCCGGTGGCGGTGTCCACCACCACCGGGAAGAAGGCCACCAGGAACGCCACCACCATCTTCGGCATCTCGCCGTAGCCCAGGACCAGCAGCAGCACCGGAGCGATGGCGATCTTGGGCACCGACTGGGCCAGGATCACGAGCGGATAGATCGCGGCGCGGAGGGCCGGCGAGTAGACGATGAGCACCGCCAGGGGCACCCCCACCACCATGGAGAGGGCGAAGCCGCCGAGCGTCTCGTAGAGCGTCACCCACGTGTGGCCGATGAAGCGGTAGCGCCACTCCCAGCCCTCGACGAGGATGGCCGACGGCGCGGGCATGATGAAGCGCGGGATCCGGAAGGCCAGCGTGGCCACCTCCCACGCCACCAGCGCCGCGAGCAGGGTCGCGGCGGGAATGAGGGTCTCGCCCAGGAGCCGGCGCACCGTCCTCACGGCCGCTCCTTCCGGCCCGAGAAGATCAGGCCGCGCACCTCGTCGCTGTGGGCCTTGAAGCGCGGGTCGAACTCGAGGGCCATGGTGCGCGGGCGGGGGAGGTCGACCGTGATCATCCGCGCCACGCGGCCGGGCCGCGGCGTCATCACGACCACGCGATCGGCCAGCAGGATGGCCTCCGGGATCGAGTGGGTGACGAAGAGGATGGTCTTGCGCCGCTCCTCCCAGATGCGCAGCAGCTCGAGGCTCATCTCCTCCCGGGTCAGCGCGTCGAGGGCCCCGAAGGGCTCGTCCATCAGGAGCAGGCTCGGGTCGGGCAGCAGCGCGCGGCAGATGGCCACCCGCTGCTGCATGCCGCCGGAGAGCTCGCGCGGGTACTTGGTCTCGAAGCCGGCAAGCCCGGTCAGCTCCAGCAGATCGCCCGCCGGCTTGCGGTACTGGCGCGGATCGAGGCCCAGCATCTCCACCGAGAAGAGGACGTTGTCGAGCACGCTGCGCCAGGGCAGGAGCACCGGCTGCTGGAAGACGAAGCCGACGTCCGGGAACGGCTCGCGCACCACCTGCTCGCGCACCTGGATGCGGCCGCTGGTCGGGGGCACGAGGCCGGCGACCAGCTTCAGCAGGGTGCTCTTGCCACAGCCGCTCGGCCCGACCAGGGTGACGAACTCGTTCTCCCCCACCGTGAGAGTGGTCTCGGCGAGGGCGTGGACCAGGTCGCCCGTGCGGGTGCGATAGGTCTTCGCGACGCCGTCGAGCCGGATCACGCGGAGGGCAAGGCCGCGGCGAAGCGATTGATGGGGAGCGGCGTGGTCACCGCGCTCCGGCATGCCGCCGCGACGTAGGGCGCCAGGCGCTCGGCCAGCGCCCACGCCTGGGCGCTCTGCGCGCGCTGGCGATCGGCCGCCGCCTGGGCCTGGGCGTAGATGCGGTCCTCGTCGACGGTGGTGACGCGGCCGCGCTCGAGCACGACCCGGCCGTCCACCAGCACGGTGTCGATGGCCCCGCCGGTCTCGGCGTAGACCAGCGCCTTGACCGGGTCGGCCAGGGGGCGCAGGAAGACCGAGTCCGCGCGTAGCAGGACCAGGTCGGCCTTCCGCCGGGGCGCCACCGCGCCCAGATCGCCGGCCTGGCCGAGCACCCGCGCGGTGCCGCCGGTGGCGAGGCCCCAGACGGTGTCCGCGTCGAGCCAGCGGGCGGTCTCGTGCGGAAAGCGGATCGTGCTGATGACGGAGGCGATGCGGAGGGCCTCGAAGAGGTTCTGGTTGTCGGCGCAGACGGAGCCGTCGGTGCCCAGGCCCACCGCGACCCCGCGGTCGAGCATCTCCCGCACCGGCGCGATCCCGCAGCCCAGACGCAGGTTGCTGCCGGGATTGTGGGCGACGGCGGCGCCCGCATCGGCGAGCATGCGCAGATCGTCGTCGGTGAGCCAGATCGAGTGCGCGCCCACGAAGCCTGGCCCGAGGATGCCGTGGTCGGCCAGGCGGGCCACGATGCTCTTGCCCCAGCGCCGCTGGCTCTCCACGGCCTGCACCTTGGATTCGGCCAGGTGGGTGTGGATGCCCACGCCGTACTCGCGGGCCAGCGCCGCGCAGCCGTCGAGGAACTCGTCGGTGGCCTGGTTCGGGATCGTCGGCGCGACCCCGATGCGCACGCGCCCGTCGGCCCCGCCGTGCCAGCGGCGGATGGCCCGCTGGGTGAGGCCCAGCAGCCCCTTCGTCGGCGCGGGCTGCATCTCCTCGACCGTCCGCCGCAGGTCGGCCGGCAGCTGGTCGGCCAGGCCCGGGACGGTCTGGTAGAAGACGACGTCGGCGACCGCCGGGGCCAGCACCACGCGCACCCCCACGTCGGCGTAGGCACGCACCACCGCCTCGAAGGCCTCGTCGGTGATGGCGGGC
>Ga0209438_1000606_pt1 | contig 11195 bp, 9 predicted proteins | sample GraSoi_2013_20cm_FD_185825 | JGI IMG/M metagenome (GOLD analysis project Ga0209438, IMG submission 185825) | Grasslands soil microbial communities from the Angelo Coastal Reserve, California, USA - Sample 9_17_2013_20cm (SPAdes) (version 2) | ecosystem: Environmental > Terrestrial > Soil >...
CGATCGGCAGGTGTGGCGCGAGGAACGGCACCTGGCGAAGGATGCGCGCGCCGAGCGCGGGGTGCCGCTTGATCTGCTCGAACTCTTCGGGCGTGAGCGGTCCGTTCTTCCGGAGGATGTCGTCGCCGACGCCGATCTTGCCGATGTCGTGGAGCAGCGCGCCGAGCCGGACCACCTCGAGCGTGCCGGCCTCCAGGTTCATCATGCGCCCCATCATCACCGATAGCGTGCTGACGCGCTCGGAGTGGCCGGCCGTGTAGGGGTCTCGCGCGTCGAGCGCGGCGGCCAGCGCGCGGATGGCGCCGAGGTACGCGGACCGCGTTTCCGCCTCGGCGGCGGACAGGCCGCGCATCAGGTCGTTGAAGGCCGTGGTCAACGCGTCGAGCTCGCGGCTCGAGCCCGTGAGCTCGAGCGTCCTGCCGAACTCGCGCGCGTTCGTCATGGTCGCGATCTCGCCCGAGACGCGGTTGATCGGCTCGCTCAGCAGCCGCGCGAGGATGAAGCTGCCAATCGCCGCCAGGATGAAGCCGCCGAAGGCAATCAGCCCGACGGCGACCAGCGCGTCCCGCTCGGCGCTGCGTGCGGCGGCGTCGATCGAGGTCAGCGTGTAGATGCGCGCCGGACCCGACGCGAGCATCGTCCGGATGGCGTATTCCTCGCCGCCGAGCGTCGCCGTCGCGGCGGTCAGCTTCGACGCCACGAGATCGCGCGCGACGTTCTCCGGCACCGTGCGCGCGACGATCGCGTTGTTGACCGTGATGACGACGCCGGCCGTCGACAGGCTCGAGAGCTCCTGCGCGTAGTTCGCGTCGAGGTTCGTGCCGGCGACGAGCGCGCCGATGACGCGATCGCCGAACGTCAGGCGCGCACCGGTGACGCGAAACGCGCCGCTGGGCAGCACCGCGACGTTCTGGAACGTTGCCTGCGAACCCCGCGGCACGTCGACGGTGTCGCCCACCCGCCAGTGCGACGCCGCCGGGCCGGCGCTCGTGAAAATCCGCCCGTTGTTCTCCACGACCGCCAGGACATCGGCCGGTGTCTGCGTCGCCAGCTTCGCCGCTTCACCCATCACCGTCGCGCGCAGCTGTTCGTCGGACGAGCCGCTGAAGCGGCGTTCGGTGAAATACGTGTCGAGCGCGGCCTTCAGCGTCGGGTTTTCGGCCAGCGTCGCCATCGCCGCGACCTGGTCCTGCTGGCGCTTGGTCTCGAGCGCCGTGAAGACGTTCTCGCTGACGCGCAGCTTGTCCGTTTCTGCGGCGCGCACGCGGTCGCGGACGTCCAGCGTGATGACGATGAAGACGATCGTCAGGATGACGGCGACGGTCGCAAACGTGACCGTCAAGGTTCGTGCGAGAAGACGAGGAGGTGTTCTCACGGCTGTGCTGGCACCGGAAGTACGAAGTCTACGGTCGCCGCGCGTCCCGGCTCGATGCGAACCTGCTGCGTCGTATCTCCGAGCCGTTCGTGAAACGCGGTGACCTGGTGCATGCCGGGCGGAACACCGGGGAGGTCGAACATGCCCTGCTGGTCGGGCACCCCGAACCACGGATGGTCGAACACCATCACGGTCGCCGACATGTGCGAGTGAATCTGGCAGAACACCTTCACGACACCCGGCTTGTCGAACACTTCGCTGCGGCTCTTGCCCTGCGGAAAACGCCCGAGGTCGAACGTTTTCGCCCGCGACAGCGAGAAGACGTTGTGATAGATGGGATCGTCGTTGGGGAAATCGACGGTCGATCCGACGGTCACGGCGACGACGCGCGGGACGAAGTTCTCGTTGCGCTGGCGGATTTCCGCGCGCATCGGCGCGACCCTGGTCTTCGGCGCGTCCTTGACGTACACGACGACGTGACGGAGCTCCGATTCGGGGGCCAGCGCCACCGTCGGGACGCTCCGGGAGTATGTTGATGTACCGCGCTTCGCGGTGATCGGGATGCCGATCGACACGCGTCCCCGCACCGATCCGTTCTCCTGGGCCGACGGCTCGGTCTCGATCGTCAGTGCCAGCCCGGCGACAGCGGCAGCGAGCAGCACGAAATTAGGGGCGCGGAAAAGCATTGGGACGCTGCATTCTATTTGATAGATATGGTTCCGCGATGCCCACCCTGCTTCTGATGGCGCTGATTGCCGGATCCGCCTCCGATTCTTTGGATCGCGGCGTATCGCAAGCCCTGGCCCGCGAACGCGCAGCGTTCTCAGCGGTTCGTTACGACCTGGCGTTTACGTTGCCAGTAAACCGGCAGCAGCCGGTCGAAGGGACGTTGCGCCTGTCGGTCACGCTTGTGGCCGCCGGACGCATCGTCATTGATTTTTCGGCTCCAAAGGAGCGGGTCCATAGCGTGCGCGTCGGCGATGCGGTGGTGGTGCCGGTGTACACGGAGGATCACATCGTCATCCCGGCCGAGGCGACGCGCGCGGGCGAGAACCGTGTGTCGATCGATTTCACCGCGGGCGACGCCGCGCTGAACCGGAACGACGAGTTCCTTTACACCCTTTTCGTGCCGGCGCGCGCACATTTGACGTTCCCATGCTTCGATCAGCCGGACCTCAAGGGGCGATACACCCTGTCGCTCGACGTTCCGGCAGGGTGGGAAGCCGTGGCCAACGCGGCCGAAGCCGCGCGTGAGGCGGCCGCCGGCCGCATCCGGATGCGGTTTTCGGAGACGAAACCGCTGCCGACCTATCTGTTCGGGTTCGTGGCAGGGAAGTTCGCCGTCGAGCGTGCCACGCGCAACGGCCGCGAGATGCGGATGTTCCACCGCGAAACCGACGCCGCGAAGGTGGACCGCAACCGCGACGCCCTGTTCGATCTGCACGCTTCGGCACTGGCCTGGCTCGAGGACTACACCGCCATCCCGTATCCCTTCGACAAGCTGGATTTCATCCTGATCCCGTCGTTCCAGTTCGGCGGCATGGAGCACGCCGGCGCGATTCTGTACAACTCCACGAGCCTGATGCTCGACGAGAGCGCGACGCAGAACCAGCTGCTCAACCGCGCGAGCACGATTGCGCACGAGACGTCGCACATGTGGTTCGGCGACCTCGTGACGATGCGGTGGTTCAACGACGTCTGGATGAAGGAGGTGTTCGCCAACTTCATGGCGGCGAAGATCGTGAACCCGTCGTTCCCCGACGTGAATCACGAGCTGCGGTTCCTGCTGTCGAACTACCCGGATGCTTACTCGATCGACCGCACGGCGGGATCGAATCCCATCCGCCAGCCGCTCGCGAACCTGAACGACGCCGGCCAGCTGTACGGGCCGATCATCTACGAGAAAGCGCCCATCGTCATGCGGCAGCTCGAGATGATCGTCGGCGAGGAGCGGTTGCGGGACGGCCTCCGCGAGTACCTGAAGACGTATGCGTTCGGCAACGCGACGTGGCTCGACCTGATCCGCATCCTCGATGCGAAGACCCCCGACAACCTCGCGGCGTGGAGCCGCGCGTGGGTCGAGGAGCGAGGCCGGCCCGAATTCACGACGACGCTGCGCGTGACGAAGACCAACACGATCCAGCGCCTGACGGTGACGATGGCCGATCCGTTGCGCCGCGGGCTCGTCTGGCCGCAGCGGATGCGCATCACGCTCGGATACCCGGGTTCGCAGAAGAACCTCGCCGTCTACGCCAACGGGCGCGAGACCGTCGTGCGTGAAGCGGGGGGACTCCCCAGGCCCCTCTACATCCTGCCGAACGGCGCGGGACTCGGCTACGGCCTGTTCCTGCTCGACGAGGAGAGCGCGCGGTATCTGCTGGCGAACATGCCGAGCATCGGTGATGCGCTGACGCGCGGCGCCGCATGGGTGACGCTGTGGGACAACGTGCTCGAGCGGCGCGTCGCGCCCGGGGCGTTCATCGACGCGGCGATCCACGCGCTGCCCGGGGAGACCGACGAGCAGAACACGCAGCGCGTGCTCGCCTACGTGAGCCGCGCGTTCTGGCGCTACCTGCCGCACGAGGAGCGGATCTCGCGCGCGCCCGCGCTCGAGGCGGCGCTTCGCGCGGGGATCGCGCGAGCGGGGACCACGAGCCTGAAGTCGGCCTGGTTCAGCGCGTTCCGGGACGACGTGCTCACGGCGGACGGCGTCGCGTTTCTCGAGCGCGTGTGGCGTCGCGACGAGAAGATTCCGGGACTCCCGTTCGTCGAGACCGACGAGATCGTGATGGCGATGGAGCTGGCGGTGCGCGAGGTGCCGGGCTGGCAGGAGATCCTGCAGACGCAGCTCGATCGCACGCAGAACCCGGACCGGAAGGCACGCTTCGCGTTCGTGATGCCGGCCCTCTCCGCCGACCCCCAGGTGCGCGCCGGCGCGTTCGAGCGGTTCCGCCAGCTCGACAACCGGCGGCGCGAACCGTGGGTGAGCGAATCGCTCGCCTACCTGAATCACCCGCTGCGCGAGGCCGACGCGGAGCGGTTCATCACGCCCGGCCTCGAGCTGCTGGCCGACATCCAGCGCACCGGCGACATCTTCTTCCCGAGCGCGTGGACCGGCAGCATGCTGTGGGGCCATCGCTCGCCGCGCGCGGCCGCACTGGTCCACGACTTCCTCGCGAAGGAGCTGCAGTACCCGGAGCGGCTGCGGTGGACCGTGCTCAGCGCCGCGGACGATCTGTTCAGAGCCGCAGCACTATCGGCCCGCTGACCTCCTCGCCAGCGGGCGTGAACCTCGGTACGTCGGCGAGGCCGGCCGTATCGGCCGTCGTGTGATCGAGCTCGCCGATCACGCGCACCGTCAGCGTCGCGCCCTGGATCCTCACGAGAAGGAAATGCGCGTGGGGCGCTGGTGACGCCCGATTGGCTACTTGCGGTCGTCGGCTCCGCGGAGCAGTCGCATCAACTCGAGCGGCACGGGGAAGAGGATCGTCGAGTTCTGCTCCGATGCGATTTCGGTCAGCGTCTGCAGGTAGCGCAGCGTCATCGCCGCGGGCTCGCGGTCGATGACAGCCGCTGCCTGCGCCAGCTTCGCCGACGCCTGCAGCTCGCCGTCCGCATGGATGATCTTCGCGCGCTTCTCGCGCTCCGCTTCCGCCTGGCGCGCCATCGCGCGCTGCATCTCCTGCGGCAGGTCCACGTTCTTCACCTCGACCGCCGACACCTTGATGCCCCACGGTTCCGTCTCGGTATCCAGGATGTGCGTGAGCTGCTGGTTCAAGCGATCGCGCTGCGACAGCAGATCGTCGAGCTCCGCTGTTCCGAGGACGCTCCGCAGCGTCGTCTGCGAGAGCTGAGAGGTCGCATAGAGGTAGTTCTCGACTTCGACCACGGCCTTGCGCGGCTCGATCACGCGGAAGTAGACGACCGCGCTCACCTTCACCGAGACATTGTCGCGCGTGATCACGTCCTGCGGCGCGACGTCGTGCACGAGCGTGCGAAGGCTGATGCGGACGATGCGATCGATCGGCCGGAAGACGAGGATGACACCGGGTCCCTTTGGCTGGGGGAGCAGCTTGCCGAGGCGGAAGATCACGCCGCGCTCATATTCAGCAAGGATCTGAATCGACGTAAACAGGTAGAAGACGATCACGACGCCGAGAATCAGCGCCGGCGAAATCATCATGACGACTCTCCATGACTCGTGGACGCGAGCAGCGGTTCCACGTCGAGCGTAAGTCCATTCACATCGAGGACTCGGATGGCGTCTCCGGGTGAGACGGGTGAACGGCTCCTCGCTCGCCATGATTCGCCGTGCACGAGCACATAGCCGGTCGTGTGAGGGCCGAGCGGGTCGCGCGCGCGTCCTTCGGTGCCGATGAGGCCTTCTCTGCCTGTCACGGGGGGACGCCGCTGCGCCGTGAGCGCGAGGCGGCCGAGGAACAGGAAGATGATCGCGAACGCGAGCGCCGCGGGCACGATGAAGCCGAGGCCGACCGTCACGCCGGGGACGGTGCCGGTCATCATCACCGAGCCGATGACGAGCGCGATGGTTCCGCCGACGCCGAGCACCCCGCTCGGCACTTTCAGCTCCAGCACGAGCAGGCCGATGCCGAGCAGGACCAGGAGAAGGCCGGTCGTGTCGATCGGCAGGATCTGCAGCGCGAAGAACGCGAGCAGCAGGCTGAGTGCGCCGGCGACGCCGGGCAGGATGGCGCCCGGGTTCCACAGCTCGACCGTCAGGCCGATCATGCCGAGCGTCATCAGCAGGTAGGCCACCTCGGGATGCGCGATCGCGCTGAGGAAGCGCTGGCGGCGCGTCATCTCCACGCGGCGGGTTTCGATGTCTTTCGTGCGGATCGTCGCCATCCGGCCGTCGAATCGTTTGACGGTGCGGCCATCGAGCCTGCGGAGCACGTCGTCCACGTCGTTCGCGGTGAAATCGATCAGCGGCGGCGTCGCCTGGAGCGCTTCGAGGTCGGTGAACGCGCGGCTCTCCTGCACCGCGGCGGCGGCGAGCGTCACGTTGCGGCCGCGCGCTTCCGCGAGTGTCCTCGCGTAGGCTGCCGCATCCGACGCGGCCTTCTGCGACGTCACGTCGTCCATGGCCTGGCCGCTGCCGGAGACCGGATGCGCGGCGCCGATGTGCGTGCCGGGCGCCATGACGGCGACGTCCGACGCGAGCGTGAGGATGAAGCCGGCGGAGGCCGCCCGTCCGCCGGCGGGTCCGACGAAGACGACGACCGGCGCGCGCGAGTTGATCATGCGCGTGACGATGTCGCGCGTGGAATCGAGCAGCCCTCCCGGCGTCCGCAGGATGATGACGACGACGTCCGCGCCGGCGGTATCGGCCTGGTCGATGACGCCCTGCAGGTATTCGGCGGAGACGGGGTGGATGATGCCGTCAAGTTCGGCGACGATGGCGAGAGGACGATGCGGGGCCGTCTGCGCCGCGGCGGGGCCGCCGGCGTAGAAGAGGAGCAGAGCCGCGAGCACCCCTCGCCACACGTGGAGGATTGTATGTCCGCTCCGGCTCCTATAATCTCCTCATGTCTCCTGACCGGCAGCTCCTCCGGCACACCGTCGCGACGCTGGCGTACCGCGCCGGCAGGGCGCTGCGCGACGCGCCGCCCCACTTCGCAGACTTCACCGTCGCCGCCGGCACGCGCACTCCGGCGCAGATCCTCGCGCTCGACGCCTATCTCGACTCCGACGAGCCGCTCGGATGGTCGGTCGAACGCCTGTTCCAGGGGCCGGTTGCCGATGCGCTGACGCACACGGGCCAGCTGACGCTGCTCCGGCGGCTCGCCGGCGCACCGATCAAGGGGGAGAACTACGCGAAGGCCACGATCACGGCCGGGACGCTCGGCGCCGCGCCGGCCGCGCCTCGCGTCGAGTTCGACTGACGTGCGACGCGCTTCCATCCTGGCGACGACCGTCACGCTCGCGCTGGCGCTCGCCGCCGGCGTCACGATCGCGCAACGCCATCCCGATCCGTTCGCGGATCTGCAGCCGACCGTCATCCTGATCTCCTTCGACGGGTTCCGCTGGGACTACCCGTCGAAGATGCCGACGCCGAACCTCCGCCGCCTGATGGCGCGCGGCGTTCACGCGCAGAACCTCATCCCCGTCTTTCCCTCGAAGACCTTTCCGAACCACTACTCGATCGTCACGGGCCTCTATCCCGGCCATCACGGCGTCGTCGCGAACAACATCTTCGATCCGCCGACGGGCCGCCTCTTCGCCATCACGAAGGCGGACGAGGTCCGCGATCCGATGTGGTGGGGCGGCATGCCCCTCTGGACGCTCGTCGAACGCTCCGGCGCGCCCTCCGCGACGATGTTCTGGCCCGGGTCGGAAGCGCCTCATGACGGCGTGATGCCGCGCTACTGGGAGGCCTACAACGAAAACAAGCCGGCGAACGCGCGCGTCGACCAGATCCTCTCGTGGCTGGATCGTCCCGCGCCGCAACGGCCGCGCCTGCTCACGCTGTATTTCGAGGATACCGACAGCGCCGGACACGATCGCGGCCCCGACTCGCAGGCCGTCCGCGACGCGATCGTTCGGGACGACGGCTATCTCGGACGACTCACCGACGGGCTCGCGCGACGCGGGATCCTCGACCGCGTCAACATCGTCGTCGTGTCGGACCACGGCATGGCCGCGGTGGACGACAACCGGATCGTCATCGTCGATGACTACATCGCGCTCGACGACGTCACGATCTCCGACATCAATCCGACGCTCGGCCTCTTCCCCAAGGCCGGCCGGGAGGACGAGGTCTATCGGCGGCTCGCAGGCGCCAACCCGCACCTGAAGGTCTACAAGCGCGCCGACACGCCCGAGCGCTGGCACTATCGCGATCATCCGCGGGTGCCACCGATTCTCGGGGTCGCCGACGAGGGATGGCAGGTGCTGCGGCGCGTGTCGGTCGCGAACATCGCCGCGCGCACGGTCGGAGGCCTGCGCGGCACGCACGGCTACGATCCGCAGCTGATGTCGATGCGCGCGATCTTCGTCGCCGCGGGTCCGGCGTTCAAGCGTGGCGTCACCGTCGATCCGTTCGAGAACGTCAGCCTCTACAACGTGCTCGCGAAGATCCTCGGCGTCACGCCGTCGGCCAACGACGGCGATCCTTCCGTCGTCGGCGCGCTCCTTCGCTGAATCGTTCAAAAAACTGTGTCGGATACTGATTCTGAGACTCGCTCGCAAGCTTCCGCGGCACACCCCTTTGCGCTACTGTGAGCGCCGGCGCCCGCGCTTCCATGGTTGATGGTCCCTCGCCGGAGTCGGACACTCTTGCTTCGATCAGAACACTGCTGCTGGCCGCGCTTGCGGCCGGCGTGATCGGCACCTTGGGCGAGCTGATCCTGCTCCGGCACATCGACATGCCGGCGCAATGGATTCCAATGGTATGTCTCGCCGCCTCCGTGCCCGTCCTCATCTGGCACGCCTCCTCCCCCGGAGTGGCGAGCGTGCGGACGCTGCAGGCGCTGATGGCGGCGTTCATCGTGCTCGGGGTCGTCGGCGTCGGCCTGCACTACGACGGCAACGTCGAGTTCGAGCGCGAGCTCAACCCGAGTGAACGCGGATGGGCGTTCGTTCGTAAGACAGTTGCGGGGGCGACGCCGGTGCTCGCACCCGGGTCGATGGTGCTGCTCGGCCTCGTGGGGCTCGCGCACGCCTACCGGCATCCTTCGGCAGACGGCGGGCGCGCCCGCCAGGAGACACAGGTATGAAGCAGATGGTTGGAGCTCTCGTCCTGGCATTGGCGGTGGCCGGCGCCGCCCGCGCGGCGCACGCGCAGGCCGGCAAGCCCGTCACGATCGTCGATGCCAACCTCGTCACCGAAGCCAATCTCGCGAAGCTGCCGCACATGAACGCGACGCTCGCGAAGGCCGTCCTCGCGAAGCGGCCGTTCAAGACCATCAAGGATCTCGACTCCGCGCTCGGCTCGCTGTCGAAGGAACAGCGAACGGAGCTGTACGGGAAGCTGTTCGTGCCGATCAACCTGAACACCGCGACCGACATGGAAATCCTGCTGATTCCCGGCATCGGCAACCGGATGCTCCGGGAGTTCAAGGAGTACCGCCCGTACACGGCGCTCGCGCAGTTCCACCGTGAAATCGGCAAGTACGTGGACAACACGGAGCTGGCGCGGCTCGAGCAGTACGTGTTCGTTCCGGTCAACAAGTAGATGGCGACGAAGGGCCTCGCCTCGATCGCCGCGGCGGCGATCGTCTACGCCGGCGTCGCGGGGGCCATCACGCTCCACGCGGCGCAGGACGCGACGACGCCGCCAACATCGCTGGCCAACGCCCTTCCGCCCGATGCCAACGGCGAGTACATCTACAAGAACAACTGCGCGACCTGCCACGGGCCCGATGGCAAGGGCTCGCCGCAGAGCGTGATCGGCTTCGACGCGCCGCTGCCCGACTTCACCGACTGCCCGACCAACACCGTCGAGCCGTTCGGCGACTGGAATTCGGTCGTCCATCGCGGCGGTCCCATCCGCGGTCTCGACCACCACATGCCGGCGTTCGGCGACGCGTTGTCCGACGATCAGATCGAGTCGGTCGTCAAGTACCTCTGGACGCTCTGCGACGATCCGACGTGGCCGCGCGGCGACCTGAATTTCCCGCGCGCGTTCTTCACCGAGAAAGCGTTCCCCGAGAGCGAGACCGTCTGGACGACGGGCATCACGACGAAGGGCGCCCGGGCGGTCGGCAACCAGCTCGTCTACGAGCACCGCATCAGGCAGCGCAGCCAGTACGAAATCACGATCCCGATCGACTTCCAGCAAACCTCGCCGTCCGGCGGCTGGGTGAAAGGGCTCGGCGACGTCGAGTTCGCGCTGCGCCGGAGCTTCTGGGGCAGTCTCGATCACGCGGCGATCTTCGCGGCCGGCGGCGCGGTCACGCTTCCGACGGGCAAAGAGGAGCGCGGCCTCGGCAGCGGGGTGACCGTGTGGGAGCCGTTCGCGATGTTCGCGAAAGGACTCGGCGCCAACGGATTCGTGCAGCTCCACGGCGGCTACATGGCGTCGAGCAACCGCACGAACGTGGAGAACTCGACCTACCTGAGGCAGGCGTGGGGCTACACCTACGCCCAGGATCACGGCTTCGGCCGCGCGTGGACGCCGATGACCGAGGTGATCTGGTCGAAGGAAAAGGGCGGCTCCTCCGTCGTCGATGTCGTGCCGCAGATGCAGGTGTCGCTGAGCAAGCTGCAGCACATTCTCCTCAGCGTCGGCGTCAGCGTCCCCGCGACGCAGCGCGAGGGGCGTCATCCGGAGTTCCTCACCTATTTCCTCTGGGACTGGTTCGACGGCGGCCTGTTCCAGTACTGGCATTGACGCGTGAGGTGCCGATGACCCGCATCCTCCCGCTCGCCTCGGCGATCTGGCTGTTCGCCTTCTTCATGGCGGTGCCGCGCGCGCAGCAGGCGCCGGCCCCGGGACAGGGCAATACGCCGCCGCTGCCGGGCGCTCGCCAGGTTCCCGCGGCGGCGACCCCGCATCCCGAGTCGCTATTCACGCCGTCCGAGAACTGCGTCGCGTGCCACAACGTGCTCACGACGCCGGCCGGCGAGGACGTCTCGATCGGCGCCACGTGGCGATCGACGATGATGGCCAACTCCGGACGCGACCCCTACTGGCAGGCCGGCGTGAGGCGCGAAACGATCGACCACCCGATGCAGGCGGACGAGATCCAGGCCGAATGCGCGGCGTGCCACATGCCGATGCTGCAGAAGGTGTCGAAGGCGGCCGGCCGCAAGACCGAGGTGTTCGCGCAGCTGCCGATCAACAGGAAGGACGGTTCGG
>Ga0209438_1000608_pt1 | contig 11176 bp, 9 predicted proteins | sample GraSoi_2013_20cm_FD_185825 | JGI IMG/M metagenome (GOLD analysis project Ga0209438, IMG submission 185825) | Grasslands soil microbial communities from the Angelo Coastal Reserve, California, USA - Sample 9_17_2013_20cm (SPAdes) (version 2) | ecosystem: Environmental > Terrestrial > Soil >...
TGAAGGCGCTCGGAACGTTCGGGTTCCAGACCACATCGCGCCAGAACACGGTCTACATCCAGTACATCCCGCGCACGCTGAACTACGCTCGCGCCAACATGCTGCGCTATTCGCGATTCGCGCGCCTCCGCGAGCTGCTCGGCCAGTACCTGGACGAATTGCGGTGGTAGCCGGGTCCCTACGTACGTGGGGCGGGTCCCGCGACGCGTCCGATGCCGGCGCATCGCGGACCCGCCACGTTAGAATTGGAGGTTGCCTGAGCATCGTTTCGGCGTCTCCACCCACCTCTTTCACGAAACGCGGCTCGGCCGCGAACAGCTGGCGGACATCGCCGGCCACGGCTTCGAGGCCGTCGAGGTGTTCGCGACGCGCGCGCACTTCGACTACCACGACGCCCGCGCTGTCGCCCAGCTCGCCGAGTGGCTGTCGGAGCTGCAGCTCGCCTTTCACTCGATGCACGCGCCGATCGTCGACGCCATCCGTGGCGGCAAGTGGGTGGGCGCCTACTCGATTGCGGCGGGCGACGAGACCAGGCGCAAGGCCGCCGTCGCCGAAATCGCCGCCACGCTGAAGGTGGCGGCGGCGGTTCCGTACACGTACCTGGTGGTGCACCTGGGCACCCCCGACGGTCAGTCCGCGCCCCCCACCGACAACCAGCCCGACGCCGCGCGCCGCAGCGTCGAACAGATCGTCGCGCTCGCCAGTGAGGTGAACGTCCGGGTCGCGTTCGAGGTGATGCCGAACAAGCTGTCGAGCGCCGCGTCGATCTGCCACCTCATCGAGGAGCAGCTCGACGGCCTCGACGTCGGCATCTGCTTCGATTACGGCCACGCGAACCTGATGGGCGATCTCGGCGACGCGATCGAGACCGTCAGCGGCCACCTCTGGACGACCCACGTGCACGACAACGACGGGCGGCAGGACGATCATCGCGTCCCGTTCGCCGGGCGTATCGACTGGGACGCGGCGATCATGGAGACGCAGAAGATCGGCTATGACGGCGTCCTGATGTTCGAAGTCGCCGACACGGGCGATCCGATCGAGGTGCTGAAGCGGACGGTGAAGGCGCGCGAGCGGCTCGAGCACATGTTCGTGGCCTTCTGATCGCGCGGGAACGCCGCACACCGGCGACGGGGAACCACGAAGGACACGAAGGGCACGAAGGGCACGAAGAGTCGAAGAGTGGAAACGGTAACGCCCGCGCGCTCAGAACGACGCGTTGCCGGGCGTGCGCGGGAACGGGATTACGTCGCGGATGTTGGCCATCCCCGTCGCGTAGATGATCGTGCGCTCGAGGCCGAGGCCGAAGCCGGCGTGCGGCACGGTGCCGTAGCGGCGCAGATCGCGGTACCACCCGTAGTGCTGCGGATCGAGCCCGAGCTCCGCGAGCCGCCGATCGAGGTGGTCGAGCCGCTCCTCGCGCTGCGAGCCGCCGATGATCTCGCCGATGCCCGGCGCCAGGACGTCCATCGCCGCCACCGTCTTCCCGTCGTCGTTCATGCGCATGTAGAACGCCTTGATCGCCTTCGGGTAGTTCATGAGGACGACCGGCGCCTTGACGTGCTCTTCCGTGAGCCAGCGCTCGTGCTCGGACTGCAGGTCCACCCCCCACCGGACGGGGAACTCGAACGTCCTGCCGCTCTTTTCGAGCGCCGCGATCGCGTCGGTGTACGACATCCGCTCGAACGACGACGTGACGAATGTCTCGAGCCGGGCGATGCACCCCTTGTCGATCCGCTCGGCGAAGAACTTCAGGTCGTCGCCGCGCTCGTCGAGCAGCGCCGTGAAGATGAACTTCAGGAACGACTCGGCGAGATCGGCGTTGGCCGCCAGGTCGCCGAACGCGATCTCCGGCTCCACCATCCAGAACTCGGCCAGGTGCCGCGCGGTGTTGCTGTTCTCGGCCCGGAACGTCGGCCCGAAGGTGTAGACCTTCGACAGCGCGCAGCAGTACGTCTCGACGTTCAGCTGCCCGCTGACGGTCAGGAACGCTTCCTTGCCGAAGAAGTCCTGCGCGAAGTCGGTCCGTCCATCCGGCGTGCGCGGAAGCGCGCCGCTGTTGACGAGATCGAGCGTGCTGACGCGGAACATCTCGCCGGCACCCTCGGCGTCGCTCGCGGTGATGATCGGCGTGTGCACCCAGAAGAAGCCGTGCTCGTGGAAGTAGCGGTGCATGGCCATGCTGAGCGAGTGCCGCACGCGGGCGACGGCGCCGAGCGTGTTCGTGCGCGGCCGCAGGTGCGCCACCTCGCGCAGGTACTCGAACGACGTCTTCTTCGGCTGAATCGGGTAGGTGTCGGGGTCGTCGACCCATCCGACCACCTGCACGGATTCCGCCTGGATTTCCACCGCCTGCCCCTGCCCCTGGCTGGCCGTCACCGTCCCGGTCGCGACGACCGAGCAGCTCGACGTCAGCTTCTTGATCTCGCTCTCATAGTTGGGCAGCGCGGCGGCGGCAACCAGCTGGACGGGGTCGAAACACGACCCGTCGTGGAGGTGGATGAACGAGACCCCGGCCTTCGAGTCGCGCCGCGTCCGGACCCAGCCGCGCACCGTCACGCGGCTGCCGGTCGGGACCTTCCCCTTCAGCACCGACGCGACGTCGACATGGTCAGCGGTCACCACCGTTCATGATTATCCGTCGAGTATCCTTAGATCACCGCACATGAAGATTGGAATGATCTCGCTCGGCTGCCCGAAGAACCTCGTCGACTCCGAGGTGATGCTCGGGCTCGCCCAGCAGGGCGGCCATCAGCTCACCCGCGACGCCGCGGACGCCGACGTCCTCATCGTCAATACGTGCGCCTTCATCGACAAGGCGAAGCAGGAATCGATCGACACGATCCTGGAGATGGCCGAGCTGAAGAAGACCGGCAAGTGCCGCCGGCTCGTCGTCACCGGCTGCATGGCGGAGCGGTATCGCGACGAGCTGAAGGCGCAGATACCTGAAATCGATGCCGTGCTCGGCACGGGCGAAGTACCGGAGATCGTCAACGCGATCGGCGGGTCCGCCTCGCACGTACCATTGCTGCGATCGAACGGGGAACCCGTGAACTTCGGATCCCGGGTCCCCCTCGACCTGCCGACCTACATCTACGACGCCGAGACGCCGCGTCTGCTCGCGACGCCGCGGCACTACGCCTACATCAAGATTGCCGAGGGCTGCGACTACAAATGCGCCTTCTGCATCATCCCGACGCTGCGCGGCCACTACCGCAGCCGCCCCGCCGATTCCATCGTCCGAGAGGCGCGGGCGCTTGCCTCGCGCGGCGTCAAGGAGCTGCTCCTCATCTCGCAGGACACCAGCTTCTACGGCGTCGATCGCCCGCCTGCTGCGCGACCTGAACGCCGTCGACGGCCTCCAGTGGATCCGGATGCTCTATCTCTACCCGACCACGATCGGAGACGACGTGCTCGACGCGATGGCGGAGTGCGACAAGGTCTGCAACTACGTGGACCTGCCGCTGCAGCATGCCTCCGACCGCGTCCTGAAGCGGATGAAGCGCCCGGGCACCCGCGCCAGCTACGAGCGCCTGCTCGAGCGCATCCGCACGCGCATTCCCGGCGTCACGCTTCGGACGACGTTCATCGTCGGTTTCCCGGGCGAAACGGACGATGAATTTGCGCAGCTGCACGATTTCGTGAACGCGGTCGGCTTCGATCACGTTGGGGTCTTCACCTACTCGCACGAGGAGGGCACTTCCGCGCACGGCTTCGAAGACGACGTGTCCGCGAGGGTGAAGAAGCAGCGCCAGGCTCGGCTGATGAGCCTGCAGAAGCGGATCGTGACCAAAGCCCAGCAATTGCGTGTGGGTGAAGGGGTTCGGCTGCTCGTCGACGGGCCGTCGTCCGAGCATGAACTGGTCCTTCGGGCACGGCTCGAGGGGCAGGCTCCCGACATCGACCCCGTCGTCTACCTCACCGACTGCGACCCGTCGGACTTCAGCGCCGGTCAATTCATCACGGCCGAGATTGTCGGAAGCCGCGATTACGACCTGCTGGCCGCGCCCCTTACTGTTTCCGTGTGATATTCTTAACGGCTGCTACGCGGAGAAAGTCTCCAAGTGGGCTCGTGCCCACTTTTTTTATTTGTGGGTATTGGGCCGGCTTCAGGTGGCCCCCGGACGAATGCAGGCGCTGGAGCACATCCGCGCGATTGCTGAGCGTGTCGCGCGGTCGCACGGTCTCGAAGTGTGGGACATCGTGAGCCGCCGCGAAACGCAGGGGCAGGTGGTGCGCGTGTTCATCGACCGGCCGGGGCCGGCGGCCACGCCCGAGGAGAGCGTCAGCATCGAGGATTGCGCGCAGGTGAACCGCGAGATTGGCACGATCCTCGACGTCGAGGATCCGCTGCCGTCCGCGTACACGCTCGAGGTTTCGTCGCCGGGACTCGATCGGCCGCTGCGCGGCGAGGACGACTACCGGCGGTTCGCCGGCCGCCTCGCGAAGATCGTCGTGAGCGAGGCGGTGGACAACCAGAAGGCGTTCGAGGGGCGCCTGCGCGGCATCGAGCGGACCACCGCGGGAGACGCGGTCGTGCTCCTCGAGGGATCGAGGCAACGTATGCACCGGCTGCCGTTGCGATGGATTACGCGCGGCCGCCTGGAAGTGGAGTTTTAGGCCAAGAGTGACTATGCAAAACCCGTTGATGCAGACGATCGAGGCGCTGGCCAAGGAAAAAGGGATCGAGGCCGACACGATCATCACTGCCATCGAAGACGCGGTCCTCACCGCTTCGCGCAAGTACTACAAGACGAACGAGAACCTGAAGACGCGCTTCAACCAGGAGACCGGCCAGGTCGATCTCTTCGCCATCAAGCACATCGTCCAGGACGTCGAGGACCCGACGACGCAGATCTCGCTGAAGGAGGCGCAGGACCTCTACGGCGGGGAAGCGGAAGTCGACATGGAGATCGAGTTCCCGAAGCGGACCGACGTGCTCGGGCGCATTGCCGCGCAGACCGCCAAGCAGGTGATCTTCCAGAAGGTGCGCGAGGCGGAGCGCGAGAACATCTTCGCCGAGTACAACCAGCGCATCGGCGAGGTGATCAGCACCACCGTGAAGCGGTTCGAGAGCGGCGACCTCATCGTCGAAATCGGCCGCGTCGAGGCCGTGCTGCCCCGCAAGGAGCAGTCGCGCGCGGAAAGCTATACGCCGGGCGAGCGCATCCGCGCGGTCATCAAGGGCGTCAACCGCAGCGCCAAGGGGCCGCAGATCGTCCTCTCGCGCACGGATCCCGCGCTGCTCATCAAGCTGTTCGAGCAGGAAGTGCCGGAAATCTACGACGGCACCGTGATGATTCGCGGCGCCGTCCGCGAGGCGGGCGACCGCGCCAAGGTCGCCGTCTACTCGCGGGAGCGCGACGTGGACCCGGTCGGCGCATGCGTCGGCATGAAGGGGACGCGCGTCCAGGCGATCATCCGCGAGCTCCGCGGCGAGAAGATCGACATCGTCGAGTGGTCGGATGACGTGATTCTCTTCGTGACCAACGCGCTCAGCCCCGCGAAGGTGCAGCGCGTCTCGATCGTCGACGACAAGGAACGCGTCATGGAGGTCGTGGTCGAGGACAAGCAGCTGTCGCTGGCGATCGGCAAGAAGGGGCAGAACGTCCGGCTGGCGGCGAAGCTGACCGGCTGGCGCATCGACATCAAGAGCGAGGAAGAGAAGCGGAAGGAAGTGGAATTGCAGTTCGGCGCGCTCGAAGCGGGCGACCCGCAGGCGCAAATGGACGCGCTCTTCCCGGATATGCCGCCGCAGGTCGAACAGGAACCGGCGCCGGCGGACTTGTCCGCCGAAGCTGACGAGCGAACCCAGTCAGCGGAGGCGGAAGCAACCGAGGAGAGCGAAGTGGGCGAGTTTGCGGAGGCGGAGAGCACGGAGGTCGCGGAGTCCGCGCCCTCTGCCGAGACGGAAAAGTTAGAGAGCTAAGGGTATTTATTTTTGGCAACAGTCCGGATCTACAAGGTCGCTGAGCTTCTCGGTTCCACCAGCCAGGAAGTGCTCGCGCTGCTGAAGCGCGATCACGGCATCGAGCTGAAGAGCGCCTCGAGCACGATCGAAGAGGTCGTCGCCCGGTCGTTCGTCGAGCGCGTGGCGCGGCAGCGCAGCATCTCGCTGCCGGGCGGCGACATGTTCGCCGAGACGCCCGCGCCCCCGAAGGGCGGCGCGAAGAAGACCGCCTCGACGAAGAAGGCCGAACCGCCGAAGCCGACCGCGCCCGTGCTCGGGCCGCCCCGCCTCGTCAAGACGATCAAGCCGCTGCATCCACTCGCGCCGCCCGTGGAAGAGGCGCCGCCGGAGCCTGTCGTGGCGCCTGTTGCCGCGGCGCCGCCGCCCGCGCCTGAAGTCGCGCCGGAGCCGCCGCGTGCCGAGGCGCCGCCGGTATTCGAGCCGGCGCCGCCGGTGCCGGTTGCGGCCGCGCCGTCCGTCGAGGAAGCACCGGTCGCCGCGCGGGCGCCCGAGCCGCCGCGGCCGCAACAGCCGGCGCTGCCGCGCGTCGTTCCTCCGACGATTCGCCTGCGCATCGAGGAGCCTGGCAGGCCTACGCAGCCGGCGCGGCCGCTGGCGCCTGCGAAGCGTCCTGCGGTCTCGCAGCCACGCATGGTGCACCCGCCTGCGGCCACGCCGCCGAAACCGACCCCGCCCGCGGGTGCACGCCCGGGCCCACAGGGTGGACGTCCCGGCGGACCGGGTGCACCGCGTCCGGCGTATCCGCCGCCGCCACGGCCCACGACGCCAAGCATGCTGGGCGGACCTCGTCCGCTGCCGTCGCAGCCGATCCGCACGCAGACGGCGCAGCCACCTCGTCCCGGCATGCTGCCGCAGCGGCCCGGCGCACCTCCGCCACGTCCGCCATTCGGCCAGCAGTTCCGCCCGGGGCAACGGCCAGTCACCACCCGCCGCGAGCGGCCGTCCGCGCCCGCGACGGCCTCGGCGCCCGCGCCGCCGCCGCCGATCACGCGGACGATCACGCTGGCCGAGGGCATGACGGTGAAAGACCTCGCCGACAAGCTCGACGTGCGCGTGAAGGACGTCCTCGCGAAGCTGTTGATGAAGCGCATGATGATGACCATCAACAGCACGATGGACATCGAGGTCGCCAAGGACCTCGCGCGCGAGTTCGGCGCCGAAATCGAGATGCGGAGCTTCGAGCAGGAGCTCATCTCCGCAGATCAGGAAGATTCCCGGCCCGAGGATCGCCAGATGCGGGCGCCCGTCGTCACGGTGATGGGCCACGTCGATCACGGCAAGACCTCGCTCCTCGACGCGATCCGCGAAACGAAGGTCGCCGAGCGTGAAGCCGGCGGCATCACGCAGCACATCGGCGCGTATCACGTGGACGTCGGCGACGGCCGCAGCGTCGTCTTCCTCGACACCCCGGGCCACGAGGCGTTCACGCTGATGCGCGCGCGCGGCGCGAAGGTCACCGATGTGGTCGTCCTCGTCGTCGCTGCGGACGATGGCGTCATGCCGCAGACGCGGGAGGCGATCGACCATGCGAAGGCCGCGAACGTGCCGATCGTCGTGGCGATCAACAAGATCGACAAGGCGGGCGCCAACCCCGACAACGTGAAGCGCGAGCTCGCCGAGCTGAACCTCGTTCCCGAGGACTGGGGCGGCTCGACGGTCATGGTGCCGGTGTCGGCGAAGAAGAAGCAGAACCTCGATCAGCTGCTCGAGATGATCCTGCTGTCGACCGACATCCTCGAGCTGAAGGCAAACCCGAAGCACAGCGCGTCGGGCACCGTGCTCGAAGCAAAGCTCGATCGCGGCCGCGGCCCCGTGGCCACCGTGCTCGTGCAGGACGGCACGCTCAATGTCGGCGACAACTTCATCGCGGGTCCGGTGGTCGGGCGCGTGCGCGCGCTGATCGACGACCGCGGCCGGCCGGTCAAGGCCGCCGGGCCGTCGACCCCGGTCGAAGTGCTCGGCCTCACGAGCCTGCCGCAGCCGGGGGATCCGTTCCAGACGGTGGCCGACGCCGCGAAGGCGCGGCAGATTGCCACCTTCCGCCAGACGCAGGCGAAGGAGCGTGCGCTCGGCGCGCGCGGCGGCCGCCTGACGCTCGAATCGCTGAAAGAGCAGATTGCCGAAGGCGGCATCAAGGAACTGCCGATCATCGTCAAAGCGGACGTGCAGGGCTCGTCGGAAGTGCTCGCCGACTCGCTCACGAAGCTCTCTGACGAGAAGGTCAAGATCCGCATCATCCGGGCCGGCGTCGGCGCCATCAACGAGTCCGACGTGCTGCTGGCGTCGGCGTCCAACGCGATCATCATCGGCTTCAACGTGCGGCCCGATCGCAATGCGGCCGACATGGCCGAGCGCGAGGAGGTCGACATCCGCCTCCACTCGGTGATCTACACCGTCACCGAAGAGATCCAGAAAGGCATGGAGGGCCTCCTCGAGCCGACGTACAAGGAAGTGCGGATGGGCACGGCGGAAGTCCGCGAGGTCTTCAAGGTCCCGAAGATTGGTTCGATTGCCGGCTGCATGGTCACCGAGGGACGCATCACGCGCGCCGGCGAGACGACCGCCCGCCTCCTTCGCGACAACGTCGTGGTGCACGAGGGGAAGATCGCCTCGCTGCGCCGCTTCAAGGACGACGTGAGCGAGGTGAAGTCGGGCTTCGAGTGCGGCATCGGCCTCGAGCGCTACAACGACATCAAGGTGGGCGATACCATCGAGGTGTTCACGATGGAGCGGGTAAAGGTGGCGACGGCGTAGGCGGGTCGTCATGGCTCAGGGTTATCGACCAGATCGCGTCGGGGAGCAGATCCGCGACATCCTCAGCGAAGTGCTCGCCCGCGGCGAAGTGCACGACCCGGGCATCGGGTTCATCACGCTGACGCGCGTGCAGGTCTCCCCGGACCTCCAGATGGCGCGCGTCTTCTACACCAGCCTCGGCGACCAGAAGGCGCGCACCGAGACGTCGCGCGCGCTGCAGCGGGCGACCGGCTTCTTCCGGCGCCAGATCGGCGCGCGGCTGCAGCTCCGGCGCGTGCCGGAGGTCGAGTTCCGGTTCGACGAGTCGATCGCCAACCAAGACCGCATCGAACAGATCCTCCGCGACATCCACGAGGAGGACGCGCAACGCGCATCCGAGAGCGAATCCCAGGACGCGCTTGCCCGCCGAAGCTCGACGAGCGAAGGCGAGGATCCCGGATCCCCAGACGATGACCGGCGCGGCGACTGATACCGCCATCCTCGCGCGAATCGCCGACGAGATTCGCGGACGGCAGCGCTTCGTGCTCTCGTCGCACGTCCGCCCCGACGGCGATTCGATCGGCTCACAGTTCGCGATGGCCCACGCGCTGTGGCACCTCGGGAAGGACGCGCGGATCGTGAACCACGATCCCGCACCGGGGCCGTACTCGGTCTTTCCCGGCGTGACGAAGATCGAGGTCGCCAGCCGCGTCGACGATCCCGGCGACGCGGTGATCGTCATGGAGTGCGGCGACCTGACGCGGACCGGCGTCGAGGGGCTCGAGCGCGGCTTCGTGATCAACATCGATCACCACATCGGCAACACGGCCTTCGGCGCGCTGAACTGGTTCGACGCGAGCGCCGCCGCCTGCAGCGAGATGGTGTTCGACCTCGTCAGGGAGCTGGACGTCCCCCTGACGCGCGAGATCGCGACGCACATCTACATCGGGATCATCACCGACACCGGCTCCTTTCACTACTCGAACATCTCGCCGCGCACCTTCGACATCTGCCGCCGGTGCGTCGAGGCGGGAATCGACCCGCCTGCCATCGCCGGCGCCATCTACGACAGCAATACCCTCGGACGGCTGAAGCTGTTCGGCGCGGTGCTGAGCCGGATGGTGCTCCACCCGGGCGGCCGCGTCGCCACGCTCTGCGTGGACCGGAAGCTGGCGCGCGAGTGCGGCGGCACGTACGAAGACACCGAGGGCATCGTGAACCTGCCGCTGTCGGTGAAGGACATCGAGGCGGTCGTGTTCTTCAAGGAGGCCGGCGAGGACGACTGGCGCGTGAGCATGCGGTCCAAGGGCGGCGTGGACGTCAACGCCATCGCGAAGGAGTTCGGCGGCGGCGGTCACAAGAACGCGTCGGGGTGCAGCGCCCGCGGCACGTTCGCCGATCTCAAGCCGCTCTTCGAGCAGAAGCTGCTCGAGCAGATACAGAGAGCCGGGCAGCAGGCAGTCGGCAGCACGCCTTCGTGATCTTCACTGCCCGCTGCCAGCTGCCAGCTGCCCGCTGATGGATGGTGTCCTCGTCATCGACAAGCCCGAAGGTCCGACGTCGCACGACGTCGTCGCAACGGCCCGGCGCGCGCTTGGCGAGAAGCGCATCGGGCATACCGGTACCCTCGATCCGCTCGCCACGGGCGTGCTTCCGCTGGTCCTCGGGCGCGCGACACGGTTGGTCCGCTTCCTCACCGCGTCGGACAAGGACTACGACGCGACGATCCTCTTCGGCGTGACGACCGACACGCTCGACGTCACGGGCGAGGAAACGAGCCGGCCCGGCGGCGCGCCGTCGCGCGAGGCGCTCGCGGCCGCGCTGCGCGCCTTCGACGGGGAGCAGATGCAGGTGCCCCCCGCCTACTCCGCGAAGAAGGTCGGCGGCCGGCGCGCGTACGACTTCGCGCGGCGGGATGAACCCGTCGAGCTGGCGGCGGTGCCGGTGCGCGTCTCGCGTCTCGAGCTGCTCGAGTCCGGCAACAATCGCTGCCGCCTTTCGCTCACCTGTTCCGCCGGCTTCTACGTCCGCGCGCTCGTGCGCGACCTCGGCGAGCGCTGCGGCACGGGCGCCACGCTGGAGGCGCTCCGAAGGACCCGCAGCGGCGAGTTCACGATTGACGAGGCCATCCCGCTCGATGCGCTCGAACCCCCGGACCCTGGCTCCCCGACCCCGGATCCCGGCCTGATTCCGATGGAACGGCTTCTCACGAGCTTCCCGGCCGTCACCGTGACCGCCGAGGGGCTCAATCGCGTCTCCCACGGCCAGCACGTCCGGCCGCTGGATGTGTCAGGCGCGATGCCGTCCGCCTCATCCGAATGGGTTCGGGTGCTCGACGCAGGGGGAACGCTCGTGGCGCTCGGCACGCCCCAGCGGCCCTCGGGTTTTTTGCACCCGGAGGTTGTACTGATTTAGAATGATAAGTCTTTGAATACCAGCAATTAAGAAACGTACGACGGCTTGGTGCTCTGT
>Ga0209438_1000609_pt1 | contig 11172 bp, 10 predicted proteins | sample GraSoi_2013_20cm_FD_185825 | JGI IMG/M metagenome (GOLD analysis project Ga0209438, IMG submission 185825) | Grasslands soil microbial communities from the Angelo Coastal Reserve, California, USA - Sample 9_17_2013_20cm (SPAdes) (version 2) | ecosystem: Environmental > Terrestrial > Soil >...
ATCTGACCAGCGCGCTGTTCGTGCTGGTCGTTCTCGGCACCATCGCGCGGTTCGCCGGCTTCTCGATCATCCGCTTCATTGCCTACATCAAGGACGAACTGCTGATCGTGCTCGGCACCTCCTCTTCGGAGACCGTGCTGCCGCAGATGATCCAGAAGATGGAGCACCTCGGCGCGTCGCGATCGGTGGTCGGCCTCGTGATTCCGACGGGCTATAGCTTCAATCTGGACGGCACCAATATTTACATGACGCTGGCGACGCTGTTTCTCGCTCAGGCGACCAACACCAACCTGACGATCTGGCAGGAACTCGGCATCCTCGGCATCGCCATGATCACCTCGAAGGGGGCCTCGGGCGTCACCGGCGCGGGCTTCATCACGCTCGCGGCGACCCTCTCTATCGTGCCCGACATACCGATCCAATCAATCGCCATCCTGGTCGGCATTGATAAGTTCATGTCCGAATGCCGCGCGCTCACCAACCTCATCGGCAATGGCGTTGCCTGCGTCGTTATCAGCCTCTCGGAAGACGAACTCGACAAGGAAAAACTGCACGAAACGATGGCGCATCCGATCGAACTCGGCGAAGCCCTGGAGCCGGGGCGATCCTGACCGAACGCGTTGTGTGAAGAGCGGCAACAGATTTGCAAGCAGGACATCGAAAATTGCCCATCACCATTTACGGCATAAAAAACTGTGACACCATGAAGAAGGCCCGCGCCTGGCTCGACAGTCACGGCGTGGCTTACGGCTTTCATGATTACAACTCCGAGGGCATAGCGAAGGAAAAACTCAAGCGCTGGTCCGACGAACTGGGCTGGGAAACGCTGCTCAATCGCGCCGGCACCACGTTTCGCAAATTGCCCGATAGCGACAAGGAAGGCCTGAACGAGCGCAAAGCGCTCGCCTTGATGCTGGCGCAGCCATCGATGATCAAGCGCCCGGTGCTCGATCTCGGCGGCAAACTGCTGGTCGGGTTCAAGCCGGAAACCTACGCGAAGGAAGTGGCGCCATCGGGCCGGTCCCGTCGCGGCTAGCCTAGCGGGCTACCGCCGGATCGGTGCTTTCGAATTTTTCGCCCACCGAAAACGTCCGGTGAAGCGATCCCGTCACACGCCCGGGCCTTCGACTAATGGCGAAGCCGCTTCCCTTTGCCTCGCCGGTTGCCCAGCTTTCCGCCTTGCCTAAACCGGCCCGTTGACGGCATATTCGTAACCGGAGGCGGCCCGGACGGGATTTTCCCAAGCGTTTTGGGAGAACCTGCCGGTTCTTAAAAAAAATAGCCACCCGCGATATCACGTCGCGGCGATGGCTGACGGGGGAAATTTGATTGGCCGATGAGATCATTCTCGAAACCCATGGATTGACCAAGGAATTCGCGGGCTTTTTCGCCGTTCGCGATGTCGATCTTCGGGTTCGCCGTGGCAGCATTCACGCCTTGATCGGTCCAAACGGGGCCGGCAAGACCACGTGTTTCAACCTATTGACCAAGTTCCTGAGGCCTTCGGCCGGCCAAATTCTGTACAAGGGACGGGATATCACGGCGCTGGCGCCGGCCGATGTGGCCCGTCTCGGCCTGGTGCGCTCGTTCCAGATTTCAGCGGTGTTCCCGCACCTGACCGCGCTCGAGAATGTGCGGGTCGCGCTGCAGCGTCAGCACGGGCACTCCTTCGATTTCTGGCGGTCCAAAACCGTGCTCGACCGCTTCAACGGCCGCGCCCATCAGCTGTTGGACGATGTGGGCTTAAGCGAGTTTGCCAACACCCCGGCGGTCGAGATGCCCTATGGGCGCAAGCGCGCGCTCGAGATCGCAACGACGCTGGCGCTCGATCCGGAAATGATGCTGCTCGACGAGCCGATGGCCGGCATGGGACATGAAGACATCGACAAGATCGCCGCGCTGATCAAGCGAATCTCCGCGAAATACACCATCCTGATGGTCGAGCATAATCTGAACGTCGTCGCCCACCTTTCCGACATCATTACCGTGCTGACCCGGGGTCACGTGCTGGCGGAAGGCCATTACGCCGATCTGTCCAAGGATGCACGCGTCAAGGAAGCTTATCTGGGGGCAGGTCATGCCTGAAGTGGAAATGGCCAAAGCCGTAGCGAGGAATCGCGCACCTACGCCCGGCACGGGCGCGCCGGTGCTTTCGGTCCAGAATCTCGAAGCCTGGTACGGGGAGTCTCACATCCTTCACGGCATCGATTTCAAGGTGAACGCCGGCGAGGTGGTCACGTTGCTCGGGCGCAACGGCGCCGGCAAGACCACCACGCTGAAATCGGTGATGGGGATCATCGGCAAGCGTACCGGCGCGATCCGTTTCAACGAGCAGGAGATCGGCCGGGCGTCCTCGGACCGGATTGCGCGCATGGGCGTCGCCTTCTGCCCGGAGGAGCGCGGCATCTTCGCCAGCCTCGATGTCCGCGAAAATCTGCTGTTGCCGCCGGTCGTGCGCTCGGGCGGGCTGTCGCTGGATCAAATCTTCGAATTGTTTCCCAATCTCAAGGAGCGGCTCAACAGCCAGGGCACCAAATTGTCGGGCGGCGAGCAGCAGATGCTGGCGATCGCAAGAATCCTGCGTACCGGCGCGCGGTTTCTGATGCTGGACGAGCCGACCGAGGGCCTCGCGCCGGTCATCATCCAGCAGATCGGCCATACCATCGCGCGGCTCAAGAAAGAAGGCTTTACGATCCTTCTGGTCGAACAGAATTTCCGGTTCGCCGCGACCGTCGCGGATCGCTACTACATCGTCGAACACGGCAAGATCATCGATGGCTTCGCCAATTCGGAACTGCAAAGCAACATGGACAAGCTTCACACCTATCTCGGCGTCTGAACGATGCCTCCAGGCAAAACCACGGAGAAAAAATGAAAAATACAATTTCGGCCCTTCTTCTCGGCACCGCGCTGGCGCTTGCCGCGGGCGATGGCGCTTTTGCGCAGGACAAGAACATCAAGATCGGCGTCCTGACCGACGGTTCGGGACTCTACTCCGACCTCGGCGGCGCAGGCTCTACTCTGGCGGCACAGATGGCGGTGGAGGATTCCGGGCTCGCGGCTAAGGGCTGGAAGGTCAGCGTTATTTCCGCCGACCATCAGAACAAGCCCGACGTCGCCACCAACATTGCGCGTCAATGGATCGACGTCGAGAAGGTCGACATCTTCATGGACGTGCTGAACTCCGGCGTTGCGCTGGCGGTCAACAATCTGGTGAAAGAGAAGAACGCCATCATGATCAATACCGGCGCGGCGTCGTCGGATCTCACCAATGCCCAGTGTTCGCCCAACACAATTCATTGGGTTTACGACACCTACATGCTTGCCAACAGCACCGGTCAGGCACTGGTGAAGGCCGGCGGCGACACCTGGTTCTTTCTCACCGCCGACTACGCCTTCGGCGCGGCGCTGGAGCGCGACACCGCCGCGGTCGTGGTCAAGTCGGGCGGAAAGGTGCTTGGCGCGGTCAAGCATCCCCTGAATTCGTCGGACTTCTCCTCGTTCCTGCTGCAGGCGCAGGCGTCCAAAGCCAAGGTTATCGGCATGGCCAATGCCGGCGGCGACACCACCAATACGATCAAGCAGGCCGCAGAGTTTGGCATTGTTTCGGGAGGCCAGAAACTCGCCGGCCTTCTGCTGTTTATTAACGATGTTCACGCACTAGGTTTGAATGTGGCGCAGGGCCTGAACTTCACCGAAACCTTCTATTGGGATCTGAATGACGGCACCCGCGCGTTTTCAAAGCGTTTCTCCGAACGCGCGAAGAACAAGGCGCAGCCCAGCATGGTGCAGGCCGGCGTCTATTCGGGGCTGGTCCATTACTTCAAGGCGCTGGAGGAGATGGGCGGCAATCCGCATGACGGCGCCAAGGTCGTGGCGAAAATGAAGGAAATGCCGACCGACGATCCGCTGTTCGGCAAGGGCACGATCCGCGCTGACGGCCGCAAGATTCACCCGGCCTACCTGTTCGAGGTCAAGAAGCCGTCCGAATCCAAGGGACCATGGGACTATTACAAGCTGATCGGCACGACCCCGGGGGAGCAGGCCTTCAGGCCGCTTTCGGAAAGTGCCTGTCCGCTGGTAAAGAAGTAACAACGGCTGCCCGCCGGCTTTGTGCCGGCGGGTTTTCGTCCGGCGTTCTCCAAAACTGGTTGCGAAAGATCGATGCAAGCCCTGTTCGCGCAGCTTCTGGTGGGATTGATCAACGGCTCGTTCTACGCGCTCTTGAGTCTTGGGCTCGCCGTGATCTTCGGGATGCTCAACATCATCAATTTCGCGCACGGCGCGCTCTACATGATGGGTGCTTTCTGCGCCTATTTTCTCCTGAACGTGGCGGGCATCGGATATTGGCCGGCGCTGATCATCGCTCCCATCGCGGTCGGCATTTTCGGCATGATCCTCGAGCGGACCATGCTGCAATGGCTTTCCGGCCTCGATCACCTCTACGGACTATTGCTGACCTTCGGGTTGGCGCTGATCATCCAGGGCGTCTTTCAGAATTATTTCGGCTCGTCCGGCCTGCCTTATGCGATCCCCGATGAACTGAAGGGAGGCATGAATCTCGGCTTCATGTTCCTGCCGATCTATCGCGGCTGGGTGGTGGTGTTCTCGCTCGTGGTGTGCCTTGGGACCTGGTACCTGATCGAGCGGACGCGGCTCGGCGCCTATCTTCGCGCCGCGACCGAAAACCCGACCTTGGTGCGCGCCTTCGGCATCAACGTGCCGCGCATGATCACCCTGACCTACGGGCTCGGCGTCGGCCTGGCCGCGCTGGCCGGAGTGCTGTCGGCGCCGATCAATCAGGTACGGCCGCTGATGGGCGCCGACCTGATCATCGTCGTGTTCGCGGTGGTGGTGATCGGCGGCATGGGTTCCATCATGGGATCGATCATCACCGGTTTTGCGCTTGGCGTGATCGAAGGATTGACGAAATACTTTTATCCCGAAGCCTCCAACACCGTGGTGTTTGTCCTGATGGTGCTGGTGCTGCTTGTGAAGCCTTCGGGACTGACAGGACGGGCGGCCTGACATGGCAGCAATAACCGACAATGCCTTACCGGTGAAGGCGCGCACTGTCCGCGATGAGATGATCGCGTTCGGCATCATGACAGCGCTGTTGCTGATCGTGCCGCTGACCGGCCTCTATCCATTCTTCGTGATGCAGGCGCTGTGCTTTGCGCTGCTCGCTTGCGCCTTCAACCTGCTGATCGGCTATGGCGGACTGCTATCGTTCGGTCACGCGATGTTTTTAGGGACAGCGGGCTACATCACCGCGCATGCGCTGAAGGTGTGGGGCTTTACGCCCGAGCTTGGAATTCTGGTCGGCACCGCCGGCGCGGCCGGGCTTGGCGTCATCACCGGCGTCGTTGCTATTCGCCGCCAGGGCATCTATTTCGCGATGATTACCCTCGCGCTGTCGCAGCTTTTGTATTTCATCTATCTGCAGACGCCGTTCACCCATGGCGAAGACGGCATCCAGGGCATTCCGCAAGGGTACCTGTTTGGAATATTCAATCTCGCGAACTCCACCGTGCTTTATTACGTGATTCTCGCCGGGTTCCTGTTCGGCTTTCTCCTGATTTTTCGCACCATCAACTCGCCCTTCGGCGAGGTCTTGAAGGCGATCCGGGAAAATGAGCCGCGCGCCATCTCGCTCGGCTACAAGACCGATCAGTACAAATTGCTTGCCTATATTCTGTCCGGGACGCTGGCCGGATTTGCCGGCTCGCTGAAGGTGTTTGTGGCGCAGAATGCCTCGCTGACCGACGTACACTGGACCATGTCGGGCGAAATCGTGCTGATGACGCTGGTGGGCGGCCTCGGCACGGTGTTCGGCCCGGTCGTCGGCGCCTTCGTGATCATCGCCATGCAGCAATATCTCGCCGGCTTCGGGCAGTGGGTGACGGTGATCCAGGGCGTGATCTTCGTGGTCTGCGTGCTGACGTTCCGCCGCGGCGTGATCGGCGAGATCGCGCATTATTTCCGCCGTTCCCTGTAAGCGGAACGAAGTTCGAAACACTTCCTTGCCTTACAAAGCAGTGGATGACGCGGTTTGGCAGCAGTCGGCCGCGCGCCTTCCCGGGAAAATGGTTTATGACAGTTATGTGACGGGCCGCTCTGGCCGGCTTTCCGCAACAATGGACATGTCAGATGCTGGGTTGGTTTCGCGCCTTTCTCCCGAGGGAGGAACGGTTTTTCGACCTGTTCGCCCGGCATGCCGCGACGGTCAAGCAGGGCGCGCTGGCGTTGCAGGACATGCTGCGCGGCGGCGACGAAACCCCGGTATTCTGCCAGCGCATCAACCAGTTCGAAAATGACGCCGACAATATCACCCGCGAGGTGCTGACCGCGGTGCGCCGGACGTTCATCACGCCATTCGACCGTGGCGATATAAAGAACCTGATCACCGCGATGGACGACGCCATCGACCAGATGCAGCAGACCGCCAAGGCCGTCATTCTGTTCGAGGTGCGAACCTTCGAGCCGCCGATGCGCGAAATGGGAACGCTGCTGGTCGAGTGCGCCGATCTGGTCAGCCGCGCGTTGCCGCTGCTGCAATCGATCGGCAGCAATGTCGCGATGCTGACGGCGATCACCGAGGAGCTGACCAAGCTGGAGGGCCGGGTCGACGATCTCCACGACATCGGCCTCAAGGAGCTCTTCCTCAAGCATCGCACCGCCAACACCATGGATTTCATCGTCGGCGCCGAGATCTACGATCATCTCGAGAAAGTCGCCGATCGTTTCGACGACGTTGCCAATGAGATCAACTCTATCGTGATCGAACAGGTATAGGGCGGGGCCGCGCAGTGGACGCCACGCTTGGTTTTCCTCTCCTGGTCGGACTGATCGCAGTCGCGCTGTTGTTCGACTTCCTCAACGGATTGCACGACGCCGCCAACTCGATCGCCACCATCGTCTCGACCCGGGTGCTGCGGCCGCAATACGCGGTGTTCTGGGCAGCGTTCTTCAACTTCGTCGCGTTCCTGGTATTCGGGCTAAATGTCGCGCAAACCATCGGCACCGGGATCGTCGAGCCCAGCATCATCGATGCGCAGGTCATCTTCGCGGCGTTGATGGGCGCTATTGTCTGGAACCTGATCACATGGGGATTGGGGATACCGTCCTCCAGTTCGCATGCCCTGATCGGAGGACTGGTCGGGGCGGGAATGGCCAAGGGCGGAATCTCGGTGGCGGTGTGGAGCGGGCTTTCTAAAACGCTGCTCGCCATCGTGCTGTCGCCGCTGGTCGGATTTTTGCTGGCGATGGTGCTGGTCGCGATCGTCTCGTGGGCGTCGGTACGCTCGACGCCGTTCGCGGTCGATCGCGCCTTCCGTATCCTGCAATTCGTCTCGGCGTCGCTGTATTCGCTGGGCCATGGCGGCAACGATGCGCAAAAGACCATGGGGATCATCGCGGTGCTGCTCTATTCGCAAGGGCACCTCGGCGCGCATTTCTCGGTGCCGTTCTGGGTCGTGCTGTCGTGCCAGGCGGCGATGGCACTGGGCACCCTGATGGGCGGCTGGCGGATTGTCCGCACCATGGGCTTGAGGATCACCAAGCTGACGCCGATGCAGGGATTTTGCGCGGAGACCGGCGGGGCCGCGACCCTGTTCATGGCGACCTGGCTCGGTGTTCCCGTCTCGACCACCCATACCATCACCGGCGCCATCGTCGGTGTCGGCGCGGCGCGGCGGGTCTCCGCGGTGCGCTGGAACGTGGCGGGTTCGATCGTCTATGCCTGGGTGATTACCATCCCGGCCGCGGCGATCGTGGCGGCGCTGACATACTGGTCGGTATCGCTGGCGCGATAGGCGAACAGCCCGCGAACTGGAGTTCCGCCGCACAATCCATATATGGGGCCTGCCGATCCTGCTTGATCCGGCCCGGTTTCCCTGCCAAACGCTCAGCCCCATGTCCGACCTCGCTATTGCAGCCGAATCGCCGTCCCGCTCGCCGCTCGCCCAAGAGGTCGCGCGGCGGCGGACCTTTGCGATCATCTCCCATCCCGACGCCGGCAAGACCACGCTGACCGAGAAGCTCTTGCTGTTCGGCGGCGCGATCAATCTCGCAGGCCAGGTCAAGGCCAAGGGCGAGCGCCGCAACACCCGTTCCGACTGGATGAAGATCGAGCGCGAGCGCGGCATCTCGGTGGTGACGTCGGTGATGACCTTCGAGTTCGAAGGCCTGGTGTTCAACCTTCTGGACACGCCGGGCCACGAGGATTTTTCCGAAGACACCTACCGCACCCTGACCGCGGTCGATTCCGCCGTGATGGTGATCGACGCCGCCAAGGGCATCGAGGCGCGGACGCGGAAGCTGTTCGAGGTGTGCCGTCTCAGGGACATTCCCATCATCACCTTCATCAACAAGATGGACCGCGACAGCCGCGACACCTTCGATCTCCTGGATGAAATCGAAAAGACGCTGGCGCTCGACACCACGCCGATGACTTGGCCGGTCGGCCGCGGCCGTGATTTTCTCGGCACCTACGACGTCGCCAATGGCGGCGTGCGGCTGCTCGAAGGCGGCGGCGCCAAGACCGGCGCGGCGCAACAGATCGATATCGCCGAGCTTGCCGGCCGCAATCCCAATCTGGACGTTGCCGCGATCAAGGATGAGCTCGCGCTGGTGTCCGAAGCCTGCAAGCCGTTCGAACTCGAAGCCTTTCGCGAAGGCCACCTGACGCCGGTATATTTCGGCAGCGCGCTGCGAAACTTCGGCGTCGGCGATTTGCTCGAAGGTCTCGGCCGTTTCGCGCCGCCGCCGCGCGCGCAGGATTCCAATCTGCGCAAGGTCGAAGCCGCGGAACCGCAGATGAGCGCCTTCGTGTTCAAGATCCAGGCCAATATGGACCCGAACCATCGCGACCGCATCGCGTTTGCCCGTTTGTGCTCGGGCAAACTTAGCCGCGGCATGAAGGCAAGACTGGTGCGCACCGGCAAGAACATGTCGCTCTCCAGTCCGCAGTTCTTCTTCGCGCAGGATCGCGCGCTGGCGGACGAGGCCTTTGCCGGCGATGTCGTCGGCATTCCCAATCACGGCACGCTGCGGATCGGCGACACCCTGACCGAAGGCGAGGACATCACTTTCGTCGGCGTGCCGAGCTTCGCGCCGGAAATCGTCCGCCGGGTGCGGCTGACGGACGCGATGAAGGCGAAGAAGCTCAAAGAGGCGCTGCAGCAGATGTCGGAGGAGGGCGTCGTGCAGGTGTTTCGGCCGCGCGACGGCGCGCCGGCCCTGGTCGGCGTGGTCGGTCCGCTCCAGCTCGACGTGCTCAAGGCGCGGCTCGACGCCGAATATGCCCTGCCGGTCGAATTCGAGGTGAGCGAGTTTCAACTGGCGCGCTGGATATCATCCGACGATCGCAAGAAGCTCGACGCGTTCATCGCCGCCAACGGCTCCGGCGTCGCCGACGATGTCGACGGCGATCCGGTGTTCCTGGCCAAGAATGAATTCTATCTCGGCTATACCAGCGAGCGCGCCGAGGGCATCACATTCTCCAGCATCAAGGATGTGAAGAAGAAGGCGTGAGGGCGCGGCTCGCGCCCTTCACCACTGACCGTCATACTCCGCGAAAGCGGAGGATCCAGTACGCCTCGGCCTTTGCCTTTGGGCTCCAACGAGCGCCGCGGAGTACTAGATCGCCCGGTCAAGCCGGGCGATGACACCGGTGTGGGCGCGAAGCTGGTCGCGGGACTGGTTGAAAACGCGCGGATGTGAACGAAACCAGGCTTGATACGGCCTGTCGCGGGCGTCATTTTCCCTTTAACATTATAGTCCCTGTTGCATTCGAAGGCTCGCTTCATGCTCCGGCGCGTCCTTATCTGTGTGATCGTAGCCGTTGCGGCGTTGACCGCTGCTGACGCGGCCAGCGCCCGGCAGCGCCGTCAGATCGATGCCACGCCGTTTTCGCATGCGCCCTGCAGCGTGCTGGATGGACGGCCTTGCACGCCATATTTCTGCAGCGTGTTCAATCACGGGCCATGCATTCCCGAGATCGATTATCCCATTAACGAAAACCTGCAGGTGACGGTCCAAAGCGTGCCGTCGCGGGACGACGCCGCAAAATACCAGAAGCCCGACCACGATCTCAACACCATCGGCGACCTGTTTGCGGCGTTGCGCTCATGCTGGACCCCGCCACCGGCTGACTCCGCGCGCGAGGGCATGCAGATGTCGGTGCTCTTCAGTTTCAAGCGGTCCGGCGAGATGATTGCGGCCCCGCGCATGACCTACGCCACCGCAGGTGTTTCAGCCGATACCCGCGCCACCTATCTGAAGGCGATCAACGCGTCGCTTGACGCCTGCGAGCCGCTGAAATTCAGCGACGGACTGGGCGGCGCGATCGCCGGGCGGCCGATCGCGATCCGCTATGTCGACAATCGCGAGTTGGGCAAGCAGTCGGGAACGCCGTGATGCTCGTCATTCCAGGGCGCGCCGAAGGCGCGAACCCGGAATCTCGACGTTGGCTTGCGCAACTCCCAACCTCGAGATTCCCCGATGTGCAATCGCACATCTGAGGTCTGGTCCTTCGGACCATCCCGGAATGAAGCGGTATGGCTTGCGTGCATTTTAACGCATTGCAGTTTCAGCCCGTAAGATGTTACGCGATGTCCGGAGCCGACCCGGCCAACGGAGGACATCATGGGACTGCTGGTGATGATCCTGGGTCTGGCGCTGTTCCTCGGCGTCCATACGCTCACGACCCAGCGCAAGCTGCGCGCGAGCGTAATCGCGTCGGCGGGTGAGGGCGGTTACAAGATCGGCTATGCGCTGGCCTCGCTCGCCGGACTTGCGCTGATCGTGTGGGGGTTTGCCGATTATCGAGCCACCGGGTGGATCGACGTCTGGTATCCGCCGAGGGCGCTCAAGCACATCACCGTGGCCTTGATGTTGCCCGCAGTCATTCTGGTGGTGGCAGCCTATATCCGGGGCCGCATCTACACCACGGTGAAGCATCCGATGCTGACGGGCATCAAGCTGTGGGCGGCGGCGCATTTGCTCGCCAACGGCGATCTCGGTTCCATCATCCTGTTCGGCTCGTTTCTGGGCTGGGCGGTATACGACAGGATCTCGCTCAAACATCGCGCCGACGCCGGAGCGCCGCCGATCCCGGTCGGCGGGCCCACCAACGACCTGATCGCGGTGGCGGTCGGGATCGTCGCCTAT
>Ga0209438_1000611_pt1 | contig 11158 bp, 10 predicted proteins | sample GraSoi_2013_20cm_FD_185825 | JGI IMG/M metagenome (GOLD analysis project Ga0209438, IMG submission 185825) | Grasslands soil microbial communities from the Angelo Coastal Reserve, California, USA - Sample 9_17_2013_20cm (SPAdes) (version 2) | ecosystem: Environmental > Terrestrial > Soil >...
AGGCGCTTGGCCAGGGCCACCAGGCTCTCGTTGCCCACGATCATGAACGGCGGGCGATCCAGGCGGAGCGCGAGGGTCTCGCGCGCGGCGTGCAGCTCGCGCAGGACCGCGAGCCCGCGCGCGTCCAGCTCGCGCGCCCCCTTGAGCTTCATGTAGGCGTCCGGATCCGCCGCCTTCTCTGGCACCGCGAGCGCGGCCAGCGCCGCGCACTCCTCCTCCACCCACTGCTCGCGGCCGATCGCGCGCAGCTCTTCCAGCAGCCGCGCCCGGAGCGGGATCAGGTGGAGCACGTCGTCGAGCGCGTAGGCCTCCTGGGGCCCGGTCAGCGGACGCCGCGACCAGTCGTCCTTCTGGCGCGACTTGACCGCGGTCACGCCGAGATACTGGGTCAGCAGCCCCTCGAGGCCGAGCGAGGTCGCGCCGATGAAGCGCGCGGCCACCGCGGTGTCGAACAGGGAGGTCACCGTGACGCCGTACAGCCGCTTGAGATAGGCCAGATCGTTGTCGGCGGCGTGCAGCACCTTGATCGTGCCGGGATCGGCGAGCACCGGGCCGAGCGGCGAGAGGTCGCGGAGCACCAGGGGATCGACGAGGTGCCCGCGCCGCTGCGCATCCGCGACCTGGACGAGGCAGAGCTTGCCCGGGTAGTGGTGCAGGCTGTCGGCCTCGGTGTCGATCGCCAGCGCCGGCGTGCCCGCGAGCTCCGCGGCCAGCGCGGCGAGGTCGTCGGCGGTCCGGATCCAGAGGGGGAGGGTCATGGGCGCTCGGTTATACTACACCGTCGATGACACTCCCCCGGGAGGAGGACGGCAATGCAGATCGCGGGCTCGACGACGGTCATCACGGGTGGCGCCTCCGGGCTCGGCCGGGCCACCGCGGAGCGGCTCCACGCGGGGGGCGGCTCCGTGGTGTTGCTGGACCTCGCGCGGTCGTCCGGCAAGGAGGTCGCGGCCGGCCTCGGCGATCGAGCGCTCTTCGCGCCCGCCGACGTGACCAGCCCCGACGAGGTCGGCGCGGCCCTGGAGGCGGCGATGGCGCGGTTCGGCGGCGTGCAGGGCCTGATCAACTGCGCGGGCATCGGTACCGCCGAGAAGACCTTCGGCAAGCGCGGCTCGGCGGATCTGACCGCCTTCTCCCGCACCATCCAGGTGAACCTGATCGGCACGTTCAACTGCATCCGGCTGGCCGCCGCCCAGATGGCCAAGAACGCCCCCAACGGAGAGGGTGAGCGGGGCGTGATCATCAACACCGCCTCGGTGGCGGCCTTCGACGGCCAGATCGGCCAGGCCGCCTACTCCGCGTCCAAGGGCGGCGTCGTGGGCATGACTCTGCCGATCGCCCGCGACCTGGCCGAGCTCGGCATCCGCGTCTGCACGATCGCGCCCGGACTCTTCGAGACGCCGATGCTGGCCGGCCTGCCGGAGCCCGCGCGCGTCTCGCTCGGCAAGCAGGTGCCCTTCCCGCCGCGGCTCGGCCGTCCGACCGAGTACGCGGCCCTCGCCGCGCACATCATCGAGAACCCGATGCTCAACGGCGAGACCATACGGCTCGACGGAGCCATCCGCATGCAGCCACGCTGAGGACAGGAGCGACCATGTACCATCCCCCGATCTTCTTCGACCCGCAGTTCACCTTCGGCGTGATGGCGGGATGGGGGCTGACCCTCGCCGGCGCCGGCGCCCTGCTGCTGGCCGGGCTGTGGTACTCCTGCGCCGGCGAGTGGCGGCGTGGCACGCCGCCGCCGGGCGCGTTCCGGGCCCTCGTGGTCCTGGGGGCGCTGGGCTGGCTGGGCGGGCTGCTCTGGCAGTTCGTCGGCTACTTCGGAACCGGCGCCCTCAGCTGGTGAGGCACTCGCGCACCTTCACGATCAGGCCGTCGGGATTGAATGGCTTCTGCAGCCACCCGGTCCACGCCGCCGAGCCGTCTGCCCCGCGCTCCGCGCTCTCCGGGTAGCCCGACATGCAGAGCACGCGCAGCGCGGGCCGGGTCTCCCGCAGGCGCCGCGCCAGCTCGGGGCCGCTCATGCGCGGCATGACCACGTCGGTGATCAGCAGATCGATCGATCCGGGATGGGTCTCGGCGATCCGGATCGCGTCGGCGGGGTCCATCGACTCCAGCACCGTGAAGCCGTTCATCTCGAGGACGTCGCGCGTGAGCTCTCGCACGTCCTCCTCGTCCTCGACGATCAGGATCGTCGCGGGAGAGGACGGGTCAGCCACGGAGATGCCGCCGCGACGCCTCGGTCAGCACTGACCGCGACGATGCACGCAGCGCCCCGCTCTCGTCTATTCGTACGCATACGTAATTTGATCAGCCGTCGACGGTGAGGATGCCGCGGCCGAGCGCGTAGCGCACCAGGTCGCCCTGCCCGCGGAGCCCGAGCTTGCGCATCAGGTTGGCCCGGTGCACCTCGACCGTGCGCGGGCTGATGTTGAGTCGCGCGCCGATCTGGGCGCTGGTCTGGCCTTCCGCGGCCAGGTGCAGGACCTCGCGCTCGCGCTGGGTCAGGGTGCGATAGAGGTCGAGGCCGGTCGGCACCGCGCGCTGCGCGTAGGCCTCCACCATCTCCTCGGAGAGCGGCGGGCTCAGGTGCCGCGCCCCGCTCGCCACCGCGCGGATGGCCCGCACCAGCTCCGCCGCGCTCGAGCCCTTGAGCACGTAGCCGGCCGCCCCGCTCTGGATCGCCTCCACCACGTAGGCCGGGTTGGCGTGCATCGACAGCACGAGGGCGCGGGTGCGCGGCGACAGGCGCGTGGCCCGGCGCACGATGTCGGGTGCGTTGAGCCCCGGCATCACGAAGTCGACGACGAGCACGTCGGGCTTCACGCGCTCGACCAGGGGCGCCACCTCGAGGCCGCTCGCCGCTTCCCCCACCACCACGAAGTCGGCCTCGGCGGCGAGCAGGGCCCGCAGCCCCTGCCGGACCACGTGGTGGTCCTCGGCCAGGACGATCGAGATGCTCATTCGCCCTCCCGCCTGAGGGAGCCGTTGACCGGCACCTCCGCGGTGAGGCGCACGCCGGCACCCGGCTTCGTCTCCACCGTCAGGTGCCCGTTGAGCAGCACCGCGCGCTCGCGCAGACCGGCCAGGCCTCCGCCGTTGCCCAGCACCGCGTCCAGATCGAAGCCGCGGCCGTGGTCCTCGACCTGCACCCCCAGGACGTCGCGGGTGCCCCAGATGCGCACCGTCACCTCGTCCACCCCGCTGTGGCGGGCCACGTTGGTGAGCGCTTCCTGCACGATGCGGTAGACGCCGGTCTCGGTCTCCGGGTCGAAGCGCCGGTCGAGGCCGTGGTGCTCGAGGCGCACCTGCACCTTGGTCTGGCTCGTGTAGCGCTCGGCGTGCCCGAGGAGCGCCGGCAGCAGCCCCAGGTCGTCGAGGATGCTCGGGCGCAGGTCGACCGACAGCGCGCGGACCCGGTCGAGCAGCTCCTCCACCAGGCCACGGGCCTGCTCGAGCCGCTCGCCCAGCGCGGGGGACGGCGGCTCCGGCAGGTCGAGCGTCAAGCGCAGGCCGGTGAGGAGCTGGCCGATCTCGTCGTGCAGCTCGCGCGCGAGGTGCCGGCGCTCGGTCTCCTGGACCTCCATCAGGCGTCCGGAGAGACCCTGGAGCCGCTGGTAGAGGGTGGCGTTCTGGATCGCCACCGCGGCGTGGTCGGCCAGCCGCAGCAGGATCGCCTCGTCGCGGTCCGTGAAGACGCGCGCGGTCCGGTTCTCCGCGTAGAGCAACCCCTCGACCTGGCCGCTGATCCAGATCGGCACCACCAGCGTGGTGACGACACCCTCTCGCGCCACCTGCTCCGGATAGTGGTCGACGATCCGGGAATCCGTCGCACGGTTCGCGCTGCGGAACGGCCGACCGGTGCTCCACGCGATCCCGCCCGCGCCCCGCCCGCGCTCGATGCGCGTGCTGTAGGCGCGCATGTGCCCCACCCCGAACTGCGTCGACATCGTGTCGGTCTCGGCGTCCCGGAGCAGGATGTGGGCGATGTCGCTGCGGCAGAGCTCGCGGGCCGCCGCGGCCACGTGGCGCATGACCGCGGCCAGATCGAGGGTGGCGCTGATGGTGCGGACCAGGCCCGAGAGGGTCTCGCCCTCCAGCCGCCGCTGCTCGGCGTCGGCGTAGAGCCGGGCGTTCTCGAGCGCCACCGACGCCTGATCGGCCAGGGCCCGGGCCAGCTGCACGTCCTCCACGTTGAAGATCCGCCCCGCCGCGTCGATCAGGCCGAGCGCGCCCACCACCTGCTCCTTCACGGTCAGCGGCACCGCCATCGCCGCGCGGAGCGTGGTCTGCTCGATGTGGGCACGCACGTCCGGCGCGAAGGAGAGCCGCGGGTCGAGCAGCACATCGTTGGACACGACGGCCCGGCGCTCCGCGGCGGCGAGCCCGACCGCCCCGGTGCCGCGGGGGTGCCGCATCGGCCACTCGCGGGCGGGCGAGCGGCCGGCGCACGCGGTCTCCTCGAGCGCTCCGGTGGTCGGGTCGAGGTGAAAGAGGATCGCCACCGGCACGCCGAGCAGGTCGCGCGCCGCGTCCACCACTCGCTGGGCCACCCCGACCGGATGGAGCGACTCCGCGAGGGTCTGGCTCACCGCCCCCAGGGCGAGGCTCTGCCACCGCCTGCGCTCGGCCTCCTCGAAGAGGCGGGCGTTCTCGAGCGCCACCGCGGCCTGATCCGCGAAGGTCTGGGCCAGGCGCAGGTCGTCGTCCGAGTAGGTCCGGCCGAGCGCGTCCCCGACCGTGAAGCCGCCCACCACCTGCCCCTTCACTACCAGCGGCAGCGACAGCACCGACGGGCAGATCGCGTGGTGGACCTGCATGCCCGGGGTGCGCTTCACCCGGGCGTCGACGCGGATGTCGGGGGTGACGACCGGTTGCCGACGGTTCACGGCCAGGCCCACCAAGCCGTGCCCGGCCGGGATCACGAAGCCCGGATCGAGGAACCGCTCGGCCTCGCCGGAGCGCCCGATCACCTCCAGATCGCCGGAGGCCGGCACCAGGCGGTAGAGCGCGGCGGCACGGACCTGGAGCGCGCGCAGCACCACGTCGGCGATGCGCTGCCCGAGCGCGGCCACGTCGAAGGTCTCGGACAGGAAGCGCCAGACCTCGGACAGGGCCTCCGCGGCGCGCCGGCGCGTCTCGCTCTCCGCGAAGAGCCGCGCGTTGCCGATCGCGACCGCGGCGTGGCTCGCCAGCAGGTCGACGATCTCGCGCTCCTCTGCGGTCGGCTCATCGCAGTCGGAGAGCGCCACGTTCAGCACGCCCATCAGCTCGCCCCCCGCGGTGATCGGGACCCCGTAGTAGGACTTGAGCCCGAGATCCTCACGCCACATCGGCGACACCAGGCGCGGGTCGCCGATCACGTCGGGCAGGAGCATCGGCCGTCCGCTCTGGGCCACCGCGTGGGTGATGCCGTGGCCGAACGGGATGACCGACACCACCGCGCTCGGATCGGTCCCGCTCATCGCGGCGGCTCGGTAGCCGCCGCGCTCCACGTCCACGAGTCGGACCACGCAGAAGGCGCCCGGACGCAGGGTACGCACCGCCTCCACGACCTGGCGCAGCACCGCGTCCGCGTCGAGCGTGCCGGCGACGGAGCGGGCGAGGCTCGCCACCTGGCGCAGGCGGGCGAGCGAGACATCCGGCAAGGCCGGCACCTCCTTCGATTCTCTACTTCACCGGTCCGGGCGGATGCCGGAAGCCGGAACCGTGACGTTAGCGGTCCGGTTGTGCGGTGTCAAGCCGCCACGAATCGGCCGAGGCGCAGGTCCGACAGGTCGACCGCGGTGCGGCCGTCCAGCAAGAGCTCGGCCACCGTCTCGCCCACCGCGGGCGAGTGCTGGAAGCCGTGGCCGCAGAATCCCACTGCGAGGTAGAGGCCGTCGACGCCGGGGGCCCAGTCGAGGATCGCGCGCCCGTCGGGGGTGAGCGGGCGCAGCCCGGCCCAGGCGTGACGCACCTGCGCCCGCTCGAGGGCCGGGACGCGGCGGACCGCCTTCTCCACCGCGGCCTCGAGCACGCTCCAGTCGACCTGGGCCTCGTAGGCGGTGGACGCCCCGATGTCACCCGGGCTCATCAGCACCGCCCCCTGCTCGCTCCGGCAGTAGAAGCCGCTCCCGGTGTCGGTCACGAGCGGCATCGGATGACGGATGCCGTCGAAGGCGTCGGTCACGAAGATGTGGCGACGGCGTGGATCCACCGGCAGATCGAGGCCGGCCATGCGGCCGACCAGCGGAGCCCACGGCCCCGCCGCGTTGACCACCAGGCGCGTGGCGATGGGCCCCGCCGGCGTCTCGACCGCGGCCACCCGGCCGCCCTCCAGCCGGATCCCGGTCACCGGCGTGTCCTCGAGGATGCGCACGCCGTGCGCGCGGGCCCGGGCCGCGTAGGCCTGCACCACGTCGTTGGGCGACGCGTGGCCGTCGGCCGGCCCCCACACCGCGGCGAGCGCGTCGTCCACCGCGAGCGACGGCACGAGCGCGCGCGCGTCGTCGGGGGTGATGATCCGCACGTCCGCCCCGAGGCTCCGCTGGAGCGCGACGTTGGTGCGGAAGCGGGCCAGCGTGGGCTCGTCGGTGACGACGAAGAGGTAGCCCTCCTGGTGGAAGTCGCACGGCACCCCCATCTCGTCCTCGAAGCGCTGGAAGAACGCGATGCCGCGCTGCGAGAACTCGATCTCCACCCGCGTCGCGAACTGCACGCGGATGCCCCCGGCCGCCTTGCTGGTGGAGCCCGCGCCCACCGCGTCGCGCTCGAGCACCACCACGTCGCGGGCCCCGCGCCGGCCCAGGTGGTACGCGATGCTGGCGCCGATGGCGCCGGCCCCGATCACGACGATGTCGGCGGTGCGGGGAATGCCCGGGCTCACGGCCGCGCCCGGGCGGGCGACGGGTCGATCAATAGAGGCCCTTGCGGAGGCGGTCCTCCATGTCGCGCTCGAAGTCGTCCACGCTGCACTGGGCCGTCGCCTGCAGATCGATCTGCTCCCACAGGATCTTCGCCATCGAGGGCAGTGAGGCCACGTCGGGCCAGCGCTCCCGATCCCAGAGTCCGGAGCGCTTGAAGGCCTTCGCGCAGTGCAGGAAGCACTCCTCGATCTCGACGCCGATCGCCACCTTGGGCCGCTTCCCCTGCACCTCCAGCCGGGACAGGATCTCCTCGTCGCGGACGATGCAGGCGCGGCCGTTGACGCGCAGGGTGTCCTCGCGGCCGGGGATCAGGAAGATCAGCCCGAGGTGCGGATTCTCCACGATATTAGTGAGGCCGTCGATGCGGTTGTTGCCGACCCGGTCCGGGATCGCGAGGTGGGTGTCGTCCAGGACCATCACGAAGCCGGGCGCGTCGCCCTTGGGGGAGACGTCGCAGCGGCCCGCCGTACCCGCGGTGGCGATCAGCACGAAGGGGGACCGGGCGATGAACGCGCGGGTGTGCGCGTCGAGCCGGCCCCGATCCTTCCGCACCGCGCGCTCGCTGGGGGCGCCGAAGAGCGCCCGCAGCTCCTCGCGGGACGTCACGATGTCCTTGAACATGGGATCTTCCTCCTCGATACGGGAATCGACGCTAGCCGCGCGTGAGCGGCTTGTACCGGATCCGGTGCGGGGTATCGGCGGCCGCGCCCAGGCGCTTGTGCCGGTCGGCCTCGTAGTCCTCGTAGTTGCCCTCGAACCACACCACCCGGCTGTCGCCCTCGAAGGCGAGCATGTGGGTGGCCACCCGGTTGAGGAACCAGCGGTCGTGGCTGATCACCACCGCGCAGCCCGCGAACGAGATCAGCGCGTCTTCCAGCGCCCGCAGGGTGTCCACGTCGAGGTCGTTGGTGGGCTCGTCGAGGAGGAGGAGGTTGCCGCCGCTCTTGAGCATGGTGGCGAGGTGCACGCGGTTGCGCTCGCCGCCCGAGAGGTCGCCCACCCGCTTCTGCTGGTCGGAGCCCTTGAAGTTGAACGACGCCACGTAGGCGCGCGAGGCGATCTGACGGGTGCCGAGCTGGAGCTGCTCCGCCCCGCCCGAGATCTCCTCCCACACGTTCTTGGCCGGGTCGAGCGCGTCGCGGCTCTGGTCGACGTAGGCCAGACGGACGGTCTCGCCCACCTGCAGCGCGCCCCGGTCCGGCTTCTCCTGGCCGGTGATCATGCGGAACAGCGTGGTCTTGCCCGCTCCGTTGGGGCCGATGACACCCACGATGCCGCCGCGGGGCAGGCTGAACGTGAGGTCCTCGATCAGCAGCTTGTCGCCGTAGCCCTTGACCAGGTGATCGGTCTGCACCACCAGGTCGCCCAGGCGCGGGGGCGTCGGGATGATGATCTCGGCCTGCCCCTCGCGGTCGCGCCCGCCCTCGGCGAGCAGCTCCTCGTAGGCCTGCAGGCGCGATTTGGACTTGGCCTGCCGGGCGCGCGGCGACATGCGCACCCACTCGAGCTCGCGCTCGAGGGTGCGCTGTCGCGCGGTCTCCTGCTTCTCCTCGATGGCCAGGCGCTGCTTCTTCTGGTCGAGCCAGGAGGAGTAGTTGCCCTCCCACGGGATGCCCGCGCCCCGATCCAGCTCGAGGATCCAGCCCGCGACGTTGTCGAGGAAGTAGCGGTCGTGGGTGATGGCCACCACTGTGCCCGGGTAGTCCTTCAGGAACCGCTCGAGCCAGGCCACGCTCTCGGCGTCCAGGTGGTTGGTGGGCTCGTCGAGGAGCAGCAGGTCGGGCTTCTGGAGCAGGAGCCGGCAGAGGGCCACCCGCCGCACCTCGCCGCCCGAGAGCGTGCCCACCTCCGCGTCGCCCGGCGGGCAGCGCAGCGCGTCCATCGCGATCTCGACCGTCCGGTCGAGGTCCCAGCCGTTGGCCGCCTCGATCGCGTCCTGGACCCGGGACTGCTCGGCCAAGACCTTCTCCATCTCGTCGTCGCCGAGGGGCTCGCCGAGGCGGGCATTGATCTCGTCGAAGCGGGTCAGCAGCGAGCGAACCTCCCCGACCCCGTCCTCGACGTTACCGCGCGCATCCTTCGTGGGGTCGAGCTGCGGCTCCTGCGGCAGGTACCCCACCCGCACCCCGTCGGCGGGCCAGGCCTCGCCGAGGAACTCCTTGTCCACGCCGGCCATGATGCGAAGCAGGGTGCTCTTGCCGGCGCCGTTGCCGCCGATGACCCCGATCTTGGCCCCGGGATAGAACGACAGCCAGATGCCCTTCAAGATCTCCCGCTTGGGCGGGACGATCTTCTTCAGATCCTTCATCACGTAGATGTATTGGTGCGCCATAGAGGCGAAATTATACTCGCGAAGTGGCGTTTAGGATTGACAAAAGAGGCACCCACCCCTATAAGTACTGAACCGTGACGCCGGCCGTGGGTGCCGACATCCTGTCCGTTCGAAACATCTCGATGCGCTTCGGGGGTATCGTCGCCCTCGACGACGTCTCCTTCGACATGGCCCCGGGCCACATCGTCGGGCTCATCGGTCCGAATGGGGCGGGCAAGACCACGCTGTTCAACTGCGTGAGCCGTCTCTACACGCCCAGCAGCGGGGATCTGCTCTTCGAGGGAAAGTCCATCATCAGGAACACGCCGCACCACGTGGCCGCGCTCGGCATCGGCCGGACCTTCCAGAATCTCGCGCTGTTCCCCAGCATGACCGTGCTGCAGAACGTGATGGTGGGCGTGCACGCGCGCACCGGCAGCGATTTCCTCAGCAACGCGCTGCGCCTGCCCTCGGTCAAGCGGGAAGAGCGGATGATACGCGAGGCCGCGATGGAAGCCATCGGCTTTCTCCAGCTCGACGCGGTGATCGAGCATCCCGCGGCCGGGCTTTCGTTCGGCACGCTCAAGCGGGTGGAGCTGGCGCGGGCCCTGGCCGGCAGCCCCAAGCTGCTGCTCGTGGACGAGCCGGCCGGAGGCCTGAATCACGAGGAGGTGGCCGCGCTCGGCGACGTCCTCCGCTCGATCCGGGATCGGCGCGGGGTGACCGTCCTCCTCGTCGAGCACCACATGAGCCTGGTCATGCAGGTGTCCGACCGGGTGGTCGTGCTCGACTTCGGCCGCCGGATCGCCGAGGGACCGCCCGCGATGATCCAGCGCGATCCCGACGTCATCCGCGCGTATCTCGGAAGCGAGAACTGATGCCGGCGCTGCTGGAAGCGGAAGACCTGGCCGCCCAGTACGGGTGGACCAAGGTGCTCCACGGGCTCTCGTTCGCGGTGGAGAGCGGCGGCATCACCACGATCCTCGGCGCCAACGGAGCCGGCAAGACCACGACGCTCCGGGCGGTGTGCCGAATGGTGAAGACCAGCGGCCAGGTGCGCTTCGACGGCCAGCGGATCGACGGCAAGGCCACCGAGGACATCGTGCGCCTCGGCATCGCCCACACCCCGGAGGGTCGCGGCACGTTCGTGGACCTGAGCGTCGAGGAGAACCTCCGCCTCGGAGCCTACGCGAGGCGGGAGAAGTCGGGCCTCGGCCAGGACTACGAGAAGGTCTACGGGTATTTCCCGGTCCTCGCCCAGCGCCGCCGGCAGCAGGCGGGCACGCTCTCGGGGGGCGAGCAGCAGATGCTGGCGGTCGCGCGGGCGCTCATGTCGCGCCCCCGCTTGCTCTTGCTCGACGAGCCTTCGCTCGGCCTGGCCCCCCTGGTGGTGCGCGAGATCTTCCGCATCGTGAGAACGATCAACCAGCAGGAGCGGGTGAGCGTCCTCCTGGTGGAGCAGAACGCGGATGTCGGGCCCCGCCGCCGAGCTCAAAAAGAACGACGCCATCCGCCGCTCCTATCTCGGATACTGAGGGTTCGATGAGCCAATTGATGAGCGCACCGAACACCGACCGATGAACCAACCAGCGCGAGTCTCGGCGCAAGCTTCGAAGCGGTGGGGGGGCGTGGGGGAGGAGCGGCGCTCGCTCCCCCCCACTTAAAATGGACATCCTCATCCAGCAAATCGTCTCCGGGCTCGCCACCGGAGGCATCTACGCGAGCCTGGCCCTGGCCCTCGTGATGATCTACCAGGCCACCGACGTGGTGAACTTCGCCCAGGGCAACATGGCGATGTTCAGTACCTACATCGCCTGGTCCCTGCTGCAGGCGGGCCTGCCCTACTGGGTGACCTTCGCCATCACCGTGATCATCGCCTTCGTGGGCGGGCTCGTGATCGAGCGGGTCGTGATCCGTCCGGTGGAGGGCGCGCCCATCC
>Ga0209438_1000613_pt1 | contig 11133 bp, 7 predicted proteins | sample GraSoi_2013_20cm_FD_185825 | JGI IMG/M metagenome (GOLD analysis project Ga0209438, IMG submission 185825) | Grasslands soil microbial communities from the Angelo Coastal Reserve, California, USA - Sample 9_17_2013_20cm (SPAdes) (version 2) | ecosystem: Environmental > Terrestrial > Soil >...
GAACTCCCTCAGGTACGCGTCGACGTCCTGCGGCAGCCGCGCCTCGTCGAGCGCGTTGGCCATCAACTCCAGCCAGCGTCGACGCGCCGCCGGGTTCACGGCAAACGGCATGTGCCGCATCCGCAGGCGCGGGTGCCCGCGCTGTTCGACGTAGCGCTGCGGTCCCCCGAATCGCCCGATCAGGAAGTCGCGCAGCCGCTCCTCGGCGCCCGCGAGATCGCCGGGCGGATACATCGCCCCGAGTATCTCGTCCCCGGGCACCTGCTTGTAGAAGGCGGCAATCAGGCGGCGAAAGCCCTCTTCGCCGATGGCCGCGAAGACATCGGTCTCGTCCACGAACCTCCCGCGATGCTATCGCGGAATACCGGAATCGACTAGACTTCGGACCTCCATTCATACGTCCGGCACGAGCAGCGCTCATCCCTGGTACGCCACGGTGACATCGCAAAAGGAGATCACGATGCGTGTGCGAAATCGGCTCTTGATGATCGTCCTCGCGGCCGGCGCGACCGCCGCGGTGACAGCGGCCGGCTGCAGCAGCTCGCCTTCGAGCACGACCGCGGCGCCCGCCGGTCCGGCCGCCGCCGCGGCCCAGGACATTGGAGGCCAGGAGGAATTCGGTCCCTACGAGCCCGTCGCCAACTTCCCGCAGCCGCTCGCCGACGCGGCCGACGGCGTGAAGCACACCGGCTGGACCTGGGGATCGGTGGGCGCGGTCTACGCCGAGACGCCCGACCGGATCTGGATCGCGCAGCGCGGCGAGCTGCCGCTGCCCGCGAGCGCGAAGCCGTGGACGCCGTACGCGATGCTCTCGCCCTCGCGCGGCAACGCGACCGGCAACGGCGACGGCCTCAGCGCCACGTGCGAGGCGACCGACAAGCGCGGGTGGGAACGCCGCTATCACCACGCGATCTTCGTCGTCGATCGCGACGGCAAGATGGTCCAGTGGTGGCAGGACCTCGACAAGATCTTCGAGGGCAAGTGCGGACGCGGCCCCCACAAGATCAAGATGAACCCGTACGATCCGGAGAAGCACCTCTGGATCATCGACGACCAGCTCCACATGATTTACAAGTTCACCTACGAGGGGAAGCTGGTGCAGTCCTGGGGCACGAAGGGTGAGCGCGGCCGCGACGGCGGACGCCTGTTCGACCGGCCGACCGACATCGCGTGGCTGCCCGACGGCACGTTCTTCATCAGCGACGGCTACGGCGGCACCCGCGTCGCGAAGTTCGACAAGGACGGCAAGTTCCTGATGGATTGGGGCACGGCCGCCAAGGATCCGAACAACCCGGGGCCGAACGAATTCGACACGGTCCACAGCATCCAGATCAGCAACGATCGCCGGCTCTTCGTCGTCGATCGCGGCCACCGGCGCTTCCAGGTGTTCGACGAGAACGGCAAGTTCCTGACGATGTTCGGCACGGGCACGCGGTCGTCGCCGTACACGCACCTCATCACGAAGGACCAGGCGCTCTGGTTCGCCGACGGCGGCACGAGCCGCATCGTCAAATACGACTTGAACGGCCACTTCCTCTACGGGTGGGGCGGGCCGGGCGGCGGTCTGGGCCAGTTCAACGGACCGCACTCGATGACCGTCGATCAGGACGGGAACCTGTACCTGGCCGAGGTCTTCAACGGGCGCGTCTCCAAGTTCCGGCCGAGGGCCGGCGCCGACCCGGCGAAGCTGGTCGGCCAGGAGTTGCGGTACACCGCGACGTCGACGAACTGACATCACGCGGCCGGGTCCGCGCGGACCCGGCCGCCGGGACTCACCATGAGCATGCGCGCGTGTATCTGGCCGATCGTGTTGACCTGTGTGGCGGCGACGCTGGCCGCGCAGGCGCCGGCGGGATTGCCGCTCTGGGCGTACGGCTACATCGCGTATCCGGCGATGCCGGGTGACTACACGAACCGGTGCCAGGCCGAGCGCGCCGACCCGTGCGACCGCCCCGGGGGACTGCCGACCGATCCGAACAACACGGCGCGGACGCTGCAGGGGAGCGACCGCACCTACACCGTCGCGCAGATCAACGCGCGCTACAACCCGGCCGACTGGTTTCCCGGCGACCACCCGCCGATGCCCGACGTCGTCGCGCACGGCAAGGAGGCCAACGGCGTCCGCGCGTGCGGCATCTGCCACCTGCCGAACGGCAAGGGGCTGATGCAGAACGGCAGCGTCTCGGGGCTGCCGCGCGAGTACATCCTGCAGCAGCTCGGCGACTTCAAGGCCGGCAAGCGCCACACCGCCGATCCCAACAAGGCGAACGGCTACGAGATGCAGGCGATTGCGCGCAACCTCACCGGCGAGGAGGCGCAGGCTGCGGCCGACTACTTCTCCTCGGTCAAGTACACGAAGTGGGTGCGCGTCGTGGAATCCGAGACCGCCCCGGCGTTCACCGCGAGCGTGAACGGTCTGTTCCTGAAAGCGGAAGGAAACGAGACCATCCCGCTCGGCAACCGCGTCGTCGAGATGCCGGAAGACACGTATCAGACGAACATCCTGCGCAACCCGCGATCAGGATTTGTCGCCTACGCGCCCGTCGGGAGCATCACGAAAGGCGAGGCGCTGGCCGACGCCGGCAAGTGCGGCACGTGCCACGGCGCCGACCTGCGCGGGATGATGATGCAGAAAGTCGTCGTGCCGCCCATCGCGGGCCGTTCGCCGAGCTACATCGGGCGCGCGCTGTACGACTTCCAGCAGGGAGCGCGGGGCGGCGCGAACGCCGTGTTCATGAAGGCGGCCGTACAGAAATTGAGCGAGGACGACGTCATCGCTCTTGCGGCGTACGTCGCCTCGCTCGAACCCTGAGGCGGGGCTAGTTCGTCTGCCCCTTCTGCGCCTTCGCCTTCTCCTCGGCGATGTACTTCACCGCGCCGGCATGCGCGTCCTTCAGCCACTGCCGCCAGAGCGCGTTGTTGATGAACGGGTTCGGTCCGTTCGGGTTCTTCGCCTTGAGGTCGCGCAGCTCGAGGATCCCCATGTCGTTCGGATAGGGATAGCTGTTCAGGAAGCTGTGGACGTTCAGCGCGACCTGCACGTCGGCGAAGCTCTTCTCGAGCCGCTCGATGCTCTTGAGGAACTCGGTGCCGCCCTCGACGCCGTTGCGCGGGCCCGGGCCGCCGAAGACGAATCCCTTGTACGGCTTCTTGTTGTCGTACACGGTCAGCTCGTAGGCCGGTGAGCCCGGGGTGTGGCCCGGCAGCACGTACACCTTCACCTTCGTGTCGCCGAGGATGATGGTGTCCCCTTCCTTGATCACCATATCCTTGGCCGGCACTTCGTCACCCGGCTTCGGGCCGCGACCGTTCTTGATCTGGTTGGCCTGCTGCGTGGCCATGAAGTTCCAGTCGGTCTCGGTGAGCGCGACGCGCGCGCCGGAGAGCTTCTGGATCTTCGTGGCGCCGCCGAAGTGATCGAGGTGGCCGTGCGTCAGCAGGATGTACTTGATGTTCTTCGGGTCGAACCCGACCTTGCGGATGTTGTCGATCACCGTGTCGACGTACGGCTCCTGCGCCGTGTCGAACAGGATTAGGCCCGAGCTGGTCGGCACAAGCCACACGGAGACCGTGCCGGGCCCCACGTAGTAGACGTTGTCCATCACCTTGAACGGCGCAATCTTCTGGTACTCGACGTTGCGCGCCTGGCTGCCGCGATAGCTCTGGCTCAACGATTCGCCGGGCGCGGGTCCCGCGGTCTGCGCGACGAGCAATGCGCCCGACGCCAGGCTGGCGAGCGCGAACGTTGCGATGCGTGTCCCCTTCATTCCGTGTCCTCCAAAAGCTGCCGGGTCCGGAAGGACCCGGCCTACCCTGCCTAGAACTTGAACGAAATGCCGATTTCCACGTCCTGACGCGGCGCGGCGATGGTGTACTTGCCGAAGGCGTTCGAGGTCGCGGTATTCACGGCGCCGCCGCCGGTGCCGCCAATCAGGTTGTCGCGTCCGAAGACGTTGAACACCTGGGCGACGAGATCCACGTTGCGCCCGCCCGGAATCCCAATCGACCGGCTCAGGCGGATGTCGAAGCGATTGAAGTTGCTGCTCTGGAGCTGGCTCGCGGGAATCGGCGCCAGGTTGCGCACGGCGCGCCAGGCGTTGACCAACTCGAGGACCCTCGCGGTGGACGCGCTGTCACGCCCTGCGAGGTTCCGTGTGGTGCCAGGCACGTAGTCGTTGTTCGACACGCCGTCACCGTTCAGATCGACGCCAGCGAGCGCGCTGTACGGCAGCGCGCTACGGACGGTCCAGACCGCACCCAGCGTGAGATCGAACGGCAGCCGCGCGGTGCCACTCGCGACGACTGTGTGCTTGCGGCCGTCCGGTCCCGTGTCGAGGTCCGGATGATAAAAATCGGCCACCGGCGAGGCGACGTTGTTTTCCGTCCAGTCTCGCGTGTACGAGACCAGGTACATGTAGCGATTCGACATCCGCTTGTCGAGCCGCACGTACAGCGCGCGGTAATTGCTCCAGCCGTTGGCGGTCAACTGTACGACGTTGCCCCAGGTGGCGAGCGGACGCAGCGCGTTGAGCTGCGCCGTAGTGAACGACGCGATTCGCGCCGCGGTTGCCGCATCGAGCGCGCCCGTGTCGATTCCCGTGTTCGGTGAGTTGATGTTCTGCGTGCGCGCGAAGTCACGCAGGTTCGTGTAGACACCGTCCACGTGCAGGGCGAGATTCGGCATCAGTTGCTGCGAAACGCCGGCCGTCACCGTGTCGCCCGACAGGTTGTGGATCCTGTCGTCGAGGATGTTGACGTTCGGCCGCGCCGACACGGTCACGAACGATTGCGGCGACCGCCCGCCGTACGGATCCGGATACGTCGGGTTCGTGATGCTGATGCTGCTCTGCAGCAGCGTCCCGAGCTCGTTGCGCAGGCCGCCCTGCGGAAGGTACTGATAGAAGCGCCCGTACGCCCCCCGTACCAGCGTCTTCGTGTCGTTGCGCACATCCCAGGCCACGCCCACGCGCGGACCGATGTTGTTGTTGTCGTGCCGCGAGGTCGGGTCGACCAGCTGCTTCAGCGATTCGCGCCCCGTGAAGTTGAGCTGGTTGTTGAACGAGTGGTACTGCAGGTCATAGCGCACGCCCAGATTGAGCGTCAGATTGCTGAGGGGCTTCCACTCGTCCTGCCCGTACCCATTGATCCAGTAATTGTGCAGCTCGCGCACGACGTTCGGGAACGAAGCGGTGAACGTCGTCGGGTTGCGCAGCGCGGCGATCGACGCGGCCGTCCCGTCGAAGAACTGGTCGGCGGGGAACGTCCACGTCCCGAGGTTCGAGATGACGTCTTCCGGCGAGATGTAGCGCGCGTACTCCGCGCCGAACTTCAACTGGTGGCTGCCCGCGGAATACGAATAGTCCTCCTTCAGCTCGAACCGCTTGGTGAAGTTCAGGCTGGCGGTGCTCGAGCCCCAGTGCATGCTCGGGAAGTTGTAGACCTGCGAGTAGCCGCTGAAGCGCTCGGTGGGGAACTCGCCAGGACGATCCCACAGGGAGGTTCCGGGAGGTCCGGTCGTGCTGTGGAGGGCCGCCGGGTACTGCACGCGGAACTCGTTCAGCGCGCGGTTGCTGACGACCCACGTGTGCCCGGCCACGTTCGTGGTGCGAGGCGATTCCACGTAGCTCTGACTGAATGCCGCGTTGGTGCCGCCGCACCCTTCGCAGTCGATGTGTTCCCAGTCCTTGCCGTAGCGGACGAAGACGGCCTGTGACGGCGAGACCTGCCAGTCGCCGCGCAGGAAGTACTTGTGGCGAAGGTAGTTGGTCGGGAAGACGCCTTCGAGCTTGCTGTAGAACTGCGGCGCGCCGCTGTTGACGGTGAACGACTTGTTCTCCGTCTGGTATTCGATCGCGCTGTAGAAGTGCACTTTGTCCCTGACGATGGGCCCGCCGAAGGAGAGGCCCCACTGGTTGCGCTTGTAGTCAGGTTTCGGGGCGCCCACGTCCTCCGCGTTCTTGTCGCGTGCCTGCATCGACTGGTTCTTGAAGTACTCGAGCGCCTCGCCGCTGAACCGGTTCGTTCCGCTCCTCGTGACGATGCTCACCAGGCCGGCGACGTTGCCGCCGTGCTCGGCGGAGGCCTGCGCGACGTTGACGCGGAACTCGCGGATGGCGAGCTGCGGCATCTCGGCGTGCTGCTGGCCCGAGTTGGTGGACCAGTTCGACGCGCCGTCGAGGAGGTAGGCGTTCATCTGGTTGTTGATGCCGCCGGCGCCGATGTTGGCCTGCGAGCGCCGCACCTGCGTGTTGTCCATGTTGGTGCCGGGCAGCAGCAGCACGAGGCTCGCCGGCTGGCGATCGGCCATCGGCAGCGTGTCGATCTGCTCCTGCGTGATCACCTGCGCGACCTCGGTGCGCGTCACCTCGATGACCGGCGCCTCGCCGGTGACGGTGACGGTCTCCTGCAGGCTCTGCAGCTGCATCTTGAGGTCCTGCTGCAGCTGTACGCCGATGTTGATGGTCAGACGTTCCACATCAACGGTGGCGAAGCCCTGGAGCTCCGCCTTCAATTCATAAGTGCCGGGCTGCAGGCCCGCCAAGCGGTACTGGCCATCGCCTTCGCTCACGGTGCTGCGGGCGGCGCCTGTTTCGGTGTTGCGTAATGTCATCGACACGCCGGGCAGCACGGCGCCCTGCGCGTCGGTCACGGTGCCTTGGATCTGGCCGACGACCTGCGCGTGCACGGGTACCGCGAGTCCAACCAGCGTGGCGACGGCCAACGCGGTTACGACGCGACAGTCCCGCCACGTACGAGAAAGCCTTGGGAACATCCAGCGCTCTCCTTCGACAAACGGGTGAAGACGAACCACGGAGACACGAAGCACACGGAGACCGATTTTCTCCGTCTTCTTTGCGGCTTCCAGGACCTGTAAGGATAACGGAAAACCCGAGAACGTTGCGACATTACCCGATATTTGTCAAGGAGATACGGAAAACAGTAGCCTCCCCGCGGGCATGGTGTACCTGCTGTTTTTTGGCTCCGGCGCGAGCGCCCTGATGTACGAGGTGGTCTGGGTCCGCGTCTTCGCCAACGTGTTCGGAAACACGATCTATTCGGCGTCGATCGTGACGGCCGTGTTCATGCTGGGACTAGGCCTTGGGAGCTACGCGGCTGGCGTGCTTGCGGATCGGCGCTACGCGTCGCGGCCGGATTCGATGCTTCACGTTTTTGCATCGCTCGAGCTCGCCATCGGGGTGCTCGGCCTGATCGTCTCGATGCTCCTGCCGCATCTCGGCGACCTCGCCGCCGCGGTGTCCTCGTACACGCGCGGCGCGGACGGGTGGTATGCGCTGTCGTGGCCGTCGTACGCGGCGCGTACCGCGATTGCGCTCGTGCTGCTCACGCCCGCGACGCTGCTGATGGGCGGAACGCTCACGGTGCTCATTCGAGCGCAAGCTCCAAGATCCAAGGTCCAAGATCCAAGCTCCACACGACGAATTTGGGACTTGGAACCTGGCGCTTGGAGCTTGGAACTTGGTAACAAGATCGCGCTGCTCTACGGCGTCAACACGCTGGGCGCGGCGGTCGGATGTTTCCTCACCGACTTCGCGTTCGTCCCCTCGTTCGGCCTCCGCCTCACGCAGATGCTCGCGGTCGCCCTGAACCTCGCCACGGCGATGGGAGCTGTCGCGGTCAAGTTCCAAGCTCCAAGCTCCAAGCTCCAAGCTCCAACGGCCACACGGATCCCGGATCCCGGATCCCGGATCCCGGCCGGATCCCGGATCCCGGCCTGGAGCGCCGGCGCCACGCTCGTCCTCACCGGCTTCGCGGCGATGGGCATGGAGATCCTCTGGTTCCGCCACTTCAGCATCCTGCTCGGCGAGTTCCGTGCGGTCTTCGCGCTGCTGCTGGCGATCATCCTGCTCGGCATCGGCGCCGGCTCCCTGGCCGGGGCGTACGTGCAGCGGCGCATTGCCAGCCCCGCTCAGACCCTCATCGTCGTCCAGGCGATCTTCGTCGCGGCGACGCTGCTCGGCCTCGCGTCGGTGAATGCCAGGATCATCAACGATGCCGCGACCGCGTATCGCGGCGGACAACCCGGCACGCTCACCGAAATCTGGTTCAACGCCAAGCCGATCGGCGTCGTCGCCGGGCTGCCGGGGCTGCTCATGGGGTTTGCCTTCCCGCTCGCCAATGCGATCGCGCAGCGCGCGGACGGGTCGGTCGGCCGCCGCGCCGGGATGCTCTACCTCGCGAACACGTTCGGCGCGGTGTGCGGATCGCTCGCGACCGGATTTCTGCTGCTGCCGGCACTCGGGATCCAGCGCAGCACGACGGTGCTGATGATCGCGGCAGGATTGGCGATTGTCGTGCTCGCCGGCCCATCTGGCGGGTCTAAAAAGACCCGCCCTCCACTGGCGATTTCGCTTGCGGCCTGCTTCATATCGATTGGCTTGTGGATGTATCTGCCATCCGACTACATCCTGTCGCGCGCGCTGCTCTTTCCGCCGCAGCGCGCGTACACGATCAGCGAGGGCGTGACGGAGCTCATCGCGGTCACCGACGGCCCCGACGGCGGCCGCGTGCTCGTCACCAACGGCCATCCGATGTCCTCGACCGAGCTGCTCTCGCAGCGCTACATGCGCGCCATGGCGCACATCCCCCTGCTGACGATCGACAACCCGGCACGCGTCCTCGTCCTCTGTTACGGCGTCGGCAACACCGCGCGCGCCGCGACGCTGCATCCCACCGTCAGGCAGGTAGACGTGGTCGATCTCTCCCGCCACGTGCTCGAGCACTCGTCGTATTTCAGCGACGTGAACGGCGACGTGCTGAACGATCCGCGCGTCAGGGTGTACATCAACGACGGCCGTCATCACCTGCAGATGCAGGCGCAGGCCTCGTACGACCTCATCACGCTGGAGCCGCCGCCCATCGTCCACGCGGGTGTCGCGGCGCTGTACACCACTGAGTTCTACCAGCGGGCGCGCACGCGGCTCACGCCGAAGGGTTACGTCACCCAGTGGCTGCCGGCGTTCGGCGTGCCGCAGTCGATGATCCTGTCGATGGTGCGATCGTTTGTGGACGTCTTTCCAAACGCGGTGCTCCTGTCCGGCGCGTCATCGAACCTGCTGCTCGTCGGCGCCAACGACGCGCGGAACGAGATCGATCCGGATCGCCTGGTGGCCGCGCTGCGCAAGGCACCCGCGGTGCAGACGGATCTTCAGCATCTCGATCTCGGGACCCCGCGTGAGATCGCCGGCATGTTCGTCGCCTCGTCAAAGACGCTCGTGAACGCGACGCAGCACGTCGCGCCCGTGACCGACGATCGCCCGATACAGGAATACGGCCGTAAATCACTGCTCGCCTACGACGAACGCATTCCCCCTTCAATCATCGACGTCGGCGCCGTCGCGGACTGGTGTCCCAGGTGCTTCGACGGCGGGAGGCCCGCGCCTTCGGTCGAAGGGCTCGACACGTACCTCGCGCTGCTCAATCTCGCCTACACCGCGCCGCCGCTCGCGCCCGCGCAGACCGTGGCGAACGGCGCGGGCACGCGTCCGATTGCCGGCAGCGGGTACCTCGGCGCGGTCGTGCCGGAATCGTCGCAGCTCGATGCCATTCTCGAGGCCGCGTTCATCCAGAAATATCAGCGCGGCACCGATCTCCTCGTCGACCATCACTATCCCGACGCGATCGATCAGTTCCGCGCCGCGCTGACGTGGAATCCCGCGTCCGTGCAGGCGCACAATAACCTCGGCATCGCGCTCGCCTCGCTCGGGCGCATGGATGAAGCCGCCGACCAGTTCAACCAGGCGCTCGCGATTGAGCCGGCGTTCGAGGACGCCAGGCGCAATCTCGCGATGGCCACAAGGAGATAGTCATGTTGAGAGTCGCCGTGGTGTGGCTGGTACTACTTCCCGCGCCGCTGTTCGCCCAGGTGAAGGTGACGCGTATCCTCGACCTGCCCGAGACGCGCGTGGCACAGGTCGAGATTCCGGCCAACGACACGCGGCCGCTCCACGCGCACCCCGAAGCGCTCTGGCACGTCTTCGTCACGACCGACGCCCCGATGGATCTCCTGATCGAGGGAGAGCCGACCGTGCACCTCGGCCCGTGGCAGGCCCACTTCTTCAAGGGCGGCACGATGCACGGGTTCCACAACCCGAACGCGCGAACCGTGCGCTGGGTGGAGTTCTTCGCGCTGAAGACGGGAAACGCCGTGGCGCTGGACGAGAGCGCGGGACGCGCAATTGCGCTCGCGTTCGCAAAAAAATAGGCGGACCTGACCGCCTCCGCGCTTCGCGCTACGGCGAGTCCGCCGAAGCCTTAGGCGAAGGCGGAAGGTCCGCCTCTACGATCGAATTCCGAATCGCGAGTCCGGCCCGGCGAGGGAGCGCCCTGCCCATCGGGCACTCCGGCCTGCCATACTGCTCGTATGCGCGTGGATGTCTGGTCGGATCTCGTTTGTCCGTGGTGCTACGTCGGGAAACGCCGCTTCGAGACCGCGCTCGAGCAATTCGACCATCGCGCCGACGTCCAGGTCGTCCACCGCTCGTTTCAGTTGAATCCCGCGGCGCCGCGCGACCGGACCTCGGAGAGGCGGGAGATGCTGATGCAGAAATACCGGCTGTCGCCCGCGCAGGTCGAGGAGATGGATGCGCGGATGACGCAGGTCGCGGCGGCGGAAGGACTCGAGTTCCACCTGGAAGGCACGGTCACCGGCAATACGTTCGACGCGCACCAACTGGTGCATCTCGGCCGCGAGCGCGGGATGCAGGATCCCGTCGTCGAGCGGCTGTATCGCGCGTACTTCACCGAACAGCGATCGCTCTTTACGCCGGAGTCGCTCCTGGACCTTGCGGCGGATGCGGGGCTCGATCGCGATGAAGCCGCGGATGTCCTGCGGACCAACCGGTACGCGGAGGCGGTCGCCGCCGACGTCGCAACCGCGCGCCGCCTGGGCGCGACGGGTGTGCCGCTGTTCGTCGTGGACGACCGTTACGGCATCTCCGGTGCGCAGACGCCGGAGGTCTTTCTCGACGTGCTGCAGCGCGCGTCGGCGGCGATCACCACTCCGTAGGGTTGTAATCCTTCAGAAACTGACCCCACGCGTGACGGCCGGTGTTGAACCCGGCGATGATCGGGTCCACGATCCGGGCGCCGCCGTCGACGATGTCGAGCGGCGGA